>WNFV01002039.1_pt1 | contig 28674 bp, 18 predicted proteins | sample 5400101 | NCBI WGS metagenome assembly WNFV01 (sample SAMN13153361, study PRJNA577476) | soil metagenome | isolation source: 115 cm soil or saprolite under grassland replicate 1 | place: USA:California | collected 2016-06-15
GCGCGTGGAGATGATCTGTGGGAATTGGCTCGAATCATTCGTCTCGGTGAGCTGGATAACAGTTCCCAGCAATTCTTCGGCGAGGAAAATTCCGAAGCTGTTGTGCGTAATCATGGCAGCGACGTCTGGATTTTCCGGCGCGAACTCACGAGGCTTGTCAAAAAAGTCGAGCAGCGAGAGATAGTCGCAGGGAGCGCCGCCCCATCGCACAGCCAGGCCTTCGGCGGGTTCTTCTCTGACCTGTTCGAGTGCGCGTGGCGGATTCCTGCGGCGTGTCCAGTAATCCGCATCGATCTCACGCAGCCATTCGGCCAGCGTAACGACTCGCCCCAGGTCTTCTACCTGATGATCGCGGAACAGATCGTGAGTTGAAATGATAGTCCTGTCCCCGGCTCCGATCATTTCGCCGTGAATCCTGACCGCCAGCCACTCTCCGAAATCCGAATGGATAAACATCCGGTGCTGCATGCTGGGAAAGACCGCCTTGCTACGGTCAATCCAGTCGTGGATCGCGATCCAGTCCTGCCATTCGCCGCCGTAACGGTAAGCGGTAATGCGAGCGTGCTGTAGCGGCTTCATCGTCAACGATCCTCTCCAGCGGATTCTTCCACGGCCCGCATCCTCGCGCGGGCTTCGATCGGCGAAGGCGCAATGCGGCCGGCGTGATAAAGCATCACCCACAATTGCGCATACAGATCGCCGCGGCGCCAGGCTTTCGCAATTTCCTGTAATCCACGCGCGCTGATCGCATCGGATTCTTCCCTGCTCTGCTCCGTTGACACATAGGCACATCCAAATGGAGCATCAGCATGGATTTCGCATCGTCCGTTTTTCAGAAAACGACATGAGCCATCCGGCTTTCTCGCCGGCACAAGTGTCGGGATAGTCCTATAAGCGCCATTGGCAATGACGATCGCGCCAGGGCTCGCCAGGAGATTGTCGAATGAGAATTGCGCTAGCCATTGCTCTTCTTGAGCAAACTTTTCCCGGATATCGTCTTCCGTTAAACAGAACGCAGGGATTGCTCTCCGTGCATCTTCTTTCGCCTCTTGCTGCAAATCTTCCGGAGCATGTGCGAGAAGACGAAAGAAGATCGTTTGACCCATTGTGATAATGATGCGGCTCATTTTGCCTCCCTGATTGATGGTTAAAGATCGTTGGCTTTTCAGCGAAGTGTGCTATCGCGACGCGCGGCGCTCGTGCGCCAATGCGCGCCCTGCTATCCACTCTCTTTTTCGTTTTCCATCAGAGGCTTGATGGCTCTGCTGACCGACATTCTTAGACAGAGTCCCCTTGCTTACCGAGTGGAACAGGGATACACTCATCTCGGTAACCAAGAGAGGGTATATGAGCAAACCGACAGACTTGGTCCAGGGCACACTGGACCTGCTTATCCTGAAGATTCTTGCGTTAGAGCCGCTCCACGGTTGGGCGATCGGGCAACGCCTGAAACAGGTTTCCGGTGACGTCCTGCAGGTCAGCGACGGGTCGCTCTACCCTGCCCTGCACAAGCTGGAGCAGGAGGGTTGGATCAAGGCCGAGTGGAAGCCGAGCGAGAATAACCGCCGCGCCAAGTTCTACAGCTTAACGCGACTTGGACACAAGGAACTGGAAAAAGAGGCCGCCAACTGGGATCGCCTCTCAACAGCCATCACGCGCGTGGTGAAACTCAAGGAGGCTTGAAAGATGCGTCTCAAACACTGGTTCTATACCGTGCCGCTGCGCCTGCGCTCGCTCTTGCGCCGCGACCGAGCAGAGCTATTTCGGCGGCGAGGAATCAGCGATCGGCAAGACATTGACGATCTGGGACCAACCGTTCACGGTGATCGGCGTGACGCCGCCGGAGTTTTTCGGCCTCGAAGTCGGAAAGAGCTTTGACGTCGCGTTGCCAATCTGCGCCAGCGGCGGCGCGCTGGAGAGGCTGGACTTTTTCTGGCTCGTTGCGATGGGCCGTTTAAAGCCGGGGTGGACTCTGGCGCAGGCGTCAACGCATTTGAACGCCATCAGCCCGGGCATCTTCGAGGCGACTGCGCCGCCCGGACACAGCGCCGCCAGCGACAAGATGTATCGCAACTTTCGATTGACCGCATTGCCTGCCGGGCGCGGCGTGAGCCGGTTACGGACGAGCTATGGGACGTCACTCTGGTTGTTGCTGGGAATTACCGGACTGGTGTTACTGATCGCCTGCGCGAATCTCGCCAACCTCCTGCTCGCGCGGGCAAGCGCGCGGGAACGCGAGATCGCCGTGCGAGTGGCGCTCGGGGCGTCGCGCGGGCGACTGATCCGGCAGACGCTTTCCGAAAGCCTGCTGCTCGCATGTTCCGGCGCCGCGCTCGGCGCCGGTCTGGCGCAATTGATGAGCCGGGTCCTCATCTCGTTTCTGAGCGCTGAAGGCAATATCCTACGACTCGATCTGAGTTTGGACTGGCGGGTTCTGACTTTCATGGCGTCAGTCGCAGTCCTTACCTGCGTTGTGTTCGGGATTGCGCCGGCGCTCCGCGCCTCGCAGAACGAACCCGTCGCGGCGATGAGGTGGGGTGGGCGCGGGCTGACAAACCGGGAACGATTTTCATTCCAGCGATTCTTTGTGATCGGGCAGATTGCGATCTCGCTGGCGCTGCTGGTCGGCGCGCTGCTCTTCGTGAGGAGCTTTCGGAACCTGATCACATTGGACGCCGGCTTTCGCCAGAAAGGAATTCTCTTCGTTGACACCGATTTCGGCCGGCTTCGTATACCTCGGGAAAAGATAGTTTCATTCCAGACGAACTTGCTGGAACAGATCCGGTCTCTTCCACAGGTGGAATCCGCCGCTACTTCCACAATCACACCTTTAGGCTTCGGCAAGTGGTCACAGGGAGTCAGGATACCGGGATCACAGGAAGAACAAGATGGCGAGTCAAATTTCAGCTATGTCAGTCCGGGGTATTTCAAGACGATGGAGATCGCCGTTCTTGCCGGCCGAGACTTCAACGACTTCGATACCACAACTTCCCGCCGGGTTGCGATCGTGAACGAGACGTTTGCGCGATGCTACCTGGCGAACAGGAACCCGATCGGGGCTTTGATACGTACCGTAACGGAACCGAATTATCCGGAGACGCTTTATGAAGTGATAGGCATGGTCAAGGATACCAAGTATGCCGATCTGCGCGAGGCTATGCCACCTATCACTTATGTGCCCGCGGCGCAGCATCCGATCCCTGGAAGGTGGGGAGAAATCGTGGTTCGATCTTCAGCGCCGCTTAGCGAGGTGATTAACCAGGTCAGGCGCAAAATCAGTGATTTGAACCCTGACATAACGGTTGAGTTCAGTGTCCTCGAGACGCGGATTCGCGAGAGCCTCATCCGTGAGCGTCTGATGGCCTGGCTGGCGGGCTTCTTTGGAATTCTCGCAGCCGTGCTGGCGATGATCGGACTGTACGGTGTCATTTCCTATATGGTTCTCAGGCGTAGGAGCGAGATCGGAATTCGGCTGGCTCTTGGAGCAAGCCGCGCCGATATCGTGTTACTGATCCTTCGGGAAATGTCTGCGCTGCTTTTGGTTGGATTGGGAATCGGAACGGTTGTTTCGCTCGCGGCGACTCAGGGCGCCGGCGCTCTGCTCTTTGGCCTAGCGCCGCACGATGCCCCGACCCTGCTTGCCTCCGCCGGCCTGTTGGCCGCGGTCGCCGGTCTCGCGAGTTTCCTGCCTGCCTTGCGCGCATCGCGAGTCGACCCAATGGTTGCTCTGCGACACGACTAAGTTTCGGAGAATCTGGCGCCACTACCGATTCCTGGGCGCCACTCAAGCCAATATCCTTACGATAACCAGGAAGGAGAGGGACGTACCAACGGCGGGCAGGTCAGATACCCCTTCTAACTCTCTTTTTGATCTTCCTTGCTTTCTCGCCGCATCTTTGCCCTTTACATATGGACATTCCAAGGAAGGAGGCATATCTTCTTTGCTATGTCCAAAGAACAGAAAACCGAAGAGCAAAAATCGGAAGTCCTCCAGGGAACGCTAGACCTGATGGTCCTAAAAGTTCTCGACGCGCTCGGGCCGCAGCACGGCTATGGCATCACCCGCCGGATCGAGCAAGTAAGCCAGCAGGTTCTTCAATTGAATGAAGGAACGGTCTATACCTCGCTCCTAAGGCTCCAGCAACGGAAATGGATCGCTTCAGCGTGGGGGACGTCTGAAAACAACCGCAAGGCGAAATACTATTCGATCACGAAAAGCGGCCGTAAACAGCTCGCGCGAGAGACTGAGAACTGGGAGCGGATCGCCGGCGTGATCGGCCGCCTGTTGAAGTTGGAAGGCCAGGAGTAAAGATGACCAACTATTTGCGCACACTGGCGGCTAGACTTCGGGGATTGTTCGAGGGTCGTAATGCGGATCGAGAGTTCGACGACGAAATCGAGACTCACCTTCGCCTGCTCACCCAGCGATATCTTCGCCAGGGAATGACCGAGACCGAGGCCGCACGCGCCGCGCGCCGCCAGTTCGGAAACGTCACTTTACTAAGAGAGGCGCATCGCGATATGCGCGGAATCAGATTCATCGATACGTTCTTTCAGGATGTTCGATATGGCGTGCGAATGCTGAGGAAGAATCCCGGCTTCGCATTCGTCGCCGTTCTGACGTTGGCATTGGGAATAGGCGCAAACACCGCAATCTTCAGTGTTGTGAATGCAGTGTTGCTGCGACCGCTCCCATACACGGACCCTGACCGGCTCGTGACGGCAAGCCTTTACCGGAGGGTTACGGATGGCCACACTATCCTCAGTCCGAATTTCCTGAATTGGCGCGCGCAATCGCAATCCTTTGAACAAATGTCCGCGTATACCACCGGAACCTCCGACCTCACGGGCAGCGGCGAGCCTGAGCGACTGACGTCGGGGCTGGTTTCCGCCGAGTTGTTCTCTACGCTCGGTGTTCCGCCCGCCCTCGGGCGAGGCTTCACGACCGCGGAAGATCAACCGAACGGCGCGCTCGCCGTGATCCTGAGCCACAAGTTGTGGCAGCGCCGCTTTGGCGGCGATCCGCAATTGATCGGCAGGGCGATTACGCTGGACGGCCAGAGCCGTACGGTCGTCGGAGTCATGCCATCCGGGTTCCAATTTCCAGCCGAACTCGATTTATGGCTTCCGATTAACCTCGATACGAGCGGGAGCCGCAAGGAGATGGTCTTCGTAAATGTGGTCGGCCGTCTCAAGCCGGGTGTGACGATGGAAGCAGCTAGGACCGATTTAACCACAATCCTGCGACGAGTTTCGCGGCCGGCCCCCAACGACAATTCTGACGTACAGGTTAGAGTCATTAAACTGCATGAACGGTTGGTCGGCGACTCGCAACAGGCTTTGTTGGCTATGTTCGGCGCCGTCGCCTTTGTCCTGCTCATCGCATGCGCCAACGTGGCGAACCTCTTGCTGGCCCGCGCGTCGATCAGACAGAAAGAGATGGCGATCCGCGCGGCTGTGGGGGCCGGACGTCTGCGGCTCGTGCGACAGTTGTTGGCCGAGAGTTTGCTGCTATCCCTGGTGGGCGGCGGCGCAGGGCTGCTCTTGGCAATCTGGGGCGTCAAATTGCTCGTGAGAATGAATCCTGAAGGCCTCGCGCGTCTACAGGAGAGCAGTGTGGATGGCCGAGCGCTGGGGTTCACCTGCCTGATCGCGGTGTTGACGGGGTTGCTCGCGGGCATCTTCCCCGCGCTGCAGGCTTCGAAGACAGATGTGAATGAAACGCTCAAAGCGCAATCCGCTGTGCGGCCGAGTGGCCGTGGCGCACGTCGTACGCTGCCTTCTCTGATGATAGCCGAGATCGCCCTCGCCCTTGTCCTGGCTGTTGGCGCGGGGCTGATGATCAAGAGTTTCTTGCGACTGCTTTCCGTGCCGAAAGGCTTCAATCCCGAAAGCGTGTTGACGCTCGTGCTCTCGCCCAGTCGAGCCAAATATCCGCCTGGATCGCCGCGGCTCAAGCCCTATTACGAAGAAGCGCTCGCCCACGTCCGGACCATGCCCGGCGTGCAGTCGGCCAGCCTGACCAGCTTTCTTCCCCTCGCCGGGCGCACGTTTCGCAAGATGGGGTTTCAAATTGAAGGTCGAGGGCCAATTGAAGGCGAATTCGAAGTCAACTGCATAAGCCCGGGCTACTTTGGGACTATGGGCCTGGTGATGCGCTCCGGACGCCCCATCACCGATCAGGACGGCGCCGGAGCGCCGCATGTCACGGTCATCAACGAAACTTTTGCCCGACGCTTCTTTCCCGGCGAGAACCCGATCGGACGCCGGTTGTTGTTCGGGCCAACCCCGAAGACCATTGTGGGAGTGGCGGGCGACACGCGCCAGTTCGGGTTGGATCAGGAGGTCGAGCCGGAGACTTACACCTCGTATCTGCAGGGCGGAAGCAACGCCATGAGATTGGTCGTGCGAGCCGCTTCCGCTCAAAGCGGCAGCGCCGGACTGGCCAGCCTGGCTATCGCCATTCGCAATCAGATCCAGGCGCTGGAGCCTAACGAGCCGGTCAATCAGGTCATCACGATGGATCGGCGGTTGGCGGATTCGGTCGCTCAGCGACGCTACCAAACGCTACTGTTCGGCGTTTTCGCCGCGGTGGCTCTCATCATTGCGACGGTCGGAATTTACGGCGTCATCTCGTACGGCGTCGGTCAACGAACGCATGAGATCGGTATTCGTATGGCTCTGGGCGCGCAATCCGGCGACGTGTTGCGAATGGTGATCGGCCAGGGAATGCGATTTACGATGATCGGCGCCGCACTGGGAGTGGCGTCGGCTTTGGGCCTTACGCGAGCGCTGGAGAGTCTGCTCTTCAACGTGAGCCCGAACGATCCGGCGACCTTCGCGTGCATCGCTTTGCTGCTGGTCGCCGTCGCCCTGATTGCGAGCTACATCCCGGCGCGGCGCGCGACAAAGATTGATCCATTACAGTCCATCCGCCACGAATGACGCTAAGAACGATTCGATCACAAAAAGCGGCAGTTCGAAGACCAAAAGGCAAGAGGTAGAGATGATCCATTATTCGCGCGCGCTGGCGGCGAAAATTCGAGGATTGTTCAGGGATCAAAGAGCGGATCGAGAACTCGACGACGAGATCGAGACGCACCTTCGTCTGCTCACCGAGAGATATGTCCGCCAGGGCTTGACCGAGGCCGAGGCTGCTCAGGCCGCCCGCCGCCAGTTCGGGAACGTCACGTTGCTCAAGGAGGATCATCGCGAAATGCGTGGAATCAGATTCATCGAGACGGTCTTTCAGGATATTCGATATGGCTTATGGATGCTGAGGAGGAATCCTGGTTTCACGCTGGCGGCTATTCTCACGCTCAGTCTGGGCATCGGCGCAAACACTGCGATCTTCAGCGTAGTCAATGGCGTGTTATTGAGCGCATTGCCTTATCCGCAACCGGAGCGACTTGCGATGATCCTGCCTGGCCCTGAGGGCGTCGCCAATTATCCGACTTTCGTGGATTGGCGTGATCGAAATCAGACTTTCCATGGAGTGGCCGCGATGGACCCCACAGCCTTCGATCTCACCGGTGGAGGCGAGCCTGAAAAGATTCGCGCCGCCCTCGTCTCAGCCAATTTCTTCCAGGTGATGGGCGTAAACCTCGCGCATGGGCGGGGTTTCACCGCCGAAGAAGAACAATTGGGCAATCATAGGGTAGTCGTTCTGGGCCATGGCCTTTGGCAACGGCGTTTCGGCGGCAATCTGGGAATTTTGAACCAGACGATCTTGCTCAACAGCGTGCCGCACGTCGTTGTAGGAATAATGGCGCCCGGATTCAGGTTTCCCGAAAATACCGACATGTGGAGACCACTGGCGCCGGACGAGAGGAGACGCACGTCACGTAATGGGTTATGGCTGCGACTAGTCGGCCGTCTCAAACCTAGCGTGACGCAGACAGCAGCGCAGGCTGATTTGAAGCTGATCGCAAAACAAATTGCGGATCAGCTTAGACTGAAGCATAGCGAACTCTCCGGTTCTGGCGTCACTATCATGCCACTGCTCGAACATACCGTCGGCTCCATAAGCAAAAACCTGATGATCCTGTTTGGAGTGGTTCTGCTGGTGCTGCTGATCGCGTGCGCCAACGTGACCAACCTGCTGCTGGCGCGAGCGGCCGTCAGGCGCCGCGAGGTGGCGGTCCGAGCGGCTCTGGGCGCGGGGCGTTGGCGCATTATTCGCCAACTCCTGACAGAGAACATGCTGCTCGCAGTCCTGGGCGGGGCTCTCGGTGTGTTGCTGGCATGGTGGGGATTGCGGATATTACTCGCTCTCAGCCCGGCCGACATTCCACGGCTTGACAACATTCACCTCGACGCGCGCGCTCTCTGGTTTACCCTGGCGCTATCGCTGATCACGGGATTGGGAGTAGGGTTGGCGCCCGCGCTGCAAGCGACGCGTCTTGAACTCAATCAGGCGCTCAAAGAAGGCTGGAGCGGCGGCGGCGGGAGCCGGCGGGCGCAGCGAATCCGTGGAGTCTTTATCGTCGCCGAGGTTGCGTTGACGCTAGCGCTGCTCATAGGCGCGGGACTGCTCGTTCGCAGCTTCTGGCGGTTGCAACAGGTCAACCTCGGATTCAGGGCTGACCATTTGCTGACGCTGCAGCTTGATTTGCTGCGATCGAAATACCCCGGATGGCAAGCCGTCTCATTCTACGAACGCCTGCAGGAGCGGCTGGCCGCGCTGCCCGGAGTCGAAGCCGTAAGCGCCACAAGCCATATCCTGCTGTCAGAGGATCCCGATGCCGGCGGCTTTACCATAGAGAACGGACCGCCGACCGAGGAAGAGCTCGATCTGCCCTTCACCTCCGTGCAGCCGAATTATTTTCAGACGATGGGCATACAGTTGCTTAAAGGTCGGGCATTCACGGCACATGACACACGCGATAGTCCGAAGGTGGGGATCGTCAATGAGACCTTCGTCAATCGCTACTTCCCGAACGAAGACCCTATCGGCAAGCGCTTCACATTCGATGGCGCACGCCCCGACGCGCAATGGATCACCATCGTCGGAGTCGTGCGAGACACTAGAAAGCAAGGGCTGGATAAGCCTATCAGGATCGAATCCTGGTTGCCTCACGCGCAGGGCTTCGAACAGGAACCCTCACTTTCAATGGAGGTAGCGCTGCGCACAACAGGTGATTCGTTGGCGTTAAGCCATGCGGCGCGCGAAGCCGTCCGGTCACTCGACCCTGATCTGCCGATCATCAAAATACAAACGATGGAGCAGGTTTTGTCGGAGAAAGTGGCGCTGCGGCGATGGAATATGCTTTTGCTTGGACTGTTCGCGCTGGTGGCGTTGATTCTGGCTGCAGTAGGCATCTATGGCGTGATGAGTTACGCCGTCACACAACGCACACATGAGATCGGCATCCGGATGGCCCTGGGCGCGCGAGGCGCCGATGTGCTGCGGATGGTGGTCTGGCGGGGAATGAGTTTGACGCTCGCCGGCGTAACGCTAGGGTTGGTGGCGGCGCTTGCCCTTACGCGAGTGATGAAGAACCTGCTCTTCGAAGTGAGCGTGACCGATCCGGCGACCTATGCGCTGATCGCCCTGCTGCTGGTCGGGGTGGCCCTGATCGCGAGCTACATTCCGGCGCGGCGCGCGACGAAGGTTGATCCATTACAGGCCCTTCGTCACGATTGAGCGCCGGTTCTTTCCCCACTGAATACAACGACTGATCCTCGGTCAGAAGAGACTGAGCCTGACCATCTCGTCATTGCTCAGAAGGAGAATCACGCCGTCAGGCATGTGTTTCCGTCGGCTCTTATACACCGGTGAGACCTCGATGATCTGCTCCCCTTCGGGGACGAACTTCATCAGGTCGTCCCAGGAGAAATTCTTCGGGACAGCATTGCCGATCAGATTTCTGATCTCGCGCTCGCACGATCCGCGATAGCTCTCCGACATTTCCTGGTAACTACGCCCTTCGCGATTCTGCGGATCGAAGCCGGCCCACGCGTCGGTTTGATAGAAATCCTGCGGATCGGCGCCACCCACCGTGAAATCGACGTTCTCCACGCCCCAGTTGTTCGGGGCGCTGAAAGCGAAGACTACGTGATTATTGATCTCCAGCCATTCCGCCGGAGGCTCATGCTCTGTCCCCAATCCCCAGTGCCCCGCCTCATAGAAAATCTGCTGATGGCTCGCGAGCTGGATTTGTTCCCCAGGCTTCCACCAGAGACGCCAGATGTCGAGCCGCGATTCATCCGCGTCCATTACTTTGTACGCCGGGCCGGTCAGTTCAAGGAAAGTGTGCAGGCCGTACTCGACAGAATTCACAGTTCCGTCTTCACGAACAACTCGCACCCTATCCGCGAGCAACAGCGGCGGATTCTCATAACTCAGGACCTGTGGGGCGAATAACGCGGTTATCTTGCTCACGTCGTCCCCTGACTCGTATCGTTTGCGTCGGGCGGCCACAAGGCATGGGAGTTTCGACGCCTGCTCCGGAAAATCGTGGTAGAATTGCATGAGCGCTAGCGGGTCTATCTCTTCAACCGGCGTCCGGCTGAAATACTCGAAGAGTGAATTGCGGATGAAATCGCAGAGCCTGTTCAGGGCCTCGTCTTTGATGATGCCACGGCGCGAGGGGGACATCGGATTGATGGGCCTGCCCTGCCTGACTTCGAGATACGCCTGAAAACGACTGTACTGATCCACCGGGATCATCTGGCCGAAGAAATTGACCCAGATTGAGTGTTGCGTGGCATAGCCTTCTTTACCGTAGAGTCCAATGACCAGCCGATTGTTTTGATAGGAGGTTTCGATCAAAGGGACGCTGGGCATCGCGTCTTCCTGGACGCTCGTGTCAACGACCTTATCGTTGATTTCAATGTTGAGCAGGTCGTAATAGCCGCGCGCGGGAGAGCGATAGCTTTGCCAAACATCGGTCAGCGCATTGACAAGCTGTTCGGTCAACGCTTTGGAGCACATGACGCCGATGGCCATTCCGGGAACAGGAAAACAACTCTGGATGAGGTTATCGGCCCACCCGGCTGCATACTGGAGGTCCATCCACCATCTTCGGGCGTTGAGCGTCAAAGACAGTTGATTTGAGTTTGTTACTTGAACGATATCTTTGCCGTTTTGGCACGGTTATCCTTCCATTTGCGCATGGCAACTTTATCCTTCCATCAATCCATCCCTACACTACTGCAGATCGTTCACCTTCTGGTCATGTGAATCCCAAGTTCTCTCTTTACTTCTCGTAGCACCTCACAATCAGACGGTCTCGACAATACTGATGGCTCAGGAATCTGTTCTTGCACCCTCGCGTATGATGGATAAATTCCCCGCTTATGGAGTTCGATGACGATCCGACGAATCTCTCCTCTTCGCCACTGCTCTCTTTTTATGATTTCCTCCTTGAGATGGTGTGTCCGTCGGGCTGAAAGTTCAGCGCACAGTTCGGGAAAATACCTGTATAACGTTCCCTTTTCGCACTTCAGTCGGTAACTCAACTCTTTAACAGACGGAGGGACGGCTTCATCAAGCGCCGAGCGCAATTGAGCCTCGATCCGAACAGTCCACGCTTTCCGCTCCGCCGCATATCGCGCCGCAATTTGGCGACATAACTCTGGGAACAAACATGTCAAGCCGCCGCTCGTCTGATAGCCGCATCTTCCGGCAAGTTTTCTCAGCGACGGCGCCGGCCGCTCGTGACACGCTTGCTTGAGGATTGTTTCAACCTGCTTGAGTCGGCGCTGATGATACTCCAGGTGGCGCGCATCTAGCGCACTGCATAGATCCGGATAGTTGCTCTTCAAGGTCGCAGCCGAGATGAACCCAAGTTGCCTCGCCATTTCCGATATTCTGGGCGGAGGATCTTCGCTCATCGCTGACTTAAAGCAGTTCCGTACTGACTCATCTATTTGCTTCTGATACTCGCGGCGGCGGTCGAGAACCTGTCGATAGAATTCCGGGAAACACCGTCGCAATTGGTCATGCCGCGAATGGCCAAGGCGTCTAGCCACCTCCCGCGCGGATGGCGGTGGGTATTCCTGCAACGAAGCGCTGATTATCCGCCGTGCAGCCGAGCCCTCTCTGACTCCCTCGCCCATCCGCGACATTCTTTGTTCCTGCCGGAAAGCCATGTGTCGGGACTCAATCTGTTGATATAGTTCCGGGTGAGCGTGACGGAGTACCGAAGTCCGGCAATACCGGAGTCTGGTGGTGACTTCTGCCGGTGAAGGCGGCGGTGTTTCGTTAAGCGCTTCCTGCAGGACCAGTCGCTCCTGACCATAACGACGGTATTTATTGGGAGGATGCTGATTAGGCGGACAAACAAACATACCCTGCCTGGTAGCCGGATCAAGAAAGACGGCTGTCCCGTTTACGAAGTCTAAAGGACTGGGACCCGAGAGGTAACTGATTCTGAGTACCGTCTCCAGTCTGGGTAGGCTATGCCTTTTCAGACACTTCCATAAGAGGCTCTCGTTTAGACCGAAGTGGTATGCGAAAGCATAAGTGCGGCCTTCGGTGAAATGATCCACACACTTGGCAATCGTCTCTATTAGCGTCGCGAGTTCAGGCCGAGCAATCATCCCAAGCGGCGCGGCAAAAAGCTCTCCTGCCGCCTTTGCCGCCCACAAGCGCCAATCCCAATCACGGGACATGCTCTCATCCGGCGGTTGTTCCGTGGCATCCAGTGAACCCAACCAATGCGTACACTTCGCGCAGCGCCCCGGGCGCGAACGTTGAGTCATCGGTAACGATTCGCCTCGGCAATGCGGGCAGACGGTAACTAGCGCTCGCTTATGGATCGGACAGACCGTCACTACTCTCAGTGTCCAGAGCAGAGGCTCAAAGATGATCCGATCTTCGCGACGCTGTGATTCAAAGCAAGCCGGACACCACGCGCGCGCCGGGCGCAGCCAATGCCGAGTTGTGAACATGCCTTGCCAGGTTATCGCCGTTAACCAACGCAGATCCGTCCGCAGAGTCAGCGATTCCAACGCCTGGACACAGGCCGCGGCCGTCACTCCCATCCCGTTGATTGGGCGCGCAGCGTTAACCCGTACAAGCTCCGGATAGCCTGTAGTGGAGAGAAGTCGCGCCTCCCGGACCAGCGGCGCCACAATTTCATCAAACAGCGCCGCCAGTGGCAGGCAATGCGCGGCAGCCAGCCGGATAACATAACTGGAAAGGCTTTCCACTTCGCCGGTCCCAACTCCCATGGGTTCCAGCGGGTAGAGCCGGCTCCGCGCCGGAATTGCCGGCGGAGTCAGGTCCAAAAAAGGATAAATCACTCTCGTTTCAACCCGCACGTCGCTTCACCCCGATTTGATCACGCTTCGGCTTACGCGCGCCGACATCACGCCTCGTTCTTTTCGTGACCGGCAGTGTTGGAGAATCCGGAACCAACTCCAGTCCCATTCGGCGTCTGAGCCGGGTGCGCGCTTCCACGTGATCAGTTAGCGCGTCCTCGCCTTCGCTGGCCTCGGCGAGCATCTTCTCGCACTGCGCAATCGACAACCCCTGAGGCTCCAAATGATCAAGGTTTAGCGAGCGGTCGTCGTTTTCCAGCGCCAGCGCCAGCGACCGCGCCAACCAGTCCCTCAACACTCCGACGCAGCCGATGCTGCGCTCATAAAAGTAGCCCCAGCGCGCAATCAGGTCGGGTTCTTCGGCCAAAGGCATTTGCTTCTGAAAAGTCATCAGGATGTTTTTGAAGGCCGTGACGTCCTCCGGTTGATCGGCGCGATAGCGACGCAGATGAATGTCCAGGCTGCGCCGGCTCAACTGCGCGCTCAGATTGCGGAAGGCCAATAATTCATAGGTCCCAACCAGCACGTGAACGGTGCGGGTCAGGCTGGCCAGTGATTTCAGACAATCGAGCTGATCTTGGAGGCGACGACCCGCCGCCATTTTGGCCAGATGCTGCGCTTCATCGATCAGGATCGCGCGTGGTCGCCGGTGATGTAATGCGCGCTCCACCGCCATTCGCCACTCCGCGATGGCGACCGTTCTGCTAGTCATCGGCTGCTGGCGGCCGGGACACAGTTCATCCTGCCTGTCCGGCCTGACCCTGCGATCCACAAGCGGCTCCTCAAGTCTCACTAGCAGTCGTTTGTAGAAGTCCTTCCAGTTGAAACTGCCGGAGTCAGGGGCGACAGCCTCCACGCTGACTATAGGGACTCGTCCGCGATCGGCCGTCAGTTCCAGACTCATCTCTTCAACCAAGTGCTGCTCAAAACGCAGCGTCATCGTGGTTTTGCCGACGCCGGTGGGGCCGAAAACAAAGATCAACGAATCTGATGAGGCCTCGCTGATCGCGCGCCGCAGACGCTCATACGCTTTTACCAACAACGGATGCGCGATGGTCAACCCGGTGAAGTACGCCATCCGCACCGCTTTTGGCTGAGAGAGCAGATTGGGTGGAAATCCGGAACTGACCGACATTCAAAACTCTCCGTAAATCTGCCAGACGGGCTCTCCGGCGGACGGGGCGACGGCGGAATCCGAATCCGCGATTGAGGCGATTTCAGGCGGGGAGGTGTCCGGGAACGATTTTGAGGCAGTCCCGCCTTCGGCGGCGCTATTGATCAGTCTCAACACCGGCCGCATGGCCACATCCTTCAACCGTTGTGCGAGCAGCGATTCCTCCATCTCCACCGATTGTAAGAAAGCCGCCAACCGGCTTGCCGTGACGGAGAACTGGCGTGAGTAAGCCTGCTTTCTCGCCCGCAGTTCATTGCTAGCGATCATCAGCTCTTTTTCCGAGCGCCCATGAAAGACGGCGTGATATTCGGAGACGCATCTGACCCAGCGATGCGCGACGAAAGCCCAGGCCAGGCCGAGATCATAAGGGTCATAACGCACCGGCGCTTGCGTCTTCTCCACACTCGGATCGCGGAACTGATCCGACCAGTAATATAGACCGTTGATCTTCACGCCGCGGCCCGGAACGACTTTCGCTGTTCCTTTCCATGTCGTCGGCAGCGTCAGCAATTGGAATTGTTCATCATAAGCGATGAGCCGGTGTGGGCGATGGCCGCCTTGCATGATCCCGGCGGCAAAAGCTTCCCCCGGACTCCGCCCCAACGCCGGATGCTCCAGCGAGTCATAAATCTCGTAGGCCCACTCGGAGAGACGCTCAAAAAGTCTTTCCAGCGTCCACACCGACTGTGGTTTGGGATCGACCGACTTCGTCACCAGGCGCGCCTGACGCGTGAGTTGTGTATTGCCGAGAAGGTTATCAAAGAATTGCGTAGTCGCGGTCCCAAAAAGCCTTTCGCAAACCGAGCCGAACCTGGGCTGCGCCGGCGGCCGCGACTTCTTCGTGCATTCAAAGCGTGCCAGCAGCGTTTCAAAATAAACACTCTCGAAGTCGCGCCCGCCATCCACAACCAGCGTCTGCGGAAAACGGTGATGACGCCTCACACACTCACGTAGCGCCATCATGCACGAGCGATAGCTAGGCGGATCAAACGTCAGCCAGATTGCCAGCAGGCGACGCGAATAAGCGTCGATGAGGAATGTCACCCACGGACGCCCCAGCGCCCGGCCGGTATGCGCGCAGCGCAATTCGATGTCCGCCTCGGTGTGGTCAAGATGGCAGATCTCAAAAGGCCGGTCTCCATGACGTGGCGTGGTCAATTCCAGCTCCCAGTAAAAAGGTTGCCGCTGATACGCCGCCCGCCGGCCCTGACGTTTGAATGTCTGCTCCGCGTTCGCGCGCCGCTTCACTTCCAGACTGAAGGTCTTGTAGCTCGGAGCGAGCGCGCCTCGCTCCTGGCAACGATGCAATAGCAGAGCATAGGCGGCGTACTTTGTCCGCTGCCTGAGGGTCTCGTATTCGCGCTCGATAAATTCATTCATTAGATTGCACGTCTGCTCCGGCAGTTTGCGGCCACGATTCCCTCGCCGCGCCGTCTTTGGCAGCAGGCCCAGATAACCTGTGCCATAGGCGGCCTCCGCGGCGCGGTAACTAGCGACCCAGGACCGCAGGGTCCGTTCCGACACGCTTTGATCGGTTGATAGCGGGTCGCCGCGTAACCTGGCGCGGACCAGTTCGGCACGGCGATTGGCCTCACACATATCGGCTTGACTGGCTTCTATCAACCGGCGTTGCGCCTCAGGGTGAAGCCCCGCAGTCTCTGTCCGCACACCGCTGATACGCCCGGCTTTGGCCAGTTGCTCGAACTGCGATCGTGTGATCTCGATCAGCGACTGCCCCGCATCGCTGAGGGCGACCGATGTCTCCCCCACGTTCACAATGGTGCGGATGTTTCCATCCCAGGTGATTGACTGTCCGATGACCGGCGTGGCAGGCGTGTGAGGAAAAATCCCGGCGGATGTCCTGGCTTCTGAAAGGTAGTGATCGGCTAGCGCAGCATCGCGACTGGAGAACAACCGAACCCGTTCAGGATTGATCAGCGGCGCGGCCGTCAGATCTACCCAGACCGCATCGGTGGCGATTAGGGTAAAAATGTCGTCGGCGCTGGCGACTCCATCCGTCTGTTGCCGCAAACACCCAAGGCTGATGCCCGGATTGCGGGCAACCAAATCACAGATTGCCTGATGTGTAGATTTCGGCGCCGGCGGAGTGTCGGCCCGCAGGTAATCTTCCAGGAACTGGATGTTCCGCTGCCAGATCCAATCAATGCCGGCGTCCGAGCGGAGGCGATAATAAAACCCATACTGTCCGGCGAATTCTTCTCCTGGTGGGCATCGCCACTGCCCGGCTTCATCGTGCTGATAACGCCCCGGACTCTGCTTCACCAACCGGAGCAGTTCCGCCTCCGGCTTGCACTCTTCATAACCTGCCGAGCCGCTTCTCAGCACAAAGTAATCCGGGGTGTGGATGACGCCGATGCGCCGCCCATTTTTCCCCGCATAGTTCAGCTTGATGGAGGGTGGCTGATCGTAATATTCACAGACCGAAGAATCGTGTTCCAATTCAAAGATTGCGGCCAGTTCATGGCGATGGCTCTCGAACTGGATCGTCACGCCCATCTTCCGGCTCGGATACCGGCCGCAGACATTACCCGCGCCCCCTTTCACGCGACGAGTTGGCGGCAATGACCTGATTTGACGGATCATGTTTTCGGCCTGTGCTGTCAGGTTGAGTTTCTTTACCCATTCCTCCAATTGTTGCTGATCAAGCATAGAGATCTTCCTGGTGAGCGAACACGCTGCTACCACCACCGCGTCTTGGAAGGCGCGATCCTGTTCGCCAGCGTATGGAGTAGCTTTGAGATGATTGAACGGAGGTCAGCAAGATAATTGCAGAAGTTTTACTTTAGGCTGGGGATTTTAACAGCCGGTCATAGCCTGCGTTTGTTTTCTTTATCCTGATCACTACCTAATACGCTCCGGATCACGGCCAGACTTTCGCGCCAAACCATTCGGCATGGCGCTCCTCCGCTGAATCTTTCCTTGACAATCTAGGGAAGAACGTGGCACCATCTCTCCTAGTCATTCTAGGAGGGATACGATGGCGGCTAAGGATAGGACCGACCTTCTGCAAGGCACGCTCGACATGCTGATACTCAAGGCCCTTTCTCTGGGGCCGATGCACGGCTATGGCGTCGGCCAGCGCATCATGCAGATGGCTGAAGACATGCTCAGGGTTGAAGAAGGTTCACTCTATCCGGCGCTCTACCGGCTGGAAGAACGCGGCTGGATCCAATCGGAATGGGGCACGTCGGAGAATAACCGCCGCGCTCGTTTCTATCGACTCACTCGTGCCGGCCGCAAACAACTCCAGGTGGAAGAAGAGAATTGGCGGCGATTCGTGCTGGCGATAGGCAAAGTGATGCAAACAGCATAAAGAGTGTTCTTAACTATGAGATTGCTGAGGAGCCTGTTCCGTAGAGTACTCGCCTTGGCGCGCGCGGAGGCGATTCACCGCGAAATTGACGAAGAAGCGCGGTTCCATATCGAGATGCGCATCGAGGAGAACATTCGCCAGGGGATGCCGCCTGAAGAGGCGCGCCGAGATGCCGAGCGACGGTTCGGTAATCTGACGCGGATGAAAGAACGGGGCTATGAGGTGAGAGGCGGTCGTTGGCTGGAGACCCTGTGGCAGGACCTGCGCTACAGCGTGAGAGTGTTGTTGAAGACCCCCGTTTTCACCTGTGTCGCTGTTCTCACACTGGCGTTGGGCATTGGCGCTAACAGCGCGGTCTTCAGCGTCGTAAATGCGGTACTGCTGCGGTCGCTCCCTTACCGGGATCCTGACAGTCTCGTGCTGGTCAGCTATTACCTGGCCACCGGAGAGCGCGAGCGTGTGCTGGGCGCGGATTTCCTGGAGTGGCGCGATCAGGCGAAAGCGTTTGAACAGGTCGCCGCTTATACCTTCGATACTGCCGACCTCACCGGGAGCGGCGAGCCGGAGCGACTGGCTGCGGGGCTCGTCTCCGCCGATCTCTTTGCGACGCTCGGCGTCGCGCCTGCGCTCGGTCGCGTCTTCACACAGGCGGAAGACACGGCCGGCGGCACGCCGGCGGTGATCCTGAGCTACGGCCTGTGGCGGCGCCGATATGGCGGCGATCCGCAGGTGATTGGCCGGGCGCTTACGCTGGGAGGCGAGAGCCGGACTGTCGTCGGGATTATGCCACCAGGATTCCGTTTCCCAGGAGAATCCGACCTGTGGCTGCCGCTCGCCCTGAATGTTACGCAGGAGTTGAGTCGTCAGGGAAGATTGGTCAACGTAAGTGTGCTGGCGCGTCTCAAGCCTGGCGTGACGCCGGAAGCCGCCAAGGAGGATTTGTCCGCTATTCTCGAGCGGCAGCGGCAGGCCTTTCCTAACGGCTATTCGGGCGTACAGGTCAGAGTGATCGGGCTGAGCGAGATGCTCGTCGGTAATGTGCGGCTGGCCTTGCTGGTGATGTTCGGAGCGGTCGCCTTTGTCCTGCTCATCGCGTGCGCCAACGTGGCGAATCTGCTACTGGCGCGGTCGGCGGCCAGACAAAAGGAGATGGCGATCCGCGCGGCGATTGGCGCCGGGCGTCTGCGGCTCGTGCGTCAATTATTGACCGAGAGTCTGCTGCTCTCGCTCGCGGGCGGGGCCGCCGGGTTGCTCGCGACAAAGTGGGGCGTCAAGCTGCTCGTAGCGATGAGTCCCGCCGGGATCGCCCGCATCGGGGAGAGTGGCATAGATGGCCGCGTGCTTGGCTTCACCTGCGTGGTCGTGGTGTTGACTAGTCTGCTCGCCGGCTTGTTCCCGGCGCTGCAAGCGTCAAAGACTGATGTGAATGAAACGCTTAAGGCGCAGTCGTCTTCGCAGTCAGGACACGGCGGCGCGCGGCGGACGTTACCGGCTCTGATGATTGCCGAACTTGCGCTGGCTCTGGTCCTGCTCGTCGGCGCAGGGCTGATGGTTAAGAGCTTCTTGCGCCTGATGGCAGTTACCAAGGGCTTCAATCCCGATGGCGTATTGACGCTCGCTCTCAGACCCGGTCTCGCCAAATACCCGATCGGGTCGCCGCAACGGGTCGCTTATTTCCAGGAATTGCTCGCTCGCGTCCGAGCCTTGCCCGGAATCCAGTCGGCCGGCCTGGCCAGCTCTCTTCCGCATTCCGTGGTATACAGCGGAAGCCTTCATATCGAAGGGCGTCCGCCGTATGAGCCGGGGAAAGAACCGATTGTTGGCTCCACTCTCATCAGCCCCGACTACTTTCAGACGATGGGCATGCAGATGCGCGCCGGACGCTCCTTCACCTCACAAGATGGCGCGGATGCTCCGCCAGTAGTGATCATCAATGAAACGTTGGCCCATCGCTTCTTCCCCAATGAGAATCCGATCGGCCATCGGTTGTTGATGGGGGGAACCCCGGAGACCATTGTCGGAGTCGTAGGCGATACGCGTAATCGAGGTCTGGACCGCGAGGTCAATCCGGAGATTTACGCGCCGAGCCTGCAAAATCCGAGATTCCTAGCGCAGATGAACTTGGCCGTGAAGGTCTCCTCCAGTCAAAACAACTCGCCCCGTCTATCCAGTTTGACAGCCTCCATCCGCAAGCAGGCGCAAGCAATAGAGCCGAACGAGCCGGTCAATCAGGTTGTCACGATGGATGAACGCTTATCGAACTCGGTCGCACAGCGGCGCTTCCAGATGCTCTTGCTCGGCGTCTTCGCGGCCGTGGCGCTCGTCATCGCGGCGGTGGGAATTTACGGGGTCATCTCGTATGCCGTCAGTCAGCGTACGCATGAGATCGGCATTCGCATGGCCTTGGGCGCGCAAGCGAGCGATGTGCTGCGGATGGTTATCTGGCGGGGAATGAGCCTGGCGCTGATCGGCGTGGCGCTGGGGTTGGCGGCGGCGCTCGCCCTAACGCGCGTCATGAAGAATCTGCTCTACGAAGTGAGCGCGACCGATCCGGCGACCTTCGCCCTCATCACATTGCTGCTGGTCGGTGTTGCATTGATTGCGAGCTACATCCCGGCGCGGCGCGCGACCAAGGTCGATCCGCTCCAGGCTCTTCGCCAGGAATGAAACCGACCGAGCGCAAAACTTTAAAAGTACCGAGCGGATAAGTGGAGGAATTCCATGATCTATCGAGCATCAAGATTATTGCTGACCATTACTCTGATTCTGATCGGATATGGGCATCCTGGTGTTATGGGAAAACTGATAATGGATGAGCCCAAGCCGACAAAAGCGGTTGAGGGGATAATCGGGCTCTTTGATCGCTTTCCCATTGTTGCGCTTGGCGAAATGCACTGGAATCGAACTCAGCATGATTTCATTGTCTCGCTGATCGAGCATCCCACCTTCCCAGACAAAGTCAACGACATCGTGGTGGAATTTGGCAGCGCCAAGTACCAGAACATGATGGATAAATATATCGCAGGAGAGACGGTCCCCCATACGGAGCTCCGTCAGGCTTGGCGCAATACAACTCAACCTACTGCGGTTTGGGATGTACCCCTCTACGAACGTTTCTTCGCCACAGTGCGCGCTGTTAATCAAAAGGCGCCGAAGGCGAAAAAGTTACGAGTGCTCTTAGGCGATCCGCCCATTGATTGGTATGCGGCAAAGAGTTCAGACGATCTCACTCCATTTCTTGCCCGAGACGATCATTTTGCCAGCGTGATCGAGAAAGAGGTTCTCGGCAAAGGCCGAAAGGCGCTTCTGATTGCCGGTGTCTTTCACCTCTATCGTTGCTGCCCAGCGACGTCCAACCCGAGCAATGTTACGCTGCAAATCGATAAGCTCCGTCCGGGGGCGGTGTTTGTTGTCATGCCGCATGACGGTTTTGATGAAAGAAGTGATGAGCTCGAGGCGCGTTTGTCGTCCTGGCCGAAGCCGGGGATTGCCCAGGTAAAAAACACCTGGCTGGGAGAGCTTGACCCTGACGTGGTTTACCCGCTCTGGAAGATGCTAATAGAACACAGGCCTGACGGCACGCATGTTCCGGCCAAACGTCCGTACGGAGAATTGAAATTCCAGGACATTACCGATGCCTTTCTTTATCTTGGCCCCAAAGCTTCACTTGTTTGGGATTCGGTACCTCCTAAAGTTGAGCAGGATGAGGAATACAAACGCGAACTCGATCGCCGAAACAAACTACTGCGGAAACGGGATTGACATATATGGGGCATAAACGTATTACGCCCATCACGCACATGGCTTACTCCAGTGGGGAATTTAATTTCGCGTGAGCGGGCCACTAAAATCGATTGTGGCCTCCTGCCGTTGAAACCCGGTGTTGAAGACGGAACATTATCCGGAGATCGGGATAATGTTCAGTTGATTCTCAATACCGTAAGAAAAAGGCAAGAGAGGCGGCGTCTGAAAGAGTCCGGGCGAGGCGGAGATACCGGATGCCGATCGGCCTCTGAGGCGCTCCCGGTCTCGAAATCTACTATAGCAAGCTGTTCCTTGCAGTTCGTCCTAGAGAAGTAAGCCTTGGGTCTCGATGAACATTTCAATGCGCTTTGGAGGATTTAGACCATGAGGATAAGTTTGCTGGTTCTCTCTTTCTTGTTGGCGCTGGCCGCCTCAAACAGCGCCCATGCGTGTAGCCGCCTGGACCAGCGCAGCGTTTGTGAAGCCGCGGGGAGCGCCGAGGCCATCTTCGTCGGATATGTGTATAAAGTAGAACAGCTTAAAGCGAAAAAGGATGACCTTCAGAGAGAACAGATCGCCGGTCAGATCGCTCACATTCGGGTTGAGAATGTCTTCAAGGGAGAGATCGGGCCCGAAATCGCCATTCACTCCGGGATGACATCTTGTGGTTTTTCATACCAGGTAGGAGAGCAGTGGGTAGTTTATGCCTCTTACGACAAGGAAACCGAAACCTGGTCAGATGGAGATGTGTGTGGCCGCAGCAGACAGACTAAATACGCGGCGAATGACCTCCTCTATTTGCGGAGGCTGCCGGTCTCCGCGCAGCAAACGCGCATCTCGGGCGTCGTCGAATACCTGAAATCGGACCCGGAGAAGGGGACCATCAGTACCACAACCAGCAATGTCAAGGTGAAGATTATCGGCAAACGACTGACCGCTGAGGTTTATACCGATCGGAACGGCATCTATGAAATCTATGGATTACCGCCCGGAGAATACCTGATCAAACCGGAGGCTCCGCCGGGATGGACCGAGAGTTTCCCGATCCGGGTGGCCGACGCGGCCGACTCAGAAGTCGAAAGCGCCAAAGTCAAGTTGGCGGAGAAGAGTTGCGCCGAATTGAATTTTTCTTTCCACCTCGACGCGGAGACGAGTATCGCCGGAAAGGTGAGAGGCGCCGATGGGCGCCCGCTGCCCAATGTGCTCCTGGGCCTGCAACCGAAGGGAAAGCGCGCTCTACAAGCCTGGCAGTTCGTTTATACGAATCTGGAGGGAGATTATCAACTGGAGAATATACCGCCCGGAGAATATCTCATCGTTGTGAATGGCAATGGCGATATCAGCAGTTACGCTCCATTTCCCAAGGCCTATTATCCGGGCGTTTTCAAGGAAGAGATCGCCGCAGTTGTTAAGGCCACCCGCGGTGATAGGCTGGAGAATTACGATATCAACATCCCTTCCCAGGCAACCACCCACACTATTCAAGGGATGCTTCTATACGCAGATGGGCGCCCCGTCGAGAAGGGATATGTGCAATTCAAAGCCGACAAGGTGGAGGAAGGAACCGTCGGCGAAGTCCGCACTCAGGCGGATGCCCAGGGCCGTTTCTCCCTGAATATTCTGCAGGGACTGGATGGGCGACTATACGGGTTCATATATCTCAATCAGGACGAATACGCGAACTGCCCGGCGTTACAGAAATTGGCGACCGATTCCATTCATCGGAAATTCTCCGAGGCAGGTGTGTCACCCATGTGAACGATGGGTGCATAAACGTATCTCGGTCAGTGTCTTTTCCTATTTTTCTCGGTCGCGATAAGCGTGACTGCAATGCTTCAGACGGCGCTCCTCAAGGCCGGTGCGTATCTCACACTATCCGGCGGCATCTTTATCATTCCGATATGGACTTGCGGCAAGGATATGACTCCGCTTCCTTCACGCCCACTTCACTGGGTCGTCATGGTTGGTCATTTATAGCTTCAGCGCGGCAAGATTATCATTCAAAAGGCGGCAGATTATTCCCTCAAGTAACAGAGTTGAAAGTCACTGTCCCTATCAGCAATTATTGGCAGTCTTTTGGTCAATAATTGGCAGAGTCACCCACTTATTTCTGTAAGGATAGAGAAGGCCCTTCGTTCAATAATTGGCAGAGAGTGCTGTTCATGTCCAATTTATGGCCAATAATTCACAGGCCGCATATCACCAGCGGCGTTTGCGGTAAGGGGCTTGGGATTGGTGTGCCCGCAGATATCATTGGAACGAAGACGAGAGATTATCTCCTCGAGTGCATCCATCGTGAGCCTGGGCGCCACATTTGGCGGATCAACTTATGCATTGACATTCTAGGTCTCCCTGCCTACCCTACACCTAGAATTTCTAAGCGTGACCAATAAACAATACAGATTTGGAGGTGAAGTTTGACCCGACCGAAGGCGGATCTCCTGCAGGGTACGCTCGACCTGCTCATCTTAAAGGCTCTCACCTTAGGGCCGCTTCACGGCTACGGTATCATCCAGCGCATTCGGCAATTGTCTGACGAATTGCTTGAGGTCGAGCAAGGCTCTCTCTACCCAGCGGTCTACCGGATTGAGCAACGCGGCTGGATCAGTTCCAAATGGGGAGTGACCGAGACCGGTCGCCGGGCCAAGTTCTACACGCTGACGAAAGCAGGAAGTAAACAACTCAAAGCCGAGGAGGAGAGCTGGGACCGGCTTGCCCTGGCCATTGCGAAAGTTAGAAGAGCAGTCTAAGGAGGTTGATGATGGAACGATTCAACATTCTCATGGCGCGGCTGCGCGCCCTGTTTCGGCGCGAAAGCGTTTTGCGGGACATTGAAGAAGAACTGCGCATCCATGTTGAGATGGAGACGGAGACGAATATCAGGCGAGGGATGGCGCCTGACGAGGCGCGAGCCAAAGCAGTGAAAAGTTTCGGTAACCTGGTCCGGAACACTGAGCGCGGCTATGACGTTCGCGGCGGCGGCTGGCTGGAAGCGCTCTGGCAGGACCTACGCTACGGCGCGCGAATGTTGATGAAGCAACCTGGCTTCACGTTGATTGCGGTGTTGACATTGGCGCTGGGCATTGGTTTGAACGTGGCGCTCTTCAGCGTGATCAATGCTGTTATCTTGCGTTCGTTGCCCTATCGTGAGGCGCAGCAGCTTGTGCAGCTTTGGCAGCACGACCAGCGCAAGGGCTTGCTGGAAGCGCCCGTATCAAACGCCGATTTCCTGGCCTGGCGCGGTCAGGCGCGGAGCTTCGCTGATCTGACCGCGCACAATGTACGGATGGCAGCGCTTTCTACCAGTGATGGCGCAGTGGAAGTTGCCGGAGTCTTTGTCGCCGCTAACTTCTTCTCCACGCTTGGCGTGATGCCACAATTGGGGCGCACGTTTACGCCGGAAGAAGAGCAACAAAATCGGAGTTTCGTTGTTATCATCAGTCATCAGTTTTGGCAAAGCCAGCTAGGTGGTCGCGCCGATGTTATCGGGCAAACCATCGTGTTGGATGAACGACCGCATACCGTCATCGGCGTGTTGCGAGCTGATTACCAGCACCCTGAAGTATTCCTCGACCGTGCCGCCGAAATCTTTTTGCCGCTGCCGCTGAATCCGAACGACCATCGGCATGCCTTGCGCGTGATCGGACGACTGCGCGTGGGTATCGCCCCACAACAGGCGCAGGCTGAATTGATGACGATTGCGCGCCAATTAGAACAAAGCTGGCCGCAGAGCAATGCTGGTTGGAACGCCCGCGTCGTGCCGCTGGCTGAACAACACAGCAGCAAAGTTCGGCGCGCCTTGCTGATTTTGCAAGGCGCGGTGGCTTTCGTCCTGTTGATTGCCTGCGTCAATCTTGCCAACTTGGTGCTAACGCGGGTCGCCACACGCACGAAAGAACTGGCGATTCGCGCGGCGCTGGGCGCGGGCAAGGCGCGTCTTATCCAATTGTTCCTGACGGAAAGTTTATGGCTGGCAATGCTGGGCGGATTGGGCGGGTTGTTACTGGCAGTTTGGTGTGTGGATTTATTGCCTTCGTTTGCGCCGCGCGAACTCACCAATCTGGGCGCAATCCACATTGATGGGCCGGTCTTGGGTTTCACTTTGCTGCTCACTTTGATGACATTGCTCTGCTTTAGCCTTGCGCCGTTGTGGCAGGTATCTCGCGCCAGCCTGAACGAGGTTCTCAAAGACACTCCGAGCGCGCCACGCGGCAAACGCTTGCGCGGCGCGCTGGTGATCGCCGAGGTCGCTTTGACGCTGGTGTTGCTAACGGGCGCGGGATTGATGCTGCGCAGCCAGCTGCGCTTGCACAACGTCCCGCTCGGCTTTGACGCGAAAAACCTGTTGCTGTTGCAACTCAGCCTGCCGCGTTCAAACCCGATGGTGAGCTTCTATCAACAGTTGCCCGCCAAAATTGAAGCCTTGCCCGGCGTGCAAAGCGCCGCGCTCACCAGCAGCGCGCCGATGAGTCGCTCCCTCAACTTTCGTACAGGTTTCATTGTCGAAGGCCAGCCTGCGCGCGCGCTGGAGAATCAACCGGTGATTGGGCTGCGCTTCGTCAGTCCGAACTATTTCCGCACGATGAGCATCCCGCTCAAGGATGGCCGTGACTTTGCAGAAGTCGACACGGCCACGGCTCCGCGCGTCGCCATCGTCAACGAAGCCTTCGCGCGCCAGTATTTGTCAGGCCTCGCGCCGCTGGGACAAAAGCTGCGGCGCGGCGAGACCGTGGAAGAGATTGTCGGCGTAGTCGGTGATTTCAAATACGAAGGCTTGCAAAGCGAAGCCGAGCCGGAAATTTACATCCCACACGCGCAAAACGGATTCGGCGGGATGACGCTGGTGATGCGCACGCGCGTGCCGCCGGAGAGTCTGGCCACCGCCGCGCAACGCGCTGTCTGGCAAGCCGAAAAGAACGCCGTGGTGTCGCGGGTGATGACGATGAACCAGCTTCTGTCGGAAACGACTGCACGCCCGCGCTTCATTTTGTTGATGCTGGGCGTTTTTGCATTGGCGGCGCTGCTGCTCACTGGCGTCGGCGTATATGGAGTGCTGACTTACACCGTCGCGCAGAACACGCGTGAAATCGGCATCCGTTTAGCTTTGGGAGCGCGTACCTGCGAAGTGCTGAAGCTGGTGCTTGGGCAAGGAATGAAGCTGGTAGGCGCAGGTGTGATGATCGGCTTGGCCGGCGCATTCGCATTGACGCGATTACTGAAGACGCTGCTATTCGGTGTGAGCGCGACCGACCCGCTGACGTTTGCCGTGATTGCTGTTTTGCTGACGGGGATTGCGTTGCTGGCGTGCTGGATACCGGCGAGGCGAGCGACGAAAGTGGATCCACTGATTGCTCTCCGGTCCGAATGATTGTGCTCACGCTCCCTCAAAATGTCTGCGGAGTTAATTCATGCGACAGTCGGAAAGTATCTAAGGAGCCTTCATGTCGCGTCGCGACGCCCTGAAACGATGAAGCGGGAAAGCGTGATGAGCTTAAGACTGTGCGGCAAAATGGGACAGGACGAACGGTGGAGAGAGGTCGTTAGTTACCTGAGCTTCAACTCGATAAGGAGCCTGTCCCGAGTCGCACAGACGTGCCCGAAACTGTCTCTCCGGCGAGCGCCGGAAGAACGCTGAGGAGAATGCCTCAATCGTGCCGACTCCCACCGGTTCGAAGTGATTCACCAAAGCGTCGGAGGTCTGGACGTCCACAAGAAGATGGTGATGGCTTGCCGTCGCCGTTTGCTAGGAGACGGACAGGTTGAATCGGAGGTCTTGGAGTTCGGAACGACCACGCTTCAGTTGCGCTCTTTGTCAAAGTGGTTGAGCGAGTGGGGCTGCAGCCACGTGGCGATGGAGTCTACCGGAGTCCTCTGGATTCCGGTCTGGAATGTGCTGGAAGGGGATTTCAAACTACTGCTGACCAATGCGCGGCAATTGAAGAAGGTTCCCGGGCGGAAGAAGGATGTGACTGACGCCGAGTGGGTTGGGCAATTGATGCAGTGCGGGTTGCTCAAGGGGAGCTTTGTGCCGAGCCGAGAGGTGAGGCATTGGCGGACGTTGACGCGTCAGCGGATGAAGCTGATTGATCAGCGGACGGGAGTGGTCAACCGGATGCACAAGATACTGCAGCAAGGCAACATCAAATTGTCATCGGTGGCGACGGATGTGATGGGGGTCAGTGGACGGGCGATGATCCAGGCGATGATCGAAGGTGAGAGCGATCCGGAGACGCTTGCCAGCCTGGCCAAGGGCCGATTGAAGTCCAAACACGAGCAATTGGTCGAGAGTCTGGAAGGACGACTGAACCAGGATGACCGGTGGGTGATGAAGGAGTTGTGGGAACAGATGGAATATCTGGAGGAAGAGATCGCCCGTTATGACGACCAAATCAAAGAGAAGATGTCGCCCTACGAAGAGTCGCTGGAGCGATTGATGACTATAGATCTGATCGAGCGGCGGAGCGCCGAGAACATCCTGGCCGAGATCGGGCCGGATATGTCGTTTTTTCCGAGTGACGACAATCTGGTTAGTTGGGCGGGGCTGTGCCCTGGGAGTGAGGAATCGGCGAAAAAGAACCGGAGCGGGAAAACGCCGAAAGGCGATCAATGGTTGCGCCGAGCATTGGTGGAACCGGCTTGGGGAGCGGCGCGCAGGAAAGATGGTTATCTGGGGGCGATGTATCGAGGAATTGCAGTGCGACGCGGGGAGAAACGGGCCGTCATCGCGGTTGCACGGACGATTCTACAAGCAGCCTGGCACGTGCTGAGCAAAGGAGAGAAATACAAAGAGCGAGGCGGTGATTATTTTGACCGCATCAACAGCGAGCAGACGAAGATCAAACTGATCAGGCGGCTGGAGAGACTTGGCTTTGAAGTGGAACTCAAGCCGAAGCAAGCGACAGTCTAAGATCAGATCAAGCCTCGCGACCAATTGAAAATCAACTGAAACAGCCGCCAGTTGGCCGTTTTAGGTAAAGTTCGCCCCGCGCCGCCGGAGGCGGCGCGGGGCTTCTGAGGAGGCCAAAATGGGAAAAAGCATAAAAGATGAGAAGAAGAAGAAAAACGGAAAGAACGGGCGCAACGGCGCCGGCGATGAATTGATCAACAGGTTGAACCGCGCGCTATCGCTGGAATACGCCGCGACGATCCAGTA
>WNFV01001829.1_pt1 | contig 28664 bp, 32 predicted proteins | sample 5400101 | NCBI WGS metagenome assembly WNFV01 (sample SAMN13153361, study PRJNA577476) | soil metagenome | isolation source: 115 cm soil or saprolite under grassland replicate 1 | place: USA:California | collected 2016-06-15
TCGCGGTGAGCCCTGCGACCGTGGGGAACGCGAGGATGAACTGGGCCGCGATCATCGCCTCGCGCGTGCAGTACGCGTTCAATGCTCCGAGCGGGCCGCTCCGCCAGATGAACACGACGACGAACAGCCCGACGACGACCGGCGGGAAGCCCATGCCTGTGTTCACGAGCGACAGCAGCAGGCCGCGGCCGCGGAACGTGGCGAGCCCGAGAACGGTGCCGAGCGGCACGCCGGCCACCACGCTGAGCGTGGTCGCCGTCCCGCTCACCGCGAGTGACGCGGTGACCGCGTTCATGACGTCGGTGTCGAGCGTCGCGATGCGCTGTGCCGCGCCGACGAGGCCCTGGAGGATGAGCTCCACTAGCGGAACGCGTCCTCGGTCTTGCCCGCGTCGGGGAAGAAGAGCGGCTCGCCGTACTTGTCGACGCCGAACTTCGCGATGATCGCCTGCGCGTCCGCGGACAGCAGGTGGTCGGCGAACGCGTTCGCGCCCTCGACGTTGAGGCCGCTGAACTTCTTCGGGCTCACCGTGATGACGTGGTAGATGTTGATGAGCGGAGGGTCCTTGTCGATGAGGATCGCGAGCTCGATCTGCGCCTTGCGCGAGAGATAGGTGCCGCGGTCCGTGAGCGTGTACGCGCGCTTCTCCGACGCGATCGTCAGCGTCTGGCCCATCCCGGTGGCGGCCTCGACATACCAGGCGCCGGCGGGCTTACCGCCCGCCTGCTGCCAGAGGTCGAGCTCGAGGAGATGCGTCCCCGAGCGGTCGCCGCGCGAGATGAACGGCGCACCGGCGGCGGCGATCCGCCGAAGCCCGTCGAAGACGCGCATGCCCTTGATCCCCGCGGGATCGCCCGGCGGTCCGACGATGACGAAGTCGTTGTGCATGAAGAGCTGGCGCCGCTCGCCGTTGCCCGCCGCCATGAAGTCGCGCTCGGCCTTCGGCGCGTGCACCACGACCACGTCGGCGTCGCCCTTCGCGCCGATCGCGAGCGCGGCGCCCGTGCCCACCGCGGTCGCCTTGACGCGGTAGCCGGTCTTGTCCTGGAAGTCCTTCACGAGGACGTCGAGGAGCCCCGAGTCCTGGAAGCTCGTGGTCGTCGCGAGGATGAGGTCGGGGCGCGCGGGACGCGCCTGCGCGGCGGGCCCGCATGCGGCGAGGACGATGGCGAGCGCCGCGAGGACCATTGAGATCGTCCTCACCGTCGCGCGGGGACCTCCACCATGACGTTCGTCGCCTTCACCACGACCACGGCCTCGTCGCCGGCCTCCAGCGCGAGCTCGTCGACGGCCTCGCGCGTCACGAGGCTCACGAACCGGTGCGGTCCGCATTGGATCTCGACGAGGGCCGCCACCTTGTCGCGCTCCACGCGCGTGACGACACCCGCGAACCGGTTGCGCGCGGACTGCGCGACGACCGGCCGCCGCCGCGGCGCACGCCCGCGCCGCAGCCGCTCGACCTCGGCGAGCGCGACGCGCCGCTGGCCGCCTTCGGTGCGGAGCGAGCGCAGTCGCCCCTCCGCCTCCCAGCGCCGCAGCGTCGCGACGGACACGCCGAGGACCTCGGCCGCGCGGCCGATGCGGACGGTCGCTGTGGCGCTATCAGTACCTTTACGGGCCATAGGGAGTCACAGTATGTATATATCCGTCGCCGTTAGCCTGCCGGCGTGCTGATCCTCGCGTCCAGTTCGCCGCGCCGGGCCGAGCTCCTGGCGGTCCTCGGGATGCCGTTCGAGCGGTGCGCGCCCGAGATCGACGAGCGCGCGTTCGCGTCGCCGGCGCTCGCGAAGGCGCAGGCGGCGGCGCGACCTGGGGCCGTCACGCTCGCTGCGGATACCGAGGTCGTGCTGGACGGCGAGCGGATCGGCAAGCCGGCCGACGAGGCGGACGCCATGGCGATGCTGCGGCGGCTCGCGGGGCGCGAGCACGTCGTGCGCACGGAGGTCGTGGTCATCGGCGCGAGCGGTCGGGCGCTGCGCTTCGCGGTGCGATCGCGCGTGTGGACCAAGGAGCGCGACGACGACGCGTTCGCCGGCTACATCGCCACAGGGGAGGCGCTCGGCAAGGCCGGCGCGTACGACATCCACGGTCGCGGCGGCGACCTGATCGCGTCGTACGACGGCTGCTACCAGAACATCGTCGGGCTGCCGCTCTGCTATGTGTACTTCGCGCTGCGTCGGGCCGCCCTGGTGCCACCGGAGCGGCCGGAGCCCGCGTTCGAACGTACCTACGGCTTCCCGTGTCCGGGGTGGGAGCACGCGCGCTGGCAGTCGCGCGCGCTCTGGGGCGGCTACGAGTACGAGAGCTGGCGCGACGCGATCGGGAGACCATAGCCCGGTGACGGGAGCGCTCGCGCCGTTCCTCGCGGGCTGGTCGCTGATGATGGCCGCGATGATGCTGCCGTCGGCGGTCCCGATCATCCGGCTGCACCGCCTGAGCGCGGTCGCCTCCGGATGGGAGCGCGAGCTCGGCAGCGCCGCGTTCGTCGCCGGGTACCTGCTGGTGTGGTCCGTCGTCGGGATCGCCGTGTGGGTCGCGGCCGCGGCCGTCGACGCGCTCCTGCCGGCCGGCGCGCAGGCGCTCGCGGTCGCGGCGCTGCTGATGATCGCTGGCCTGTACCAGTTCACGCCGCTCAAGTCGCGCTGCCTCGGCGCGTGTCGCTCGCCGATGGACTTCCTGGTCACCCGCTGGCGCGGCGGTGCGGCCGGGGCGCTGCGGATCGGCGTCGATCACGGCGTGTACTGCCTCGGATGCTGCTGGGCGCTGATGACGGTGTTCGTCGGCGTCGGCGCGATGGCGGTGACGTGGGCGGCGGGGATCGCGGCGGTCGTCGCGGCCGAGAAGCTCCTGCCGGGGGGCCGCGTCCTCTCCCGCGCGCTGGGCCTGGCGCTCATCGCCGGCGGTGCGCTGGTGCTCGCGTGGCCCGATCTCGCGATGCTGCTCCCGGCGGGGATGTGAAGGAGGTCCACATGGCTGATGCGAAGGTCGCCTGGCGGATGAAGGGCACGGTCCTCGTCGCGTGCAACTGCGAGTGGGGATGCCCGTGCAACGTGAACGGCCGTCCCACGACCGGGAAGTGCGAGGGCGGTTGGGTCTGGCAGGTGGAGCAAGGCGCGTACGGCGACACGAGCCTGGACGGGCTCGGGTTCGCATTGTTCGCGAACTGGCCCGCCGCGATCCACGAAGGCAACGGCGTGGCGACGTACCTCATCGACGACCGCGCCAGCGGAGAGCAGCGCGGCGTCCTGCGCGCGCTCGTCGAGGGCACCGTCGGCGGGCCGTGGGGCATCTTTCGCAAGACGTTCACCGAGCTGCACGGGCCCGCGTACGTCGCCTTCGATGTGGAGACCTCGACCCTCCTCCCGCACGCGCGCGCCGGAGACACCATCGCGATCGAGACCGAGCACATCCGCAACCCCGTCACGAAGGAGACGGTGCATCCCCGCCTGGTCCTGCCCGAAGGGCTCGTGCTCAAGGAGGCGGCGCTGCTCGCGTCGCGGCACTTCCACGTCCGCGACGAGCACGTGTCCTACGACCATTCCGGGCGCTACTCCGCGACCGGCCCCTTCCAGTACTTCGGACCCTAGGGGTGCACATCGACCTCACCGGACGGCGCGCCATCGTCACGGGTGCCGCGAGCGGGATCGGCCGCGCCGTGGCGGAAGGGCTCGCCGGCGCGGGCGCGCGCGTGATGCTCGCCGACCTCAACGCCGAGGAGGGCGAGCGCGCCGCCGCCACGTTCGAGGGATGCGCGTTCCAGCGGACGGACGTGGCGGTGCGCGACGACTGCCGGCGCCTCGTCGACCGGACGGTCGACGCGTTCGGCGGCGTCGACATCCTCGTGAACAACGCCGGGCTGCAGCACGTCGCGCCGGTCGAGGACTTCCCCGAGGACCGCTGGGAGCACCTCGTCCGCGTGATGCTCATCGGCGCGTTCCTCCTCACGAAGTACGCGATCCCGCACATGTACCGCGGCGGGTGGGGGCGCATCGTGAACATCGCGTCGCTGCACGGCCTCGTCGCGTCGCCGTACAAGTCCGCGTACGTCTCCGCGAAGCACGGGCTCCTCGGGCTCACGAAGACCGTCGCGCTCGAGGCGGGGGAGAAGGGCGTCACCGTGAACGCGATCTGTCCCGCATACGTACGGACGCCGCTCGTCGAGCAGCAGATCGCCGATCAGGCGAAGATGCACGGCATCAGCGAGGCCGAGGTGATCGAGAAGATCATGCTCGCGCCGGCCGCGGTGAAGCGGCTCCTGGAGCCGAGCGAGGTCGCGGCGTATGCGCTGTTCCTCTGCTCCGACGATGCGGCGGGCATCACTGGCGCGGCGCAGCTCATGGACGCGGGGTGGACCGCGCGCTGATCCCGCTCTGGCGGGCGGTCATCGCGCTCGCGCACGTGTACTCGACCACGCTCGCCGGACGCAGCGTCGTCGGCGGGCTCACCGCTCCGCCGCGGTACGGCGAGACCAGGGAGACGTTCGCGGGCGTGCCCATGCGCGTCGGATGGTGGCGCCCCGGACGCGGGACGGCGCATCCCGCTCTGATGCTCGTGATCGGCGCGGTCCCGGCCGGGATCGACTTCCCCGAGCTGCGCCTCGCCGCCGACGGGCTCGCCCGCGCCGGCTTCATGGTGATGATCCCCGACCTGCCGTTCCTGAAGGAGGAGCGCCTCGACACGACCGGCGGCGCGCAGATCGCGGCGGCGTTCGCCGCGCTCGCGGCGCATCCCGCGGCGGCCGGCCGCCCGGGCGCGATCGGCTTCTCCGTCGGTGGGGGCTTCCTGCTCGCGGCCGCCGGGCGCGAGCAGGCGCTCGCCGAGGCGAGCGCGATCGCGGTGCTCGGCGCGTACTTCGATCTGCGGACGTACATCGCGAGCGTCGTCTCGTGCGCGCAGCCGCGCGGCCGCGAGATCGCCCCGTGGGTGACGAGCAGCGACGTGCCCGGGCGGCTGGCCACGGCGGCGGTCCGGCTCGCGCGCGACGAGGCGGAGCGCGCGGCCATCCACGACGCGCTGGCGTCGCGTCCGTACGCGGAGGCGCTCGCGCGGATCGACGCGCTGCCGCGGCGCGTGCGCCGCGCGTTCGATGAACTGTCGCCGTCCGTCGCGTGGTCGCGGATCCGGCCGCCGGTATTCTGGCTGCACGACGAGCGCGACGGGTACGTCCCGGTCGCGGAGGCCAACGCCGCGCGCTCTGCGCGCCCCCGGCCCAGGCGCGTGCGCATGCTCGTCCTGCGCCTGCTGCAGCACGCGATCCCCGTCGCCGACGCCGCGCGCGGAGAGGGCATCCGCTTCTGGGTCAGCGAGCTCGGGCGCCTCGTCACGTTCGTGGCCTCGATCTTCCGGGCCGTGGCATGATCTCGGGCGCCCTGACGAAACTCATCGAGGTGACGATCCGCGTCCGCGACGTCGAGCGGTCGCGCGCCTTCTACGAGCGGCTCGGCCTGCCGTGCGGGCCCGTCGACGCGGACGAGCCCGGCGGCCAGCGCCATGTCCATGCGCTCTGGGGCGAGTGGAAACCCGGTTCCGACGACTTCCTGATGCTGAACATCTATCCGGCCGACGGCGACGGCGCCGCCCGAGCGTCGATCGGCTTCGCGACCGACGACCTCGCCGCGCTGCACGCTCGTCTCGTCGCCGCGGGCGTCGAGGTCGTGCACGCGCCGGACGCTCGGCCGTGGGGCACGATGGCCACGTACCGCGATCCCGACGGGAACACGGTCTCGGTCTCCCAGCGCCCGCGCTGAGGCACGACCGGCCAGCATCGCTCTCCGAGTAGGCTCGCGCCCGTGGGCCTCGACGACACCACGTACCCCGAGATCCGCTCGGCGATCCGCGACATCTGCAGTGGCTTCGGCGACGCGTACTGGCGCGACCAGGATCGCCTGCGGCGGTACCCGAGCGAGTTCGTCGACGCCCTGACGAAGGCGGGCTGGCTCGCCGCGCTCATCCCCGAGGCGTACGGCGGCTCGGGGCTCGGGATCGCCGAGGCGAGCGTCGTGCTCGAGGAGATCCAGCGCCAGGGCGGCAACGCGGCCGCCTGCCACGCGCAGATGTACGTGATGGGCACGCTGCTGCGGCACGGCAGCGAGGCGCAGAAGCGCCGCTACCTGCCGCGCATCGCGACGGGCGAGCTGCGGCTGCAGGCGTTCGGCGTGACCGAGCCGACGGCAGGCAGCGAGACCACGCGCATCCGCACCACCGCGGTGCGCACCGACGACGGCTACGTCGTGAACGGGCAGAAGATCTGGACGAGCCGCTTCGCGCAGAGCGACCTCATGCTGCTGCTGGCGCGCACGACGCCGTACGAAGAGCTCGCCGACAAGACGAAGGGCCTCTCCGTGTTCGTCGTCGACCTGCGCGAGGCCGGCGACCACATCGAGGCGCGCGCGATCGAGGCGATGGTCAATCACTCCACGAACGAGGTGTTCATCCGCGACCTCAAGATCGCCGCCGAGGATCGCATCGGCGAAGAGGGCATGGGCTTCCGCTACATCCTCGACGGCTGGAACGCCGAGCGGATCCTCATCGCCGCGGAGTGCGTCGGCGACGGGCGCTGGTTCGTCGACCGCGCGGCGCGCTACGCGAAGCAGCGCATCGTCTTCGGCCGGCCCATCGGCCAGAACCAGGGCGTGCAGTTCCCCCTCGCGAAGGCCCACGCGAACATCGAGGCCGCCGACCTCATGCGCTGGAAGGCCGCGCGGCTGTTCGACGCGGGGAAGCCGTGCGGCCCCGAGGCGAACATGGCGAAGTACCTCGCGAGCGAGGCGTCATGGGACGCCGCGAACGCGTGCCTCGACACGCACGGCGGCTTCGGCTTCGCCGCCGAGTACGACGTCGAGCGCAAGTTCCGCGAGACCCGCCTCTACAAGGTCGCCCCGATCAACAACAACCTGGTGCTGGCGTACGTCGCTCAGCACGTGCTGGGATTACCGAAGTCCTATTGATCGGGCGGTAGCGCAGGATCGCGCGTCCGATCAGCGCCCGTCTGTCGACGCGCAGACGCTCGTGATCGGGCCGGTCGCTCGCGAGCGTGAGGTCGTCGCCGTCGACCTCGGCCACACGCTTCACGACGAGCCGGTCCAGGTCGCGCGGATCGCGCGCGACCACGACCGCGCCGATCGGCGGCCGCGCCGCGCGGATGAGCAGGAGCTCGTCGCCATGCGACAGCGCCGGCTCCATCGAGTGCCCGGCGACGCGGACCCGACCGAGCATCAGGCGGCCTTCGCCGGCTTCAGCACGCGGCTCTTCTCCATGCCGCCGGTCTTGCGCCACATGTCGTCGATGCGGTCGATGAGCTCGAGGAGCTTCGCCGCGTCGGCCTGATCGAGCGACGCCTTCACGACCGACGCCTGCTTCGCCGCCTTCCAGAAGAGGTCGTGCAGCTCGGGGAACTTCTCCACGTGCTCGGGCTTGAAGTAGTCGTGCCACAGCACGTCGAGGTGGTGCTTCACGAGGTCGGCGCGCTCCTCCTTGATGTGGATCGCGCGCGCCTTGAAGACCTGGTCCTGCGACCCGTGGTACTTCTCCACGATCTTGTAGCAGGACTCGGCCTCGATCCGCGCCTGGGCGGGGTCATACACGCCACAGGGCAGATCGCAGTGCGCGTACGCGGTGCGCGGGCGTCCGAAGATCCGCATGAGGGTCCCTCCTTCGCTGATGCCCGTCTCCGCAGCACTCGACATGCCCGTACGATGCCCGGCGTGACCCTGGCGCTCGACGGCGTGCGCGTCGTTGCCCTCGAACAGGCCGTGGCGGCCCCGCTCTGCACCCGCCATCTGGCCGATCTCGGCGCCGAAGTGATCAAGGTCGAGCGTCCGGAAGGCGATTTCGCCCGGCGCTACGACTCCGTCGTCCGGGGCCAGTCGTCGCACTTCGTCTGGCTGAACCGGGGCAAGCGGAGCATCGCGCTCGACGTCGCGGCCGAGCGCGCGACCTTCGAGGCGCTCCTCGCGCGCGCCGACGTCTTCGTGCACAACCTCGGTCCGGGGGCGGTCGACCGCCTCGGCTTCGGCTGGGAGGCCGTGCACGCGCGCTGGCCCCGCCTGATCTCCGTGTCGATCAGCGGCTACGGCACCGAGGGCCCCTACCGCGACCGGAAGGCCTACGACCTGCTCATCCAGAGCGAGAGCGCCGTGACCTCGGTGACCGGCTCGCCCAGCGAGCCGGCGAAGGTCGGCATCTCCATCGCGGACATCAGCGCGGGCATGTACGCGCTCGCGTCGATCCTCGCGGCGCTGCGACAGCGCGACCAGGGCGGCCAGGGACTGCGCATCGACGTCTCCATGTTCGATTGCCTCGCCGAGTGGATGTCGTATCCCGCGTACTTCCAGATGTACGCGGGCGCTCAGCCTGCGCGGACCGGGATGCGTCACAGCACCATCGCCCCCTACGGTCCTTATCGCTGCGCCGACGGGTACGTGACGCTCGCGGTCCAGAACGAGCGCCAGTGGAGCGCGCTGTGCGAGCTCGTGCTCGAGCGGCCCGAGCTGGCAGGCGACCCACGGTTCGCGACGAACGAGCTGCGCTCCGCGGACCGCCGCGAGCTCGAGGCGATCATCGAAGAGATCTTCAGCGCGTCGACGCGGCGCGAGATCGAGGCGAAGCTCGAGGCCGCCGATGTCCCGTTCGCGTCGCTGAACACGGTCGCGGACCTCGTCGCGCATCCGCAGCTCGTGTCGAAGTGGACCGAGGTCGGCTCACCGAGCGGACCCATCCGCGCGCTGCGGCCGCCCTTCGGCATCGAGACGCGCATGGCCGCCGTGCCGGGGCTCGACCAGCACGGCAGCGAGATCCGGCGGGAGCTGCGATGAACGTCGAGGAGCTGAAGAAGAGCCCACCACGGTCGTTCCTCTTCGTGCCGGCGCTGAGGGCGCCCGAGTGGATCCCGAAGGCGATCGCGACCGGCGCCGACGCGGTCATCATCGACCTCGAGGACGCGACCGCGCCGCAGGAGCGGCCGCGCGCGCGAGAGGTGGTGCGCGGGCTGACCCTCCCGACGACGCCGGCCATCGTCGTGCGCATCAACAGCTCGCCGCCGGACCTCGAGGACGACATCGCGGCCGCCGTCGCCGCCGGCGCGCACGGCGTGATCCTGCCGAAGGTGCAGGGCCCGTGGCAGGTGCGGCGCTGCGCCTGGTTCCTGGAGGAGGCGGGCGGTCCCGACCTCGCGATCCTGCCGATGATCGAGACGGCGCGCGCCGTCCTGCGCGCGCTCGACATCGCGGACGCCGATCACCGCGTCGTGTCGCTGATGTTCGGCGGCGGCGACCTCTCCGCGGTCGTCGGCTGGCGGCGCACCGCGGCCGGCGACGAACTCGCGGTCGCGCGGTCGCTCGTGGTGCTCGCAGCCTCGGCGGCGGGCATCGGCGCGGTGGACACGCCGTGGCTCGACATCAAGGACGCACACGGCGCGCGCGACGAGGCGCGCCGCGTCCGCGACATGGGCTTCACCGGCAAGTTCGCGATCCACCCATCGCACGTCGCGCCCATCCACGAGGGCTTCGAGCCCTCCGCCGAGCAGATCGCCGACGCGCGCGGCCTCATCGAGGCCTTCGAGCGCGGCCTCGCTGCCGGCACCGGCGTCACCACATATAAAGGACGCATGATCGACCGCCCGGATGCATTGCAAGCGGAACGGGTCTTGTCGCGGGCGCGCGCGTGAGGACCTTCGAGGACTACACGGTCGGCACGGTCTTCCACCACCCGGTGGGCCGCACGATCACGGACACCGACAACATCTGGTTCACGAACATCACGATGAACATGAATCCGGTCCACTTCGACGCGCACTACTCGTCGCAGACCGAGTTCGGCAAGCTGCTCGTGAACTCGTGCTTCACGCTCGCGCTCGTCACGGGCCTGAGCGTCGCGGACATCGACCACGCCTACGCGAACCTCGGCTGGGACGAGGTGCGCCTCCCTGCGCCGGTGTTCGCTGGCGACACGATCTATGCCGAGAGCGAGGTGCTCGAGGCGCGCGAGTCGCGGTCCCGCCCGACGGTCGGGATCGTGAAGCTGCGCACGACCGGGTTCAAGCAGGACGGCACCGTCGTGATCACGTTCACGCGGACCGTGATGGTCTACAAGCGCGGGCACGTCCCCGAGATCCCGCAGCCGCGGCCGAAGTGACGACCCTGGCGGCGACCGTGCCCGCGGTGACGGCGCTCGCGTCGTTCTGCGCCGACCTCACATGGGAGCGGATCCCGGAGGCGGCGCGCGCGCGGACCGCCGAGCTCGTGCTGGATCTCCTCGGCGTCGCCGTGCGCGGTCGCGCGGCCGCATCGTCGCGCGCGGTCGAGGCGTTCGTGCGCACGCAGCCCAGTGGCGCCGCATGGGTCGCGCTCGCGATGGGCGCGTCGGCGCACGCCATCGAGATGGACGACGTCACGACGGAGTCGTCGCTGCATCCCGGCGCGGCCGTCATCCCCGCGGCGCTCGCGCTCGGGCGGGAGCGCCGGGCCTCGGGGCGGGCCGCGCTCGAGGCGATCGTGAGCGGCTACGAGGTCACGATCCGCGTCGGGAACGCGCTCGGCGCGGCGTCCGCGTACCGGCGCGGATTCCACCCGACCGGCGTCGCCGGCGTGTTCGGCGCGGCCACGGCGGCGGGGAAGATCCTCGGGCTCGACGCCGCCGGCCTTGCGGACGCGATGGGCATCGCGGGGACGATGGCGTCGGGGTCGCTCGCGTACCTCGACGACGGCGCCTGGACGAAGCGCCTCAACCCCGGCTGGGCCGCGCACGGTGGGATCGTCGCCGCGGGTCTCGCGGCGACCGGCTTCACGGGCCCGCGCACCGCGATCGACGGCGCGCGCGGCTTGCTCGCCGGCTACACCGACGCGCCCGATCCGACGCGGCTCCTCGAAGCGCTCTCGGCGGACGATCTCCAGGTCATGCACGTGTCCATCAAGCCGTACGGCTGCTGCCGCTACTGCCACGGGATCATCGACGCGGTCCTCGAGCTCCGGGCGGCGCACCGCATCGCTCCCGAGGACGTCGCGTCGATGCGGCTCGGCGTCCTCTCGGGCGGGTGGCCGCTCATCGCGGACCCGCCCGAGCGCGTGCGCGACCCGCGCAACGTCGTGGACGCGCAGTTCAGCGCGCCGTACGCGGCGGCCGTCGCGCTCGTCCGCGGCCGCGCGGGCCTCGCCGAGTTCGGCGAGGAGGCGCTGCGCGACCCGCGTGTGCGCGCGCTCCTGCCGCGCATCGAGTGCGAGCGCGACCCGTCGCTCGATGCCGAGTACCCGAGGCGCTGGCCGGCCGCGGTCGCGCTGCGCCTCCGCGACGGCCGCGTCCTGCACGCGCGCATCGAGAACGCGCTCGGCGAGCCGGAGAACCCCGTCCCCCGCGACGCGCTCGTCGCGCGCTTCGTCGAGATGGTCGCGCGCCCGGACGCGCGGCTCGTCGCGGAGCGCGTGCTCGGCCTCGCGGACGAGCGCGACCTCGGCGTGGCCTTCTTCGCAGGGGGCTCCGCCCCCTCCCACCCCGGCGCGGGATCTCCGAGCACATGACGGAGGCGTACGACACGCGCGCGGGCCGCGTCGTCGTCGTCACCCGCCACCCACGCGCGGGACGCGAGATCGGTGCGCTCGGCGGCGCCGCGCGGTTCCGCGGCACGGACGTGATCGACATCGGCACGGGCAACGGCCGCCTCGCGCTCGACGCCGCCCGGTACGCGCGGCGCGTCGTCGGCGTCGACCCGAGCGACGGCGCCATCGAGATCGCGCGCCGCAAGGCCGACGCCCTCGGCGTGCGCAACGTCGAGTACCGCGTCGGCACAGCGCAGGAGCTCGACGCGATCCGCGAGCGTTTCGACATCGCGATCTTCTCGTGGTCGCTCTGATGAGTGCGTCCATCGGGCATGGTCGATGCCCTCCGCGCGGCACACCGGCGGGTGAAGCGGGGCGGCATCGTCATCGACGCGCGCCCTGACGCGAGGCGCCTGCCGCGCATCATCGCGCGGGGGCGCGTACGCGGCCACATCCGCCAGTCCGGGGATGCCGACGAGCGCGACCGCAGCGCCGACCTCGCGGTCGAGCGCGTCGTCGCGCGCGGGCTCCTGCGGCGGACCGGCGAGCGCGGCCACGTCTGGCACACGTTCCGCTTCGCGGATCTCGCGGAGCTCGACGACTACGTCAGCGATAGCGCGCGGTACGCGCGCTACGAGCGCGGCACGCGCGCGGCGCTCGTGCCGTTCCGGCGCGAGCCGCTCGTCGTTCGGCGCGCGATCCGCTTCGAGGTGCTAGAGCGCCCGTAAGGCGATGCCGACGACCGCGCCGCCCGCGATGAGCAGTGCCGGATGGATCCGTCCCTGGATCGTGAGCAGCGCGCCGACGGCCGCGAGCGAAAGCTGCCACCACGAGATCGTCGGCAGGACCAGCTGGATCCCGGTGGCGACGAGGAGCCCCGACGTGGAGAGGGCGACGCCGCGGACGATGCCGGCGGCCCACGGCGTGAGCAGCCAGCGGCGCACGACCGCGGCGAGCACGACGAGCGAGAGGGGCGGCAGCGTCGCGGCGGCGAGCGCGACCGCGGCGCCGACCCACCCGAGCGCGAAGTACCCGAGGCTCACCACGTAGAGGCCGGTCGGGCCGGTCGAGAGCCGGCCGATCGCGAGCGACTCGAGGACCTGCGTCTCCGTCACGTACCCGGGGACGACGAGCTCCTGGCGCAGGAGCGGCAGGCTCGATTGGCCGCCGACGGAGAGCGCCGCCGACTTCAGCACGGACAGGAACAGGTCGAGGGCGTCCATCAGGCGGTGCCCGGATCCGGGGCGGCGCGGCTCGGCTCGCCGCGCAGGAACGCGAGACCGACGGCGACGCCGACGCCGATGAGGACGATGGGCGTGAGGCCGCTGAAGAACGCCGCCGCGATGACCACGACCCAGTACGCGCGGTCGATCCACCCGCGCCAGCCGCGCCGCAGCGAGCCGTTCGCGAAGGCGTACGCGAGGCCGACGGTCATCCCCGCGGTGACCGGCGCCGCGCCGGCGAGGGCTGCGCGCACGAGGGGCTCGTCGCGGACGGCCACGTAGCCCGCGGTCATCACGGCGGTGATCGCGCCGGACGGCAGCAGGAAGGTCGCGAGCGTCACGGCCATCCCGGGGACCCCCGCGACGCGTATCCCTTCCATGGCGGCGAGGGCGATCTGGTTGATCCCGAGGCTGAGCTTCGAGAGGGCCCAGTCCTCGAGGAACTCGCGGTGGGTCAGCCAGCCGCGGCGGTCGATGAGCTCCCGGCGCATGAGATAGAGGGAGGAGGGACCTCCGCCGACCGACTGGCTCCCGATGACGAGCCACGCTTTGGCGAGCTCCCGAAGCCGCCGACCGTCCGCTTGCTTGGCATGCGAAATGCTACCGCCCGCTTTAGAGTCTGCCGACCTGCGGGGCATGGAGGGACCGATGGCCGAGCAGCGTAGCGGCGCAGCGACGATCGAGCCGGCGAAGGCGACCACCGAGGGCGTCTACGTCTACTCGATCGTGGAGCTGTCGGACGCGCGCGAGTTCGGCAAGATCGGCATCGGCGGGCGCGGCGACGACGTGTACACGGTCCACTACCAGGACCTCGCGGCGGTCGTCAGCCGGAGCCCGCTCGTCGTCTACGACCCGACCCGCGAGAACGCCCTCGCCCACGAGCACGTGAACGAGGTCCTCATCGACGCCGGCTTCACCCCCGTCCCCATGAGCTTCGGGACGATGTTCAAGACCGAGAAGGACGCGCTCGAGTTCCTGAAGGACACATATGACGCGCTTCGCGACGTGCTCGAGAAGATGAAGGACAAGCTCGAATACGGGCTGAAGGTGAACTGGGACCGCGACGCGGTCCTCCGCGAGATCGAGGCCTCGAACGAGGAGATCCGCCGCCTGAAGGAGCAGATCGTCACCGACCAGCAGCGCTCGACGTACTTCGCGCGCATGCAGCTCGGCCGCCTCGTGGAGCAGGCGCTCGCGGAGCGGTCCGACACCTACGTGCGCGACATCTACGACGAGCTGCGCGACGCGGCCATCGCGTCGCGGTCGAACAAGGTCATCGGCGAGAAGATGATCATGAACGCCGCCTTCCTCGTCGCCCGCGCCAAGGAGAAGGCGTTCGACGAGACCGTCCAGGCGATCGCGAAGCGGCACGAGGGCAAGCTGACCTTCCGCTACACGGGCCCGTTCCCGCCGTACAACTTCGTCACCATCCGCCTGCAGCTGGAACGGTCGGCGGGTCTCTAGTGCTCCTGAAGCTCCTCGCGCTGCCGGTCACGCTGCCGGCCGCCGGGATCCGCTATTGCCTCGAGCGCGTCATCGACATGGCCGAGGCGGAGGCGAACAGCGAGGAGCCGATCAAGGAGGAGCTGCTCGAGATGCAGATCGCGCTCGAGGAAGGGCGCATGGACGAGAAGGCCTACGGCGCGCGCGAGACCGTCCTCTTCGCGCGCCTCCGCGAGATCCGCGAGCGCCGGCGCGAGCTCGCGCGCGAGCAGGTCCAGGACGACGAGAGCGGCGGCTCGCGTGTCGTCGTCGAGATGCCCGAGGAGCTGCGGTGAGCCTCGTCTGGCTGTACGCGGTGACCGCCGCGAAGACCGCCGCGCTCACGGGCATCGAGGGCCGCGCCGTGCGCGACATCGAGGAGGCCGGCCTCGTCGCGGTCGTCTCGGACGTGCCCGAGGACGCGTACGACCAGGCGGCGCTCGACGAGAGCGTGCGCGACGGCGAGTGGCTCACGCCGCGCGCGACGGCGCACCAGTCCGTGAACGCCGCGGTGCACGCCGCGACCGACGCGGTACTGCCGGTGCCGTTCGGGACGATCTATCGCACCGACGAGCGCGTCCGCGAGATGCTGCGCACCCGCGCCGACGAGCTGCGCGCGAAGCTCGAGGCCGTTCGCGGGCGCGCCGAGTGGGTCATCGCGCTCTACCGCGACACGGTGCAGGCGGCCGAGCACCTCTCGACGGTGCGCGACGCGCTCGAGCACAACGAGCCCGTCGCCGCGGGACCCGGGCGGCGCTACCTCGAGGACCGCAAGAGCGAGAGCGCGCGCCGCGGCGAGCTGCGGCGGCTCGACGAGGAGGCCACGAACTCGGCGCACCACGCCATCGGCCGCGTGAGCAAGCTCAGCTTCGAGGAGCCCGTCGTCGACACGGCGGCGGATCTCGTCGCGCGCACGACGTACCTCCTGCGCCGCAGCGACGAGCACCGGATGCACGACGCGATCCGCGGCTTCAACGGCGACTGGCAGGAGCGCGGGTATGAGCTCCGCGCGACCGGACCGTGGCCGCCGTACCGCTCGAGCGGGGTGACGGCATGACGGCGGCGAGCGACTACACGCTGCTCGACGTCGCGGACAGGCTCCTCGACACGGGCGTCGCGCTCACGGGCGAGGCGACGATCTCGGTCGCCGACGTCGATCTCATCTACCTCGGTCTCGATGTCGTCCTCGCGTCCGTTGAGAAGATCCGCGGGAAGGGCAACGTGCCGATCGTCCCCTTCCCGAGGTGGCCGGATGAACTGGGCGAAGCACGTCCCCCAGGCGCGCAGACCGAGATGCGAAGCGGCGAGGTCGAGCACCTGGGCCGAGCGAGCGGCTTTGCCGCGAGCGAGGTCAGAAAGGGACCTGGCGCGATGAGCTCCGCGACCTACCCCGAGGTGAACGCCGTGCCCGAGCGCATCGACGTCGATCCGGACGAGGTCGAGCGGGGCCTCGCGAAGCTCGTGCTCACGATCATCGAGTTCATCCGCCAGCTGCTCGAGCGGCAGGCCGTCCGCCGGATGGACGGCGGCGGCCTCACGGACGCCGAGATCGAACGCGTGGGCATCGCGCTCATGCGTCTGGACGAGAAAGTGGGTGAGATGGCAGGTCGTTTCGGACTGAAGCGGGACGAGCTCAAGCTCGGTCTCGGGCCGCTCGGACAGCTCGTATGACGCTCGGCCAGCCACGCTCGCCCACGCCGTCCGTCAGCGTCATCGACATCCTCGACCGGGTCCTGGACAAGGGGCTCGTCGTCGCGGGCGACATCTCGATCTCGCTGGCGAACGTCGAGCTCCTCACGATCCGCATCCGGCTCCTCGTGTGCTCCATCGACAAGGCCGAGCAGATCGGCCTCAACTGGTGGCGCTACGACCGGCACCTCGTGGCGCCGGCGGCCGCCTCGGCGACCTTGGCGAACGCGACCGCCATCGAGCAACGGCTCGACGCGCTCGAGCGGCGGGTGAACGGCCCGGCGACGAAGACGACGAAGCGAAAGACAAGGTAGGAGGGATCTCGACATGCCGGTCGAACGCGCAGCTGGCGGGACCAGCCTCATCGACGTCCTGGACCGCATCCTCGACAAGGGCATCGTCATCGACGCGTGGGTCCGCGTGTCCCTCGTCGGGATCGACCTGATCACCGTCGAGGCACGCGTCGTGGTCGCGTCGATCGACACGTACCTCCGCTACGCCGAGGCCCTCGGGATCACCACGCCCGTCGCGCGCCCGGCGGCGCCGCCGCCGGCGCGTGAGGAGCTGGGGACCGGCTTCGAGATGCCGCTCACGACGCCGGCGCGTCGCGAGCGGGCGGAGCGGTAGCACGCGACAGGGCGCGGTCCGATGACGGATCTCTTCGAGCTCATCGAGCGCACCCCGCGCCAGCCCACGTCGGGGCTGGCCGAGACGCTCGTGCCGATGCTCGACGACCTCGCGCGCGCGTTCGGCTGCGACCGCGGGTTGATCGCCGTGTACGACGAGCGCCGCCATTCCCTCCGCGGCGTGTCGGGGCACAACCTGCGGCCGGAGCTGGTCGAGTCGCTGGACCTGCGGCTCGACGAGCGCCCCAGCGTCATGGCGACCGCGCTCGAGACGGGGGCGCCGCAGCGCATCGACGACATCGCGCACGACGCGCGGCTGCACGAGGCGACGCGGCAGATCCTCGCGGAGGCCGGCTTCCAGCGGACCGTCATCGTGCCGGTCACGGGTCCAAAGGGCGACCCGGTCGGCATCGTCGCGCTCTCCCGGCCGAGCACGTTCAAGCCGGAGGAGCTGCGCGCGCTCGTCGCGATCACGAACCGAACGCGAGACGTCCTCGCGCGGGCGCGCGACGCGGCCGACCTGCGCGACCCCGGCGAGGGCCACGCCGTGGAGAAGGAATGGCTCTGGTGGATGGTGAACGCGGTCGACGACCCGGTCATCGTCACCGACGAGAACAACGAGATCGTCATGCGCAACATCCGCGCGGAGCTCCTCTTCAAGGCGCACGAGGACGACAGCGAGGGCCGCCGTCACGCGGTGTGGATGAACAACTTCCTCTTCACCGCGGCGCTCTCGTCGTGGAAGCTCGAGCCCGCCGCGCGCGCGACGGGCCGCGAGGTGACGCTCGTCGACCCCATCGAGGGGACGGAGATCGTCTTCGAGGTCATCGCCCGGCCCGCCACGAACTACCGCGATGGCGGGCGCGGCATCGTCGCCGTGCTGAAGGACGTCACGCAGCTGCGCCACGTGAGCGAGGAGCTCGCGCGCGGCCGCGAGCAGCTGCAGACGGCCGACATGGCCGTGCGCCTCGAGCGCGACCGCCTCGAGATGATCCTGCGCAGCGTCCCGAACCCGGTCGTCGTGCTCGGCGACGAGGACGAGCCGATCACGATGAACCCGGCGGCCATCGCGCTCTTCGGCGCCGAGCGCGACCGGCCGATCCCCGTCTCCGACCGGCGCCGCCAGGTCGTGCTCGCGAACGAGACGCGCTTCACGTCCTTCATCAGCCAGCAGCGTCTCGAGCCGGGGGCGCGCAAGCAGGGCGAGATCGCGCTCATCGATCCCGAGACCGAGGAGCCGCTCGAGATGGCCGTGACGCTCGGTGACATCCGCGATGCCAAGGGCGCCGCGGTCGGATTCGTCGCCGTCCTCCAGGACATCGGCCGGCTGCGCGAGCTCGAGCGCCGGCGGGTCGAGCAGGTCCTCTTCGACTCCGAGAAGCTCGCCGCGACGGGGCGGCTCGCGGCGTCGATCGCGCACGAGCTGAACAACCCGCTCGAGGCGATCCAGAACTCCCTCTACGTCCTCGTCGAGCGCACGAAGGAGGAGCATCCCGACCACCGCTTCCTCGAGATCGCACGGCGCGAGACCGCGCGCATGTCGCGGATCCTGCGCGAGATGTTGGGCTTCTATCGACCCGCTTTGGAGATGAGCGACACCGACCTGAACGCCCTCATCGCCGAGGCCGAGGGGCTCCTCGCGAAGCGCCTCCGCGAGCGCGGCGTCCGCGTCGAGGAGAAGCTCGACACTCACATCCCGCTGCTCAGGGCATCCGCGGACCAGCTGAAGCAGGTCGTCCTCAATCTCCTCCTGAACGCGGCGGACGCGATGCCCGACGGCGGGACGATCTCCGTCGCGACGACGCTCCTGGGCGAGCGCACGCGACTTGGCGTGCCGAGCGCGCGCAGCGTCCAGCTGCAGGTGCGCGACAACGGCGCCGGCATCGCCGAAGAGGACCTCCCGCACATCTTCGAGCCGTTCTTCTCGACGAAGGGGAAGAGGTCGAGCGGCCTCGGCCTGTGGGTCTCGTCCGGCATCGTGCAGGCCCACGGCGGCGCCCTCCAGGTGCGCAGCGTCAGCGGGCGCGGCACGACGTTCACGATCGTCCTGCCGCTCGACGGTCCGTCCGCCGTCACGAAGAAGGCCTCGTGAGCGGCGAGCGGATCCTCGTCGTCGACGACGAGGAGAACGTCCTCGTGACGATCCAGGCCATCCTCGAGATGGACACGTACCAGGTCGACACCGCGCAGACGGCCGAGGACGCGATGGCGCTCATCCGCGGGAACGACTACGACGCGGTGCTCACGGACCTGCGCCTCGGTGACGCGAGCGGGCAGGACGTGCTGGCCGAGGTGCGCAGGCAACGGCCAGAGACCGTCGCGATCATGCTCACCGGATACGCCTCGCTCGAGAGCGCGATCGCCGCGCTGCGCGAGGGCGCGTACGACTACCTCATCAAGCCGAGCGACCCCGAGGAGCTGCGCGCGACGGTCCGCCGCGCGGTGGAGCGCCGCGGGCTCGGCCGCGCGCTCGACCAGCGCGTGCATGAGCTCGAGGCCGCGAACGAGCGGATCGCCGAGCTGAACGCGGACCTCGAGCGCCGCGTCGAGGACGCCACCGCCGAGCTGCGCGCCGCGGTCGCGCGTCTCGAGGAGCTCGACGAGCTGAAGAGCCAGTTCCTGTCGATCGCGTCGCACGAGCTGCGCACGCCGATCACGGCCGTGTCGGGCTTCGCCCAGCTCGCGCTGCGCGGCGTGCGCGAGCGCCTTGGGACCCCACAGTCAGCGGAGCAGCCGGGCCCGGACCTGCAGCGCCTCATGCGGCAGCTCACGATCATCCACGACCAGTCCGCGAAGCTCGGTCGGCTCGTGCGCGAGCTCCTCGACGTGTCGCGCATCCAGTCGGGTCGCCTCGAGTTCGACATGGCGCCCGTCGACATCGGGGAGATCGCGCGGCTGGTCGTGGAGCAGTCGCAGATGACGTCGCCGGCGCATACCTACGAGGTGAGCAGCGAGGGGCGCGTCGTCGTCATGGGCGACCGCGACCACCTCGAGCAGGTGATCGCGAACCTCATCGACAACGCGGTGAAGTACTCGCCCGACGGCGGCCCCGTGCGCGTGCGGTCGTGGGCCGAGGGCGAGCACGTCCGCCTCACGATCGCGGACGAGGGCATCGGCATCCCGGCGGAGCAGGTCGGCCGCGTGTTCGAGCTGTTCTTCCGCACGCACGAGGCGGAGGCACGGCGCACGCCCGGCCTCGGCCTCGGCCTCTACATCACGCGCGGGATCGTCGAGCGCCACGGCGGGCGCATCTGGGCGGAGAGCGAAATGGGGAAGGGGACGTGTGTGCACGTGACCCTGCCCGCACAGCCCGTGCAGCCACCGGGGCCCGAGCCGTCGCGGCCGCGCGCGGAGGCCGCGGCCGGCTAGACCCGGTCGGCCTCGCGATCGAGCTGCGCGCGCACGGCGTCGAGCAGCATGTCGATGTCGAACGGCTTGATGACGAAGCTCGCCGCGCCGATCTCATCGGACCACTCGCGGCCGTCGCGCGCCGCGCACATCGCCACGATCGGCGCGTGCGGACCATCGGTCGCGCGATATTCGCGGGCGAACATCGTCCCGTCGCTCTCCGGCATGAGCTTGTCGAGCAGGATGAGGTCAGGCCGCCAGACCGCGACGCGCCGCAGGCCGTCGCGCCCGTTCGTCGCCGCGATCACCTCATAGCCCGCGTCGGCGAGGATCTCGACGATCAGCTGGCGGATCGCTTCGTCGTCCTCGACGAGCAAGATCCGTTTCCCGCCACCCACTACTGCTTCAAGAGTACGGACTGACGGGCGAGCGAGCGCTCGCGCCGGATCGACCGATCGTTGACCCGCCGTTGTCCGATCGTTGACCGTTCCCCTCGCAGACTCGGCCTCCGCACATCACCGGCTGGGAGGCAACTGTGTCGAGATCCCGCTACGGGGCGATCATCGTCATCCTGCTCGCGACGCTCCTCACGTCCGGTCCCGGCATCGCCGGGACGGCCTCGATCTCCATCGACGCCGTCGGCGGACGCAAGATCGTCGACGGTCAGGTCACTGGGACGCTCTTCGGCAAGGTGCTCGTCCAGGGGACCGCCGTCCCCGGCAGCGCGATGCCCGCTCCGCCGCAGGCCAAGCCACTCGTCGCGGACGCTGGCGACTCGGCATTCGTCTCCAGTGGATCCACGTTCACGCTGCTGGGCATGGGCTTTGGCGGAAGCACTCCGTACACCTTCGCGTGGACCTCGTCGGCGGGCACCCTCGGGGGTGCGACCTCGGCCACCGCTCTCGTCAACACGACGGGCCTCGCGGCCGGCAGCTACAGCGCACGGCTCACGGTCACCGACCGCACGGGCGCGACCGCGAGCGACGACGTGAGGTTCATCGTGTACGGCGGGCCGCAGACGATCCTCGACGAGAAGAAGGTCGACAGCACGCCCGGCATCCTCTCGGGCACGATCGACTTCCCGTTCACGGTCGCCTCCGGTACGGCCAAGATCGCGGTCCACGTCGACTGGACCAACGGCCTGAACGACTACGACCTCCGGGTACTGCGTCCGGACGGATCGCAGGCCACGAGCTCCGGCCATGGGGCAGGCGAGCCCGAGGACGCCTCGGTCAATGATCCCGTGCCCGGCACGTGGACCGCGGCCGTCGACAAGTTCACGACCCTCACCGACACCGTGCATGTCACGGTGGTCGCCACGATCGCGCCGGTCGATCCGCGTCCGACCGTGAAGAGCGGCGGGCCGTACAGCTTCGCTCTCGGCGCGACCCAGACGATCGCTGGCACCGTCACGGCCGGCACCTCCGCCGTCACCTCGGGGTGGGACACCGACCTGGACGGCGCCCTCGATCGGAGCGGGACGTCGTTCACTGGCTCGTTCGGCGAGGGACAGCGCCTCATCACGCTCAAGGCGACCGACGCCAACGGCTACGAGCGCCGCGAGACGACGAGCGTGCTCGTCGCGACCGCGGAGCGTCTCGCCACGGTCACGACGCCGTTCACCGTCATCGCCGTGAACGACACCGGCGTCAACGCGTACCACTCCGAATTCTCGGCGGAGACGTACCCGGATCCGTACGTGCTCGCGCTCACGAAGAACTTCACGCGTCACCCGTCCGAATACATCCCGGGCTACCCGAAGGACGCGCAGGCGATCCCCATCACGCTCGGCAAGGGATACCTGCCGGCCGAGGACGCGCACCTGTGGGATCTCCGATCGGCGACCAGCCCGAACGGCCTCGAATACGGGAAGCTGTACTGGATCCCCGGCACGAAGGTCATCGGCGCCATCCAGCCGGGCGAGCTGTCCTGCAGCAACTGCGAGGGTGGCGCGCACGTGATCATCGACGAGGACGGCCACGGCTCCGGCTCGACGTCCGTCAGCGTCGGGAACCGCTACGGGTACTGCCCGACGTGCCTCCTCGTCATCGGCAAGGGCCTCGGCAACGCGATGAGCGTGACGACCGCGTACCCGTGGGTCGACGTCAACTCGAATAGCTGGGGCACCATCGCGAACGCCCCGCTGGACCTGCTCCTCGACGACGGCTCCACCACGAGGACCGCGGTCGAGCGCGGCCAGTCCGTCCTGTTCGCCGCCGGCAACGGCACCGCGAACGCGTTCGATACCCCGAGCCCGACCTACGGGACGGCGACGACCGGCCCCGACTGGAACGTCGTCGTCGGCGCGATCCGTCGTGACAACTCGCGGGCGATCGTCGGCGACGGCACGCCTGCGCATCTCTCCTCCTGGGGCGACGGCAACCTCCCGTCGGCCTGCCGCACCGGCACCGTCTCGCAGTGCGCCTTCGGCGGCACGTCCGCCGCGACGCCGTACACGGCGGGCATCTTCGGCAACGTCCTCACGGAGGTGCGTCGCCGCATCGGCGACACCAACGTCGGCCAGCGGGCCGGACAGGTCATCGCCTCCGGCTCGGCCCTCGCCGACAGCCGGTATCTCGCCGACGGCAAGCTCACGCGCGCCGAGCTGCGCGAGGCGATCCTCAAGACCGCGCTCCCCCTGAACCAGGAGAACGCGCAGACCATCCCGATCTTCCCGTATCCGCTGACCGCGCCGTACGTCGGCGACATCAACGTCCTCTTCGAGGGCTACGGTGCCGCGACCCCCAACTCCGCGCGTCGCGCCGTCGACGTGCTCCTCGGCAAGGCGTCTCTCCCCGTGCGAGAGGCGGAAGACCGCTGGTTCGCCGTCGATCGCCAGATCCGCGACTCCATCTGGGGCGGCTACGATCGCGACGGCGACGGCACGCGCGACACCGCGGCGGCGCTCGGCGCGTTCGGCTTCGCCGCCTCCGACCTCAGGACCGTCGCCGCCCAGGAGGCGGCCATCTGGCTCGTCTCCGCCAAGATCTCGGCGGCATCGCTCACACAGGCGACCGGGACCAACGCCGCTACGTACTGGCTCCACCAGACCTCCGATCCGGCGGTGGCGGGGTCGCCGTGCGCGAACCTGGTCCGCTCCATGGACCAGAGCGACACCGCCGGCGATCCCGAACCCTGCTTCGAGAACCGCGCGACCAGCGTCCTCGCCGCGTACCGGCCGCTCGGGATGTGGCCGACCTCGACCGACCCCGACTTCGCGATCCCGACCGGCTCGAACGTCACCGTCGAGCTCTACCTCACGACCTCCGAGGTCTCGGTCGTCCGACCGACCGGCGTCCTCATGGCCGGCGACCGCGTCCTCGGCACCGGGTCGGCGACGCCTGGTCCGACCGTCGGGAGCGGTCCATTCGTCGTCCAGGGCTCGCCCGTCGGACTGCCCGAGCCGTTGCCCGAAGGCGTCGCCATCGACGAGCAGCAGTGCACGACGCTCGGTGAACTGTGCTGGACCCATTTCGGGTGGTCGTTCGCGACCACGCGTCCCGCGATCGCCGGAGAGCAGCTCACCTTCCAGGTGCAGCTCATCGGCGCGCGTGCCTGGTCCTTCGGCTACGAGGGGCAACACCGTTCGAAGATCACGATCACGCCGGCGGCCATCCCCACCGACGGCAGCCTGAGCTTCGCGGCTTCCTTCGGCGAGCCGGCCGAGGGCGCGAAGTTCCCGGAGCAGACGGCCTTCTCCGCGTCCGGCTACGTGAGCTTCCCCGACCTCGGCACGACCGGGTCGGGCGACCACCCCGCCGTCAAACGCGTCGACGTCTCGGTCGACGACGCGACCTTCGCGAAGCCCATCCCCGCGACGCTCATGCTGAACACCGTCGGGACCCAGGGGAGCTGGAGCGCGCCGATCCCGGGCCTCACGACCGGCGCGCACACCCTCTATGCACGCGCGCAGATCGGCGAGAACAAGAGCGCTGCGAGCGAGCGCCATCTGACGGTCGAGGACACGAAGACCTCACCGCGCGTCCAGTGGCAGATCGTGCCTGCGGGCGCGTCGCCCGCGGCGGATCGCTGGACGGCGGCGAACGGGCTCCTCTCGTGGAGCTTCCAGTTCGACACCCGTACGTACGGCAAGGGCGACTTCGACATCTACACCCGCCTCCTCGAGGGCGGCGTGCAGACCGCGATCACGTCCGTGCGATCCAAGTTCCGCTAGTCCCTCTCATCCCCCCAGCCAGAGCGGGGTCCCGGCCATGTGCCGGGACCCCGCTTCACTTTGTACACACGCCACAGCGACGAGCTGATCGTCTGGGCGACGGTCACGAAGTCAAGAGCAAGGACCTTCTTGCTTTGACCCAGCATTGCTGATCCCTTCACCCCGTGTTGATCGACGGCGACATCCCTTGGGCCAAAGTCATTGACGTGCCTGGGAAAAAGAGGAGATGAAAATGAACCGGACGCTCTGGCGAGCGCCGGCAACCGGAGCGGCTACTCCCGAACCGCTTTCTCGGCATCTCTCGAAGGGGCTCTCGTCCGGCCGGGACCCCGCTCATTTGTTCGCTACTGTTCGCCCTCAGGGAGGGACCGCCCCGTAGGCGCATCCGACGAGCTCGCGCTGCCTCGAGGCTTCCGCGACATCCTGCCGACCGAGGCCCGCGAGCTCCACCTCATCCGCGACACGCTCATGCGCACGTTCGGCTCGTACGGGTACGTCCCGCTCGAGCCGCCGAGCGTGGAGTTCGCGCGCGCGTCGTCGGTCGACGAGCGCCGCATGATGCGATTCCTCGATCAGGGCGACCTCCTCGCGCTGCGCCCCGACGTCACGACGGCGATCGCGCGCGTCGTCGCGCAGCGCTACCGCGACGCGCGCGGCCCGCTGCGCCTCTCGTACTTCACCTCGGTGTTCCGCCAGGAGCGCTCCATGCGCGGATCGGAGCGCGAGTACGACCAGGCCGGCGTCGAGCTCATCGGCGCGGCGGGCACGCCCGGCGACGCCGAGGTCCTCGCGCTGCTGAACGAGTCGCTCATGGCGCTCGGACTGCGCTCGTTCACCATCGAGGTCGGCCACATCGGCGCGATCCGGCAGCTGTTCGGCGGGCTCCCGTCCGACGCGGTCGAGACGATCCTCGGCCACCTGCGCGCGGCCGATCACATCGAGGCGTTCCGCGCCGCCTCGGCCGCGGGGCTCGACGGCGCCGGCGTCGAGCGCGTCCGCCGCGCCCTCAGCGCGCGCGGCCGCGACATCGAGAACGTCGACGTGGCCGCGGCGATGGAGCTGCGCGAAGCGATCCACCAGGCGCGCGAGCTCTTCGCGGGCGAGCCGCTGTGGGGCGTGCCGGACCTCTCGGTCCTGCCCGCCCTGCCGTACTACACGGGCGTCGTCTTCGAGGTGGTCTCGCCGCACGTCGGCGCGCCGATCGCCGCGGGCGGCCGCTATGACGGGCTGCTCGCGCTCGATCGGCCCGCGACGGGCTTCGGCATCACGATCCCGCTCCTGCACCAGGCGCTCGTCGCCGACGGCTGGAAGCCTCCGGCCGAGCGGCCGGTCATCTCCCTAGAAGGAGGAGAGGACCGCGCGCGTCTGCGCGTGGCCTCGGCCCTGCGCCGCGACGGCTTCGCCGTCGCCCTCGGCGGTCTCGCCGACAGCGCTGGCCGCGACGTTCGGTCCGTCCGTGTGGTCGACGAGGCCACCGTGGAGCTCGACGGCCGCCGCCTGTCGGTGCGGGACCTGGGGGGTGTGCTTTGAGCATGTATGTGAGATCGCGCGGAAAACGCGCGATCTCGGACGGAATCGCAGTAGATCCGCATGCACCGCTGAGAGAGGACCCCCGAGGGTGACGAGGGCCCTGCGGATCGCATTGCCCCAAGGCACGATCTTCGAGGAGACGAAGGCCGCCCTCGAAGGCGTCGGCCTGCCGGTGGACGGCCTGACCGGCCACCGCCGTCTCCTCCTCAAAGGAGAGAACGCGAAAGGGGATACGGCCGAGTACATCCTCGCCCGTCCATCGGACGTGCCGACGTATGTGGCGCATGGCGCCGCGGACCTCGGGATCGTCGGACGGGACGTCCTCATGGAGTCGGACGAGGACGTGATCGAGCTCGTCGACCTCGGGTTCGGCGTGTGCCGGTTCGTCGTCGCGGCGCCCGCGGGGTCGCTGGACCGGTCGCTCGACGAGTACCGCCACCTCGGGTCGCTCGAGGTCGCGACGAAGTATCCCCGCGTCTCGCAGCGCCACTTCGACGGCCGCGGCATCCAGGTCGAGATCATCAAGCTGAGCGGCGCCGTGGAGCTGGCGCCGCAGGTCGGGCTCTCGGACTGGATCGTCGACCTCGTGAGCACCGGCCGGACGCTGAAGGAGAACGGGCTCGCCGTCGTCGAGGAGATCGCCACGTGCAGCGCGCGGCTCATCGCGAACCGCGCGTCCTACGCGCGCGACCGCCGGCGCATCGCGGATCTCGCGGAGCGCTTCGCCGCCTGGGCCTCGTCGCGCGCGTGATGCGCGTCGAGACGCTCGCCGCGTTCCGCCGCCGCGCGCAGCGGCAGCGCACTGCCGTGCTCGATCCGCGGGTCGTCGAGAGCGCCCGTCGCACCATCGCCGCCGTACGCCGGCGCGGCGATGACGCGGTCCTGGCGGACGTCCGCCGCTTCGACTTCCCTGGCGCGCGCGCCCGCGACCTCTGGGCCGGCAGGCGCGAGCTGCGCGCCGCGTCGCGCGCGTGCCCGGCCGAGATCCGCCGCGCCATCGACCGCTCGTACGCGGCGATCGTCGGCGCGCATCGCAAGCAGCGGCCGCGCGCCATCGCGCATCCCGGCCGCCCGTTCCGCGTGGACCTGGTGCCCGAGCCGCTCGACCGCGTCGGCGGCTGCGTGCCGCGCGGTGCCGTCGGGTATCCCTCGACCGCGTTGATGATCGGTGCGCCCGCGAGCGTCGCGGGCGTCGGCGAGCTCGTGCTCGCGTCGCCGATGCCGTCGGGCGGCGCGCTCGATCCGGTCCTCGCGTACGCCGCGCTGACCGCGGGCGCGATGGGCCTCTATCGGGCGGGCGGGGCGGCCGCGGTGGCCGCGCTCGCATACGGGACCGGGACGCTGCCACGCGTCGACACGATCGTCGGCCCGGGGAACGCGTACACGACCGCCGCGAAGTGGCTCGCCTCGGCGGACGTCGGCATCGACTCGCTCGCGGGACCGAGCGAGCTCGTCATCATCGCGTCGGGCGACGCCGACGCGGCCGCGGTCGTCCTCGACCTCGAGGCGCAGGCGGAGCACGGCGGCGGTCCGTTCGCCGCGCTCCTCAGCGACGACGCCGCGCTGCTGCGCACCGTCGCGGTCGCGGTCGCGCAGCTCGGCGCGCCGCGCGGCACGATCGGCCTCTATCGCGCGCCCTCGCTCGAGGCGGCCATCGCCGCCGCCGCGGAGGCGGCACCCGAGCACCTCAGCCTCGCCGGGCGTCGCGCGGAGCGCCTGGCATCGCGCGCACGCCGCGCGGGCGCCGTGTTCGTCGGGACGCGCACGGCGGTCGCGTTCGGCGATTACGTCGCGGGATCGAACCACGTCCTGCCGACCGGCGGCACGGCGCGCTGGGCATCGGCCCTGCGCGTCGAGGACATGATCCGCTGGACGACCCGCGTGCGCGTGACGGGTCCGCTGCGCGCCGCCGCCTACTGGGGCGCCGAGGTGGCACGCTATGAGGGCATGCGGTTCCACGCGTCGTCCATGGAGCTCCGCGGATGAGCGGCGAGGTGCTGCCCGTCCCGCGCGCGGACCTCGCGGGCTTCGCGCCGTACCGCACGCAGCAGATGGATGCCGAGGTGCGCCTCCAGGCGAACGAGTGGGCCGAGTCCAACCCCGCCGCGCGCTCCATCACCGAGGACGAGCTCGAGCGGGTGCTCTTGAACCGGTATCCGCGCGCGGCGACGGAGCTGCTCGCGGCGCTCGCGGCGCGCTTCGACGTCGCGCCCGAGCAGATCGTCCTCGGGAACGGCAGCAATGAGGTCCTCCTCTATTCGTTCCTCCTCTTCGGCGGGCACGGCCGCTCGACGCTGCTCTTCCAGCCGACGTACTCGATGCACGGCCGGCTCACGCAGACCGCGGGCGGCACGGTCATCGACGAGCGCATCGGCCTCCCGTACGCCGTGTCGGCGCAGCGCGCGCTCGCCGCGGTCGAGCGCCACCACCCGGAGATCGTCGTCATCTGCTCGCCGAACAACCCGACGGGCACGCTCATCGGCGAGGACGTCGTGCTCGCCGTGGCGACGGCGGCGCCGCGGTCGCTCGTGCTCGTCGATGAGGCGTACGCCGACTTCGCAGGCTTCACGGTCCTCCCGCTGATCCGCGACCACCCGAACGTCGTGGTCGTGCGGACATTTTCGAAGGCGCGCGCCGCCGCGGGCCTGCGGCTCGGCCTGCTCATCGCGCACCCGAAGGTCGCCGCGATGTATCGCGGCGTCCAGCTCCCGTACAACGTGAGCTCGCTCACGGCCGCCGTCGGCGCGCGCATCGCGGCCGACGAGGCATCCGTGCGGCGGCGCGTCGAGCAGTGCCGGACCGAGCGCGAGAAGGTCATCGCCGCGCTCCGCCGCGTGCCGAGCGTCGAGGCCTTCGACTCGGTGACGAACTTCGTCCTCTTCCGCCTCCGCGGCGGCACGACCGAGGAGGTCCACGCGCGCTTCCTGCGCGAAAGCGTGCTCGTGCGCGACGTCTCGTCGTGGCCGGGCTGCGAGGGCTGCCTGCGCGTGTCGATCGGAACGCCCGCCGAGAACGACCGCTTCATCGCGGCGCTGGGTGCCGTGTTCCATTCTTCGCAGGGGGC
>WNFV01002275.1_pt1 | contig 28656 bp, 24 predicted proteins | sample 5400101 | NCBI WGS metagenome assembly WNFV01 (sample SAMN13153361, study PRJNA577476) | soil metagenome | isolation source: 115 cm soil or saprolite under grassland replicate 1 | place: USA:California | collected 2016-06-15
TCGGCCTGATGCACTATCGGGCCGATGGCCGTGTCGTCGCGCCGAGCGGGAGCATCGCCGCGAATGATGCCCGCAGCGCGATACGCGAAGCTGGCGGAGGTCGCCGCGTCCGCCGCGCGCGCCGTCGGCGACGCCATCGACATCGCCGCCGTGGACATCGTGAAGCGGAAGGGCGGACGGGCGAACTTCGCGACGGCGGCCGACCATGCGGCGCAGGACGCGATCATCGCGCGGCTCGCGACGCACGACCGGACCATCCCGGTGCTCGCCGAGGAGGGCGCGATCCAGGCGGTGCGGCGCTCCGAGCGCCTGTGGGTCGTCGATCCCATCGACGGCACGCTGAACTTCAGCCGCGCCGTCCCCTTCTACAACGTCTCGATCGGATACGTCGAGGACGGCGCCGTCCGGGCGGGGGCGGTCTATTGGCCCCGCACCGCGGAGATGTTCATCGCGCACGAGAAGGGCGGGGCGACGCTGAACGGCGCGCCGATCTCGGTCTCCGCGACGAAGCGGCTCGCGCAGGCGTTCGTGGCGACGAGCCTGGCGTACAAGGCCGCGACCCGTCCGACATCGCGCTTCGTCCTGCTGAACGCACACTGCGCGCGCATGCGCATGTTCGGATCGGCGGCGCTCGAGATCGCCTACGTCGCCGCGGGCAAGCTCGATCTGTTCGTGCACGGCGCGCTCAGCCCGTGGGACGTCGCCGCGGGCGGCCTCATCGCGCGAGAGGCCGGCGCCGCGATGATCTCGCTGCGCACCGGCGAGGACGCCGCGTGGGACGAGCCGCAGGTCATCATCGGCCCGCCGGCGCTCGTCCGCGACGCGCTGCGCACGATCCCTCAGCTCGTGCGGCCGCCGTCCTGATGCCGCGTCCCGTCGTGGCTTTCCTCAGCGACTTCGGCCAGCGCGACCACTACGTCGGCGCGATGAAGGGCGTCCTCCTCGAGTCGCTCCCCGACGCGCAGATCATCGACATCAGCCACGACGTGACCCCGGGCGACATCGTCGAAGGCGCGTGGATCCTCGCCGCGGCGTGGCGCGACCTGCCACAGGGCGCGGTCGTCGTCGCCGTCGTCGACCCCGGCGTCGGGTCCGAGCGACGGCCGATCGGGATCCGCATCCGCGGCCGGCTCGCGGTCGGGCCCGACAACGGGCTCCTCGAGCTCGTCACCCGCGACCCCGGTGACGCCCGCGACGCGCTCGCGGTCGAGCTGACGGTGCGCGCGCTGTGGCGCCATCCGATCAGCCCCGTCTTCCACGGCCGCGACATCTTCGTCCCCATCGCGGCCGCGCTCGCGGCGGGGACGCCGCTGCGCGAGGTCGGCGACGCGATCGACGCGATCATCCCGCTGCCGATCGCGCGACCCGGGCGCACCGCCGACGGGATCATCGGCCACGTCATCCACGTCGACCGGTTCGGCAACGTCGTGACGGACATCCCGCGGGACATGGTCCCGAAAGGCGCGTTCACCGTCGGCGCGGGCAGCGTCCTCGTCACGCGGCTCGTCCAGTACTACAAGCAGGCCGCCGAGGGTGAGGTCGTGATGCTCATCAACAGCGCGGGCCACCTCGAGATCGCGATGGACGGCGAGCGCACCGCCGACAAGATCGGCGTGCGCCGCGGCGACGCCGTGGAGCTGCGGACCGAACGCTAGCCCGGCGGCGGCTCGAAGCGGAAGTCGGCCACGTCCGCGACCGGCCGGTATCCGATGGCCTGATAGATGTGGTTCGACGTGGGATTCGCGAGGTCGGTGAAGAGGAAGCAGTAGCGCTTCCCGTCATCGAGCTGCGCCTGCGTCACCGCCGCGGTGAGCGCGCTCGCGTAGCCGCGGCCGCGCAGCTCGGGCGGCGTGTACACAGGCGCGACGCGGATGCCGTTCGGGGTCTCGCCGCTGACGCCGACCATCGAGACGGCCCGTCCATCGGCGACCCAGAGATACATCGTGCGTCCTTCGCGCGCGATCCACCGGCCGGCGAACGCATCCATCGCCGCGGGATCGACGCTCTCTCCCAGCGCCTCGACGTTGAACTCTCCCAGCCATCGCGCGAGGAGCGTCCGGTCGCCGCCCGCAGCGAGCCGCATCGCGCCTTCGACCTGACGGGCTGGGATCACGCGATCGAGCCGGAAGATGCGCTCTGACATGTTCAGCCGATGTGCTCGGCCCGTGCGCGCGGTCCATAGCTCCGCGAACCGGCGGCTCGTCTCCACCTCGGCGACGACGCCCGGGACCCTCGGTGCTTCGGCCGCGATGTCGGCCACGAGGGACGGAAGCGCGTATTCGTCGATCGGGCTCGAGAGGAGCACGAGGTATCCGGCAATGAGCGCGGCACCCACGACCGCGTCGCCCGAACGAACGACCGCGAAATAGGGCTTGAAGCTGCGGATCGTGGTCGCGCCGGTCCGCATCTGCGAGCAGAGCCCAAGGATCACGCAGTTCTCGGCCTCCCGCTCGGCAAGGAAAGCACCGGCGCTGCGTTCGAAGGCATCGATATCGCGCGGGCGTTCAAGCCGCAGGTCGTCCGCGCTCGCGACCACTGGCGAAGTATCCGCCGCTGTTCCACAGCGCATCGATGCGCGAGAATGGGTGTCTCCACGCCGGAGTACTCCAACGGCAGAGAGAACCGGCCCAAACCCGGTCCAGTGAGGGTTCGAATCCCTCCTCCGGCACCGTGTGATGTCTCAGGACATCGAGGACACCTGTCGCAGGACATTCTGGACAGGTGTCGAGATCCCGAGGTAGACGCGATCCGGATCGAGCGTCAGCGGCACGCCTCGCGCACGATCGCATCGCCGTCCGCCGGCGTCACGTCAGAAAGCGCATGACGGTCGGCTCCGCCGTCACCGATCCGCGCGCGCGAGGATCTCCGTCACGCTGAGGCCGTAGCCACCGAACGTGCCGCCGTTGCCGCGGGAGGCGTCGAGCAGATACGCGCACGCGTCCGTGTACGGCGATACGACCACTGATACGAGCGTGGCGGTCACCGCCGGGTCAGCCTGCAGCTGCGTGCCCTGGTCGGCCGGCGGACTGAAGGAGAGCACGGCGTGCACCGCGCCGGTGCCGGCCCGGCGGTCCATCGCGGCCGCGAGGATCGCGTTCTGCGCTCCCTCGGAGAAGCCCATCAGGCCGACCCGGCTCACCTTCGGCTGCCGCTTCAGGTAGAGCGCGGCCGCGTAGAGGTCCTCGGCCTCCTTCCATCCGAACGTCTGGTAGTGATGCGACAGACGCGCGTTGCTGTAGTTGCACCCGAGCGCGCTGCACGAGCTCGGGTCGCGGTCGAGGGAACGGCTGTCGCCCATGTCGCGGAAGTCGGGGGCGAACACTTGATAGCCGTTCGCGTAGAGCATCGCGGCGTAGCGGACGACGGAGCTCTTCCCGTTGGAGTTGAAGCCGTGCATGACGACGACGCCCGGCCGCGCCACGCCATCCGTGCGGACCGCGAGGTGGCCGTAGAGCGGCGCGCCGTCGATCGACGCGAACTGCACCCGCTGGAACGCCGCCGGCCACGCGGGGAAGGGCGGCGCGAGATCCGCGAGCGCCGGCTGGTCCGGCGCGTCCACCCCCGTGTCGATGCCCGCCGCGACGTAGGCGGGCTGGTACGGCAGCGCCTTCAGCTGCGACCACACCTCGGCCATCGACAGCGACGCGGCACGCGCCGGGACGCTCGAGGCGAGGACCAGTGCGATGGCGAGCCCGACCGCGAGTCCGCGCAGACGTGTCATCGCAGTGCGGAAGCATCCGGTGACGGACGTCAATGGACGGTCAAAGGACCGTCAACGAACGGTAGAAACCGGTGCTGCGGATCAGGTCCCTATCGCGGCAGGATGAGGATCGCCGTGGTCCCGCGGTCGTCGCCCTCGCTGCGCAGCTCGACGCGGCCGCCGTGCCCCTCCGCGATGAGCCGCGAGAGGTACAGCCCGATCCCGACACCCGCGTAGCCCTGCGCGCGTCGGCCGCGGACGAACGGCTCGCGCCCGAGGCGCGGGATCTCCTCGGCGGGGATGCCGATGCCCTCGTCGCTGACGCTCACGCGCGCCTCGCCGTCGGGGCACTCGATGCGCAGCGAGACGAGCCCGCCGCGCGGCGAGTACTTCACGGCGTTCCCGACGAGGTTCATGAGCACCTGCTCGACGCGCTGCTGATCGCCCGTCATGGGCAGCGCCTGCGGGGCGTCCACCGCGAACCGGTGGCGCCCTTCCTCCGCGGTCGACTCGGTCCACCGCTGGATGACCTCGCGCGCCAGCCGCGCGAGGTCGAACGGCGCGGGACGCATTTCGAAACGGCCGCGACCGATGCGCGAGACCTCGAGGAGGTCGGTGACGAGCCGGTCCATGCGGTCGACCTGGCGCTCGATCGTCGCGAGGCCCTTGTCGAGCCCGTCGAGATCGAGCTCGCGCTCGCCCCTCTGCGCCTTGCGCATCCGCATGCGCATGAGCTGCGCGACGCTCTTCAGCGGCGTGAGCGGCGTCTTCAGCTCGTGCGTGACGATCGAGAGGAAGTCTTCCTTCTCGCGCTCCGCCTTCCGGAGGTCGGTGATGTCGTGCATGAGCACGACGGCGCCGCGGATCGCGCCCCCGGCGTCGCGCACGGGCGCCGACGTGACGCGCACCGTCGTGTCAGCGCGCGTGCGCGCATGGTAGAAGGAGTACTCGCCGTGGACGACCTCGCCCCGGAGCGCGCGCGACGTCGGGCCCTGGCCGTGCTCCACGGTCCGGCCGTCGACGGTCCGAAGGTGGCCGCTCAGCAGGAGCTCGCGCAGCATCGGGTGGTCGTCGGGACCGAGGCCCACGAGATCTCGGGCCGCCGCGTTCGCGATCGCGACGCGGCCGGTCATGTCCGTGATCCACACCGCTTCGGCCGCGGACTCGATCACCGCCCGATAGAGGTCGATGCTCTCGATGCCTTCGGTCGAGATCTTGGTGTCCGTGCGAGAGAGCATCGCACGAGCGTCCCATCGACAGGCGAGCGGCCGCTACCCGACGACCACCTCGACGACGTCCCCCACCTCGCGCTCGATCGCCGCGGCGAGATCGTCCGAGGCCTTGGCGCGGAACGAGGTCGGGATCCGCCGCGGCAGACCCTGCGCGCGGGGCAGCTCGAGCGCGACGGGCGAGGCGCCGGGGTTCGCCTGGAGGACGACCTGGATCCGCTGGAACAGCGCGATCGACCGGTCGTAATCGAGCGCGACCCGGAATCGCACCAGGATCTCCGGGACGTAGTGGGAGCGCACGAGGATCGGCGGAGCCTCGGAGGCTGGCTCGGGCGGCGGCGCTGCCGGAAGACGCCCGCCGTTGGCGCCGTTCGACCCGTTGCCGCTGCGCTGCGCCCCGTTGCCGTTCGGTGCGTACCGCTGCTTACGCGCGAGGAACGCGCGACGGTCCTCGAGCTTCGCCTTGATCAGGGCCGGACCGTTCTCGTCGAATCGCACGGCGTCCTCGCAGAGCAACTGGACGGTGTCGTCGCGCTGCTCGACGCGCGCGTTGACGAGGAGGATCTCGTCGGCGTTCCACACCTCGTGCGTGGCCTCGTACGTCCGCGGGAACACCGTCATCTCCACCGTGCCCGTGAGGTCCTCGATCTGCGCGAAGAGCATGAGCTGCTTGTTCTTGGTGATGTGCTTCCGCGCGCTCGTCACGACGCACGCCACCGTCACGACGTCGGTACCGGCCTCCTTCAGCTCGGCGAGGTACGTCACGACGAGGTCGGCGGGGATCCGCGCGCTGAACTCCTGGAGCGGATGCTCGGAGACGTAGATCCCGAGCAGCTCCTTCTCCCAGCTGAGGAGCTCACGCCGCGGCGCCTCGGGCCCCTCGATCCGCCCCGCGTCCGGCACGACCGCGAGCATGTCGAAGAGGCCGACCTGCCCGCTCGCACGGTCCCGCTGCTCGCGCTGCGCGGTGCCGAGGATCATGTCGAGCTTGTCGAGCTGCGCGAGCCGCGGCCCGAAGGCGTCGCACGCGCCGCACTTGATGAGCGATTCGAGGACGCGCTTGTTCACGCGCTGCAGGTCCGCGCGCTGGCAGAGATCGTCGAGCGAGCGGAACGGGCCGCCCGTGCGGCGCGTCTCGAGGATCGTCTCGACCGCCGCCTCGCCGACGTTCTTCACCGCACCGAGGCCGAAGCGGATCGTGGTGCCCTCGACGTCGAACCCGAGGTCGCTCGCGTTGATGTCGGGTGGCAGGACGTCGATCCCCATCCGGCGGCACTCCGCGATCGCGATCGCGACGCGCTCGGGCGTCCCCATCTCGGTCGAGAGCACCGCGGTCATGTACTCGGGCGTGTAGTTCGCCTTCAGGTATGCGGTGTGGTACGCGATCATCCCGTAGATCGCGGCGTGCGCGCGGTTGAACCCGTAGCGCGCGAACGGCTCGAAGTTCCCCCAGACCTTCTCGATGATCTCCATGGGTACAGCGTTCTTGTGCGCGCCCGCCATGAACTTCGTCTTCTGCGCGTCGAGCTTCTCGCGGATCTTCTTGCGGATCGTGTAGCAGAGGACGTCCGCCTCGGCGAGCGTGAACCCGGCGAGCGCCTGGGTCACCGCCATGACGTCCTCCTGATAGACCATGACGCCGTACGTCCCCTTGAGGACGGGCTCGAGCGCGGGGTGCTCGTACGTGATCGGCTCCTGCCCGCGCTTGCGGCGGATGTACGTCGGGATCCATTCCATCGGCCCCGGGCGGAAGAGCGCGACCATGGCCATGACGTCCTCGACCCGGTCCGGGCGCAGCTCCTTGATGTACCGCCGCATGCCCGCCGACTCCAGCTGGAACATGCCGGTCGTCTCGCCCGTCGCGAGGAGGTCGAACGTCTTGCGGTCGTCGAGCGGGATCTCCTCCCGGACGATCCGGACGCCGCGCTTGCGCTCGATGAGCGCGAGGGCGCGGTCGAGGATGGTGAGGTTCGCGAGGCCGAGGAAGTCGAACTTCAGGAGGCCGAGCTTCTCGAGCGCCTTGTCCTCGTACTGCGTCTGGATGGCCTGAGCGTTCCCCTTCGAGCGCTCGAGCGGCACGAGCTCGGTGAGCGGATCCTGCGTGATGACGACGCCCGCGGCGTGGGTCCCCGTCGAGCGGACGAGGCCCTCGACCTTCTCGGCGAGCGTGAGCAGCCGCGCGATGTGCGGCTCCTCCTCGAGCTGGCGAAGCTCGGCGACCATCTCGCGCGAGTCCGCGAGCGCCTGCCCGAAGGGGATCGCCTTCGCGACGCGGTCGGCCTCGCCGTACGGCATCCCGAGGACGCGCGCGACGTCACGGACCGCGGCGCGCGCGAGCATCGTGTTGAACGTCCCGATCTGGGCGACGCGGTTCGACCCGTACTTCTGCGTGACGTACGCGATGACCTCGTCGCGGCGCGTGTCCATGAAGTCGACGTCGATGTCCGGCTGCGTGAAGCGCTCGAGGTTGAGGAAGCGGTCGAAGATGAGCCCGTAGCGGATCGGATCGATGTCGGTGAGGTCGATGGCGTACGTGACGAGCGACCCACCCGCGGAGCCGCGCACGGCCGTGAGGATCCCCCGCTCGCGCGCGAATCGGATGAAGTCCTGGACGATGAGGATGTACCCGGCATAGCCGGTCTTCTCGATGACCCCGAGCTCGTGCTCGAGGCGCGCGTGCAGCTCGGGCGTGATCGCGCCGTACTTCGCGGTGACGCCGGTCTCGGCCATGGCGCGCAGCTGCGCCTCGGGCGTCCGCCCTTGGGGCAAGGGGAAGTGCGGCAGGCGCACCTGCCCCAGGGGAAGATCGATATCGACCATGTCGGCGATGCGCAGCGTGTTCTCGAGCGCCTGACCATCACTCGGGAACAGCGCCGCCATGTCCTCGGCGCTCTTCATCCAGAGCTCGGGGTGGTCGATCATCTTCAGGCGATCCTGGGTGTCGATCGTCTTGCCGCTCTGGATGCAGACCATGACGTCCTGCGCCTCGGCGTCCTCGGCATGGACGTAATGGAGGTCGTTCGTGACAACGAGCGGGATGCCGGTGCGGCGCGAGATCTCGCGAAGGCCGTCGGCGACGGCGGCCTGCTCGGGGATCTTGTGGTCCATGAGCTCGAGGAAGTAGTTCCCTTCCCCGAAGATCTCGCGGTGCTCGCGCGCGGCGGCGATCCCAGCGTCGATCCCCTCCTCTTGGAGGGCGCGCGAGACCTCGCCCTGGAGGCAGGCCGACAGCGCGACGAGGTGTCCGGCGTGCGTGCGCAACAGCTCCTTGTCGACGCGCGGCCGGTAGTAGTAGCCGTCGAGGTGGGCGGCGGTGACGAGCTGCAGGAGCGCCTGGTAGCCCGTGAAGTCCTTCGCGAGGAGGACGAGGTGGAAGGGCTTGCCGTGGCCCTCGATGCGCGCGTCGCGGTCGAAGCGGCTGCCGCGCGCGACGTACGTCTCGACGCCGATGATCGGCTTGATCCCGTGCTCGCGTGCGTTCGCGTAGAGGTCGATCGCGCCGTAGAGGGCGCCATGGTCGGTGAGCGCGAGCGCGGGCATGCCGAGCTCCTTGGCGCGCTTGACCATGTCGGGGATCCGCGACAGCCCGTCCAGAAGGCTGTACTCGCTATGGGCGTGCAGGTGGACGAACTGCGGCGCGATGGCACCCTCCTCACGCCGCGGAGGAAGCGCCGCGGTGGGGTCAGTCTACGGGCTCGTCGTCGCGCTAGCTCGGCTTGATCGGAACGTCCGGTGTGAGCGGGATCTCGCCGCGCAGCATCCGCGTCCCGGCGCCCGCGAGACGGAGGTACCAGTCGCTCGGCAGCGCGAGCCCATCAATGTCGAGCGTCACGAAACGCGGACGGGCCGGTGCATCGCGAGCGGTCGCCGCGAGCTTGAACATCGCCGTGCCCTCATCGACCTCATCGAACATGGCGCCCTTGATCATCTGGCACCCGGCTGAGATGCACTCATAGAGCTGGCGCCACCAGAAGGCGCCGGCGCGCCGCGGGACGGCGTTCAGCTCATCGAGAGGTCCGGGGACCTGATGGTCGGGCAGCGTGGACTGGAAGCGGGCCCGGTTCGACCAGGAGATCCCCGGGAAGATGACCGGCATGTAGGCCTTTCCGAGCCTGCGGGACTCGGCGACATCGCCGTCAATGACGTTGCGCCGGAACGCCTGGACCTCCTCGTCCGTTCGCATGCTCCGGCCCGGGGGCCAGCCGGAACCGACATTCCATGGCTGGATCGCATCGAACGATCGGACGACATCCAGCCATCCGGGATCCTTGGTCGGGCCTGGAGAGGTCCGCCAGTCGGTCAGCACGCCACCCATGAGCACGACCCGGTAGCGCTCTGGCGCGTCGCGTGTGAACCAGGCGATGAGCTCCTGAGCCTGCGAGACCGAACCGGGCCGACCAGGAAGGCCGAGGCCATAGATGCTCAGCACCGGGTGCCCCCGATGGCGCAGATAGCACTGGCTCTCGGTGACGTTGGTGATGTCGACCAGGTACTTCCAGTCGTCCTGTATCTCCTCGACAAGATCAGCCGGCCCGAGGAGCTGCGTGTTCCGCGGGTTCCGACGCATCGACCCGATGTCGTACTCGAGGGCGAAGACGCGCCCATACGTTTCGCACCCCTCCCGAACGTGACCCTGGACGGCATCGCGGAAGGCACGCTCCTTTGGGTCCCACGGCGAGGTCGGGAAGCGCTGCACCAGGACGCCGTCGAGCCCGTACTGACCCATCCAACGGAAGTGGCGGACGACGGTCTTCTGCCGGAACGAGCTGAACACGGACACGACCCGGCCGTCGGGGTAGCGCAGATCCGTCGGGAAGAGCTCGTCCGGGTCGAGCTCGGACATGTCCGGCCAGTTGTCGACGGCGATGGTCTCCGGGCCCGGGATCCGCGTGGGGTCACCCGACCAGTCCTGCCACCAGTCGCCAAGGGCCGATCCGTCGCCGGCGGTGTGGCAAAAGCCGTTGTATCCGAAGAGGAGCTTCCGATCGAGCGTCGTCGCGTCGACGGTCCCATACGGGTTCGGCGGGCGCGCTGGCGACGGCGGGACGGGGCTCGCCGTCGTCAGTGGGCCGAGCGTTGGCGTCGGGGGAACGAGCGTCGGAGGGACGTCGGGCGTCGGCGAGACCTCGGAGCGCGGGGCTTGGAGTCCGCAGGCGGTCGCGGCGATGGTCACCAGGGTCCGCAGGAAGGACCGGCGCCGCATCATGACGGGCAGCCTAGCGAGCGACCACACGGCGGGACAGGCCCGTCGGCTCGTTCCCGACCAATACAGCGGTCGCTAGTACGCCCACTGCCTCGTCGCGAACCGACACCGGCGCTACTACTTGCGCGCGATGTTCACGACGAGCGGCCGGTGGTCGGACGCGGTCGTCGCGACCGTGTGCGCCTGCGAGCTGCTGACGCCGTTCCCCCAGACGTAGTCGACGCGGTTGCGCGGGTCGCCGGCCGGCGAGGTCGGCTGGTCGGCGCCGTCGTCCTTCGCGAGGTCACGGAAGCCGGCGCCCTCGAGCAGCACCATCTCGGCGGAGCCCGGGAGCGCGTTCAGGTCGCCGACCACGATCGCCGGTCGCTCGTTGTTCCACTCGGACAGGATCGTGTGGACCTGCCCCTGCCGGACCTCGGTCGCGCCGTCGATGTGATCGAGGTGCGTCGCGATCACGAGGACGTCCGCGACGTGGAAGAAGATCGCGCCGCGCGGCTGGTGCCGGAGCTGCGGCTGCCGGGGGTACTGGACGTAGCGCACGTCCGCGATCGGCAGGCGCGAGAGGACAGCGTTGCCGTAGGCCTCGCCGATCGCCGGGCCGAACACGTACTGCATCCCGAGGCGCTCGGAGAGCACGGTGAGCACGTCATGCTGCTCGGTGATCATCCATCCGCGCGCGACCTCCTGGAGGACGACCACGTCGGGATCCTCGGCGCGGATGACCTCGGCGATCCGGTCGATCGACGGGACGTTCCCGTCGTCGTAGCCCTGGTGGACGTTGTACGTCATGAGCCGGAACGCGCTGCGCGGCTGCGGCGTCGCTGCGGCCGGCGTCGTCACGAGCGCGCCGACGGGTACGGCAACGGTCAGCAGCGCGATCAGCGCGATGCCGACCGGACCGAACCGGCGGCCCGGGAGCGACACCGCCGCGATGACGCCGACGGCGACGAGGGCGACGGCGATCCACGCCGCCGCCGGGAGCGCGTAGTACGCATAGAACAGGAACGCGAGCGCGACGAAGACGATCCAGCCGATCGCGAGCGCGACGGCCGTCACGACGGGGCTCCCGGAGGGGCGCGCGGCCGTGTCCGGCAGGACCGTCGCCGCGATGACGAGGCCCATCGCCATCACGACCGCACCGACCGTCCCCGCGAGGGGTACGCGGGACCAGAAGAGCACCGCGCCGAGCACGAGTGCCGCGATCGCGAACAGCCGCGGTGCCGGCAGACGGCGATCCGCCGAGCTCGCTCCGCTCGTCATCGCGAGCCCCATCGCCGCCGCGACGAGATACCAGCGGCCCGCGCCTTCGGGACCTTTCGCGGCGTCGCCCGCGACGGCCGCGACGATCGGGTTCGTCGCGGCGAGCTCGCCGACGAGGATGAGCGGCGGGATGGCGATGAGCGCGAGCGCGCCGCGCAGGCCCGGCGAGGTCCACTGGCGGTCCGCCTCGTAGCTCGCGAGGCCCGCCGCGACGAACACGAGCGCGCCGAGCGCGACGAGCGCGATCGAGAGCGGCTGTGCGAGGTCGACGACCGGGACCGTGCGGAACCCCGCGCGCAGGGCGAGGTCGGCCGCGATCGCGATCGGGAGGCCGAGGACGAACGGCGACGTCCGCCCCTGGGGGCGCGCCGAGTGCGCGAGCGTCAGCCACCACGTCCCGCCGACGACGGCGACCGCCGAGAGCACGATGTCGCCCCAGCTCCAGCGAACGACCGTCGCGAGGACCGTCCCGCCGGCGAGGAGCGTCCCCGAGAGCGCGATCGCCCGGCGATGCCGGAGCCGCCAGCCCACGAGCGCGGCGAGGATCGATGCCGCGAAGACGCCGAGCACGATGCCGCCCACGGTCTCGTTCGGCACGTTCCCGTAGAGCGACATGTACAGCGACGACGTGAAGGTGCGGATCGACGAGAGCAGGAACACGACGCCGATCGCGGCGAACGTGGTCTCGCCGAGGAGCGCTCCGCCCATGTCGCGCGCATCTTGCGCCATGCAAAACGGAAGGTCACGCGCGACCCTCCGGCGGTAGGATGCGCTCGCCCCATGGCCGTCAGCGCTCTCGAGATCCGCGGTCCGCGTGTGGGCGACGCCGAACGCGTCCTCACGCGCGACGCGCTCGCGTTCGTCGAGGCGCTGCAGCGTGAGTTCGGACCGCGGCGCGACGCGCTCCTCCGCACGCGCCAGGAGCGGTGGGCGGTCCTCAAGCGCGGTGGCACCCTCGACCTCCTGCCCGAGACCGCGAACATCCGCGCCGCCGACTGGAAGGTCGCGCCCGTCCCGAAGGATCTCGAGGTCCGCAAGGTCGAGATCACCGGACCGACGGACCGCAAGATGGTCATCAACGCGCTCAACTCCGGCGCGTCCGTGTTCATGGCCGACTTCGAGGACGCGAACACGCCGACCTGGGAGAACATGGTCTCGGGCCACGCCAACCTCATCGACGCGATCGAGCGGACGATCGACTTCACGAGCCCCGAGGGCAAGGCGTACCGCTTGAACGACCAGGTCGCGACGCTCGTCGTGCGCCCGCGCGGCTGGCACCTCGTCGAGAAACACCTCACCGTCGACGGCAGGCCCGTCGTGGGCGCGTTCATGGACTTCGGCCTGTACCTCTTCCACAACGCACGACGCCTGCTCGACAAGGGCAGCGGACCGTATTTCTACCTGCCGAAGACGGAGAGCCACCTCGAGGCGCGCCTGTGGAACGACGTCTTCAACTACGCGCAGGACGTGCTCGGCATCCCGCGCGGGACGATCAAGGCGACCGTGCTCATCGAGGTCGTCACCGCGGCGTTCGAGATGGACGAGATCCTCTACGAGCTGCGCGAGCATTCAGGCGGGCTGAACGCGGGGCGGTGGGACTACATCTTCAGCCTCATCAAGAAGTTCGACTCGCGCGCGGACTACGTGCTGCCGGACCGGATCCAGGTGACGATGACCGTGCCGTTCATGCGCGCGTACACCGAGTTGCTCGTGAAGACGTGCCACCAGCGCGGCGCGTTCGCGCTCGGCGGCATGGCCGCGTACATCCCGTCGCGCCGCGACGCGGCCGTGAACGAGCAGGCGCTCGCGAAGGTCCGCGACGACAAGATCCGCGAGGCGAACGACGGATTCGACGGGACATGGGTGGCGCATCCCGACCTCGTCCCGACCGCGATGGAGGAGTTCGACAAGAAGCTCGGGCCGAACCGGAACCAGCTCTACCGGCAGCGGCCGGAGGTCAGGGTCTCGGCGTCGGAGCTGCTGGCCATCCATGTGCCGGGCGGGACGATCACTGACGCGGGGCTGCGCGCGAACGTGAACGTCGGCATCCAGTACATCGCCTCCTGGCTGCGCGGGACCGGCGCCGCGGCCATCAACAACCTCATGGAGGACGCGGCGACGGCGGAGATCTCACGGTCGCAGGTCTGGCAGTGGGTGCACCACGGCGCGAGCATCGCCGGCGGCCCGCGGATCACCGCGGACCTCGTCCGACGGGTCGAGCAGGAAGAGCTCGACAAGATCAAGAACGCCGTCGGCGACGACTTCTACTCGAAGGGACGCTACGCCGAGGCCGCAGAGCTGTTCGAGCAGGTCGCGCTGTCGAAGGACTTCGTGGAGTTCCTCACCCTCCCCGGCTACGACCACCTCGACTAGCGCCGCGCGCACCTGGCGCCAGCGGCTGCCCGTCTCGCACCTGCGAAGGCGCGACCCTGTGCTCCGTCGGGTCATCGACGCGGTCGGCCCGCTCGACATCTCGCGCTGGACGAAGCTGCGACCGAAGGATCCGTACGGATCGCTCCTGCGGTCGATCATCGGCCAGCAGCTGTCCGTCTCGGCCGCGAGCTCGATCTTCGGCCGCCTGAAGGACGCGAACGGCGGACGGTCACCGAGCCCGCAGCAGCTGCTCCTCATGCGGCGGTCGAAGCTGCGCGCGTGCGGGCTCTCCGAAGCGAAGGTCGAGTATGTCCGCGACCTCGCGCGTCACGTGCTCAGCGGGGAGCTCGACCTGCCCCGCCTGCGGCGCCTCGAGGACGACGCGGTGCGCGAGGCGATCACCGCGGTGAACGGGCTCGGCCCGTGGACCTCGGACATGTTCCTGATCTTCCATCTGCGCCGGCAGGATGTGCTGCCCGTCGGCGACCTCGGCCTGCGTCGCGCGGTGGAGCGCGCGTATGGCGTCAGCGACCCGAAGGTCGCGCAGCTCGTCACGATCGCGGAGCCCTGGCGTCCGTACCGGACGATGGGGTCGCTCTACCTCTGGGCGTCGCTATCGGTCGAGTCGCCGGACCCAGGCCGCAAGGCTGTGCCGAGTAGGATGAAAGTATGAAGCGGAAGATCGCGGTCTCCGTGCCAGAGGAGCTCGTCGCGGACGTCCAGCGCGCGGTGCGCGAAGGGGACGCGCCATCTGTGAGCGCCTACGTGACAGATGCGCTGCGCGAGAAGGCGAAGAAGGGAACGCTCGACGAGCTGCTCGACGAGATGGACCGCATCTATGGGCCGCCCAGCGAGGAGGTCCGCAAGTGGGTGCAGGAAGTCGATCGGCGCGCGGACGAGTACTGGACGCGGGTGCGCTCATCGCGATCGAACGAGGCGACGAACGCGCCAGGGCGCTCGTCCAGGGCACCAGGCGGCTCATCATCCCGGCGCCGGTCCTCGCCCAGGTCTGGCGGGACGGCCCGCGGCAAGCCCGGCTCGCGCTCGTCGTCGGGGACGACCGGACGATCGTCGAGGTCCTCGACGAGCACGTCGCGAAGTCGGCGGGCGTCCTCCTCGGTCGGACAGGCACGTCGGACGTCGCCGACGCGAGCGTCGTCCTCGCCGCGCGGCGCTACGCCGCGGTAGTGGTCACGGACGACGCCGCGGACATCCGCCGGCTCGACCCTCAGCTGCCGATCGCTGAGCTCTGACCAGCTAACGCCGCGGCTTGCTTCCCTCGATCTCGGAGAGGATCCGACGCGCGCGTTCCTCGTATTGGGCTGGGACGACGAGGCTGAAGTGCATCGGCGTGCCCGCGACGCCGATCATGTCGCTGTCGCTCACGACCTGGACCGGGATCCGCTCTTCACGCAAGCGTCCCGCCGCGAGGTCGGCGGAGATGGGGTCGGTCCGAATGCGGATCGTCGCAGGCATGCACCGACGCTACACCTCGGGATTCGCAGGTCTCCTGACGAGCTAGCCGAGCTTCTCCGCGAGCAGCTTCCGCACGACCTGGGGATTCGCCTTCCCCTTCATGCGGCCCATGACCTTGCCGAATAGGGCCTCGATCGCGCGCTTGTTCCCGCCGCGGTAGTCCGCGACCGCCTTCGTCTCCGCAGCGATCACCTCGTCGACGAAGGCAGCGATCGCGGATGTATCCGAGACCTGCCGCAGGCCCTTCTCGTCGATGATCGTCGCGGCGTCCTTCCCGCTCGCCCACATCTCCGCGAACACGTCCTTCGCGGTCGTCGTGTTGATCGTCCCATCCCCAAGAAGGCGCAGCAGCCCCGCGAGCTGGAGCGGCCACACAGGGATGTCGGACGAGCGCGTCCCCTTCTCGCGCAGCGTCCGCAGCACCTCGCCGCCGATCCAGTTCGCCGCGGCCTTCGCGTCGGCACCGCCGTCCTTCACGACCGACTCGAAATACGCCGCGAGCGCGGGCTCGGTGACGAGGATGCGCGCGTCGTAGTCGGACAGCCCGTAGTCGCGCGCGAATCGCGCCCGGCGATCGGCCGGCATCTCGGAGAGCGCCGCTCGCAATGTCTCGACGGTCTCGCGCGACGGCGCGTACGTGACGAGGTCCGGCTCCGGGAAGTACCGGTAGTCCTCCGCCTCCTCCTTGCGGCGCTGCAGGAACGTGCGCCCGGTCTCGGGGCTCCAGCCGACGGTGATCTTCGCCTTGCGCGAGCGGATCTCGCCGCCGGCCCGCCAGTCCTCCCACAGGCGCTGCGACTCGAACGTCACGGCCTGCTCGACGGCGCGGAGGCTGTTGAGGTTCTTGATCTCGCTCTGCGGCGGCCAGCGCACCTGGCCGTCCTCGCGGAAGCGGATCGAGACGTTGGTGTCGAAGCGGGCAGCGCCCTCCTCGAGCCTGAACTCCGACACGCCCGTGTGGATGAGGATCTCCCGGAGCGTCTCGGCGTACGCGAGCGCCTCCTTCACCGAGCTCATGTCCGGCGCGCTCACGATCTCGAGGAGTGGGACGCCCGAACGGTTGAAGTCGACGAGCGCGTAGCCCTCGCCGTGCAGGAGCTTGCCGGTGTCCTCTTCGAGGTGCGCGCGGATGATGCCGACGCGCTTCGTGCCGCCCGCGTCGGCCGGGATCGCGAGCCAGCCGTTCACGTTCAGCGGCAGGTCGTACTGCGAGATCTGATAGCCCTTCGGCAGGTCCGGATACATGTAGTTCTTGCGGTCGAACTTCGTGTGCTCGGGGACCTCGCAGTGCAGGGCAAGGCCGGCCGTCATCGAGAGCTCGATGGCGCGGCGGTTCGGCACCGGCAGCGCTCCGGGAAGGCCGAGGCACACCGGGCACGTCACCGTGTTCGGCGGCTCGCCGAACCACTTCGCGGTGCACCCGCAGAACATCTTCGAGCGCGTCGCGAGCTCGACGTGCGTCTCGATCCCGATGACGATCTCGTACAGACGCTCGGCCACGGCCGTCACGGCGTCGACAGCGGCGCGACGCGCGGCTGCGGCGTCGCGCCGTACTCGCGGATCTCGCGCGAGATGTTCACGATGACGCGGTCGCGGTCCACCGAGACAAGATATCGGGCGAGGGACCGTGGGGCCGCGATCGGCTCGCCGCGCGGACCCCACAGTGGCGACCCCGGCACGCCCGCGCTGTCCGGGCACTTCGCGCTGTAGCTCCACACCGGCGCGGTGAATGGCGGGAGCGGGACGACCTCGCACGCGTGCGCGGGGTCGTCGTACGGATCCCATCGCGCCAGCACGGCGGCGTACTCGCCCTTCAGCGGCTGCGCGATGTAGAACGCCTGATCCTCCGAGATGAGAGGCGCGCCGATGCGCTTCGGCTCCGCGCCGACAGCGGGCATGTCGGCGAGGGCGAGCACGACGCGGCCGCCGGGCACCGCCGCCGGCGGCGTCACGATCGTCGGCAGGAGCGCGGGGATCGCGACGACCGCGATGACGATGAGCGACAGGAGCAGCAGCGCCGCGACGAGGATGTACTGCTTCCAGACCGGCGTCGGGTCGAGGGAGACTGGCTCGGCCCACTGCTCCGGCGGCTGGTCGTGGTAGTGCGTGCCCATCGGGTCAGCCGAGCTCGGACGACGGCGTGAGCGCGCGCTGGAGCCGCGTCACGGCGCGCCGCACCGCGGGGTCCCTGTCGTCGCGGAGGCGCTCGGCGGCGCGCTCGAGATCCCGCGGATGGGTGCGCGCGAGCGGCAGGAGGATCGCGACGGCGAGCTCGCGGTCGACGCGGCGCGGATGCGCGAGCAGCCGCATCGCCCAGTCGCGCCGGATGATCGGCGCCGGCGCGACGGCGTCGACGATCGCCGACGCGCGGTCATGCTCGGCCTTGCGGACCCAGCCCTCCTTGCCCGTCTTCCGCAGGACATCGGACGCGCCGAGAACGTCGCCGCCCCTGAGCTTGCGCTCGAACTCGGCCTCCCAGGTCTCGACGGTCAGTGGAGCCTCTTGACGAACCGGTCGATGCGGTCGCATGCCTCTTCGATCTTGTCGAGCGCCGTCGCGTAGCACGCGCGGACGTGACCCGCGCCGCGCTCGCCGAACGCCGAGCCGGGCACGACGACGACGCGCTCCTCCTGGAACAGCCGCGCCGCGAGCTCCTCATCGCCCAGGCCCGTCGCGGTGATGTTCGGGAAGCAATAGAACGCGCCGCGCGGCTCGAAGGTCCGCAGACCCATTTCGTTGAAGCGCTGCCACATGACCTTCCGGCGGCGGTCGTATTCGTTCACCATTCCCAGGACGTCGGGCTCGCCCGTGCGGAGCGCCTCGAGCGCCGCGTATTGCGCCGCGGTCGGCACACACATCACCGTGTACTGGTGGATCTTCATCATCTGCTCGATCACCTCGGGCGGCGCGCACGTGTAGCCGACGCGCCAGCCGGTCATCGCGTACGACTTCGAGAACCCGGCGAGGTAGATCGTCCGCTCCTTCATCCCCGGCTCCCCGAGGATCGAGCGGTGCTCGGCGCCGTACACGAGCCGGTCGTAGATCTCGTCGGAGTACACGAGCAGATCGTGCTTCCGCGCGAGCCGCGCGATGCCTTCGATGTCGCCGGCGTCGAGCACGCCGCCCGTCGGGTTGTTCGGGAAGCCGAGGAGGATCGCGCGCGTGCGCGGCGTGATCGCGCGCTCGACGTCGATCGGCCGCAGGCGGAAGTCGTGCTCCTCGTGGGTCGGGACCGGCACCGGGACGCCGCCCGCGAGCACGATCCCCGGCACGTACGCGACGTACGACGGGTCCGCGAGGATGACCTCGTCGCCCTCGTCGAGGGTCGCGCGGAGCGCCAGGTCCACGGCCTCCGACACGCCGACCGTGACGAGGATCTCGGTCTTCGGGTCGTAGCGGATCCCGCGGTGCCGCTCGGTGTGGTCCGCGATCGCCTCGCGCAGCTCCAGGATCCCGTAGTTCGACGTGTACTTCGTCTTCCCTTCCTTGATGGACCGGATGGCGGCCTCGCGGAACCGCTCCGGCGTGACGAAGTCCGGCTCCCCCACGCCGAGCGAGATCGACCCCTCGATGCCGGAGACCATGTCGAAGAAGCGGCGGATGCCGCTCGCCGGGATCCGCGTCACCCGCTGGTTCGTGAGGGGTCGCCGCGTGATCGCCATGTCTCCTCCTAGTACGTTTCGGAAGTCCCGAACGCGGCGTTGGGAGACCGCTTCAGATCCGCTCCAACGCTACCTGTCCCAAAATACGGCGGTCGGCGCAGGTGATGGTCGGTCGCGCGCTCGTACGCAGCGGCGACGCGGAACATCGTCGCCTCGGCGTTGTACCCGGCGATGACCTGGAGCCCGACCGGCAGCCCCTCGCTCAGGCCGCACGGGACGGAGATGCCTGGCAAGCCCGCGATGTTCACGGGCAGGGTGAACACGTCGTTCAGGTACATCGCGAGCGGGTCGTTCACCTTCGCGCCGATCCCGAACGCCACGGTCGGCGACGTCGGGGTGAGGAGCGCGTCGACGCGCTGGAACACGCGCTCGAACTCGGCCTTGATGACGGTGCGGACCTTCTGCGCCTTCACGTAGTACGCGTCGTAGTACCCCGTCGACAGGGCGTACGTGCCGAGGATCATCCGCCGCTTCACCTCGGCGCCGAAGCCGGTGCCGCGCGTGCGCTTGTACGTGTCGACGAGGTCGGCGCCCTCGACGCGCAGGCCGTAGCGCACGCCGTCATAACGCGCGAGGTTCGCCGACGCTTCGGCGGGCTGGATGATGTAGTAGACCCCGAGCGCGTGGTCCGTCGACGGGAGGGACACCTCCTCGATCGACGCTCCCTGCCGCTCGAGCTCGCGGATGGCGTCGCGCACGGCGCGCTCGACGCCCGGCTCGATGCCCTCGATGAAGTACTCCTTCGGCACGCCGAGGCGCATGCCGCGCACGCCAGTGTCGAGATCGCGGCGCAGGTCCTCCGCCGCGAGCGGCATCGTCGTGGCGTCGGAGGGGTCCTGACCGAAGAGCGCCTGGCAGACCGTCGCCGCGTCCTCGACCGTGGTCGTGAACGGGCCGACCTGGTCGAGCGACGACGCGAACGCCACGACGCCGTATCGCGAGACCCGGCCGTACGTCGGTTTCATGCCCACGGTCCCGGTGAGCGCGGCCGGCTGACGGATCGAGCCGCCCGTATCGGTGCCGAGCGCGAACAGGACCTCCCCCGTCGCGACGGAGACCGCAGATCCGCCGGACGATCCGCCCGGCACCCGCGAGGCGTCCCACGGATTGCAGACGGGACCGAACGCCGAGTTCTCGTTCGACGAGCCCATCGCGAACTCATCGAGGTTCGTCTTGCCGATCATGACGGCACCCTCGCGGTCGAGGCGCTCGACGACCGTCGCCGAGTACGGCGGGAGGTAGCCGTCGAGGATCCGCGATCCCGCGGTCGTCTCGACGTCCTTCGTCCCGATGATGTCCTTGCACGCCCACGGGATGCCGCACAGCGGCGGCGCGTCGCCGCGCGCGATCCGCTCGTCGGCGGCGCGCGCCTGCGCGAGCGCGTGCTGCTCGCTCACCCTCAGCCACGCATTGAATGGATCCGTCCCCGCCCGCGCGATGGCGACGCGCGCGAGCTCGACCGCGCTCGCCTGCTTCGCACGGAGCAGCGCCGCGGCCTCGGCGATCGTGCGCGGCAGCTCAGCCACCGGGTCGCTCCTCGATGATCGTCTGCACGCGGAACAGGTCGCCGTCGCGCGCGGGCGCGTTGCGCATGGCTTCCTCGAGCGTGAGGCTCGGCCGCGCGTCGTCCTCGCGCGTCACGTTCTCGAGCGGCAGCACGGACGCGGTCGGCGGGATGGCCTCGGTGTCGACCTCGCCCAGCTTCCCGACCGCGTCGAGCACCACGGAGAGCTGCTTCGTGAAGCGGTCCACCTCGTCGTCGGTCAGCGCGATCCGGGCGAGATCGGCCACGTAGCGCACGACCTTCGAATCGATCTCGCTCACACGGTCACTTTAGATGTCTACCGTCCCCGGGGAGCGCAGACCGAGGCGCCGCAGCGACGAGGTCGAGCACCCGGCCCGAGGGAGGGGTCCCCCCGACCGAGGGTCGGAATAGGATCAGCCGCGTGGACCTGAAGGCGATCGTGCGACGGTGCTTCGAGGACGTCATCGTCCGCGGGGACCTCTCTGTCGCGAACGAGGTCATTGCGGAGGACCTCGTCTTCCACACCGCGACCGGCGCGGTGCTGAACGGACGGCGCGAGTTCCAGCACTTCGCGCAGCAGATGCGTGAAGCGTTCCCCGACATCCGCTTCGACATCGAGGAGGAGATCCGCGAGGGCGACCGCGTCTGCACGCGCTACACGATGAGCGGCACGTTCCAGAGCACGCTGATGGGGCTGCTCCCGAACGGCGAGCAGTTCAGCGTCCGCGGGATCGACACGTTCCGCGTCGTGAACGGCAAGGTCGTTGAGATCCACGCCTCGTACGACACCCTCGGACAGATGCAGCAGCTCGGGGTGGTGCCGAAGATCTAGCGGGGGCCGGCTCCGAAGTGCGTCGCGGGGATCGAGCCCATCTTCCCGCTTTGGTAGTCCGCGATCGCCTGCATGATCTCCTCGCGCGTGTTCATCACGAACGGGCCGTACTGCACGACCGGCTCGCCGATCGGCCTACCGCCGAGGAGCAGGACATCGAGGGTCGGCGTGCGGCTGTCCTGGCGCGGGGCACCCTCGATGCGGATCGCGTCGCCGGGACCGAGCACGGCGAGCTGGCCGGAGACGAGTGCGACGTTGTCGGGGCCGACGCTGCCGGACCCGCCGAGGGCGTACGCAAGCGCGTTGAAGTCCGGGCGCCACGGGACGTCGAGGCGAGAGCCTGGCAGGAGCGTGACGTGCGCATACGTGATCGGCGTCTGCGTCACGCCGGGCCCGCGATGGCCCGCGAGCTCGCCCGCGATGACGCGCACGAGCGCGCCACCGTCCTGCGACCGCAGGAGCGCGACGGACTTCGCCGAGATGTCCTGGTAGCGCGGGGGCGACCACTTCTGCGCCGCGGGCAGGTTCACCCACAGCTGCACGCCGTGGAACAGGCCGCCGCTGCGGATGAGCTTCTCCGGCGGCATCTCCGAATGCACGATCCCCGCGCCCGCGGTCATCCACTGCGTGTCGCCGTTCGCGATGACGCCGCCACCGCCGGTGGAGTCGCGATGCACGAACTCGCCGTCGATCATGTACGTCACGGTCTCGAAGCCGCGGTGCGGGTGGTCCGGCGCGCCCTTCGCCTCGCCGGGCGCGTACTGCACCTCGCCCATCTGGTCGAGGAGGATGAAGGGATCGGCTGCGCTCCTCTCGAGCCCGGGGAACGGCCGGCGCACCGGGAATCCCTCGCCCTCGAACGTCTTGATCGCGTCGATCAGGCGCTGCACCTTCCGAAAGCGCACAGGCGTGTCCTCGGCCACTTCGACCGCGGGGAGGGACAAGGGGTCGGCGACGGTGAGCGCTGGCATTCGTCCTATTCAACAACGCGAGATGCTTCGCGCTTCCCGGAACAGCACACTCAGGTCCATGAGCGCGTTGCTGCCCCAACGGTCGGTAGCTCGCATGGTCGATCGGGAGATGTTCCTCCTCCTCGGTGGCACGACCGCGCTCCTCATGCAGGTCGCCCACCCGCTCGTCGCGGCAGGGGTGGATCAGCACTCGGACTTCCGGCGCGACCCGGTCGGACGCCTGCGGCGGACGCTGGATACGACACTGGCTGTCGTCTTCGGCGACGACCGCGCGGTGCGGGCCGCGATCGCGCGCATGAACAGGATCCACCACGGCGTCCACGGCAAGAGCGAACGAGGTCAGGCCTATCGCGCGCGTGACCCGCGCCTGCTGTTGTGGGTGCAAACGACGCTCGTCCTCACGTCGCTCAGGTTCTACGAGCTCGTCATGGGACCGCTCTCACCCGCGGAGCGCGAGGCCTACTGGAGCGAGGCGAAGCCGATCGCCGCGGCGCTCGGGATCCCGGACGACGCCCTACCGGCGACGCTCGCCGACCTCGAGCGTTGGGAGCGCGAGATGCTCGCGGGCGAGGTGCGCCCCGACGCGACCGCGAAGCGCGTCGCGCGTGACGTGCTGCGTCCGTTCCGCTGGCTGCCCGATCCCGCGTACTGGCCGAGCGACGCGATCGCCGCGGCGCTGCTGCCGCCGCGGATCCGCGCCGACCTTGGCCTCCGGTACGGTCCAGCGGAGCGCACCCTGTTCCACGCCATGGTGGTGGCGGTGCGCTGGCTGCGACGGGGGCTCCCCGCGATGCTCACCGTCGTGCCGCAGGCACGGCGATACGAGCGGGCATCGCTCGCGCAGGGGTAACGCGCGTGCTCCCGCACGTGAAGTGGTTCACCGACCCGGCACCCTTCCCCACCCACTACGAGCAGCTGCTCACGTGGCCGGTCCTGATCGCGTTCCTCATCGCGTTCGCCGCGATCGGCATCTGCTTCTGGATCCAGCACAACGTACCCGAGCCCCACGTCATGCGTGCGTTCGAGCGGTTCGCCCGCAACGGTCCGCTCGTGCTCGGGCTGCACGTGGGTGTCGCGCTCATCGTCGCCGCGACCTTCGGGCTCCTCTTCGTCCCCAGCCTCCACGTCGGGGACAAGGGCGCGATCGGTGGCGTCCTGCTCGTGCTCGAGGCGGTCGCGGGCCTGTCGATCCTGCTCGGCCTCGCGACGCGAGCGGGCGCGGTCATCCTCGCGCTCCTCGGCGTGATCGCGATGCAGCCGTTCAGCTTCGAGGCCATTCTCGAGCAGGTCCCGATCCTCGGGGTCGCGATCTTCCTCTTCCTCGTCGGCCGCGGTCCGCTCTCGCTCGACCGTCTCCGTCGCGTGAAGGCGCCGATCGAACACCCGGCCGTGCCGATGACGGCGCTCGGCTTCCTGCGGATCCTCATGGGCCTCGGCATCGCGTTCAACGCGCTGACCGAGAAGCTCCTGAACGAGCCGCTCGCGCGGTCGCTCATCGAGCTCTACCCACAGATCGCGCTCAACCGCCTCGTCGGCGTTCCGGACGAATGGTTCATCTGGGCCGCCGGTACGACCGAGCTGACCATCGGTCTCGTGATCATGTCGGGTCAGCTCACGCGCCCGGTGATGGCGGTCGGTGCGGTCCTGTTCACCGTGACGCTCTTCGTGTTCGGCTGGCCCGAGCTCCTCGGTCACCTCCCGCTCTTCGGGATCATGTTCCTGCTGTTCATCGCGCCGAACGCCGGCACGTGGGGCGTGCGGCGCGCGCTCCGTCCCGCCGCCTGATCGATCTGCGCCGATCGCCCGCTCGTACCATCCGCGAGGCGATGGAGAGCGTCACCCCCGAACGGCTCTTCGCTCCGCTCGGTCCCACGTATGAGCGCGCGGGCTCCCTCCTGAGCCTCGGCCTCGAGCGCGGCTGGCGCCGCCGGCTCGTCGAGCGCGCGGCGCCGCGCGATGGCGATCTCTATCTCGACGTGGCGACCGGCACGGGTCTCGTCGCTCGCGAGCTGCGGCGGTCGGCGTCCTGCCAGGTCGTCGGTCTCGATCTGACGCCCGGGATGCTCGCGTCGGCCGATCGCAGCGACGGGATCCGCTTCGTCCAGGCCCGCGCCGAGCGCCTGCCCTTCCCTGACGCGCGCTTCGACGGCCTGACGTTCACGTACCTTCTCCGGTACGTCGACGACCCGGTCGCGACGCTGCGCGAGCTCGCGCGCGTCGTGCGCCCGGGTGGTCGTATCGCGATGCTCGAATTCGCGCGCCCGCGCTCGCCCCTCCCGCGCCTCGGGTGGTGGCTGTACACGCGCCTCGCCTTGCCGGTCCTCGGCACGCTCCTGTCGCGTGACTGGCGCGCGGTCGGAGCGTTCCTCGGCCCGTCGATCGATCGCTTCTACGAAACACACGACATGGAGAAGCTGTGGCGCGACGCAGGGATGGAGAACGTCACAGCGGAGCGGATGGGGATGGGTGCGGCGGTCGTGCTCTCGGCCGAGATACGCGACGGCGAAGCCGATCCGAGGCAACCTCGCCCGGCTGAGAGCCCGACCCCGCCGGCGTTCTATGCCATGCGATCGGGAGGATGGCGCGACTACGTCACGCTGCTCCACCCGCCGTACACGCTGTGGCACCTCAGCTACGTCGCGCTCGGCGCGGCGCTCGCGAGCGAGGTCCGGCTCGACCGGCTCGCGGGCACGCTCGTCGCCTTCTTCCTCGCCCTCGGGATCGGCGCGCACGCGCTCGACGAGCTGAACGGCCGGCCGCTCCGTACGCGGATCCCCGAGACGGTCCTCCGCGCCCTCGCGATCGCCGGGCTCGGCGGCGCCGTCGCGCTCGGGATCGTGGCCGCATCGACCGTCGTCGGTCCGGGCCTGTACCTGTTCATCGCGGCCGGCATCGTCCTCGCGCTCGGCTATCCGCTCGAGCTCGCGGGCGGGCGACTGCACAGCGACCTCTGGTTCGCGGTCGCGTGGGGCGCGTTCCCCGTGCTCACTGGTGCGTTCGCGAGCGGCGGATCGCTCACGACCGCGGCGATCATCGGGGCCGCGTACGCGCTGGCGCTCAGCTACGCGCAGCGCGTCCTGAGCACCTGGGTGCGCATGCTGCGTCGCCGCACCGAGACCGTGACCGGGGAGATCGCGCTCGCGTCCGGCGATCGGATCGCGCTGGACCGCCAGCGCCTCATCGCCGCGCCGGAGGCCGGCCTCCAGTGGCTCACCGTGGTCGCCGTCCTCGTGGCCGTCGCCGCGCTTGCGATGCGACTCGCATGACCGCGGAGCCGCGGCTCGACCCGGACCGCATGCGGCGCGCGCGGTCCTATCGCGCGTTCCAGGTCTGGCTCGGGATCGCTTCGACGCTGACCGGGGTCACCATCATGGTCGCGCTTCACGTCCTCGAGATCGGCGTCTTCGCGCGGTACATGGTCGACCCGATGGAGCTCCCGTACACCAGGCCGATCGACGCGGCGCCGGTCTTCCTCGTGATCGCGTTCTTCACCGTCGTCGGCTGGATCGTCCAGCTGCCATTCGGTCATGCGTCCTGGTCGCGCGGGCGCCGCGAGGGCATCGTCGTGCAGTCCCTCGCGGGCATGCTCGTCGACCGCGTGAAGGCCCTGCTCCTGACGCTCGTGCTCATCGGGATCCCGATGACCGTCTGGTACCTCATCCTGCCGCGGCCGGACTGGTGGCTCCTCACGATCGTCGGCGTGACGGGGGTGACGGCGGTCGGGACGCTCCTCGGACCGCTGCTGACGAGCCTGTTCTTCAAGTTCGAGCCGCTCCGCGACGAGGCCGTCGCCGGACGCGTGCGGGCCGTCGCGGAGCGCGCCGGCGTGCGCGTGTCCGGCGTGCATCGGCTCCTTCTCGGCGCGAAGACGACCGCGGCGAACGCGGCGGTGATCGGTATCGGCCCGACGAAGCGCATCGCGCTCGGCGACACCCTCCTCGCGAAGTTCCCGATCGAGGAGGTCGAGGCGGTCGTCGCGCACGAGGTCGGCCATGACGTGAGCGGAGACCCGCCGCGCTACGTCGTCGCGCTCGCCGTCGCCGGGAGCGCGCTCCTCATCGCGGTGCGCGTCCTCGTGGACGCGCTCACGAGCGAGGGGCCGGTCCACGGCGCCGCCGATCCCGCGTCCTACCCGCTGGTGGCCGCCACGCTCGGCGTCGTCGGCTTCATCGGCCGTCCCGCGCTCATGGCGTTCACGCGCTGGCGCGAGACCGCCGCCGACGCGTTCGGCGCGAGACAGACGTCACGCGAGGCGATGGCCCGCGCGCTCGTCCGGCTCGCCGACCAGAACCTCGCGGACCCCGAGCCGCCGCGATGGGAGGAGATCTGGTTCTACAGCCATCCCGCGATCGCGAACCGCGTCCGCGCGCTCGGACAGCCCTGGCCACCGCGGACCTGACGCACGACGCTCGAGCGGGGGTGGAAGGGGGCAGAGCCCCCTGCGAGAGAAGAGCCGGCTTTGCCGGCTAGGTGTGGGTCGCGGGGACCCCGTCGGCGTTCAGCGACACGAAGTACGACTCGCAAGCCATGTCGACGAGATCCGGATCGAGCGCCGGGCGCTTCTGGAGGAACCGCGCCGTGTCGATGATCTGGTCGAGGATGTCGCGCGGGTGGCACGAGCGCAGCTCGAGCCCCTTCTTGCGGTAGAAGGCGAGGATCTGCGAGAGCGCCTCGGCGCGGTACTCGATCTGCTTCCGCGCGCAGAGCCGCTTCATGATCTCCTCGTACTGGTCCACGGAGGGCGACGTGATCCCGATCTTGTAGCGGATCCGCCGGAGGAAGGCCTCGTCGACGAGATCCGCCGGGTCGAGGTTCGTCGAGAACACGATCAGCATGTCGAACGGGATCTCGACCTTCTTGCCCGTGTGCAGCGTGAGGTAGTCGACGCGCTTCTCGAGCGGGACGATCCACCGGTTCAGCAGGTCGCGCGGCGAGACGCGCTGTCGACCGAAGTCGTCGACCATGAAGATGCCGCCGTTCGCCTTCATCTGGAAGGGCGCCTCGTACATCTTCGAGGTCTCGTCGTAGATGAGGTCGAGCGTCTCGAGCGTGAGCTCGCCGCCCGTCATGACGATGGGCCGCTTCGAGACGACCCAGCGGTGGTCGAACCGAGCGCGGTCCTGCGTCGCCATGTCGACGGCGATGCGGTGATAGACCTGGTCGAACACCTTGACGACCTGACCGTCGATCTCGACGGCGAACGGCAGGACCACCTCCCCGCGCAGCAGCCCGACCATGACCTCGGCGATCGTCGTCTTGCCGTTGCCCGGCGGGCCGAAGAGGAAGATCGACTTCCCGGAGTTGATCGCGGGACCGAGCTGCGTGAGCGTCTCGCGCGGGATGACGAGATGCGAGAACGCGCGAACGATGTCCTCCTGCGTGACGGTGACGTTCGCGATGCTCTGGCGCTGGACCGCGGCGACGTACGTCGCGAGCGGCACAGGCGCGCGGCCGACGTACTGGCTGCGCGCGAGCGCCTCCTGCGCCTTCTCGGCACCCTTGTCGACGATGACGAACTGGTAGGTCGCGGCGGAGAGCCCCGACCCGCCGCGGATCTCGACGAGACGCTCGCCCTTGAGGAAGTCCATCACCTTGTCGGTGACGTTCGCGATGGGCAGCCCGAGCGCGGTCGAGAGCTCACCGAGAGTCATCTGCCCGCGCAGGTAGAGCGTCTTCAGCGCGAGGTCCGCGAGGAAACCGAGCAGCAGGCCCGTCTGCTCGACCGACTGCGGCTCCGGCGGGAGCGGGATGCGCGGCATCTCGGCGGGCTGGGCGGGACCCACGGCGATGCCCTGCGTGCGTTCGGTGATCATGCGTCAGGAGCATTGAACGGGGAGCAAGCGGTCGAACTCATCCTCGTCCACGATCCTGATACCGAGCTGCTTCGCCTTGTCGAGCTTCGTTCCCGCGCCCGGTCCCGCCACGACGAGATCGGTCCGCTTGCTGACCGATCCCGACGTCTTGCCGCCGAGCGTGCGCACGAGCTCTTCCGCATCCTCACGTGAGCGGCGCTCGAGCGTTCCCGTGAACACGACGGTCTTCCCGGCGAACGCGCTCGCGGCCGGCACGGCGCGAGGCTCGGGCATGACCGGCCGCGCCGAGCGCCGCGAGGATCCGCGCGAGCGGCTGCTCCTTCGCGCTCTGGATCCGCTGGAACAGGTTGGCCGCGCTCTTCTCCGCGTACCGGTCGAGCGCCGTGAGCTGATCCATTGTGAGGTCGAACAGGTCCGCCGGGTCGCTCACGAGGCCCTTCTCCTGGACCTGTGAGAGGAAGGCCCAGCCCGCCCCTTCGATGTCCATGACGCCGACGAAGTGGCCGAGCCGCTGACCCTGCTTCGCGGGGCACGCGGGGTTCGCGCAGCGATACGCGACCTCATCCTCCTTGTGCTCGACCGGCCCGTCGCACTCGGGACAGCGCGACGGCA
>WNFV01002110.1_pt1 | contig 28635 bp, 33 predicted proteins | sample 5400101 | NCBI WGS metagenome assembly WNFV01 (sample SAMN13153361, study PRJNA577476) | soil metagenome | isolation source: 115 cm soil or saprolite under grassland replicate 1 | place: USA:California | collected 2016-06-15
AGCCGCGGAGTTGACGCGTCCGCCGGCCCGGACTACCCTTGGCACAGCCGTTCATGGTCAGGTCACTCGCGGCGCTCCGAGTCCTCAGCCTGGCTGCCCTGCTCTGTCTGGCCGCCGCGGGCCCGGCCTCGGCGGGGTCGATCAAGGGCGCCGTCCTCTACAACGGGCCCCCGGTCGCGCCCAAGACCGTGCCCGTCACCATCGACCAGTATGTCTGCGGCAATCAGAAGCCGGGCGAGGAGCTGGTCGTGTCGCCCAAGCGCGGCATCCGCAATGCCGTGGTCTCGCTGCAGTCGCCGCCGCCGGGGGCCAAGTGGGAAGGCACCCAGAAGCCCGCCCAGGTCGATCAGGTGGGCTGTGTCTACGCCCCGCGCGTGGTCGTGGTGCCGGTGGGCGGCACAGTGGATTTCCTCAATAGTGACCGGCTGCTCCACAACCTGCACAGCGCCAGCAAGGACAACGCCCCCTTCAATCGCACCCAGCCGCGGGGGCGGGCCGTCTCCATGACCTTCACCAAGCCGGAGATCATCCGCATCGACTGCGACCTGCACTCCTGGATGCGCGCGTGGGTCGTGGTGGCCGAGCACCGCTTCAACGCGGTCACGGGCGCGGACGGCGAATTCGCGCTGGACGGCCTGCCGCCCGGGCGCTACACGCTGCAAATCTGGCAGGAGACGCTGGGCACGACCACGCGGGAAGTGGTCGTGCCCGAGTCGGGCGCCGCCACGGTCACCATCGAGATCGGCAAGTAACCGCCCCGCCCGTCAGGGCGCGACGGTGATCTTCTTCGACACCTCCCAGGCCGCCGAGTGCGTGGGCTCCTCCACGGCGCGCAGCACGCCCCCCTCGTCGAGGGCCACGGTGAACGTGATCTTGGGCGCCGAGAACACCGGGTGCAGGTAGACGCGGGCGATCTCCGCCGTATTGATGTAGAGCGCGATGTAGCGGACGAAGTGCTCGGTGAGCGAGGGATGGTCGCCGCCTGCCCCGACCGACACCGTCACGTCGAACCACTGCCCGCGCTTCACTGTGTCGGGCGCCGCGATCTTCGGAGTGTGCTTGGCGTCGAAGGTGTTCTTCATCGCCTTGTACTCGGGCGTGAACTGCTCGTCCTGGCCCGCCGCCGCCGGCCGGAGGGCCGCGCCGCTCAGGACGAGGGCGAGGGCCAGGCCGCAGGCGATGGAGAGACAGGAGGCGGGGCGCGCGCTGAAATGGCTCATGGCGTTTCCTCCCATGGGTGAATGGGGACGGGCGCCACGAGCGCTCAGGCGTCCCCGGCGTGGCGCTTGATCGTGTCCAGCAGCTGGCGCGGGCTATAGGGCTTCGCGAGGTACGCGGTCGCCCCGGCCTCCATCGCCCTCTTGTCGTCGCCGCTCAGCGCGAACGACGTGACGACGATGATAGGGGTCTTCGCGGTAGCCGGAATCGCGCGGAGCTGCCGCGTTGCCTCGAGCCCAGAGATCTTCGGCAGCTGGACGTCCATCACGATCACGTCGGGATGCTCGCGCTGGGCCGCCGCGACGCCCGCCTCGCCATCCACGGCTTCGACAAGCCGGTATGTGGTGCGGGCCAGCAAGTCGCGCACGATCTTCCGGTTGAACTCGTTGTCTTCCACCAGCAGGACGGTTTTAGCGCTCATGTGTGCTCTGCCTCCGCGACGCGCAGGGGAATCGTGAAGTAAAAGGTTGACCCCTTCCCGAGCTCGCTCTCGGCCCAGATGCGCCCGCCATGCATCTCGACAAAGGTCTTGGTGATACTCAACCCGAGCCCGGTGCCGCCGAACTCCCGGCTGATGCTCGCGTCCACCTGCCGGAACTCACCGAAGACGTGGGCGAGCTGGTCCTTGGGAATGCCGATCCCGGTGTCCGCCACGCTGTAGCGCACCTCGTCGCCCTGCAGCTCGGCCCGCACGGTGACGCTGCCCTGCTTGGTGAACTTGAGCGCGTTGCCGACGAGGTTGGTGAGGCACTGGGTGATGCGCTTGCCGTCGCCGACGGCGGTGGGGATCTCCCCCTGGCTCTCCAGCACGAAGTCGATGCCCTTTTCGGCGGCGAGCGAGCGCAGCGACAACCGGACGGTCTCGAGGATCTGCTGGACGGAATACTCGGCCAGCGACAGCTCCATCCGTCCCGCCTCGATCTTGGAGAGATCGAGCACGTCATTGATCAGCCCCAGAAGCTGGCGGCCGCAGGTCTGGATGTCCTGGATGGGCGTGGTGATTGTCTCGGGCACCGGCCCGTAGATCTGATCCTGGATCATCTCGGTGAAGCCCAGGATGGCGTTCATCGGCGTGCGCAGCTCGTGGCTCATGTTCGCGAGGAACTCCGACTTGGCCTGGCTGGCGCGCTTGAGCTGAGCATTGAGCGCCTCGAGCTGCTGCGCGGCGGCGCGCTGGTCCGCGTAGAGGCGGTGGAGCTCCTGGCTCATCACGTTCATCCGGGCCGCCAGCGTGCCGAACTCATCGCGGTTGGGCACGTTTACCGTGGTGCTGAAGTCTCCCTTGGCGATGCGCCCGAGGAATCCTTCCGCCTCACGCACGGGCAGAATGAAGGACCAGGAGATCACGAAGCCGAGCAGTAGCGCCAACCCGACGGACGACGCGACGAGCGCCGCCATGAGGTAGATGGCATTGCGGTTGGCAGTGGCGGTGCTCGCGCGCATGCGGTCCATGCCGATCTCTTCGGTGCGCATCACCTGCTCGACCAGGCCCTCGATGCGCTGGAAGATCGGGTAGCCCGCGCTGAGCTGCAGCCGCATCGCCTCGTCGATCTTGCCGTCACGGACCAGGTTGGCCACGTCGGCCACCGTGGCCATGGCCTCGCCCTGGTTGTCGCGGATCTTCTGGATGATCTCTCGCTCGTCCGGCGGCGCCGCGTCCTCGATCTGGGCGAGCATCGTGTTGAAGCGGTTGTTCTCGCGCAGGATGCGCGCGATCGTGGCCTCGTCCCGCAGCAGCAGCGCCATCGCGGTGAAGTTCATCTGCATGGCCAGCGCGTGCTGCGCCTGCCGCGAGGCGTCCACGCGCTTGTGGGTGGCGTGCATGAGCTCGCTCTGATGCGACATGATCGCGATGGTGCGCAGGCTGAGCAATCCCATGGCGGTGACGAGCAGGACGACCAGGAGGAAGGCGGCGAGGAGCTTCTTGTGCACCGACGTGCGGATCGCCGCGACCGCCCGCACGAGGGAGCCGAGCGGAGTGCGGGTGAGCAGCCAGCGGGCGGTGTACTCACCCAAGCCCTCGGCTGACGCCGCGGGCGCGACATTGCGGATCCTGGGAGAGCCGGCCTCGCGCGGACGCATGGCGGGGCGATTCAGGCGGTAGGCTATCAAGGCGTCCGAGGCGCGTCAAGGCGCGACGGCTTGACACCACGTGACCTGCGGCGTAGCGTCGGTTCGCATGACGATGCGCAAGATTCTGGTCGTCGACGACACCCCTCACAACATCAAGCTCCTGGTGGATTTGCTCGCCGCCAAGGGCTATGCCGTCGTCACGGCCACCTCGGGGCAGTCGGCGCTCGAGCAGATCGAGAGCGAGCGGCCCGATCTGGTCCTGCTCGACGTGATGATGCCGGGCATGAACGGGTACGAGGTCTGCGCCAAGATCCGGGAGAACCCCGCGAACGGCGTCCTGCCCGTGATCATGGTCACGGCGCTGGATCCCTCCCAGGAGCGCATCAAAGGGCTCGAGGCCGGCGCCGACGACTTCCTGACCAAGCCGGTCAACCGGGCCGAGCTGCTGGCGCGCGTCAGCTCGCTGCTGCGGATCAAGGAGCTCTACGACACCGTTCAGGCGCAGGCGGCCGAGCTCAGCGAGCTGAACACCACACTCGAGAAGCGCGTCCAGGAGCAAGTGGCGCAGCTCGATCGGCTGGGCCGCCTCAAGCGCTTCTTCTCACCGCAGCTGGCGGAGCTGATCGTGGCGGGCGACGCCGAGGATCCGCTCAAGAGCCATCGCCGGCAGATCACCGTGGTCTTTCTCGACCTGCGCGGCTTCACGGCCTTCGCCGAGGCGGCGGAGCCCGAGGAGGTCATGAGCGTGCTGCGCGAGTACCATGCCGAGATGGGCGCGGTCGTCATGGCCCACGAGGGCACCCTCGAGCGCTTCGCGGGCGACGGCATGATGATCTTCTTCAACGACCCGGTGGAGGTGCCGAATCCGCAGGGCCGCGCGATCCGCATGGCGCTGGCGATGCGGGAGCGGGTCGGCGGGCTCGTGCCCAAATGGCGCAAGCGCGGCTATGATCTCGACTTCGGCGTGGGCATCGCCGATGGCTACGCGACTATCGGCGCCATCGGCTTCGAGGGGCGCTGGGATTATGGCGCGATCGGCACCGTGACCAATCTCGCCGCCCGTCTCTGCGGGGAAGCCCAGCCCGGGCAGATCCTGATCTCCCAGAAGCTGCTGGGCACGGTCGAGGAGCTCGTCGAAATCGAGCCGGTGGGGGAGCTGACGCTGAAGGGCTTCCGGCGGCCGGTGACAACCTACAATGTCGTGAGGCTCAAGAAGGGCGCGGCCTGAGGGCCGCCGGTTCAGCGTGCCGCGATCCGATCGTCCAGCTGGGTGATGAATGACCCCACCGACCGCAGCTCCATATCGAGATCGCGCCGCACGCGCCGCTCCAGCCGGCGGCGGTCGGGCTCGTGAGCGCTCGTCGTCTGCCGCCGCTCGGTCCGCCGCCGGTCGACCACGACCCTGATATCGTCCTCGCGGGAGAACTCCGAGTGCAGGCGGTCGTAGAGATCCAGCCGGTCCCGGGCCACGATATAGAGGAAGCGGGCCATTGCTCTGTCCTCCTCGGGCATCCACCCGCCCGCTGGTCGCTCGATCGGCGGGACCCCCGCGGCCACCGCAGTCCCTCCGGCGGGGCCTGGCCCCGGCCGGGGTAATTACAGGGACTATCGCCGTGCCGGAGTGCCCTGTCAAGGGCAAGCTAGGCGGCACGCGGAGCGCGGAGCGGGCGCCGACCGGCGCCCAAAGTGGGGCGCTCCTGGGCGCGCGGGCCTGTGCTATTCTGGGTGCGGCCGCGCGCCCGGGCCTTCGGCCCGAGTCCGGCCAAATCTTCCCGCACCGTGACGCCCCCGGCGGCATCCTTTGGAGTGGGTGCTGTGCTCGGGCGAGCGGCGCGGGGCATCGCATCGTGTGATCCGCGTGCGAGAGTGGCGGAACTGGCAGACGCGCTGGACTTAGGATCCAGAGGGTTCTACCCGTGGGGGTTCAACTCCCCCCTCTCGCACCAAGCTTTCCCGGGAGCCATCATGAGAGTCGAGGTTGAAGAGATCGGGTCGTGCAAGCGCCGCCTGCAGGTCGAGGAGGCGCCCGATGTCGTGCAGCGGGCGTGGGAGGATGCCTTCAGCCGCGTGCAGCGGCAGGCCAAGCTGCCGGGCTTCCGCAAGGGCAAGGTCCCGCGCAGCATGATCAAGCTGCATTTCTCTGACGACGTGCGCCAGGAAGTGGCCCGCCATCTGATCCCCGACGTCTATCGTCAGGCGCTCGCCGAGGCCCAGCTCAAGCCGGTCGAGGAGCCTGACCTCCAGGAGGTCACGCTGGAGGAGAACGCCGCGCTGAAGTTCTCGGCGGTGGTCGAGATCAAGCCGGCCATCGCGCTCGGCGTCTATAGCGGCCTGACGGTCAAGCACACGCCCAAGCCCTTCGCCGAGAGCGAGGTGGACGAGACGCTCGCCCACCTCCAGGAACAGCACGTGGAGTACCGCGCGGTGGAACGCGCGGCCGATGTCGGCGATTTAGTGATCGTGAACTATACGCTGACACCCGAAGGCATGGAGGCGCGCAGCGAGACCGGCTACGGTTTCCTGATCGGCACCGGGGCGGTGCTGCCGGAAATCGAGGAGGCCGTGATCGGACTGGCCCCCGGCGGCTCGCGCCAGACGCGGGTCAAGTTCGCCGACGACCACCGCACCGAAACGCTTCGCGGCAAGTCCGCGGAGGCCAGCGTGACCGTCACCGAAGTGAAGGAGAAGGTCCTGCCAGCCCTCGACGACGACTTCGCCAAGAGCGTGGGCGACTTCGAGACCCTGGAGGCGCTCAAGGCCGAGATCCGCAAGGGCCTCGAGACCCGGCGCGAGCAGGAGAACCGGCGCGCGCTCGAGAGCGCGGTCATGGAGGCCGTGCTGGCAGGGCATGCCTTCGAGGTTCCCGAGGCGCTCGTGCTGCGCCAGGTGGGACATCAGATCGAGCACGCGCGCGAGCATATGCGGCGGCAGGGCATGGACCCGGACAAGATGCCCTGGGACTACAAGAAGCTGCTGGAAGAGCTGCGCCCGGGCGCGGAGAAGGCCGTCCGCCGCGCCCTGCTCATCGAAGCCATCGCGGACAAGGAAGGCCTGGTGCCGGCTGACGCGGAGGTGGACGCGGAAGTAGAGCGTCTCGCGCAGGCCAGCCAGCGGCCCGTTCCGGCCGTACGGAGTATGCTCGAGCGCAGCGGGGATCTGGACAGCATCCAGCACACGCTCCAAGAGCGGCGGACCTTGGACTTCCTCATCGAAAAGAACAGGATTGAGCCGGCCTGAGGTAGACTAGGAGCGACATGGCAAAGAGGCATCCGATGGGTTTGGTCCCGATGGTGGTCGAGCAGACGCCCCGCGGCGAGCGGGCATTCGACATTTTCTCCCGACTCCTCAAGGAGCGGATCATCTTCCTGCCGACCTATATAGAGGACGAGATCGGCAACCTGGTCATTGCCCAGATGCTCTTCCTCGAGGCCGAGGACCCCGACAAGGACATCAATCTGTATATCAATTCGCCGGGCGGGTCGGTGACGGCCGGGATGGCCATCTACGACACCATGCAATACGTCAAGCCCGCCATCTCGACCATCTGCATGGGCCAGGCGGCCTCCATGGGGGCGCTGCTGCTCGCGGCCGGCGCCAAGGGCAAGCGCTTCGCGCTGCCCCACGCGCGGATCATGATCCACCAGCCGCTGGGCGGGGTGCAGGGGCAGGCCACGGACATCGACATCCAGGCCAGAGAAATTCTGAGGATGCGGGAGGAGCTGAACCGGATCCTCGTGCACCACACCGGGATGTCCATGGAGAAGATCCAGCGCGACACCGACCGCGACTTCTTCATGACCGCCGAGCAGGCCAAGGAATACCACATCGTGGACGAGGTCATCTCCTCCAAGCCCACGCCACGCCCCGTGCCCGAGCCCGTGGTGCTGACCAAGTAGGGAGCGCCCATGGCACGGACCCGCGAAGGCGGAGGCACGCTGAAGTGCTCGTTCTGCGGCAAGAGCCAGAACGACGTGCGCAAGCTCATCGCCGGGCCCACGGTCTACATCTGCGACGAGTGCATCGAGCTCTGCAACGACATCATCGCCGAGGAGTGGGAGGAGGAGAAGAGCCGGGAGCTCCGGAGCCTTCCCAAGCCCGCCGAGATCAAGAACGTCCTCGATCAATACGTCGTCGGCCAGGAGCGCGCCAAGAAGGTCCTCTCCGTCGCGGTGCACAACCACTACAAGCGGATCGAGGCGGGCTCCGAGGCGGGCGAGGTGGAGCTGCAGAAGGCCAATATCCTCCTGATCGGCCCCACCGGCTCCGGCAAGACGCTGCTCGCCCAGACGCTGGCCAAGATGCTCCATGTGCCGTTCACCATCGCCGACGCGACGACCCTGACGGAAGCGGGCTACGTGGGCGAGGACGTGGAGAACATCATCCTCCGGCTGCTGCAAGCCGCGGATTACGACGTCGAGCGGGCCCAGCGAGGCATCGTCTACATCGACGAGATCGACAAGATCGCGCGCAAGTCCGAGAACCCTTCGATCACGCGCGACGTCTCGGGCGAGGGCGTGCAGCAGGCGCTGCTCAAGATCCTCGAGGGCACCGTGGCGAATGTGCCGCCCCAGGGCGGCCGCAAGCACCCCCACCAGGAGTTCATCCAGGTGGACACCACCAATGTCCTCTTCATCTGCGGCGGCGCCTTCGTCGGCATCGACAAGATCGTCGAGGGGCGTGTGGGCCGCAGCGGCATGGGCTTCGGCGCCGAGATCAAGAGCCGCGAGGACCGGCGGGTGGGCGATCTGCTGGCGCTGATCCAGCCCGAGGACCTGCTCAAGTACGGCCTCATCCCCGAATTCGTGGGCCGGCTGCCCGTGGTGGCGACGCTGCACGATCTGGATGAGGGCGCGCTGGTGCGCATCCTGCGCGAGCCCAAGAATGCCATCGTCAAGCAGTACCAGAAGTACTTCGAGCTGGAGAAGGTGCGGCTCAAGTTCACCGATGATGCCGTGGCCGCCGTCGCCCGCGAGGCGATGAAGCGGGGCACCGGGGCGCGCGGGCTGCGCGCGGTGCTCGAGGAGGTCATGCTGGAAGTGATGTACGAGCTGCCGTCCATTTCGGGGCTCAAGGAGTGCATCATCACCCGCGAGGTGATTCTGACCAAGGACCGCCCGATCCTGATCTCCGAGCAGAAAGAGCAGTCCGCGTAACCACGCCGCCGCGCCGGCATCCCGTCACCACGCTTCCCCGCTGCGACATCTGATGACACCGGCCCCGTCACGCCTTTGGGCCGCGCTCCTGCTGGCTCTCGTGTTGGCCGGCGCGGGCCCGCTCGATGCCCAGCCCGTCTCGCTCGAGAGCTATCGCACGCTTCACCGTCGGCTCGCGGAAAGTCCCGACGAGGCCGATCGGGCCCGGCTCGAGCGCCTGGTGGCCGAGCTGCGCGGCGCCCTGCTCCGCTCCGCTACCGAGAGCTCGCGGGTATTCGTGGCGCTCGAGCGCCGGCCCGACGCCGAGAGCGCGGGCGAAGTCGGCGTGGCCAGGCTCGTGGCGGTGGACGAGACCGTCACGGTGGAAGCCATGGGCGGGACCCGCGCCCACACACCCGAATGGGAGCGCGCCGGCGAGCTTTCCCTCGATGCCTATCTGGCGCTGATGGCCAGGCTGCTCGACGATTCTACCGTGACCGCCGGCTTCCCGCTCCAGTCCTTCGATCCCAACGCGGCGGGACCGCGGCGCGCGGCCATGCTCCGGCTCGCCATCGGCGACGAGGAGTGGGCGCTCAGCGCGCTCTACGGCGCGCCCTATGAGCGGCTGAGCGCTATCGCCGCCGCCGTGGTCGAGCTCTGCCGGGTTGTCCCGCTGCTCCCATGAGCACTCGACTCCTCTGCCCTCACCCCGACCCTCTCCCCAGAGGGGAGAGGGAGTCTTCCTTCTCTCCCTTCTTTCCTCTCCCCCTTGGGGGAGAGGATCACGGTGAAGGGTCCCAATGAATCCGGGCACGCTGTACGTGGTCGCCACGCCCATCGGCAATCTCGAGGACGTGACCCTGCGCGCGCTGCGCGTGCTCAAGGAAGTGGGACTCATCGCCTGCGAGGACACGCGCCGCACGCGCACGTTGCTGGCCCACTTCGGCATCCACGCGCCGGTCACGAGCTACTTCGAGCACAACAAGCTGACGAAAGGCCCGGCCATCCTCAGGGCCTTGAGCGAGGGCAAATCGGTGGCGCTGGTGACGGATGCGGGCACGCCGGGCATCTCTGATCCGGGCTTTCTCCTCGTCAAGGCCGCCCGTGAGGCCGGGGTGCCCGTGGTGCCCGTGCCCGGGCCTTCCGCCGTCATCGCCGCGCTGTCGGCCGCCGGCGTCCCAGCCGACCGCTTCGTCTTCGACGGCTTCCTCCCGGTGAAGCCCGGCCGCCGGCTGCACCGACTTGAAGCCCTCCGCGATCTCGAGATGACCGTGGTCTGCTACGAGTCGCCACACCGGATCCTTGCCTCGCTCGAGGCCATCGCCCAGGTCTTCGGCAACCGCGAGATCGTGGCGGCGCGGGAGATGACCAAGCAGTTCGAGGAGATCGTCCGTGGAACGGCGCGCCAGCTCGCCGAGCGCTTCGCGGCGGGTCACGTGAGGGGGGAATTCACCCTCATCATCCCGTATACTAAGAGGCCATGCTGATTCCCAAGGCCCTGACCATAGCCGGATCGGACTCCGGCGGCGGGGCCGGCATTCAGGCCGACCTGAAGACCTTTTCCGCCTTTCGTGTCTTCGGCATGTCGGTGATCACCGCCGTCACGGCGCAGAACTCCCTCGGCGTGCAGGGCGTGGAGTGTCTGCCGCCCGCCTTTGTGGCCCAGCAGCTCCACTCCGTCCTGTCGGACTTCGGCGCCGACGCCGCCAAGTGCGGGATGCTCGCGACGGCGCCGATCATCGAGGCCATCGCGGCTGGGCTGGCCCAACATCCAATCGAAAAGCTGGTCGTGGACCCGGTCATGGTCGCCAAGTCCGGCGACGTGCTGCTGCGGCCGGACGCCGTCCGCGCCTTGATCGAGCGCATCCTGCCGCTGGCGCTGGTGGTGACGCCCAATCTGCCCGAGGCCGAGGCGCTGGCGGGGATCCCGGTATCGGACCGCAAGGAGATGGAGGAGGCGGCGCGGCGCATCCACGTGCTCGGCCCGCGCTACGTGCTGGTCAAGGGCGGGCATCTCAAGGGCGAGGCCGTGGACGTGCTCTGGAATGGGCGCGAGCTCCGCGCCTTCTCAGCGCCGCGGGTCGACTCGCCGAACACGCACGGCACCGGCTGCACCTTCTCCGCCGCCATCGCGGCGGGGCTGGCGCGGGGCCAGGCGCTCCCCGATGCGATCCGGGACGCCAAGGCCTATGTCACGAAGGCGATCGCGGAAGGCTTCCAGGGCGGCCGCGGCGTCGGCCAGCTCAGACACTTCCTCAGGGAGTGGTGATGGCCGACGAGAACGTCGCGCAGGCACCCGACGCGCCCGATCCCGAGGACGAGCGCGCCCTCGGGAAGATGTCGTTTCTGGACCATCTCGGCGAGCTCCGCACCCGCATCGTCTGGAGCCTGGTGTGGGCGGGCGGCGGCCTGGTGATCGCGCTGTTCTTCACCGAGCGCGTCATGAAATACCTCGTCGAGCACATCATCAAGGTCAAGCCCGTCTTCACGACGCCGACCGAGGCCTTCTGGACCTACATGAAGGTCGCGGTGATCCTCGGCCTCTTCATCTCCATGCCCGCCATCCTCTGGCAGGTGTGGAAGTTCGTGTCGCCGGGCCTGCACAGCCACGAGAAAAAGTACGCCGCCCCGTTCGTCCTGATCAGCTCGCTGCTCTTCGTGCTCGGCGGGGCGTTCGCGATCTTCGGGGTCGTGCCGTTCGCCATGCAGTTCCTGGTCAACTTCGGCCAGCAGCAAGGGCTGCAGGCGATGATCTCCATCTCGAGCTCGATCGACTTCATCCTCAAATTCACGCTGGCGTTCGGGCTGGTGTTCGAGATGCCGGTGATCATCACGATCCTGAGCATGATCGGCCTGGTGACCCCGCAATTCCTCTCCAAGAACCGCAAGTACGCCGTCCTGATCAACTTCGTGATCGCGGCGATCCTGACCCCCACGCCGGACATCTTCAACCAGTCGCTGATGGCCGCGCCGATGTGCCTGCTGTACGAGGTCGGGATCATCTGCGCGCGCATCTTCGGACGGAAGCGGAAGCCGGAGGCCGCGCCCGCGCCCGCCTCCGAGGAGACGCCGGCCGCATGAGCCCGCTGGAGTTCACGTCGCTGGATCTGCCCGAGCCCGTGCGGGCGGGCATCCGCGACGCCGGCTTCGTCGTCACGACGCCGATCCAGGAGAGCGCGCTGCCGCTGGCGCTCAAGGGCAAGGACGTGGCCGGGCAATCGCAGACGGGCACGGGGAAGACCGCCGCCTTCCTGATCGCCGCCTTCACCCGCTGCCTGCGCCATCCGGCGCCCGCGAAGAGCGGCCCGACGGCGCCGCGCGTCCTCATCATCGCGCCGACGCGCGAGCTGGTGGTGCAGATCCAGTCCGACGCCCACCTGCTCGGCGCCCACACGGGATTGCGGATCCTGGCGGTCTACGGCGGCATCGACTACAACAAGCAGCGCGAGGAGCTGCGCGAAGGCTGCGACGTGCTGGTGGGCACGCCGGGCCGGCTCATCGACTACCTCAAGCAGCACGTCTGGTCGCCCGCGCGGGTCGAGGTGCTGGTCATCGACGAGGCCGACCGGATGTTCGACATGGGCTTCATCGCGGACCTGCGCTTCATCCTGCGCAAGCTGCCGCGGCCGGAGAAGCGGCAATCCTTTCTGTTTTCGGCGACTCTGTCCTTCAGGGTGATGGAGCTGACCTGGGAGTTCATGAACAATCCCGCCCAGATCACCATCACGCCGCAGCAGAAGACGGCGGAGAACATCGACCAGGTGCTGTACCACGTGGGGCGCGACGAGAAGTTCAGCCTGCTGCTGGGCTTGCTCAAGCGCGAGGGCGGCAGCCGCATCCTCATCTTCTCCAACACGCGCGAGGAAGCGCGGCGACTCGAGGACCGGCTCAACCGCAATGGCTGGCGCGCGCGGGCCCTGACGGGTGACGTGGATCAGAAAAAGCGCCTCAAGATCCTCAACGAGTTCAAGGAGGGCGAGCTGCCGGTGCTGGTGGCCACCGATGTCGCCTCGCGCGGGCTACACATCGAGGGCGTCACCCACATCGTCAACTGGGACCTGCCCCAGGACGCCGAGGACTACGTCCACCGCATCGGCCGCACCGCGCGCGCGGGCGCCTCCGGCAAGTCCATCAGCTTCGCCGATGAATCGAGCGCGCTGGCGCTCGAGCCTATCGAGAAGTTCATCGGCCAGAAGATCCGCGTCGAGTGGGCCGAGGACGACTGGTTCCTGCCCGAGATCAAGCCCACCAGCGAGGAGCGCCGGCGCTACGCCGATGAGAAGCGCGCGCGCATGGCGGCGCGGGGCCCACGGCCCGGCGCCGGGCGCGGCGGCAGGTCCGGCGGACACGGCGGGGGTCACGGCGGCGGCCACGGTCGTCCGGGCGGCGGCCGTCCCCACGTCCGCGGTCGCTGACCATTTCTCCCTCTCCCTCCAGGGGAGGGAGAGGGCAGGGTGAGGGTGGCGCGTCCTAGCTTCGACCTCCATCTCCCCGAGCCCGAGGTCCGCAGGGCCGCGGCGCTCCGCGACGGGCTCGCCGACTTCCTGTACATTCCTGGCCCCGACTTCACGTCGCCGCTCGAGCCTGGTCTCTACCGCTCGACCTTCATCCTCGTCATGGGTGGCGGGCAGGCCGTGCGCGTCTCCTCTCTTATCGTCCCTGCGTTTGGTCGCGAGCTCTGCCGGCTCCGGCTCGAGCCCGTCCAGAACTACCGCCCCGAGAGCCTGGGCTCCTTCTTCGAGCCGGCCCGCCGCGGGCTCGTTTACTCGATGACGGGAGATCGGCAGAGAGTGGCAAGCCACGCGCCCGACCAGTCGGGGTGGAGCTACGACGGCCCGTCGCTCGACGTCCGGCTCGGCAAGGTCGCGCGGGTTTTCCTGCTGACCGAAAGCGTGACCCGGCGGCTGGAGGGCGAGGAGATCGGATGGCACGCCTCCCGCGGCCTCGTGCTGGTTGGCGCCGATGGCCAGGAGAGCCTCTTGCTCGCCGAGCCAGGGCCAGGCGAAAACGTCGCCTTTCTTCCGAACATCGGAATTTATCGGGCGCTTTTCGATGTCTCGGCCGCCGCGCCCGGGGCCTCGCCGGTCGAGCTTCTGGGCTACGGTGACTCGCCGATCGATGTGGTCTTCGTGACGGCCCAACCGCTCTAGTCCGCTCGGAGTATAATCGCCGCGGTTTCCAACCGATCGTTGGAGGAGGAGCCATCATGACCATGAGTCGGCGAAGCATTCTCGGGGTGATGCTGGTGGCGCTGGCGGCCTGGCTCGGCGGGGCTGGGGCGGCCGAGGCGCAATCCGGGCTCGAGGTCGCCAAGAAGCGTGGCAAGCTGGTCGCGGGAGTGAAGACCGACTTCCCGCCCTTCGGCTACGTCGACGCGGCCGGCAAGAACCTGGGCTTCGACGTGGACGTGGCCCATCTCTTCGCCAAGGCGCTGTTCAAGGACGACCAGCAGCTCGAGCTCGTGGCGGTGACCTCGGGGAATCGGATCCCGTTCCTCCAGGCGGGCAAGATCGACATCATCATCGCCACGGTGACCATCACCGATGAGCGGCGTCAGATCGTCGAGTTCTCCGATCCGTATTTCATGTCGGGCTCCCTGCTTCTGGTGCCCAAGGCGAGCACGGCGAAGGGCCTCGATGACATGGCGGGCAAGACGGTGGCCGTCGTCCAAGGCGCCATCCAGGACCAGGACGTCGCCGAGCTCCAGCCCAAGGCGAGCCGTGTGAAGTTCGGCAAAGTGTCCGAGGCCGTGCTGGCCGTCAAGGGCGGCCGGGCGGACGCTTACGTTCATGACGACATCGTGGTCCTGAGCCTGGCCAAGGAGAACACCGACCTCAAGGCCGTCGGCACGCCCTTCCGTCCGCGGCCGTACGGGATCGCGGTGCGCAAGGGCGACACCGAGTTCATCAAGTGGGTGAACGCCGAGCTCGGCAAGATGAAGAAGGACGGGACCTACGACCGGCTCTGGAAGAAGTACTTCGCCGACGTGGAGGGCCAGCTCGTCAAGCCGTGACCTCGGGGCCCACCGCCTACAGCTTCGAGTGGGCGGCGATCTGGCGGGGCCTGCCCTATCTGCTCGAAGGGGCAGGCCTCACCGTTTTCATCTCAGTCATCGCTATGATCCTGGCGGTGCTGCTCGGCTTGGTGCTGGCCGCGCTCACCCAGGTCCCGGGCCGCTGGCCGGCGCGCCTCGTTCGGGGCTATGTCGAGGCCTTCCGTAATACGCCGCTGCTGATCCAGATCTTCATTGTCTACTTCGGCCTGCCCCAGCTCGGCCTCCGGCTGTCGCCGTTTCTGTCCGGGCTCTCGGCGCTGGTCCTTTATGCCGCCGCCTACAATACCGAGACCTTCCGGGCGGGCCTCGAAGCGGTCCACCGCGGCCAGCACGATGCCGCCGCCTCGATCGGGCTCTCCCCGCTGCAGGCCATGCGGCATGTGATCGCGCCCCAGGCCGTGCGCATCGCCTTTCCAGCGCTGGGGAATAATCTCGTCTCCCTCGTCAAGAATTCCTCGCTGGTGTCGACCATCGGGATGGTGGAGCTGATGTTCGTGGCCAACGACATCTCGTTCAACAACTTCCGGACCTTCGAGATCTACGGCGCGGCCGCCGTCCTCTACGTCATCCTCGTGCTCGGGCTCACGCGGCTCCTGCGGCTGGCCGAGCTCAGGCTCGCGCGGGCCTCATGACGCTGGTCTTCGAGAGCCTGCCCTATCTGCTGCGCGGCGCGCTGAGCACCGTCATGATGTCGCTGGCCGTGATCGTCATTGGCACGGCGCTCGGCGTGTTCCTGGGCGTGCTCCGCTTCGTCCCCTGGCGCTGGCTCGCGGAAGGGCTCGGCTGGCTCGTGGAGCTGGCCCGCGCGGTGCCCCTGCTGCTCTTGATGTTCTTCATCTTCTTCGGCCTGCCGGCCCTCGGCGTGAAGATTCCGACCTACCCGGCGGCCGTCGTGGCCATGAGCCTCTGGATGATGGTCAATACCGCCGAGGTGGTGCGGGGCGGGATCCAGTCGATCCCAAAGGGCCAGTTCGAGGCGGCGCGCTCCGTCGGGCTCGGCTGGCTCGGGACGATGCGCCACGTGCTTTTCCCGCAGGCGGTGCGGCGGATGCTGCCGTCCTTCGTGGGCCTGTGCACGATCCTCGTGAAGGACACCTCGCTGGCCGCGATCATCGGCGTGTTCGAGCTGACGCGGGCAGCGCAGGAGACCATCGAGCGGACGTTCCGGTCCTTCGAGATCTATCTGGTCGCGGCGGCCATCTACTTCGTGATCTGCTTCCCGCTCACCCAGCTCGCCCAGCGCGCCGAAGCCCGCCTCCACCGCCCCTAATTGGGGTCAGGTCTTGAAATACGACATTTGCTGACGCTGTTGGGCACTCAACGCGTATCTCTTCATACTCATCTTGATTGGCAGCACGGGATGCCACTAGGGTTTCCTATGGCACGGCCGTTGCGCTTGCAGTTCACTGGCGGTGTTTATCACGTGACGGCTCGTGGAAACGAGCAAAGGCTGGTCTTCAGGGATGATGTCGACTGTCACGGCTTTCTCCGTGTCTTGGCCGCGGTGGTCGAGCGTTATCACGTCCTTTGCCATGCGTATTGCCTGATGAATAACCATTACCATCTGCTCCTCGAGACGCCCGACGCTAACCTTTCCTCTGCCATGCGCCAGCTCAACGGCGTCTACAGCCAGCGCTTCAATCGCCGGCATTCCCGGACGGGACATTTGTTCGGCGGGCGCTTTCACGCCGTCGTCGTGGAGCGCGCCGCACACCTGCGCGAGGTGGCGCGTTACATTGTCCTGAACCCGGTGCGGGCCGGCCTGGTCACTGACCCGGCTGAGTGGCGCTGGAGCAGTTACCAAGCGACAATCGGAGACGCGGCAAGTCCCGCGTTCCTGACGATCGACTGGCTGCTGGCGCTGAGCGGAACCGCGGACCGCGACGAAGCGCAGCGCGCGTATCGGGAGTTTGTCAGCGCGGGGCTCGATCAGGCGGAGGAGGCTCGTGGGCCGGTACCGAGCGTTCCTGAGGTACCGCGTCCTCAACCCTTCGCCGGCATCCAGGTGAATGGCAAGTCCGGATCGATCTTGCGGGAGATCCCACGTGCACAGCGCTTCGCGGGGCGGCCGACGCTCAACGAGGTGTTCTCGGGAGTCGCTTCCCGGGCCGACCGCAATGTTCGGTGCGCCCTTGCGGTCCGATCTTTTGGCTACACGCTGAGGGAGTTAGCCGACTTCCTCGGCCTTCACTACGCTACCATCAGCCGCGTCCTGGGGCAGAGTGACAACCTTGGGCATGAAATGTCGTATTTCAAGACCTGACCCCCACTAAAATCTCCGACGGCCGCCGAGGGACTTCTTGCGGAGGCGGAGCGACTTGGGCGTGATCTCGAGCAGCTCGTCGTCGCGCACCCACTCGAGCGACTGCTCGAGGTTCATGGTCCGCGGCGGCGTCAGACGCACGGCCTCGTCCGAGGTGGATGAGCGCACGTTCGTGAGCTTCTTCTCCTTGGTGATATTGACGTCCAGGTCATTGTCGCGTGCGTTCTCGCCCACGATCTGCCCCTCGTACACGGCCTCGCCGGGGCCCAGGAAGAGCACGCCGCGCGGCTGGAGGTGATCGATGGCGTACGAGGTGGTCTTGCCCTCGCGGTCCGCCACCATGGCGCCATTGGCGCGGTGGGGGATGTCGCCCTGCCACTCGGCCCAGCCGTCGAAGAGGTGGTTGAGCAGTCCCGTGCCGCGCGTGTCGGTAAGAAACTCCGAGCGGTAGCCGATCAGCCCGCGCGCTGGAATCCGGTATTCGAGCCGCACCCGGCCGGTACCGTGGTTCACCATCTTCACCATCTGCGCCTTGCGGGGCCCGAGCTTCTGGGTGACGGCCCCGATGAATTCCTCGGGCACGTCCACCACGAGATGCTCCATGGGCTCGAGCGTCTGTCCGCCCTTCTCGCGCGTGATGACTTGAGGCTTGGATACCTCGAGCTCGAAGCCCTCCCGCCGCATCATCTCGATCAGAATGGCGAGCTGCAGCTCGCCGCGGCCCGACACCTTAAACGTGTCGGGCGAATCGGTCTCCTCCACGCGGATGGCCACATTGCCACGCCGCTCCTTCCAGAGCCGGTCCCGGAGCTGGGTGGAGGTGACGAAGCGGCCCTCCCGCCCCGCGAAGGGCGAGATATTGGACGAAAAGAGCATGGAGACCGTGGGCTCGTCGATGTGCATGACCGGCAGGGCCACGGGATTCTCGGGATCGGCGATGGTCTCGCCGATCTCCATCTGCTCGATGCCCGCCACCGCCACCAGGTCGCCCGCCCAGGCCTCGGGGATCTCGACACGTTTGAGCCCCTCGTAGCCGTAGAGCACCGTAACCTTGGCGAATTCCACAGAACCGTCGCGATGGACGACGGCCACGCGGTCGTACTGGCGGATCCGCCCATTGACGATCCGTCCGATGATGAGCCGGCCGACATAGTCGTCCCAGTCCAGCGAGGCCGCGCGCAGCTGAAGGCCGTGGCCTTCCTCGAAGCGCGGTGGCGGGATCGTGGCCAGCAGCGCGTCGAAGAGCGGTGCCAGGGTGCGTGAGTCGTCGGTGAGCGCGCACTTGGCGATGCCCTTGCGCGCGTCGGTGTAGAGAACCGGGAACTCGAGCTGGTCCGCGGTGGCGTCGAGATCGATGAAGAGATCGTAGACCTCATCCAGCACCTCGGCCGGCCGTGCGTCCTGGCGGTCGATCTTGTTGATGACGACGACGGGCGTGAGGTTCGCCTCGAGCGCCTTCTTCAGCACGAAGCGCGTCTGGGGCAGGGGACCCTCGGCCGCGTCGACCAGCAGCAGCACGCCGTCAACCAGCGTCAGCGTGCGCTCCACCTCACCCCCGAAATCGGCATGGCCTGGCGTGTCGACGATATTGATCTTCACGTCCTTGTAGTGAACGGAGGTGTTCTTCGCCATGATCGTGATGCCCTTCTCGCGCTCGAGGTCGATCGAGTCCATGACCCGCTCGACCACATGCTCGTTGGCGCGGAAGATGCCGGACTGCCAGAGCATGGCGTCGACCAGGGTGGTCTTGCCATGGTCCACGTGGGCGATGATGGCGACGTTGCGGATGTCGGGACGCTCGGCCATGCCCTTGACTTTACCACGGAAACCTCGCTAACGCGGCGCGTAACACCTTGCCCGTCTCACACGCGTGAGGCATAATGGCGGGGCATTTGGCTTCCACCCAAGGAGGGCAACCCGTGAGAATCCGACTCTTCCCTATTCGTGTCGCCGCTGGTGCGCTGCTCGCCGGCCTGATGCTCCTGCCGGCCTTGGCGAGCCCGTCGCAAGCCCAGCAGCCCACGCCCCAAGGAGGCAAGAAGGTGAAACAGACCGCGATCGTCACGATGGAGAAGGGCGGAGACATCACCATCGAATTCTTTCCCGAAGACGCGCCCAAGACGGTGGAGAACTTCGTCACGCTGGCGAAGAAGGGCTTCTACAACGGGCTGACGTTCCACCGGGTCGAGCCCAACTTCGTGGTCCAGGGCGGCGATCCCAAGGGCAATGGCATGGGCGGCCCCGGCTACACGATCAAGGCCGAGTTCAACAAGCAGAAGCACGTTCGCGGCGCCGTCGCCATGGCCCGCAGCCAGAGCCCCGACTCGGCGGGCAGCCAGTTCTACATCACGCTGGCGCCGGCCCACTTCCTCGATGGTCAGTACACCGTGTTCGGCAAGGTGACCTCTGGCATGGACGTCGTGGACAAGATCCGGGTCGGCGACAAGATGAAGACGGTGAAAATCGTCGAAGCGGCCCAGTAGCATGGGCGGGCGGGCGTGGGCGCTGCTGCTGGCCGGCGCGATGGTGCTTCTGGGCGGCTGCAGCGAGAATGTGAAGAAGCCCGCGGCCGTGATCACCATGGAGAAGGGCGGGGAGTTCAGGATCGAGTTCTTCCACGAGGATGCGCCCAAGACGGTGGAGAATTTCGTCACGCTCGCCAGGAAGGGCTTCTACGACGGACTGACTTTCCACCGGGTGCATCCGAGCGTGCTCGTCCACGGGGGCGATCCGAGGGGGGATGGCACCGGCGGTCCCGGCTATACCATCAAGGCCGAGTTCAACAAGCAGAAGCACGTGCGGGGCGCGGTGGTCATGGCGCGCCTCTTGAGCCCCGATTCAGCCGGTAGCCAGTTCTACATCATGCTCGCGGACGTCAGCGAGCTGGATGGCCAATACACGGTGTTCGGCAAGGTCACCTCCGGCATGGACGTTGTCGACAAGATCAGCATCGGGGACAAGATGAAGACGGTGAAGATCGTCGAGGGCGCGCTGTGATCCGGGGCAGGGAGTAGAGTCGTGGCCTGGTCGCTCCTGATCAAGCACGGCACCGTCGTCGATGGGAGCGGCGCGCCGGCGGCGGCCGCGGACCTCGCCGTCGAGGGGGACCGCATCGCGGCCCTGGCCCCTGCGCTCAGCGGCGAGGCGGAGCGGGTCATCGATGCCACGGGGCTCATGGTGGCGCCCGGCTTCATCGACATCCACTCGCACTCGGACCTGGTCTACGACAAGTGCCCGTCGGCGGAGTCCAAGGTGCGCCAGGGCGTCACCACCGAAGTCGTGGGCAACTGCGGCTTCTCTCCGGGCCCGGTTGCCGCGGGCGCCGAGGAGAGCGTGGGCGACTGGATCAGCGGCATCGGCAACAAGCCGCGCGTGACCTGGCACGGCTTCGGCGAGTACCTCGACCACGTCCGCGCGCTCGGCCCCTCGGTCAACGTGATCCAGCTCGTGGGTCACGGCGCCCTGCGCCTGGCCACCATCGGCGGTGACAACCGCGCGCCGACTGCGGAGGAGCAGCGCGGGATGGAGCGGCTGCTGGACGAGGCGCTGGATGCGGGCGCCTTCGGGTATTCGACAGGGCTCGTCTACGCTCCCAGCATCTACGGCTCGACGGAGGAGCTGATCGCGCTGGCGCGCAGCATGGCCAAGCGCGGCGGGCTGTACTTCTCCCATGTGCGCGGCGAGGCGGGCACGCTCGAGAAGGCCTACGTGGAGGCGATCCGGATCGGCGAAGAGGGCGGTGTGCCGGTGCAGATCGCGCATGTCAAGGCGTCGGGGCGCGAGAACTGGGGGAAGATGGAGCGGGCGCTCCGGATGATCTCGGACGCCCGCGCCCGCGGCGTGGAAGTGACGGGCGACGTCTACCCATACCCCGCCGGCAGCACCAAGATGGACAATCTCCTGCCCGCCTGGATGCACGACGGCGGCACCGCGAAGCTTCTCGAGCGGCTGGCCGATCCGGCGGTGCGACAGCGCGCGATCGCCGGCTGCCTGCTCGACGGCGAGCGCTGGGCCACCGGCTCCGGCTCCTACGGCTGGGACGAGGTGATGATCGCGACGTGCTCGAAACCGGAGCTCGCGGGCAAGAGCCTCGCTGAGCTCGCGCGCCTCACCGGGCGCGAGCCCGCGCAGGCCATGATGGACCTGGTCCTCTCCGAGCGGGCCGGCGTGAGCATGATCGGCTTCTCCCAGAGCGAGGAAAACGTGGCGATCGCCACGGCCGATCCGCATACGATGATCGGCTCGGACTCGCTGTCGTTGCACGCCGGGCCCGGGCCCCACAAGGGCAAGCCGCACCCTCGGAGTTACGGCACGTTCCCGCGCGTCCTCGGCGTTTACTGCCGCGAGCGCCGGCTGCTGTCGTGGGAGCAGGCCGTCCACAAGATGACGGGCATGCCCGCCACCAAGCTGCGTCTCAGGAGCCGCGGGCTCCTCAAGCCGGGCTATGCCGCCGATCTCGCGCTCTTCGACCCGAAGACCGTCCGTGACGAGGCCACCTTCCCCGATCCGCATCGCCATCCGGCCGGCATTCCCTACGTGATCGTCAATGGCCGGGTCGTGGTGGACGGCCCGCGCTTCAACGCGGTCCCGGCCGGCCGCGTCCTCACGCGCTAGCGCGGTGGGCCGCGCCCTCAAGGCCCGGCCGCGGCTCAAGCTCTGGGTTGTCTTCGGCGACCGCGTGAAGTTCGGGGAAGGCCGCGCTGAGCTCCTCGCCCTGATCGACGAACTCGGCTCATTCAAGAAGGCCGTCGAGCATATGGGCATGTCGTACCGGGCCGCCTGGGGCTACTTCCGCGAGCTGGAGCGCGCCGCGGGCTTTCCCCTCCTCGAGCGGCATCCCGGCGGGGGCCCCGCCGGAGGCAGCCGGCTCACGCCTGAAGCCAAGCGGTTCCTCCGGCGCTATCGGCGCTTCCGTCGCGGGCTCGACAAGGTGGTGAGCCGGCATTTCAGGAGCTCGTTCCGGAGTGGGTGAGGAGCCCGAGTTCCTCTATCTCACGCCCACCGGCCGGCGGAGCGGCCGGCCCCGCGAGATCGAGATCTGGTTCACCCGATGCGAGGGTCGCTACTATCTCATCGCCGAGCACGGGGAGCGCGCAGCCTGGGTGCGGAACCTCAGCGCCGATCCGGTCGTGCAAGTCAGAGTAGGAGAGGAGGGCTTCAGCGGCCGGGCCCGGGTGCTGGATCCCTCCGAAGAGCCCGAGCTGAGCGCGGCCGCGCGGATGCTGTCGGAGACCAAGTACGGCTGGGGCGACGGCCTCGTCGTCGAGATCGCGCCGGACGATTGACAGCGGGGCGACATTATGCTTTCCATAGCATAATTCGCCATGCCCCCATGCTTCGGAACCTCCCGATGCTCGGCCATGTGCTGACTGTCCTGAGCCTCTTGCTCCTGCCGACGAGCCCGGTCGAGGCGCAATCGGCCACGGTCATCCTCTCCACGACCACGAGCACCCAGGACTCGGGGCTGCTCGACGTGCTGGTGCCGATGTTCGAGAAGAAGACCGGGCTGACCGTCAAGACCATCTCGGTCGGCACGGGCCAGGCCCTGGCGCTGGCGGCGCGCGGCGAGGCCGATGTGGCGCTGGTCCACGCCCCCGACCTCGAGAAGAAGTACCTGGCCGAAGGGAAGGTGCTGAACCGGCGGCTGGTCATGTACAACGACTTCGTGATCATCGGTCCGACGGCGGATCCGGCCCGGATCAGGGGAGTGCCGAGGGCCGCCGACGCGCTCAAGCGGATCGCCGAGAGCCAGTCGCGCTTCGTCTCGCGCGGGGACAAGTCGGGGACCCATCTCTTGGAGCTCAAGCTCTGGAAGCAAGCGGCTGCGGAGCCTCGAGGCGCCTGGTACATCGAGTCCGGCCAGGGAATGGGGGCGACGCTCGGCATCGCCAACGACCGCCAGGCTTATACGATCACCGACCGGGGCACGTACCTGGCGTTTCAGAAGCGCATTGCCCTGCCGATCCTGGTCGAGAAGGATAAGCCGCTGCTGAACATCTACTCGGTGATGGAGATCAATCCCGCCAGTGGGGCGCGGGGCAACACCGCCGGCGGGAGGGCCTTCGCCGATTTCATGCTCTCGCCCGAAGTCCAGGCCGTGATCAAGACATTCGGCCTGAACACGTACGGCCAGCCGCTCTTCGTCCCCATCGCCGGCAAGACCGACGAGGACTTCTAGCGTGTCGAGTGGGAAGAAGGGGGGCAGGAGGTGACAACGCAGCGTGTTCCGGGAGAACGGCCCCGGCTCCGCCCAGTGAACCGCCCACGACCTTCCAACCCAGGGCCCTCGCGGCAATGGAGCTGATTGGCCGCGGCATCCTCGAAGCGATCCGGCTGCTGCTCACCGGTGATCCGGAAGTCTGGCGCATCACCTGGCTCTCGCTGCAGATCTCGGGCGGCGCAACGCTCCTTTCGCTCCTGGTCGGGATCCCGCTCGGCACCGTGCTGGCGCTGGCGCGCTTTCCAGGTCGCGGTCTCGCCATCAGCCTGGTCAATACGGGGATGGGCCTGCCGCCGGTGGTGGTCGGCCTCTTCGTCACCGTGCTGCTCTGGCGCAACGGCGCGCTGGGCTTCCTCGAGCTGCTCTACACGCCCACGGCCATGGTGATGGCTCAGTTCGTGATCGCGGCGCCCATCGTGATCGGGCTCACCCTCGTGGCCGTTCAGCAGGTCCCGGAGAAGTTCCGGCTCCAGCTCCTGGGTCTCGGCGCCTCCCGCGCCCAAATGGTCTGGGCACTGCTGCGGGAAGCGCGGCTGCCCATGCTGGCGGCGGTGATGGCGGGCTTCGGCGGCGTGATCTCCGAGGTCGGCGCCTCGCTCATGGTCGGCGGCAATATCAAAGGATCTACCCGCGTGCTGACGACGGCCACCGTGCTGGAAACAAGCAAGGGCAACTTCGATATCGCGATCGCTCTCTCGGTGATCCTGTTGGCGATCACCTTTTTCGTGAATTGGGCCCTGACGTGGATCCAACAGCGCCGGCCGAGCTGATTGGCCGGCCGTGTCACAATACAGCCCCATGCGGCTGATCCCCACTCTCATCCTGGCGGCGCTCTGCTCGACGGCAGCGGCCGCTGCGCCCGCTCCCCAGTCGCTCCTGGTCTACGGCGCGGCGGATCTGGCGTTTGCGTTCAAGGAGATCGCGCCGCTGTTCGACAGGGCCGCCGCGGCCAAGGTCACGCTCGTGCTGGGCTCCACCGGCAATCTCGCCAAGCAGATCGAGAACGGCGCCCCGGCGGACGTCTTCTTCGCCGCGGACGAGGGTTTCGTGGACGATCTCCGCGCCAAAGGGGTGGTCATCCCGGAGAGCCGGACGCTCTATGCCCAGGGCCGGATCGTGCTGGCGACATCGGCGAAGACCGGTGTGTCCGTGAAGGCCCTCGGCGACCTCGCCCGCCCCGAGATCCGACGCATCGCCATCGCGAATCCGGCGCACGCGCCCTATGGGCGCGCGACGCAGCAGGCCCTCCAGTCGGCGGGGCTCTGGGAGCGGCTGCGGCCCAAGCTCGTCTATGGAGAGAACATCCGCCACGCGCTGCAATTCGTGGAAACCGGCGCCGTCGAGGCCGGCATCGTCGCCCAGTCGATCGCCGATGTTCCTGGTATCCGCGCTGTGCCCATTGACCCCGCGCTCCACCGGCCGCTGAACCAATACGCCGTCGTCGTGAAGCGGAGCGCCCGGCCCGAGCTGGCGCTGGCCTTCATCCATTTCGTGAACGGCCCCGAAGGGCGGCCGATCATGAAGCGCTTCGGATTCCGCCTCGCCGGAGAGTTCTGATGCCTGGCACTGAGACGAATCGCCCGAGAGGCTCTGACTGATGGACCTTCATCCCGTGTGGCTCTCCTTCGAAGTCGCCACGGCGGCGACCGGGCTCACCGTGCTCGCGGGGCTGCCGTTGGCCTGGCTGCTGGCGCGCCGCCGCTTCGCGGGCCACGACCTTCTCGAGAGCGCCGTGATGCTCCCGCTGATCCTTCCGCCTACCGTCCTCGGCTACTATCTGCTGCTGCTCATCGGGAGCCGCGGGCCCGTCGGCCGCCTGCTCGGGGCGATAGGCATCGAGCTGGCCTTCACCTGGCGCGCCGCCGTGCTCGCCGCCTGCGTGGGCTCCATCGCGCTGCTGGTCAAGGCCGCCCAGGCGGGAATCGAATCGGTGGACCGGCGGCTCGAGCAGGCGGCGAGAACGCTCGGCCGCTCCGAGTGGAATATCTTCTGGTCCGTCACGCTGCCATTGGCGTGGCGGTCGGTGATCGCGGGCACCACACTCGCGTTCTGCCGCGCCCTTGGCGATTTCGGCATCACCTTGATGGTCGCGGGCAGTATCCCGGGGCTGACCCAGACCATGCCGCTGGCGATCTACGACCGGGTGCAGGCCAATCAGATGCACGAGGCCAATGTCCTGGCGCTGATCGCGGTGGTGTCGGTCACCGCGCTGCTGATGGGGCTGGGCCGCCTGGCACGAGTGAGGTTCTAGAGCGCCGTGCTCTCCTTCTCCGCCCGAAAGGCGCTTCCCGGCTTCATCCTGGACGTGGCCTGGGACGCGGGGGACGGCGTCGTGGCGCTCTTCGGCGCCTCGGGCGCGGGCAAGACGCTCACGCTCCAGTGTCTCGCCGGCCTCGTCCGGCCGGACGCGGGGCGCATCGTGGTCAATGGCCGCGTGCTCTTCGACGACGCGAGCGGTGTGCACCTGCCGCCTCAGCAGCGCCGCCTGGGCTACGTGTTTCAGGGCTACGCGCTCTTTCCGCATCTCAGCGTCGAGGACAATGTGGGCTTCGGCCTGCGCGATCGCCCGCGCGGGGAGCGGCGACGTCGGACCTCCGACACACTCGAGCGGCTGGATATCACCGCTCTGGCTGCCCGGCGGCCGCGCGAGCTCTCCGGCGGCCAGCAGCAGCGCGTGGCCCTCGGCCGCGCGCTCGCGGTGGACCCCGAGCTGCTGCTGCTCGACGAGCCCCTGTCGGCGCTGGATCCGCCGCTCCGCCGCCAGATCCGCGACGAGTTGGGCGCCATTGTGAGGGAATGGGGCAAGGCGACGGTGCTCGTCACGCATGACCTGGTCGAAGCCTTTCACCTGGCCGATCGCATCGTGATCTATGACCAGGGCCGCGTGGTCCAGGCGGCGCCCAAGTCGGAGCTGCTCTCGCGGCCGGCCTCCGAGCAGGTGGCGCGGCTGCTCGGCGTGCGCAATATCCTGCGCGGCGCCGTGATCAAGGCCACGCCGGAGATCATCGAGCTCCGCTGGCAGGGGCATGTGCTCGAGGCGATCAATTCCCCGGCGCGGCGCTATCTTCCCGCGGCCGGGACGCCGGTGGCGTTCTTCATCCGCCCCGAGTACGTGCGGCTGATCCGCAAGGACCGGCCGAGCCCCGATCCCGGCCACCACATGAACCGGATGGAGGGGCGGGTCGTGGGCGAGGTGGATCAGGGCACCAACTGGATGCTCCGCTTCAAGCTCGACGATGTGGAGTCGCCGGCCCAGGGCGGCTACGACCTCGAGATCGAGGTGCCCAAACTGGTATACGAGATGCTCGAGATCGCCCGCGACCGGCGCTGGGCGATCTCCATGCACCGCGGCTCGATCCAGGTGCTCCCCACCTCATGATGGCTGCGCCTCCCCCTCACCCTGCCCTCTCCCCCTCCGGGGGCGAGGGTTCGAAGACTCCCTCTCCCCTCTGGGGAGAGGGCCGGGGTGAGGGTTCGAAGACTCCTTCTCCCCTCTGGGGAGGGGGCGAGGGTTCGAAGACTCCTTCTCCCCTCTGGGGAGGGGGCGAGGGTTCGAAGACTCCCTCTCCCCTCTGTGGCGGGGGCGAGGGTTCGAAGTCTCCCTCTCCCGTCTGGGGAGAGGGCCGGGGTGAGGGGCCGGTCCTGACGCTCGCTGGAATCCGTGTCGCGCATGCCGGCCGCACCGTGCTCGACATTCCTGCGCTCGCGGTCGCTCAGGGAGAGGTCCTCGCCGTGATCGGTCCCAATGGCGCCGGCAAGTCCACGCTGCTCCGGGTCATGGGGCTGCTCGAGGAGCGTCTTCCAGGAACCGCTGCTCGCGGACGCCAGCGTGGTCAGCAATGTGGCGCTCGGCCTGCGCTTCCGCGGATCGCCCGAAGCGCGGACAGCCACGCTGATCTTCACCTGGCTCGGTCGGCTGGGCATCGCCGATCTCGCAGAGCGCCAGGCGCGTACGCTTTCCGGCGGCGAGGCGCAGCGCGCGGCGCTGGCGCGCGCGCTGGTGGTCGAGCCCGAGCTCTTGCTCCTCGACGAGCCCTTCTCGGCGCTGGACCAGCCCACGCGCGAGGCCCTGATCGGCGACCTGGGCCGGATCCTGCGCGAGGAGCGCGTCACCACCGTGCTGGTCACTCACGACCGCGCCGAGGCCATGGCGCTGGGCGATCGCGTCGGGGTGCTCATGGACGGCCGCCTCCTGCAGCTCGACGACGCGGCCCAAGTCTTCCGCGCGCCCGCTTCGGAGGAGATCGCGCGCTTCGTGGGCGTCGAGACCATCCTCGACTGCCGGGTCGTGGACCGCGACGGTGAGATTTCGGTGCTCGAGGCCGGCGGGCAAACGCTCCAGGTATCGCAGCCCGCGGAGCCGGGGGAGTGGGTGCGGCTCTGCCTGAGGCCCGAGGACGTGACGCTCTTCCCCGGGGCGCCCAAGCCGGGCGCCTCGAGCGCGTTCAATCGCCTGGCAGGCCGGGTCCAGCGCGTGATACCCGCCGCCCCCCATGTGCGTGTTATTGTTGATTGCGGCTTCTCTCTGGTCGCCCTGGTGACCCAGCGTTCAGTCGAGGAGCAGCGCCTCGGTGAAGGGGCCGAGGTCACGGCCCACTTCACAACCACGGCGCCCCATCTGCTGAGACACGGGAAGCCTTGACACTGGCGCGAGGAGAGGAGTAAAAGGAGGGCAAGTAGGCTCACCTGAAGCCGGTCGAACAACCTCGCAAGGAGGTTCGCATGCCCGACTCGGAAGCTTTGATCCAGCGACTGGCCACCGAAAACCACGAATTCCGCAAGCTCCGCGAAGACCACAGGAAATACGACGAAGAGTTAGCCCAGATGAACAGCCGCGGCTTTCTCACCACCGATCAGCAGTGGCGCGTGAGCGAGCTCAAGAAGCTCAAACTCATCGCGAAGGACCGGATGGAAGTGATCATCCGGCAAGCGCGCGCCGCGACGCACGCCTGACCCGGGGCTCAAGCGCCCCAGCCCCATGACCCCGTCCCGGGAGACGCCGGGCTTTCGTGGCCTCTCCCATCTGACGCCGGCGGGTGATGCCCGCATGGTGGATGTCTCGGCCAAGGCGGAGACGGCTCGCGAAGCCCGGGCCCGGGTCGTGGTCAAGATGAAGCCTGCCACCCTGGCCGCCGTCCGCGCCGGGCAGATGGCCAAGGGCGATGTCCTGGGAATAGCCCGCACGGCCGGGATCCTGGCCGCCAAGCGCACCCCCGAGCTCATCCCGCTCTGCCATCCCCTCCGCATCACCGGTGTGGACATCGACTTTGCGCTCGACGCGCGGCGAGCGACCGTGACGATCGAGGCGCGCGTCCGCACCGTGGACAAGACCGGCGTGGAGATGGAGGCCCTCACGGCGGCCGCCGTGGCTGGGCTCACCGTGTACGATATGGTCAAGGCGGTGGACAAGGGCGTCACGCTGACCGATCTGAGCCTCGTCGAAAAGTCCGGAGGCAAGTCCGGCCACTGGAAGCGCCCCCGCTAGCGATGAAGTGCGAGCCGAGACACGGCCGAGCTGCCGTAGGCACGAGCGTGGCTGTTCGAGGTGAGCGCTGAAGGCGCGAGCCGAGTGCTGAGTTGAACAGGCGAGCGGTGAAAATGTTCGAATGAAAACGGCGCTCATCCACAGCGAGGCGTGGCGGCAGTACGACTACGGCCCGGAGCACCCGCTCCG
>WNFV01001839.1_pt1 | contig 28626 bp, 30 predicted proteins | sample 5400101 | NCBI WGS metagenome assembly WNFV01 (sample SAMN13153361, study PRJNA577476) | soil metagenome | isolation source: 115 cm soil or saprolite under grassland replicate 1 | place: USA:California | collected 2016-06-15
CATGTGACCAAGGTGTACGGCTCGGACGTGGTCGCGCTCGACGACGTCTCGGTCGAGGTCAACAAGGGCGAGTTCGTCTTCGTGGTGGGACAGTCGGGCTCGGGCAAGTCCACCTTCCTGCGCCTGCTGACCAAGGAGGACAAGCCCTCCAGCGGGCGCATCTGGGTGGCCGGCAAGGATCTCAACCGGCTCGCCTCCTGGAAGGTGCCCGCGCTGCGCCGCGCGATCGGCTGCGTCTTCCAGGACTTCAAGCTGCTGTCGAACAAGACGGTGCGCGAGAACGTCGCCTTCGCCCTCGAGGTCATCGGCCAGCGCCGCCACAACATCGAGCGGACCGTCCCCGAGGTGCTCAAGCTGGTCGGCCTCTCCGACAAGGCCGAGCGTTTCCCCCACGAGCTCTCCGGTGGCGAGCAGCAGCGGGTCTCGATCGCGCGCGCGTTCGTCAACCGGCCGCTGATCATGCTCTGCGACGAGCCGTCGGGAAACCTCGACCCGACCACGACCGAAGACATCATGAAGCTGCTCGAGCGGATCAACCGCACCGGGACCACCGTGGTCATGGCAACCCACGACCAGCGCATCGTCGACGCCATGCGCAAGCGCGTGGTCGAGCTCGAGCACGGGAAGGTCATCAGGGACCAGGAGCGAGGAGCGTACGAGCTCGGCACTCAGGTGTGACCCACAACCTCGACATCCCGTGCCGCCATGGCTTCGCCCGTGCCCAGCGTCACAACGCGGACCCGATCGGCGTCCGGCCAGGACGTCAGCCCACCGCACTGCCACCCGCAGCCTCCCGAGCTTGCGACACGAACGGCGAGATCCACCAAGCGACGAGGAAGGAGGTGGTCGCACGGCTCGAGGAGCGGGGAGGTCTCCGACGTCCCCATTCGCGGAGACCTCCCCTACTCCGGTCGCCAACTGGAACGGCTCGGGCCGGACCACCTCACCGGCCGCGTCCTCGCACAGTCGCGGGTGAACGCCGTGGGAGCCGGCACGCAGCCGGCCCCCACTTGCCACGGCTTGTCGCCGGGTTCGGGCTGCCGACGCTGCGTCAATGCCGGTCGATGGTGAACTCCTGGGTCTACGGGTTGAGGTGGCCAAGCTTGCGGGCGCCCGCCACGGCGGGGTCGCTGAGCTTCCAGGTCAGCAGCCCACGGGTGATGTCGGACTCGTAGATGCGCCCGTCGTACCAGTAGGTCGACCAGTCACCGCCCAGGACCAGCGCGGTCGCTGACAGCGGCGCGGGGTCGGCGAAGGCGACCTCCCTGGCGTTGGCCGGATCGGTGAAGTCGACCACGCTGATGCCGGACTGGTAGTTGCCGCTGACCAGCACGTCGCGGTGGCGCAGCGGGACGACGTTGAGGTTGTGCAGGGTGCAGTTCTCGGTCACGGTCTGGTCTCTGGGAAGGACCCACTTACCCAGCAGCGACCCGGTAGCGGCGTCGAAGAAGAAGAACGACTTCATGTCGTCGGTCTGGGTCACGCCGCCCGGCAGGACCGTGCCCGTGGCGGTGCAGCGCGGCGCGCCGCCGCCCGGCTCGTGGCCGAAGATGAGCACCTTGCCGTCCCAGGTGAAGCCGGCCGAGTGGCCGATGGTCACGTTTCGGCATGACCACCGAGTAGAGCCGCTCGGGGTCCTCCAGCGACCTGGCCAGGCTCCACACGGTGAACCCGTTGCCGCCGGCGCACGCGGCCAGCGTGGCGTCGCCCAGGATCACACCGCTGTCGTGGCAGCTCCGGCCCGCTGGCTCGAAGCGCAGCAGGCTCGCGCTCCCCGGGTCGCCAAGGGGCACCCCGATGACGTCGAAGCCGGGGCAGAGGCCGCTGGAGGGGTTGCTGTAGACCAGCAGCCGGTGGTCGCGCAGGTCCGGCACGCCAGTCGCGGTGTGCGAGCCGCACTCGGTCTCGCGCGGCCACCAGGGCCGGGTCGCGGGGGTTGGAGACGTCGAGACGTGCACGCCCTCGAACCCCTCGGGGACGGGCTGCCCGTCGCAGGTCGCCCCGGCGGGAGCAGGGGAGTTCCAGGAGCGGACCAGCACGTCGCCCCAGACCACCACGTCGCCCTGGTTGCCTGCGCACTCCTGGAAGGCGATCTCGCGCGGGTTGGCGGGGGCATGGACGTCCTGGATGCGGAAGCCGTTGTAGTGGCCTGGTAGGCGAGGTTGCCCCAGACCACCAACCCTTCGCCGGCGCTGGCGGGCGGCCCCCACGGCGATGTGCCCCCCTTTGTCCCCTTGACCGGGAAAGCCTCCCGACCACCAACCCACCTGTCAAGGGCGGGAGGCTCGGGCCGGCCCAGCGAACCCGAAGCGTCATCGTCGAGCAGGGCCGCGGTCGTATCAGCGGCGGGCGGACCGGTATCGTCGTCGCCCCTGTCGGCGTCGCTGGTCACCATGTCGCGGAAGGCGGCGTGTCGACGCTGCTGAGGTCTCCTTGTTGGAGCGGCCGGGGGGCGCCGCCGTGGCGGCGCTTGCGGTCCAGCCCCGCGGCCGTACCTCCGCCCGCTGGATCGGGCGGTGCCCTTCGGCCCTCGCCCGGGCTATGGTGGCGCAATGCGCCTGCTCCGACATGCCTTCGTAGCACCGGCAGTGACAATCGCCGTGCGCGTGCGGATGCTCGCTGGTCACGCCAGCTTTCCTGTCCTTCCAGTGGGATGGTTAGGGCGGGCAGGCCGGTGCGCTAACTGTGACGCTGCGTCGTTGCAGTCTCCAGCGAGCCGATCTGGCGGCGGCGTGACGGCAACCCGCGTCGCGGTGCTCGTCGGCGTCCCTGGCCTGCACCAACGCCCGCATGCCGCCCGAGCTAGGCCGGTTCGGCGGCCCGCCAGGCTGCGGCCGTTGCCGCGCAGCCGGTCACCGCTCGAGTTGGGCGTCTCCCGGAGCCAGACCACGCGCTGTTCGACCAGCACCGGCACATCCGACACGAGGGAGGCGCCTGATGCGACGCGTCATCGTGGCCGTCGCGGTCGCGGTCGCCGCGCTGACCGCCTGCGGCCAGCCCGGCGACCGCTCGCAGGGCCGCGTAGCCACAGCCAACCCCAACGACGCTGACGTCACCTTCGTCCAGACCATCATCCCCCACCACGAGCAGGCCATCCGCATGGCCAAGTTCGTCGACAGCCGCACCGAGCGCCCCGAGCTGCACACGCTCGCGGGCGCGATCCTGCGCACCCACGTCGAGGAACTCACCCTGATGCGGTCCTGGCTGCGGCAATGGGGCCAGTCCGAGAAGGCCGGAACGGACCAGGGCGAGACGACGATGCCGGGCATGCTGCCTGAGGATGAGATCGTCGACCTCATGGGCCGCACCGAGGTGCAGTTCGATCTGGCCTTTGCCGACCTGCTGCGGCAGCACCACCGCGGCGCGATCGAGCTGGCGCAGACCGAGCTGCGAGCGGGCTTTCTGCCGCAGGTGAAGGAGCTGGCGCAGCAGGTCATCGACGCGCGGCAGCGCGAGGTCGACCAGCTCGCCCGGTGGCGCCAGGAGTGGGCAACGCAGCCAACTCGCTGACCCCGCGGCCGGGCGGCCGAGGTCCGGTCAGCCGCAGGCGCGCTGCACGTAGGGGTAGGGGTTGACGGGCGTGCTGCCTGGCCCGCCAGGGTGGACCTCGAAGTGGACGTGGGGCGCGGTGTAGCGGGCATTGCCGGACTGGCCGTTGTAGGCGATGAGCTGCCCGGCCCGGACACGGGTGCCGGTGGGCACGGCGTACCGGGACAGGTGGGCGTAGTAGTACTCGACGCCGTTGCTGCCGAGCAGGTACAGGGTGATGCCGCCGTAGGCGTTGGTCGTCTCGCGGCTGATGACGCCGTCGGCGTAGGCGTAGACCTCGGCGCCGTAGGGGGCCATCACGTCGGTGCCCTGATGGGTCCGCCCGCCCGAGCGCGGCGCCCCGAAGGTGTCGGTGTAGGAGTAGGGCGCCTCCATCAGGCAGGCGACCCCGCCGCCGCCCGAGGCCGCCGCGGCGCGGCCGGGGGTTGGCTCGGGCGCGCCCGGAGCCGGTCGAGGCGCGCCTGGACCGCTTGCGCCTGGCGCAGCCGGGTCGTGAGGGCCTGCACGGCGCGGTTGGCCTCGTCGCGGAGCGTCTTGGCCTTCTGTTGTGCTGCGGCCATGCGGCCGACCGCGGTCCTGTATGCGTCGCCCGCGGCTCGGGAGTTCTTCATCGTCTCGGCCTGCCGGGACACCAGGATGGTCACCAGCTCGATGCGTCCGAGGAGCCGTTCGGGGTCGGGTTGCAGGATGGCGTCTGCCATGGCCAGGCCGCCGGAGCGGTACATGGCCGCGGCCTCGCCGGCTATGGCCGTCTGCGCGCTGGTGAACTGGTTGCGGGCTTGCTGGACCTGCCGCTGGTTGATCGCGAGCTGCTGCTCGGCCTTGTACAGCGCGGCGTCGGCGGCGTCCAGCTTCGACGTGGCCGCTTGCAGGTCGGACCTGAGGGTCCGCGCCTGCTGGGTGGCGTCGGTGAGCGGGTCGGCGGCTGCCGCGGGCATGACGAGCGTCAAGCCAACGGTGAACAGGCACACGGCCAAGCCGATCAGCGGGCGGCGCATCGGCGGGACGTCCTTCCGTCTGGGGGCAACGGATGGTCGGGGTGGAGCAGCGATCTGGGGGGCCCGCAGTCTAGATCCGGAAGGCGCATCCGACAAATCGTCGTAGAACGCTGCGGCGGTGGCGTGGGCCGCTCGGTGAGGGTTGGGGCTCTAGCGTGGGGGGCACAGGCCGGCGAGCATACGCAGCACGACGACGTGTTCCACCGTCCCCGTGAGCGCCGCGGCGACCAGCAGGAGGAGCAGCAGGGCGGGAAGGTAGACGCCAACCCGTCGCAGCAGGACGGCGAGCCCGGAGATCGGGCCGGCCTGCAGCGCCTGGAGGCGTTCCACCACGGTTCCCGGGCTGACGAACGCCGCGACGTCCGGCATGGCCGTGGCCTGGATGACCCGCACCAGGGCGGCGTGGACGCTTTGGCGTCCCCGGTCGGCACCGACGGCCGCCTCCTCGTCCGCCCATCGCTCCAAGGCGCATCGCAGGGCGCCCGTGGCGCGCCGGACCAGGGGCAGCCTGCCGACGCTCTGCTCGATCGTCCTGGCGAGCAGCAAGTATCGCTGGTGCCGGTGGCGGACGTGCGCGAGCTCGTGACGCAGGACCGCATCCAGCTCGTCGTCGGCAAGCAGATCGACGAGCCGGCGCGAGACGACCACTTGCGCTGGCCGGCCGCACACGCTGAAGGCCACGAGTTCGCGGCTTGGCAGGACGACGAGGTCGTGGCCGCACACCTCGCCGTGCCAGCCGACCCCCGGTTCGACCCGCAGCAGGCGGCTGCTGCCGCAGGTGCCGACCAGCGACCGCACCGCAGCCACGGTCAAGAGCACCGCAGCGACGGCTGCCATGACGCCGACCACGGTGCCGCCAGGCACGAGCTCCCCGACGACGTGCTCGCACAGGTCGGCGACCGCCTCGAGGCCGACCAGCCGCAGGACGGTCGGGGCGCCCATGACGACCAGGCCGGCCTCGAGCGCGATGCCGCCGGCCGCGACCAGCCCGGCGCAGAGCTTGGCCCATTCAGCAGGCGGGAGCAGCCGGCCCAGCGGGCGGGCGAGGCCGGGCAGGACCAGCAGTCCCAGCGCGCCCGCCAGCACCAGCACGGTCATGGCGACCGGTAGCTGTTGAGCAGCCGACGCAGCTGCGCCCGGTCGGCGGGATCCATGCCGTCCAGGAAGTGGCTCAGCACGGCGGCTCGATCCCTGGCCTGGGCCAGCAACTCCTCCATGCGGGCCGCCGCGTACTGCTCCCGGCTCACGACGGGGTGATAGGCATAGGCACGACCGTCACGTTGGCGTTCGACCCGGCCCTTGCGCCACAGGCGGACGAGGATCGTCATGACGGTCGTGTAGGCCAGCGAAGAATCGTCGAGCGACTCGTGCACCTCGCCTGGTGTCAGCCAGCCGCCGCCATCCCAGAGGATGTCCATGACGGCACGCTCGAGCTCGCCCATCGATCGCTTCGCCATGCCATCCTTCTCGTGCTGGCCCGTCGGCGAACCCGGCCGGACGCCCGGCCGGGTGGAGTACGTCGACGAAGCCTACCGCGCGGGGCGACCACGTGCTCGCACTGGGGCGTGCGCGGCAGGCGTGTCCCTCCGCCGATCAGCTTCCAGCCACACCGCGCCGGGAGGCACAGTGCTACGACAGTGTGTAGTGTAAGGGCTGCTGGCGGGGCGCACCAAGGTCCCATGACCCACCCATGTCACGGGTGCGCCCGCCAGCACCCCCGAACCGGGTGGTGACCGCTCGTCCGGCTCGGGCCGTCAGCAGCCGCGGCCGGGCTGGACGCGGCCGGTCGCCGGGACTTCGGCACCCTGCCGGTGAGGATGTGGTCAAGCACGGTCCGCCAGCAGGCGGCGCCTGGCTGGACCTGCGGGCGGCCAGCGGTCAGGGGCAGAGCGCCCTGGCCATCGGGGTCGGGTTGACCGGGCCGCCACCGCCAGGGTGCCACTCGAAGTGCACGTGCGGCGCGCCGCCCCTGGCGTCACCGGAGTTGCCGTTGTAGCCGACCAGCTCGCCCGCCTTGACCGCAACGCCCGGACGGATGCCGGCGGCATACCCGGACAGGTGGGCGTAGTAGTACTCGTCCCCGTCGACGCCCTGCAGGTACAGGGTGATGCCGCCCAGCGTGTTCTGCGAGAAGCGCGAGATCTTCCCGTCGACCACCGCGTGGACCTTGTTGCCGTAGGCGTTCATGAGGTCGACGCCCTGGTGGGTGCGGCCGCCGGAGCGCGGCGCGCCCCAGGTGTCGGTGAACGAGTACGGCGGCGACACCGGGCAGGAGTAGAAGCGCCCGCGGTACAGCACCGTCTTGTTGAACCCCTCCAGCTTGTCGACGACCTGCTTGGCCTGCTGGAAGGCGCTGGTCAGGCGAGCGACGGTCTTGCGGGCGCGCGACCGCAGCGCCAGCGAGCGCGAGGTCGCCGCGCGCACTTCGCGCGCGGCGCGCTCGTAGGCGTCGCGCGCGACCTTCGCCTCCCGGAGCGACTGGACCTGCTGGTCGAGCATGATCTCCTCGAACTCGACCCGGTCGACCACGTTGGCGTCGCTGGCCAGGATGCTGGAGATCGGGCTGGTCCCACCGGCCATGTAGAGGTCGGCCAGGTGCCCCGAAAGCTCCTGGTCGGCGCGGAGCAGGTCGGCGCGGGCCAGGCCCAGGTGGCCGCGGGCGGCCTGCAGGCTCTTGTCGGCCCAGGCCTGCTCGCTTTCCAGGTTGGCGAGGTCCTGGGCGGCCTGGTCGAGCTCGGCCTGCAGCTTCTGCTGGCGGGCCTTGGCGTCGGTGAGCTGGTCGGCGTGTGCTGGCAGGCTCGGTGCGGCCACCGCAAGGGCCAGGAGTCCGGCCGCGAGCAGGCGGCGTAGCGGCACGTCTCTCCTCCGTCTGGGGGAAAACGGATGTCGAGCTGGTTGGCGAGCGCGTCTCCGTCAGGCCTGGGGAGGGACCTGGGACGCTGATCGGTGGAACCTAGCACAGCACGACATCGGTTCGAAAATCATCCCCGATCGGTCGAACAGGGCTGGTGCACGCCCACTCCAGGCGCCGCGAACCCGCTCGCGCTCCTGCTCGGCCTGGCCGCCTGAGGACCGGTGGCGCGGTCGTGCCGACCGGTTGAGCCTGACCGTCCTCGTCAGCGTTGCGACGAGCGGAGGGAGCTGGCCGCACGAACAGGCGGGGAAACGGCGGAGCTGAGGTGGGCTCCACGGCCGCACGCGGGGACCCGTGAGCCCTGCCCTCAGCGCGGGTGTGTCCCTGGATCCGACCTGCGTGGAACGTGACCGTGACCAGAGCGCTCATAAGACGGCATGCCGCCTCCAGACGAGGCGGCGGGCTTGGAGCAGGGTCAGCGCGAGCATCAGCGCTCCCAGGGCGTACAGGAGCGCCGCGGAGACCACCTGGCCCGCGGAGGGCCCGGCAGCTTCGGTCGTGCCGGCCGGCAGGTAGAGCTCGCGTCGCTCGACCACACGGCCAGCACGGCCTGCGTCGACTGGCAGCCACGCCTCCGCCGCGCGGCCGTGATAGCGCAGCTCGGCGTAGAGGAACCAGCGGCCGGCGGCGGTCACGGCGACCTTGCCGGCGTGGCGGCAGCTTCCAGCGGCGGCGAGGGTGCCGGTGACGGTCCGTCCCGCGCGTCGTGCCACCACGCGTCGTGGGGTCAGCGCCGCGCAGTCGCCGCCGCTGACCTCGGCGGTGATGGTGAGCGTGCCTCGCCCGTCGGAGGCGCCGGTCAGCGTGACCGGCGCGACGGTGCGTCCTTGGCCGGGATCGTGGGCGGCGGCCCGCGTGGGTGAGAGCGCCACGGCGGCGACGGCCAGCAGCAGGATGCCTGTGGGCCCGCCGAACCGTGGCGACCGCCGGTGCTCGGCGAGCAGGACGGCCAGGAAGGCGACCAGCAGCGGGACCGCCACGACGGCCACCGCTCCGGCAGGCACACTGGCCAGGCCGACGGTGCTGGCCAGCCAGGTGGTGAGCGAGACCGCGGCGGCGCCTGCGGCGTAGCGGGCGGGAGCCGTCCGCCACGGCAGGTCGATCGCGGCCAGGCCGAGGATCGCCAGCGGGAGGTCGGGCGTGGAGCGGCCCAGGGCAGCCAGCCCGACGGTGATGACCAGCCGCAGCAGCGCGTAGATCCCCACCGCCCGCACGACCGGCAGCGGCCCCGGTACGGCCAGCCGCAGCACGACCGCCGCCAACAGCGCCCCGGCGAGTAGGACGGGAAGGTACAGCGCCTCGTTGAACTGCGGCACGTCGGTCTCGAACTCCAGCACCGGCGTGACCGTGACGCCCAGCAGCAAGGCTCCCGCCGCCGCCGGGATCCATGGGCGGACGCCGGGACGCGCCCCGGCGAGGATGCCTGCGATCAGGGCGAGCGTGCCGAACACGGTGAGCATGTGGGGCGCGCTCCACAGCACGGCGTCGCGGCCGAAGGCCGCATGCCAGGGCCGCGTCGATCGGCGCCGCGGCTAGCGTCACCGTCCCGCCCGCGGCGGCGAGCAGCAGCGGCGGCTGCCGCAGCGCCTCCGGCAGCGAACGGCTGCGCCGCAGCGTCGACAGGCCCCAGGCCGCGACGACCAGGCCGACCACGGCCACCGAGCCGTACAGCAGCAGGTGGGGCGGGATCGTGGCCGCGTCGCGCCCGAGGTCGGTGTGCCAGGCGTCGTCCCAGTAGGTGGCGAACAGCGCCCCCGCCCCGGCCACGACGACCAGCAGGAGGGCGCCGGCGCCCAGTGGAGCGATCGGCTCGTGTCGCATTGTCCCTCCCGCCGGACAAATTGGCCCTCCCGCCAGACGATCAGCAGGACCATCATCGCGATCGGCGGGACCTTGGCGAGGTACTCGCCGTCTTCCTTGCCGCTGAGGACCTGCACGTCGATCACGCCACCGGTGGCCAAGGTCGCCGGTGGCAAGCGTCAGGATGGTGGGCTGCAGCCACCACAGCCGGAGGCCGTAGATCGCGGTCAGGCTCACCCAGATGGCCACCAGAAACGGGGGACGTTTGCCAGGCGGGCAGCAGCCGCATCGGCAAGCTCGGGGCGGTGGCCTCGTGTCAGCGCTGCCCGTCAGCCTGCTGCTGATCGCGCTGGTCACGGAGGTACAGCTCGGCGCGGAGGATATTGATCTCCTCGCGCAGCCGAGCCACCTCAGCGTCCCGGTACGCGCGCCCTAGCATCGCCTTGTGCTGCTTACCGGTTCTCCCGGCGGCTGCATCGGTGTGCGCCGCAGTGTCGCCACGCTCCATGCCGCGCATCATGAGCAGCATCGACAACGGGCATATCGCGAGGACCAGCACCGGCAGGGCGGTTGCGAACGCGCTTGGCCGCAGGAGCAGGACGCCTGCCGCGACCACGCCCAGCCCAATCAGGACTCTCCGGTCGAAACACCATCGCATGGAATTGCCCCCTCACCTCGCCCGGACGACCTTCCCAGCGCTGACGGACACCAAGACTACGACACGTAGTAGTCGTACACCAGGTCTGCCAACCTCGGTCGAACGTGGATCGGGGGTGGCACGCCAACGGACACCATCACGGGGTGTTGTCCGACTCGACGATGACCCGCCGGTCGGTTCCTCGTCGTCGCTGACATCGAACTACCAGCCCCATTGGAGGACGTTAACGCCGATCTTCTACTACTGCGAGTAGTATCAAGAGCCATGCGCGGAAGATCGAACCCTGACCAGCTTGAGGTCGAGAGCGTAGATGCCACCTGGTCCCGCTTCCGGCGCTCCCGTCGCGCCATCACGCGACGCGCCGCGGACTCGAGAGCGCGGCCTTTGCACGTCGTGACGTTCGGGTGTGAGCCCTTCGCCGACGCCAAGCCCCAGGCGCTCGGGCTGACCTACTGGTTCGACGCCGCCGCCAAGGGCGAGCCGTACCGGGTGACGATCCGGTTCGACGGGCGTCGCAAGGGCGTGAAGGCCAAGCCGCGCCCGCACGACAGGTTCAGCGTGCTCGAATCGGTCGACCAAGTCGTGCCGGGCAGCGGCCCGGTCGCGATGACGGCCCGGATCTTCGACGTCGCGCCCGGCGAATGGCACGTAACCGCCACCCCAGTCAGCGGTCCGCATCCCCGATCCGCGACGTCCCGGGCCGTCTCGACGGGGCGCCCGACCTTGCCCAAGGCGTCGTCGTCCGGCACGACCTTGTTTGCACCCGTCGCCCGGGTCCGCGCGCCCGGAGCGCGCCTCGGCGTGTGGCCGGCCCTGGTCGGCCTCGGTGCCACGGTCGCGCTGACCGTCCAGGCGCTGCTCGCCGCCCGCTCCCACCTTCCCGTGGCCCGCGTCCTGCTGCTGTCGCTGGTCGCCAGCGTCGTCGGGCTGGTCGGCGCGAAGCTCTACTACCTGACGGGCCACTACCTGGGAGGCCGGCGACCCAGCCTGCTGACCGGCGGCATGTGCATCCAAGGGTTCGTGCTCGGCGCCATCGGCACGCTCGTCCTCGGCGCGCAGGTTACGGGCATGCCCGCCGGTCCTTTGCTGGATGTGACCGCACCCGGGCTGCTGTTCGGCATGACGATCGGCCGGTTCGGGTGCTTCTTCGGCGGCTGCTGCGCGGGCCGGCCGACCGCATCCCGGTGGGGCTTGTGGTCGTCGGACCGGTGCCTGGGGATGCGCCGCGTCCCCACCCAGCTGCTCGAGTCCGCGGTCGCGCTGTTGGTCGGCCTGGCAGCGCTGCTGGCCGTGCGGACCACCACGCCGCACCCCGCCGGGGTGGTGTTCGTCGGCGCGATCGCCGCCTACACGCTCGCCCGGCAGCTGCTGGTCCCGCTGCGCGCCGGCCCCCGCCACACGGCCCACGGCCGTACCCTTGCGATGGCGCTTGCCCTGCTCGTCCTCGCGGTCGACATCGCGTTGGCTGCCCTCGCCAGGCAGTAGGTCAATCTCCGGAGTGGTGCGCCTGCGGGGCCGGAGGTGCTGCGCGTCCAGCTGGACAACCGCCTGCCCGAGGCGACCACCATTTCACTGGCACGGCGTGGCGCTTCGCAACGGTATGGACGCGGTCCCGGAGTGACGTAGGCGCCGGTCCCATCGTGCCCGCTTCACCTATGCGTTCACCGTGCCCGCTCTCGGGCACCTGATTCTCCACGTGCATGTGGGCTTGCAGCTTGACCGCGGGCTCCACGCGGCGCTGGTGGTCGAGGATCCAACCAGCCCGGCTGCGACGACCGCGAGGCAGTGGTGGCGATCTCCGTCTTCCTCACTCGTGTCACGGACCACACGCAGAACGGATCTCGGACCGTCTCAGTCCAATGGCCCTAGGCGGCCGCCGCGCTGCGGTTGGGGACGCTGGCGACGAGGTCGCCGAACACGATCAGCCGCTGCCTGGCCGAGAAGCGGGGGTTGCAGGTGGTCAGCGTGATCGTCGGCTTCGGCTTGCCACCGGGGCCCGGGATGTTGCCGAGCACCCACACGTCGGCCGGCAGGACGATCGCCGTCCGGCTCACCGCGTAGGTGAACAGCCGCGACCGGGTGGCGATCAGGATCTGGTCGCCCTTGCGGAGCTCGTCGAGCCGGTAGAACGGCGCCCCGTAGGTGGTCCGGTGGCCGGAGACGGCGAGGGTGCCCGCCTGGCCGGGCAGCACCGTGCTGGGCACGTGGCCGGGGCCCTTGCGAAGGTCGGCACGGCCGACGCCCTCCACGACCACCCGCTCGACGCCGATCTTGGGGATCTGGATGAGCGCGACGGCCTGCCCACGAGGCACCCGCTGCGACGACGCCGGCGCGGTCGGGCTCGCGGCAGCGAAGGGACCGCCGGAGGCCCACTGGCGTTCCAGGCTGCGGCGAAGGTCCGCCTGCGCAGAGTCGGCCGCGGTGTTGGTGCCAACCAGGTGGTAGACCAGGAGGTACAGGACGAAGGCCCCGGTGCCGAGGAACGTCCATCCCAGCCCGCGCACGAACCGTCCCATGCTGCCTCCCAGCGGATCTCCGGATCCTCGCCGGCTGGCTATGGTACGAAATGTCGTACAGTTTGTCGTATCAGCGGGCCGCCGACCGCTACGGCGTCGGGGTCGACGGTAGGGCGGCCGGACCGGTCGAGCAGGCGACCTCGCCGCCGAGGCGGACCCACAGCGCGGCACCGAGCATGGCCAGCGAGGCGACGGCGAGCAGCGGCTGCACGGGAGCGAACCACCGCAGCGCACCGGTGGCCCCGATGGCGAAGACCACGAGCTTGTTGCAGATGGGGCAGCCGACGGCGAACACCGACAGCAGGCCGCCACCGGTCGCCACCCTGGCGCTCGGCCCGCCGTCGGGCGTGGGCTGCCGGAGGTAGCTGGCTGCCGTCAGCCCCAACAGCGTCGCCGACGCGCCCAGCACCGGGTAGTTCCACCACAGCACCGGCGTCATCCGGGTGTAGAACGGCGTTGGGATGACCCCGGTCGGCACGCCCACGAGGGCCGCCCCCGCCAGGCCGGCCACGACGGCCAGCGCCCAGCGGCGCGCCCGCCACCCTCGCAGGGCCCGCAGCCGTAGCCCTAGGTCGTGGGTCCGCGGAACGCTGATCGCTGCCACGGCGAGGCCATCTCCTGTTCGGCCCTGGACGCGACGCGCATCTCGATGCTCGACAGCGGCAGAGGCGCCAGCCTGCCCAGCTCCGCTGGTGGTGGTGACACCTGTGGCAGCCGAGGCCTGGAGGCTGGGAGAACGATTCTCCGACAGGGTGTAGTGTACGACCTCGCCGGCAAGGCGCGCGCGCTCGGAACGCGCCACGATGCGCGGACGCTCAGCGTCACCCGCCGGGAGCGGGCTGGACCCGGCCGGTCTGGCGGGACTGTGGCGTCCTGCCGGCGAGCATCTGGTCGAGCACGTCGGCCAGCAGCGGGAAGCTTGACTTGCCGGTGATCTTGGCCACCACCGTACCGCGGCGGTCGACAAAGAACGTCTCGGGAATGCCGAACACGCCGAAGTCGATCGCGGTTCGCGAGCCGGGGTCGGTCACGTACAGGTAGCCGTTGCCCCTGCCCAGCTCGTCCAGGAACCGGTTGGCCGCCTTTGGGGTGTTCTGGTAGGCCACGCCGACGAAGCGGACTCCGGCGTCCCGGTAGGCGGCCGAGGCGGCGACCAGGTCTGGATGCTCCTGACGGCAGGGCGTGCACCAGGAGGCCCAGAAGTTCACCACGACGATGTGCCCCCGCAGCGCGGCGAGGGAGACCTCGCCGTGCCCGTCGAGCAGCGGCAGGCTCGCGGGCGGGGCGGGCTTGCCGAGCAGCGGCGACTGCACCAGCGTGGGGTCGGTGCCGAAGCGGGTGCCGAGCACGCCGCCGGTCACCACCGTCGCAGCGACGGCGGCGAGCGCCAGCCACCGTGCCCACCGCACCCTCGGGGCGTGCACGGTGCGCTGGCCGTCCGGGGGTTGGCCCAGGTGGAACTCGGTCACCGCCGTCCCTCCGCGGCCTGCGCCTTGCGTAGGAGCCCGTCGGCCTGCCGCCGCTCGGCGCCGGTCAGGCCGGGCAACGCGCGCAGCCGCGTGAGGGTGGCGGCCGCCGCCCTGGCGTCCTTGAGCCCGTGGAGCTGGACGTTGCCGAGGTACCACAGCGTCTCGGGGTCGCCGGGCTGGCGCTCGAGGCTGCTGTCCAGCAGCTTTGCCGCGAGGTCGGCCCGCCCGGCGGCCTCGTAGGTGATCCAGCCGACGTGCGAGAGGGCCTCGGGGTCGGATTCCTGGTCGAGGACGGCCTTGTAGTGCTCCAGCGCCTTCCGCCAGTCCTGGCGGTCGAAGTAGCGGTGCGCGAGGGCCAGGCGCATGCCGACCACGCCGGGGTTGGCGGCGACCACGGCTTCCAGCTCCGCGTCGCTCACCTTGGAGAGGTCGCGTCCACCGGCCGACGCCTGCGCTGCCTGCCCGGCTTCGATCCCGGTCACGTACCCCCCGGCGGGTCGCGTGACGAGTGCCCTGGTCACGCCGAACGCGGTCACCGACAGGCCGACGACGCCGACCAGGATTCCGGCAAGGACCCGCCGCCGCGGCCGCCGGGGTGGTGCCGCCGGCTCGGCGCTGACGCCGGCCGCGGTCGGCACTTCGACCTCAACATCGGCCTCGGGCGCGGTCCCGGCCGGAGGCGCCGTTGGTGACCGCGCCCGCCGCCGGTAGCCGACCAGCACCCCCACCCCGGCGGCGAGGGCAGCCGCGGGCAGCAGCCACAGCGGCAGGGTGGCGCCGCGCGGTGGCGGGTCGAGCAGCACCCAGCGGCCGTAGCGGGCGACGAAGTAGTCGAGTACCTCCCGGTCGCTGCGCCCGGCGGCCACCATCTGGCGGATCTCGGCCCGGATGGCCGCCGCGGTCTGGCTGTCCGACTCGGCGACCGAGATGCCCTGGCAGTCGGGGCAGCGCAGCCGGGCCGCCAGCGCCGCCGCGCGGTCTGGGGTGGTGGCCGGCCCCCGGGCCAGGCCGGCCACGACCACGGCGGCGAGCACGACCAGGATCACGCCCGGGAGCCGGCGGCGCACGGCCAGGGCCGAGAGGCGCCGACCGCGACGCTCACCCTCCCCCCCTGGATCCTGGTGCCGCACCCGGTGGGGGGCTCGGGGGGAGCCGCCCCGGGCTCTCCTCGGATGCGACCAGGCCCTAGGCACGGGTCGGCTCCGCCGGGACGGGTGGCAGCTCGGTGCGCTCGGTCCCGTCCGGCCGGGCGCGGCGGCGCCGCGCCCGGCCGCCGGCCAGCGCCCACGCCCCGCCGGCGGCGGTGAGCAGCCCGCCAAACCACAGCAGCCACACCAGCGGGTAGCGGATGACCTGCAGCGAGACGCGCCCGGGCTCCAAGGCGGTCAGGCTCACGTAGACGTCCTGGGTGAGCCCGGCCCGCACCGCCGGGGTGCCGATCGCCTGGACCTGCCTGGGGTACTGGTTGAGGCGCGGCTCGAGGACGGCGACCAGCCGGGCGCCGCGGCGCAGCTCGAGCCTGGCGCCGCGGACCAGCCGCTGCGGCTCGGCGCGCTCGAACGTGCCGGTGAAGGTCAGCGTGAACGGGCCGGCCTTGGCCGACCGGCCGGTGGTAAGGGTTGCCTGCTGCCGGGTGCCGAGTGCGCCGGTGACCGCGATCGCGACCGCGACCATGGCCACCCCGGCGTGGGCGAGCTGGCCGCCCCAGTAGCCGGGGTTGCCGTGCAGCGCGCGCCAGGCCGCGGCGGGCCGGTGGCGCGGTGGCTCCTGGCGCACGGTCGCCGCCAGCCTGCCCAGCGCGGCCGCGGCGATTCCGGCGGCGAGGATCGTGACCAGCACCACCGACGGTGCCCGCACGCCGGCCACCACCAGCGCGGCGCCGGCGGCCAGGGCGGCGACCGCGGGCCAGCGCAGCCGCGCCCACACCAGCGCCGGGCTGGCGGCCCGCCATGGCAGCAGCGGGCCAACGCCCATCCCGAGCAGTAGGGCGAACCCGATCGGGACGGCCATGCGGTCGAAGAACGGGCGCCCGACCGAGACCTGGGTGCCGCTGAACGCCTCCACGAAGATCGGGTACAGGGTGCCGGTCAGCACCACGAACGCGAACAGCGCGAGCAGCAGGTTGTTGACCAGCAGGGCACCCTCCCGGCTGGCCATGCTCTCGAGGCCCGGGCTGCTGGCGACCAGGCCGGCGCGCAGCGCGAACAGGGTGAGCGAGCCGGCCACCACCAGCAGCAGGAACCCGAGCAGGGCCGGGCCGACCGCCGACTGGGTGAAGCTGTGCACCGAGGCGATCACCCCCGAGCGGGTCAGGAAGGTCCCCAGCAGCGTCAGCGCGAACGCGGCGATCGCCAGCACGAAGTTCCACGCCTGCAGCATGCCGCGGCGGAGCTGGACCACGGCCGAGTGGACGAACGCGGTGGCGACCAGCCAGGGCATGAACGAGGCGTTCTCGACCGGGTCCCAGGCCCAGAACCCGCCCCAGCCGAGCACCTCGTACGACCACCAGCCGCCCAGTACGACGCCCATGGTCAGCAGGACCCAGGCGACCAGGCTCCAGCGCCGCGTCCGCTCCAGCCAGGCCGCCCCGCCCCGCCCCAGCGCCAGCGCCGAGACGGCGAAGGCGAACGGCACGGTCAGCCCGACGTAGCCCAGGTACAGCAGCGGCGGGTGGAAGGCCACGAGCACGTGGTTCTGCAGCAGCGCGTTCGGTCCCGGACCGTCGGCCGGCGCCGGGTCGAGCACCCGGAACGGGTCGGCCGCGCTGGCCATCAGGCCGAAGAAGAACACCGCCACCGCGCCCATGACCGCCAGCGCGCCGGCGCCGAGCCGGTCGCCGTCGCGGAACCCGGCGAACACCGCCGCGGTGTAGCCGGCCAGGACCAGCCCCCACAGCACGATCGAGCCCTCCAGCGCCGCCCACGCGCTCACCACCGTGAACAGCAACGGAGTGGCCCGGGCGTGGTTCTGGGCGACGTAGGCCACTGAGAAGTCGTCGGTCAGCAGCGCCACCTCCAGCGCCACCATGGCGGTCAGCGCGCCCGCCACCATCCCGTACACGGCCGGGCGGAGCTGGACCCGGCCGGCCGCCTGCGGGCGCCGCCAGGCCCGCGCCGCCTGGGCGGCGAGCAGCAGCGCCGACAGCAGCCCCAGGGCCACGCCGCTGCGGCCCACCAGCGCGGTCACGGCACCTCGCCGACCCCAGCCGCGGGCGCGCGGCCGCCTTCGCCGGGTGGCCGGTAGTCCTCGTCGTGCTTGAGCAGCATGGTGTCGGACCAGAAGCGGCCCCCGGCCCAGGAGCCCTCGACGACCACGCCGACGCCCTCCCGGAACAGCTGCGACGGCGCGCCCTGGTGGCTGACCGGGACGGAGCGGCGGCCGTCGGTGAGGGTGAAGCCGACGCCGCCTGTCGCCTGGCGCACGCTGCCCGGCTCGACCAGCCCGCCCAGGCGGAAGCGGTGCCCGTCCGGGAAGTCGGCCCGGCGGGCCAGCGCCTCGCTGGGGGTCAGGTAGTAGACGAGGTTGTCGTTGAGGTTGCCGAACAGCAGCACGCCCAGCAGCACGGCGGCGATCCCCGCCGCCGGCACCACGAACCAGCGATACCTCACCGCAGCTCCTCCAGGCGGCGGCGCGCAGCCCGGAGGCGGCGGCGCAGCAGCAGCAGGTACCCGGCGACCCCGCCGGCGGTGACGGCGTAGCCGAGCGCGACCCAGCCCCACTCACCCACGATCGCGCATCCCCTCGGGCCGGGGCGGGGTGACCGCGGCGCCGGCCAGCGGCGGCTCGCCTTCGGCCAGCAGCCGTTCGGCCTCGTCCTGGAGCCGGGCGAGCTCCAGGCGGCGGGCGACCAGCAGCGCGTACAGGGCGGTGAAGGCGGCCACATTGACCAGCAGCGCGGCCAGCATCGCATGGTCGATGGTCGGGTCGCCGGGCTTGAGCACGGTCGGCGGCTGGTGCAGCGCACGCCACCAGACCACCGACAGGTGCACGATCGGCACCTGGACGAAGGCGACCACCCCGAGCACGGCGGCACGCCGCGCGCGGACCGCCGGGTCGGCCACGGCCCGGCGCAGCGCCAGGTAGCCGAGGTAGACGAAGAACAGCAGCGCGGTGGTGACCAGGCGCGGGTCCCAGGTCCACCACACGCCCCACACCGGCTTGCCCCACACCGACCCCAGGACCAGCGCCAGCCCGGTGAAGAACACGCCGACCTCGGCCGAGGCGGCGGCCAGCCGATCCGCGCCCGGCCGGCGGCGCCACAGCCACGCCAGGCTGGCGCCGAAGGTGACCGCAAAGGCCAGGTAGGCCAGCCACGCCGCGGGCACGTGGACATACATCAGCCGCTGCAGGTTGCCCTGCAGCCGGTCCGGCGGGGCGGCCATCGCCGCGGCCAGGCCGAGGGCGAGCAGGAAAGCGGTGGCCGCCGGCAGCCAGACCCGCCGGCCCGCGCGGGCGGTGGGGACGGTCCGGGCGGAGGTGGGGGTGTTGGCGGTCATCGGCTGGTCTCCTCCAGCGATCCGGCGGCCAGCACGCCGGCGGCGAGCACGACGAGGTCGACGGCGAGCAGGAGCAGCAGCCACACCACGGGGCTGCGCCCCGAGGCGGCGCCGGCCGCGACCTGGGTGCCGGCCAGCAGCAGCGGCACCGACAGCGGCAGGACCAGCAGCGGCGCCAGGGTGCCGCGGGCAGGCAGGCCGGCGGTGAGCGTGCCCGCCAGGGTGCCCAGCGCGGCCAGACCGACCGCCACCAGCAGCACGGTCGGCCAGAGCCACCGCCAGCCGGCCAGGCCGGGGTCGTACAGCGCCACCGCCACCGGCGCCAGCAGCGCCTGGAAGGCGACCAGCAGCAGGGCACTGGCCAGCGTCTGGCCGGCGAAGCGGGCGGCCGGGTCCACCCCGAGCAGGGCCAGCAGGTCGCGCTGGGCGGGAGCGTCCACGGCGGTCCCCCGCACCGTCACCAGCGTACCGAACAGCAGCACCACCACCCAGAACATCCCCCACCCGGCCTGGCGGAGCAGCGGCAGGTCGGCGCCGACGGCGACCGGCAGCAGCAGCAGCGCCGCCGCCCCGAAGGGGACGATCACCGGCAGCGCCTCGCCGGACCGGACCTCCACGCGCAGGTCCTTGGCCGCGACCTCGAGTGCGTGGCGGGCCAGCACACCGGCGCCTGCGACGGCGGCCGTCCGCTCAAGGCGCATCTGCGGCCTCCTCGACGGGCTGGAGCCGCCCATCGGCAAGCTCCACGGTGCGGTCGACCAGGGGACGCAGGCGCCGCGGCTCGTGCGAGACCAGCACGGCCGCGCCGCCGCGACCCTGGACGTCGTCCACCAGCAGCCCGACCAGCGCGGACGCCGCCGGGTCGAGCCCGGCGTGGGCCTCGTCGAGCAGCAGCAGGCGGGGCCTGGCGAGCAGGGCGCGGGCGAGCTCGGCGCGGCGCAGCATGCCCTGCGAGCAGTCCGCGGCCCGCCGGTGCCTGGCGCCGGCCAGGCCGACGACCTCCAACGCCTGCGCGACGCGGCCCGGGCGTTGGCCCAGGAGCCGCGCCACCAGCCCCAGGTTCTCGTCCAGGGTGAGCTGCGGGTAGAGCGCCGGCGCGTGGCCGAGCAGGGCGATCGCCGGCCGAACGGCCAGGCGCGCCGGCGCGTCCAGCGGCGCGCCGAGCACCGTGCCGCTGCCGGACGTGGGCGGCAGCAGGGTGGCCAGCACGCGCAGCAGCGTGGTCTTGCCGGAGCCGTTGGCGCCAACCAGCCCGACGGCCTGGCCGGCGTCGACCTCCAGGTCGACGGCTCGGAGGACCGGCGTGGCCCCCAGCCGGACGCCGACGCCGCGCAGGGCGGCCAGCGGCACACCGACCGAACCCGCCCGACCGGGGGGCGCCCCGGCACGCTCGGCGAGCGGGGGCGGCGAGCCGGACGCCGGCCGCCGACGCGCGGACGGGCGAGCGGTCAGCGGCACGGGGGCGCGACTCCAAGGTCGACGACGATGTTCCGACAGAGCGTAGTCGGCGGTGGCGGCGACCGCCACCCGTCCACCGCCCTGACGAGAGACGCCCGATCCGGAGGGTCCTGGTGCTACGCGATGTCGTAGAATGGGCGCATGCCAAAGTCGCGCTCCAGGCGCAACCCCAAGCGGCCCCCGCAGGTCCAGCGGCCGCCCAGGTCCGGGCTCTCCTACCGGGGCCGGGATGCGGCCCCCCTGGCACCGCGCCGTGGGCTGGAGCGTGATCGGCCTCGGCGTGGTCATCATCGTCGTCAACGACCTGGCCTTCGCCGACATCGAGCTGATGCCGGGCGGGCACAGTGAGCTGTACCTCCTGCTCGGCCTGCTCGTCGCCGGCGTCGGGAGCTGGTGGACGGGACTGTTCGACCGCCCGTAGCGAACCCCCCGGCCGTGGTCGCCCAGACCCTCCGAGCCGCTTTTCACCACGCGGTCGCGGGGAGTGACAGCCCATGACGACTGCCATCTCGGCCCGCCGCTGGGCCCTGCGCGCCCTCGCGTTGGTGGTCGGCGCTGGGCTGGCGCTCGCCTTCCCCGCAGCCGATGCCTGGTGGCTGGCATGGGTCGGGCTGGTCCCGCTCCTGCTGCTGCTCGCGCTGGCGGGCTCGTCCCGCGAGGCGGTGTGGCGGAGCTGGCTGGCGGCAAGTGGCTTCTTCGTCGCCCTGCACCACTGGCTGCTGCCACACCTGGGCTTGTTCGTGCTGCCGGCGGGCGCGGTGACCGGTGCCGCCTGGGTGCCGTTCGGGCTGGCTGCGCACCGGCTCCTGCGCGGGCGGCTCTCGGCCCCGCAGGCCGGCCTGGCGCTGGTCGTGCTCCCATCCGTGTGGCTGACGATCGAGGCGTTGCGGTCCTGGAAGCACCTGGGTGGGACGTGGGGGCTGTTGGGCCTGAGCCAGTGTCGGGTGCGGCCCGTGCTGGCGGTGGCGTCCCTCGGCGGGGTGTGGCTGATCAGCTTCCTGCTGGTCACCGTCAACGTCGGCGTGGCCGCCGCGGTGGCCCCCGGTGCCGCCACCCGCGCGCGGCTGCTCGGCGGCGGGGCCGCCGTCCTGCTCGCCGGCGCCGCCGTCGCCTACGGGCTGCTGCGACCCGAGCCGCAGGTGACGGGCAGCCTGCGTGTGGCCGGCGTGCAGCCGGGTGTCGTGCGGGACGCCCAGGCGCGGCTGGCAGCGCATCTGCGTCTGACGCGGCAGCTTGCGGGCGGCGATCATGACCTGGTGGTCTGGGGGCAGAGCAGCGTGGGGGTCGACCCGACGCAGCGGCCCGAGGTGGCGCGCCGGCTGCGGCAGGCGGCTGCCACCGCGGGCAGCGACGTGCTCGTCAATGTGGACGCGCGCACGCCAACGGGGCGCATCACCAAGTCAACGCAGCAGTACACGCCCGACGGCCTCGCCGGCGTCTACGAGAAGACGCGGCTGGTGCCGTTCGGTGAGTACATCCCGCTTCGGCCGCTGCTCGGATGGGTGACCGAGTTCACTGAGGCGGCCCAGGTGGACCGGACCCCCGGCGACGAGCCGACGACGCTGCGCGTTGCCGGGGTGCTGGTCGGGCCCCTCATCTCCTACGAGTCGACCTTCCCCGACCTGCACCGCACGCTCGCCCGCATGGGCGCCGAGCTCACCCTGGTGCAGGGCTCCCTTACGACGTTTCAGGGCACGTGGGCGCACCAGCAGCAGGCGAGCTTCGAAGCGGTGCGGGCAGTGGAGTCGGGCCGTCCGGCGGTGCTGGTGGCGATGAGCGGAACCTCCGCTGCATTCGACTCGCGGGGCAGGCGCCTTGCCTGGGTGCCGCCGGAGGAGCGTGGGACGTTCCTGGTTGACGTACCGCTGTCCCAGGAGGAGACACCGTACGTGCGGCTGGGCGACTGGGTGCCGCTCATGGCCGGAGCAATCACCGCCGGGGCCGCCTTCACGGTCGCCAGCCGCAAGCGCAGGGAGCGCTCGCCGGCAGCGCGCCACCAGGCCTCCACTTCGCCTTTGCCCGGCGACCCCCAGGACACAACCGACGTGCCTCAAGACTAGGCAGGCCGGCCGCGAGCGTGGCCAGGCCGGTGCCAGCAGGCTGAGGGCGCGCAGGCAGCGTCACAGAACCCGGCGATCGCATCGCGCCGCTGAACCGAGAACGCCGCGTGGACGAATGCGTGATAGCTGCGCAGAGCGGCAGCGAGCAGGACAACCCCGCACGAGGAGCCGCTGGATGCCGTCACGCGCCCGCATCGTCAAGGCGCTCACCACCGCCGTGGTGCTGGCGCTCACCGCTCAGGCGGCCGGCGCCGAGGACCGTCGGGGCGGCTCGCCGCAGGCCACCGACCTGCGGGGCGGCATTCAGGCTGGCAGGCGCGGCACGGGGCTGACGCCGCCGGCTTGGCGGTTGCCCTGGAGGAGGCGGATCGGGCCGTCGCCGACGCCCGCGGAAAGCTGCGGGAGGCGCGGGAGCGCCTGGCGCTCACCCGGGAGTACAAGGCGCAGGCCACCGAGGCGCTCATCGAGGTCGGTTCGCGGGCCGACGCGCTGCAAGGGGTGCTGGCTGAGCGGGTCCGCGACGCCTACATGACCGGCAACCTCACCGGCCTGGCCCTCGTGCTGGAGGCCGACAGTCTCCCCCACCTGCTCAACAGGACCGCCACCGCCGGCTATGCCGCTCAACGGGAACGCGAGACGCTGGCCCGGCTCGAGGCGGCCCGCGACCAGATCGCCTCCCTGCACGCCACCCAGGTCCAGAACGAACGCGAGCAGCAGGCCGCCGAGGCGGCGGTGGCCGGCAGGCTGGCCGAGCTGCTGCGGGTCCGGGCGGCGCGGGCGGCGGCCAAGCGGGCGCTCGACGCCCGGGCGGCCGGGCTGGCCGGCGCCACAGCCCAGGCCCGAGCCAGCTCCTAGGAGCTCCGCCGCCTCATCCTGCAGCAGGAGCAGACCCTGGCGCTCGCGGGCGGTGGCCGGCCGGCGGGCGGCGGGACCGGTGGCCGCTGCGACCTGTCGGGCGTCTCGACGGCCGAGCTGTGGATCATCATGCGGGAATCCGGTGGGGACCCGGCGGCCGACAACCCGACCTCGACCGCGTTCGGGCTCGGGCAGCTGCTGCTCGGCAACCGCATCCTCTATCTCGGCCGAGACTACGCCACCACCGACTGCGGCAAGCAGCTGGGGGCGTTTCGCGCCTACGTGCGCGACCGCTACGGCAGCGCCGAGCGGGCCAAGGCGTTCTGGCAGGCCAACGGCTGGTATTAGCCCGTGGTGGTGGGCTGCCAGCGCGCCCCGCCGTCGTCGCTGCGGAACACCACCGCCCGCTCGCCGTCGAGGCCGGCGGCGTACAGCCGCTGCCCGGTGCGGTCGGCGAGGGCGACCGCCGCGACCTCCGTCGGCGGCGGGGCGGTCGCGGCGAAGGTCCGGCCGGCGTCGGTGCTCTTGAGGATCTGACCGCCCGCGGCGGCCAGGAAGCCGGCGCCGTCGGCTGACCGGGCGATCCACATGGCGCCCGGGATCGCCCCCAGCCGCTGCCAGGAGCGCCCACCGTCGGTGGAGCGCAGCAGGAACTGCATGTCGGACAGGTACAGCGTCCGCGGGTCCTCGGGGTCGACCAGGATCGGTCCCATGGTCTGCACGGTCGGGTTGACCACCGTCCAGGTGGCGCCCTGGTCGTCGCTGGCGAGCAGGCCGCGGCCGACCACGGCGGCGTACAGCCGCCCGCTGGCCGGGTCGCGACCCAGGCCGTGCACGTCGGTGGCGGGCAGGCCCTGGTTGCGCATGGTGAAAGTCCGTCCGCCGTCGGTGCTGACCTGGAAGCCGGGATGGCCGCCGAGGTAGTGCCTGCTCGGGTCCTTGGGGTCGATCTCCCAGCCCATCGGGTCAGCGCCGTCCAGCGAGGCCACCTGGGTCCAGGTGCGGCCCCTATCGGTCGACGCCGCGGCGCCGGCGTGCCCGCCGACCCACAGACGGTCCGGGTCGCTGGGGTCGACCACCATGGAGTGCAGGTCGCCGCCGACGAACGGCGCGGTGGCGCGGCTGGCAGTGTCGCTGCCGGGTCGGCTGACGATCCAGCCGCCGACGGCAAGCGCGACGGCGGCCAGCAGGCCCACCACCCACAGCCGCTGACGACACTGGGGCCGGCGGCGGCCGGCGGCGGGACGGCGTGGCGTCGGCCGCGCCTTGGCGGGCGTCCTGCCGCGGGTGGCGGTGCTGGACGCCTTGCCTCGGGAGGTGGAGCGCTTGTTCGCGGACATCTCCGACGCACCGTAGCAGATCCAGGTCGCGGAAGGGCACGAAGGCCCGAGCCCACTGATTTCTACGCGCTGTCGTAGTAGCCTGCTGGATCATGCCCGGCATGCTGTCTGATGAGGAACCGCGGCCGCGCGTCAACGCCAGCCGGTTGGGGCTTGTGGTTCCTGGGCTCGTGCTGGTCGTGCTCCTCGTGGTGCTGGCCGGCGGGGTGATCGCGGTGCGGCGCTCGGTCGTCCGCTCCGGGGTCGACAGCTTCACCATCACTGCCGCCAAGCAGCCGGCCGATGTCGAGGTGCGCCGCCGGGTCGTCGACCTGGAGGGCAGGCTGCTGGCCGACGACCGGCCGTGGTCGTCGACAGCCGCGCGCGGCTCGGTACTGGTGGTTAGCTACTGGGCGTCGTGGTGCGCGCCCTGCCGGGCCGAGCAGCCCGACCTGACCCGGGTCGCCCGCGGCTACGCCGCCCGCGGCGTCGCCTTCCTGGGCGTCAACATCAACGACGACCGGGACAGCGCCCGCGGCTACGTGCGCGAGCTCGGCGTCCCTTACCCGTCGCTGTTCGACCCCAAGGCCGAGACCGCGCCGCGGCTAGGCGTGGTCGGCCTGCCGACCACCTTCCTCCTCGACCGCGACGGGGTGGTCGGCTACCAGCGCACCGGCAAGACGACGGCGGCCAGCCTCTCGGCTCGGCTGGACGCCCTGCTGGCCCAGGGTGGACGGTGGCAGCGGTGAGCGGGCTGCTGGTCGTGACGGCCGCCTTCCTGGCCGGCGTGCTGAGCTTCTCCTCGCCGTGCTGCCTGCCGCTGCTGCCCGGCTACGTCGCCTATGTCAGCGGGGACCCCGACCGGTCCAGCCCGCGACGGACGATGACGGCCGCCGCGCTGTTCACGCTCGGGTTCGGGCTCACCTTCACCGCCCTGGGCGCCAGCGCCTCCTGGCTGGGCTGGGCGCTGCTCAGCAACCGGCCGGTGCTGGTGCGCGCGGCCGGGCTGCTGGTCGCCGCCGTCGGGGTGGCCACCATCCTCGGCGCCGGGATCCCCGGGCTGGCCCGCGAGCGCCGCCTGCTGGCCCTGCACCGGCTGCCGCGGGGCCCGGCGTTCGCGGTGCCGCTGGGGGCGGCGTTCGCGCTGGGCTGGACCCCGTGCATCGGGCCGGTGCTGGCTGGGCTGCTCACCGCCGCGGCCGCCAGCCAGACCGCCGCGGTCGGCACCGCCCTGCTCGGCGTCTACGCCGCCGGCCTGGCCGTGCCCTTCCTCGTCGTCGCCTGGGCGGCGGCCCACGGCCGCGCCGGCGTCGGCTGGCTGCGCCGCCACCACCTGGCGCTGGCCCGCGCCGGCGGCGGGCTGCTGGTGGTGATGGGGCTGGCGATGGCCGCCGGCTACTGGACGCAGCTGTTCGGCCCCCTGCTCCGCTTCTTCGCCCGCTCCGGCTGGCCACCGATCTGATGGACGCCGAGGTGCTCGACCGCCGCCGCGTCCTGGCCGCCGGTGCCGCGCTGCTGCTGGCCGGCTGCGCACCGGCCACGACCCGGCCGGCCGACCGCCCGCCGCAGACGCCCACCACGGGTGCCCGCCTGGATCCGGACGCGGTCCGGGTCCGCTTCGACGGCTTCGCCAGCGGGCCGGGCTTCAGCCTGCCTGACGACCTGGCCGGCCGACCCCAGGTGGTCAACTTCTGGGCGTCCTGGTGCGCGCCCTGCCGCAAGGAGATGCCGGTCCTCCAGGCCCTCTCCCAGCAGCTCCGCGGCCGGGTCGACTTCCTGGGCGTCGACTACCTCGACCAGGCCGGGCCGGCCCGCCGCCTGGTCGCCGAGACCGGCGTGACCTACCGGCTGGCCGCCGACCCGCGTGGCGGGGCGGGCACCAGGCTGGGCATCACCGGCCTGCCGACGACGCTGTTCATCGACGCCAGCGGGGTCCTGGTCGGCCGCCGGGTCGGTGAGCTGGACGCCCGCCGTCTGCGCGAGGCGATCCGCGGCTACCTCCAGGTGCAACCGTGACACGCCCCTGACCGCCGCGTCATCCCGCTCAGGTCACGGAGGGCGCTCGTGCGCGGCGCCGCAGGAGCAGGAAGAGGGGGATGGCGACCGCGACCGCGACGGCCGCGGTGAGCTGGCTGGCGTCCAGCCCGAGCAGCAGGCGCTTGTCGGTCCGGAAGACGTCTTCGACCAGACGGACCAGGCCATAGGCGATCGTGAACGTCAGGGTGAGGTGGCCCTCCCAGCGCGGTCGCCGTCCAACCCAGGCGAGCAGGCCGAACACCAGCAGCGCGCCCATCAGGTCGTACAGGGCGGCGAGGTGCACGACCGCGCCAGGTGGGCACGGCGATCCGACCGACTCGCCGACGACCGCGACCGGCGGGCACCGGTAGCCCAGCGCGAACGAGGTCGGCTTGCCGAGGTGGTCGGCGATCGCCAGGTCCCCGATGCGGCCGATCGCGATCCCAAGCGCCAGGCCGGGCACGGCCGCGTCGAGCACCTGGAGCAGCCGCAGCCCCCGCCGGTGGACCAGCGGCAGGCCGGCAAGCACCGCCCCGGTAATCCCGCCGAGCAGGGTCAGCCCGCCCTCCCAGACCCGCAGCCACTCCAGCGGCGAGGCGAACTCCGACGGGTGGTTGAGCACGTAGAAGAACCGGGCACCGACGATACCGCCGACCGCCGCCCGCGCGACGAGAACATTGATCGTCGCCTCGTCGATCCCCCGCGCGCGGGCGGCGCGGCGCAGCAGCGCCGCCCCGGCCAGGAAGCCGAGCGCCGCCATGATCCCGTGCGGCGAGACGGCCAGCGGCCCGAGATGGATCCGGACCAGCGGCGTGTACGAGATCACCGCGAGCGCCGACAGCGCTCCGCCTCCTTCTTGCTCCAGTGCCGCCGACGACCTCCTATGACAGAACGTAGTAGTAGAGTACAGGGCGTGGCAGCGCCAAGCCCGCAGTGGGGCACCCCCACCGCCGACGCCTCGGCCGTCGCGGTTGCCGCTCAGCCCAGCAGCAGGGCCGCGTGACGCTGCTGGTTGACCCAGAGCAGAAGGAGCACGATGCCGGCGAGCAGCCAGAACAGCCGCGTCGGGTGGAACTGCACATCCAGCCAGCGCCCGGCCAGCCGGCCAGCGGCGGCCCGGACGAGCATCGCGAGCGCGCCGGGGGTGACGAGCAGGCTGGCCGGGTTGTACCCCCATGCCCGGCCGGGCTGCCCCCGTAGGAAGGCGATGACACCGCGGGTCATGCCGCAGCCCGGGTCCATGATCTCGAACCAGCGGTGCAGCGGGCCGTGCAGGTCGACCGGCGGCGGCCCTGTGACGGCCAGGACCGCGGCGACCAGCAGCCCACCCGCCGCCGGCCATACCAGCTCGGGACGCCGGTCGACCCCGCTCCAGCCCACCCCCTCGACCCCGAGCCGACGAAGCAGGCCGGCGGGGCGCCGTGCGGACGTGGTGTCCACGGGCACCTCCTCCAGCCGTCCGGGGCCGCCGTGCTGAGTGTACGGGCGACCCGGCGTGTGTGGCGGCCGGCCGCTGGACAGCGCCCGCGGCAGCGCGCCAGCAGGTGGCACGGCGTGGTCCTGGCCGCGCTGGCCGGCGGCTGCCTGGCCGCGTCGCTGCCGCCGCCTGGCTGGTGGCCGCTGGGACCCGCCGGGGTGGCGCTGCTGGCGGTCGCGCTCCGCGGCCGGGCGCTGCCCGCCCGCGCGGTGGCCGGCATGGTCGCGGGCCTGGCGCTGTTCGTGCCGGGTCTGGCGTGGATGGCGGCGTTCTCGGCGCCCGGCTATGCCGTGGCGGTGCTGGTCGAGGCGGGGTTCCTGGCGGCCGCCGCGGCCGCGGTGCCGCCCGGGCGCGGCCGCCTGCTCGCGCTGCCCGCCGCGCTGGTGCTCGCCGAGGCGGCCAGGGGCGGCTGGCCGTTCGGCGGCCTGCCCCTGGCCGGCCCGGCACTCGGGCAGGCGGGCGGCCCGCTGGCTCCGGCGGCCGCCGTGGCCGGCGCTCTTGGGCTGGTCGCGGTGCTCGCCGTGACGGGCGCTGCCCTGGCCGCGGTGCGCGACCGGCGGACCGCGCTCGCGGCCCTCGGCGTCCTGGTCGCGGTCGCCGCCGTCGCCGGGCTCGGCGGCGTCCTCCCGCGCGGCGGGCCGGCCGGTTCGCTGAGCGTGGCCGCGGTCCAAGGGGGCGGGCCGCGCGGGGTCCCGGGTGTGGAGGCCGACTTCGGCGGCGTGCTGGCACGCCAGCTGGCCTCCAGCGGACGGGTTCGGCCGCCCGTCGACCTGGTCCTGTGGCCCGAGGGCGTGGTCGACGTGGACGGGCCGGTAGCCGGCTCCGGTGCCGACGCCGCGCTCGGCGGGCTTGCCCACAGCCTCGGCGCGACGGTGGTCGCCGGGGTGACCGAGGCGGTGGGCGCCGACCGGTTCCGCAACGCCGCCGTGGCGTGGAGCCCGCAAGGGGCGCGGGTGGCCCGCGACGACAAGGCCCATCGGGTCCCGTTCGGCGAGTACGCGCCCGGGCGGCGGCTGCTGGCCAGGGTTGTCGACCTGTCGC
>WNFV01001844.1_pt1 | contig 28591 bp, 28 predicted proteins | sample 5400101 | NCBI WGS metagenome assembly WNFV01 (sample SAMN13153361, study PRJNA577476) | soil metagenome | isolation source: 115 cm soil or saprolite under grassland replicate 1 | place: USA:California | collected 2016-06-15
CCGTTTCGGTTACGGCCGCGTCCTGGGACGGAATTCACTAGGCTCGGTTCCCAGTGCGCAGGGGCTCGATCGTCCAGCTCGTCACCCTCGGAGTCGTGATCGGCGCCGCCGCCACGCTCGTTGCGCTGCTCGTCCCGTGGCTGCCGCCGAACGCAGCCGAGGAGCGCGACGGGATCGATCTCGTCTTCTGGTTCACGACCGCGATCTGCATCGCGATCTTCGCGCTCGTCGGCGCGGTGATCGTCTACTCGGTGATCAAGTTCCGCGCACGGCCGGATGACGACGCAGACGGCCCGCCGATCCACGGCCACACGGGGCTCGAGATCGTCTGGACGACCGTGCCGGCGATTCTCGTCACGGCGATCGCCGTAATCAGCGGCATCGTCCTCGTCCAGAACGACCGCGCAGGCACCAACCACCTGAACGTGAACGTGACCGCGCGCCAGTTCGCCTGGACGTTCTCGTACCCCGGGCAGGGCAACCTGGCCTCTGCGCAGCTGAGGCTGCCGGTCGGCCGCTCGGTCGAGCTGCACCTCCGGGCGCTCGACGTGATCCACTCTTTCTGGGTACCCGAGTTCGGGCAGAAGCAGGACGCGTTGCCAGGCCAGGACACAAAGGTCGTGATCACGCCCACGAAGGTGGGCACGTACCCGGTGATCTGCACCGAGCTCTGCGGGCTCGGCCATGCGCTGATGCGGACGTCGGCGATCGTGATGCAGCCGGCTGCGTTCAACGCCTGGGTCAAGCGGCAGCAGACCGCGCTGAAGGCGCCTCCAGGGGAGGCGGGCAAGTCCGTTTTCGCGGCGAACGGGTGCGCCAGCTGTCACACGCTGCAGGCGGCCGGGGCCTCGGGAAAGGTCGGCCCCGACCTCGATAAGCTCCCCGCGTACGCGAAGCAGGCGGGCAAGCCGCTCGAGGACTTCGTCAGAGAGTCGATCGTGGATCCCAATGCGTATGTTCAGCCCGGCTTCCCGAAGGGCGTGATGCCTCCCTTCGCCACCCTGCCGAAGGACCAGCTTGACGCACTGGTCATGTTCCTCATCGACTCGAGCAAGGGAGGGAAGTGACCACCACGGCCGAGCATCACGATCCAGCTAGCGCTTTGCCGAAGGCAAAGCGCAACTACCTGCTCCAAGCGGGCTGGATCCGTGCCGCCTGGATGATGTGCCTGTTCTGGGGGATCGGGCTCGGGCTCGTGCTCGTCTTCCGCTGGTGGGGCGGCTGGGACCCGCTGTTCAAATGGTCGGCGATCACGGTCGTGGCGACGCTGACCGCGGCGCCGATCGGGTTCCTCGCCGGGCTCGGCACCTTCGACTACTGGGTGCGCTGGGCGGCCGGCGCGCCGACAGTTCCGGAGGACCACTCGACGCACGGCGGCCGCACCTGGCAGGACTACTTCCGGCCGAACACCGACCACAAGGTGATCGGGATCCAGTACGTCGTGACGACGATCGTCTTCTTCATCGCCGGCGGCCTGATGGCGATGATGTTCCGCGCCGAGCTCGCGCAGCCCGGGATGCAGTTCGTGGACAACCAGACCTTCAACGGCCTGGTCTCGGTGCACGCGGCGCTAATGATCTTCCTGTTCGTGATCCCGGCCTTCGCGGGGCTCGGGAACTACGTGATCCCGCTGATGATCGGCGCACCCGACATGGCGTTCCCCCGCCTGAACGCCCTCTCGTTCTGGCTGCTGCCGATCGCCGGTGTGATGATGCTGCTCAGCTTCGTCGTCCCCGGCGGCGCCTTCGCGGCGGGCTGGACCGGCTACGCCCCATTAGCCGTCGACCAGCCGCTCGGGAGCGTCTTCTTCAACATGGGCGTCCAGTGGGCGGGCGCGTCCTCGATCATGACCGCGCTCAACTTCCTCGTCACGATCATCACCATGCGCGCGCCCGGGATGACCTTCTGGCGCATGCCGCTGCTCGTGTGGGCGAACTTCACCACCTCGCTGCTGGTCGTGATCGCTACCCCGTTCATCGCCGGCTCGCAGTTCTTCGTCATGTTCGACCGCGTGATGCACACGAACTTCTTCGACGCGGCCGACGGCGGCTACCCGCTGGGCTACCAGCACATCTTCTGGTTCTACTCGCACCCGGCGGTCTACATCATGATGCTGCCCGGCTTCGGCATAGCCTCGGAGGTCATCTCCGTGATGGCCAGGAAGCCGATCTTCGGCTACCGGCTGATGGCCCTGAGCCTGATGGCCATTCTCGTGCTCGGGTTCTCGGTCTGGGCGCACCACATGTTCGTCGCGGGCGTCGCTCCGTGGCTGCGGATCCCGATGATGGTCACCTCGCTGGTGATCGCCGTGCCGACCGGGATCAAGGTGTTCTCGTGGTTAGCAACGATCTGGGAAGGCCGGATCAGATTCTCGACGCCGATGCTGTTCGCGCTCGGGTTCGTGTCGATGTTCGTGATCGGCGGCCTCTCCGGGATCTACCTCGCCGCGGTGCCGATCGACATCCACGCCTCCGACACGTACTTCGTCGTCGCGCACATCCACTACGTGCTCTTCGGCGGCTCGCTGTTCACGATCTTCGCCGGGATCTACTACTGGTTCCCGAAGATGACCGGGCGGATGTACAACGAGCGGCTCGGGAAGCTCCACTTCTGGCTGACCTTCATCGGGTTCAACGTCACCTTCTTCCCGATGCACTGGCTCGGCCTGCAGGGGATGCCGCGCCGCGTCTCCGACTACTCGCCGCGCTTCGGCGACCTGAACATGATCATCTCGCTCGCCTCGTTCTTCCTCGGCGCCTCGATCGTCGTCTTCCTCTACAACATGATCACGAGCTGGGTACGCGGCCGGAGGGCCGACGCGAACCCGTGGCGCTCGATGACGCTCGAGTGGCAGGTCTCCTCGCCGCCGCCCTACTTCAACTTCGACGAGATCCCGCAGGTCGTCGGCAACCCGTACGAGTACGGCGTGCCCGGCGCCCGGCACGCGGTCTTCAACGGTGATCGCGTCGAGCACCTGGAGGAGGTGCACACGTGACGCATGTCCTGGTGGTCGCCAATGAGACCGTCGCGGGCAAGGCGCTGATCGACGCGCTCGAGCGGCGTTCCGGCGGCGACGAGCTCCAGGTCTCGGTCGCCTGCCCCGTGAACGCGCCCCGGGAGGGGTACGTGGTCTACGAGGACACGCGGCGGGCGGCGGCACGGCGGCGGCTGGACAAGACGCTGGCGCAGCTCCAGGAGAGCGGGATTGCCGCGGACGGCTACGTGGTCGACGCCGACCCGGTGGACGCGGTCCGGGACGCGCTCAACCAGCTCGAGCCGCCGGTGGACGAGATCGTCGTCTCCACCCACCCGGAGCCGAAGTCGGGCTGGCTGCGGCGGAACGTCGTCGATCGGATCCGCAAGGTCGCGGGGACCATCCCCGTCGAGCACGTTGTCGTCGACCTCGAGAGCGAGGGCGGCGAGGCGAACGTGCTGGTGGTCGCCAACGAGACGGTGCTCGGCTCGGCGCTGCTCGACCGGATCAAGGCGCGCGCCGCCCGGTCACCCGCGAGCTTCATGATCATCTGCCCGCAGAGCGACCTCCAGATGTCGGGTCATCCCGATGCCGACCGGCGCCTGCGCCGCGCGCTCGCCGCACTGCGTGGGGCGGGGATCGACGCGCACGGCCAGGTCGCGCACCCCGATCCGTACACGGCCGCGCTGCACGCCGTCCAGGACGAGCGGGTGGACGAGATCATCGTTTCGACCTTCCCCGGCGCTGCGCGGTCGAGCTGGCTCCGGAAGGACGTCGTCACGCGGTTGCGGGAGGCGACGAAGCTCCCGGTCGAGCACGTCGAGGTCGAGCCGGCCGCGGTCGGAGCTATTCCGTGAGCGCTCACTCCGAAGCGCACGAGCCCGGCGTCATCGAGCACCATGGCCCCCCGGCCGCGAACGTCAGCTCCCGCGTGGACGCCCGCGTCCTCGGGATGTTCCTGTTCATCGCCTCGGAGATCATGCTCTTCGGCTCGTTCTTCACGGCCTATTTCTTCGTGCGGGTCGTCAACGACGCGCCGCACTGGCCGCCGACCGGTTACCACCTCCCCGTCTTCGTCGCCGGAATCAACTCGGCGATCCTGCTCACCTCGAGCTTCACGATGCACTGGGCGCTGACGTCGATCAAGCGCGGCAACCGCGCCGGTCTCAAGGCCGGGCTCGTGCTCACCTTCCTGATGGGCTTCACGTTCCTCGCCACGCAGATCACCGAGTACGCTCGTATCGGCTTCGCCCCGCGCGACAACGCGTTCACGACGATCTTCTTCGGGCTGACGGGACTCCACGGCGCGCACGTCTTCGTCGGGCTGACGCTGCTGCTCGCCGCGACGGTCAGGGCCTTCCGCGGCCACTACACGGCCGAGCACCACCACGGCGTCGAGATCCCGGGGATCTACTGGCACTTCGTGGACGTGATGTGGATCGTCGTGTACACGACCGTCTACCTGATCTGAAATAGGGTCGAGCGCCGGGGAAGGAGTGCGCAGGTGAAGAACCCGTTTCGCAGCGAGGCCGAGGCGTACCGGTTCGTGATGGGCACGGTCGTCTACTTCGCGGCGATCGTGATCGCGACTGCGGTGGGCGGCCGTTGGTGGGGTCTCGGCGCCTTCGTTGTCGTCACGGTCGCGGTGTTGCTCTGGGTCTTCCGGCGGGAGGCGCGTGAGCGTGCACCGGTCGCGCCGTCTCGGAACCGGAGCGTGGAGGGCGAGCGGCGCATCCTCGTCGTCGCGAACGAGACGGTGGCCGGTGGTACGCTCCGCGACGCGATCAAGGCAGCGGCCGAGGGTGCGCGGGCGAACGTGCTCGTCGTCTGTCCGGCGCTGAACACGAAGCTCAAACACTGGACGTCGGACGAGGATAAGGCGCGCGCCGCGGCGGAGGACCGGCTGGCGCGCAGCATCCGCGAGCTGGAGCGGCTGGGGATCGCCGCTCGAGGCGAAGTCGGGGACGCCGACCCCCTCCAGGCGATCGAGGACGCGCTGCGCACCTTCGGTGCCGACATGATCATCATCTCCACGCACCCGGAGGGGCGCTCGAACTGGCTCGAGCGGGGTGTCGTATCGGGCGCGCGCGAGCGGTTCGCAGTCCCGACCACGCACGTCGTGGTCGATCTCGAAGCCGAATCGCGGGCCTAGCGCCTACCATAGGGGTGAGCCCGCTCTGCCGGCTTCCCCGAAGCACTCGCAAACTCGTGGGGGAGCGGGAGCACGGGCTTTGGCAAACGTCGACCAGGAAGGGGCTTGATGAGCGCAAAGAAGCGACAGCAGACGATGGCGAAGTTCATGCGGGAGCAGGCGGTCAAGGAGCGCCGCATGCTGAAGCGGCAGAGGAAGGAAGAGGCGGCCGCGGCCGCGCGTATCGCCAAGGCCGGAGGCCTGACCGCTCCCGAAGCGGGCGAGACAACCGAGGTCAAGGCTCACGCGGACCACAGCTAGACTGCCGAGGTGGCTGCGCGAGCAAAGCGAGGTAAGACCCGTGAGGCCCCGTCGACGGGCGGGCGCCGGAAGGTCTTCGATCAACGGCGAAGGTCGTGCCACTTCTGCAAGGGCAAGATCGTCGAGATCGACTACAAGGACATAGCCCAGATCCGCCGCCACGTCTCCGAGCGGGGCAAGATCAAAGGCCGCGGCAACACGGGCACCTGCCGCAGACACCAGACCCAGCTCGCCGTCGCGATCAAGCGTGCACGCGAGATGGCGCTGCTTCCGTACGTCGGTGATGCGCCGGAGCCGACGCGGTCACGCTCCCGCCCCGGCGGCTAGCAGCTAGCGCAGCTTCGTCGGGGTAATCGGCACGAGCGCGAGGCCTCCGCTTGCGAGGTTGCGCCGTGCCACTGCGCAGATGGTGAGCGAGGCGAGGACACCCAGTACGGCGGCGATAAGCGCGGTCAGCACGAGCAGGAGCCCGGAGGCGAGCGAGAAGTTGATCGCGGCGTCCTTGCCGACGCCGAGCGCGAGCAAGATGGCGGCTGCCGCGCCGGCGTTCACTACCGCGCCGCCGGAGGTGATCGGGATCACGCCGGCGGCGGCTCCGAGACAGATCACGGACAGGGCGAGCGTCGGTGAGAAAGAGACCCCCAGCGCGGTGAGCAGGGCCGCGCTGCCGAAGGCACGCGTCGACCAGCAGGCGAACAGGTAGAACCACGCGACGATCGCGTCGCGACGGCCGCGCGTGGTCGTGTGCCTGGCAATGTGCTCGCTGAGCGTGCGCAACCGGCGGCTCCGGCGCAGCAGCGGCAGCGCCACCACTCGCCCGCCGACGACGAGCAGGGTGCAGCATGCGATTCCGAACACCACGACGATCAACAGCGGGCCGCGGAGGGCTGAGCCGCTCGTCGCGGTCGCCGAGATCGAGAGCGGAAGCATCGCGATCGCGTCGATCATCCCGAGCGAGATGATCGACAGGACGATCGCCTGGAAGCCGATCCGAATGCCTCCGAGCTTGCGCAGCGTTCCGACCTTGACGACGTAGTCGAGGCGGAAAGGAAGGACGACGCCGCTGGCGGCGGCCGCGCCGACCGAGGCGAGGCAGCGGGCCTGGTCGGGACACTCCTCCGGCGGAAAGAGTCTGTGCCAGCCCCGCGCGCGGAAGAGGAAGCTGGCGAGGTAGGAGAGAGCGGCGGCGGCGACCAGGAGCGGCTGGGCGTGGTCGAGCGGCCAGCTGGACTGGGTCAGCCGGCGGCCGACGAGTACCGAGGCAATGATGGTGAGCAGGGCGAAGGCGACGCCAGCGATGACGCGGCGGCGCCGTGTCGAGGGAGGCCGGAGGAGGCGCCTAGTCATGATCAGCCGTCCTCCTCGCCTCTCCGCGGCGCGAAGCGCCGCGTACAGCTGTGAATTGTCGCACCAATTTGCGCCGGCTGCGCTACCAGGGCTTCTCCGCGGCCAGCACGGGGAAGGTCCCGTGCGTTGCGAGGATGCTGCGGATGCGCTCGAGGTGGGCGACGGTCCGGTCCGCCAGCCGCCGGCCATAGCGGCTGACGACCTCGTTGTCGCGGAGCTTGTACACGGCCCGAACGCGTTCCCACGTCGGCAGCGTGTCGCTGATGATGTCGAGGCACTCGCGGATCCGGAAGCCCTGGCGGACGAAGATCGCAGGCCAGTCGGTGACCAGCTCGGCGGCGGAGTGGTAGAGCACGGCGCGGAGCTCGCGGTCCTCTGCAGACGAGACTCGACTGCGCATCGCCAGGTCCGAGAAGCCGACGTGCCCGCCTGGCCGCACCATCCGGAAGAGCTCGCCGACCAGCCGGTTCTTGTCGGCCTCGGTGACGCAGATGTCGCCGGCGGCCTCCAGGCAGACGATCGAGTCGAACGAGTCGTCGAGGAAGTCGAGCGCGCGCGCGTCGCCGTGGCGAACGACCACGCGGTCGGAGAGGCCGCTTTCGGCGATCAGCTCGTTTCCCTGGCGCACCTGCTCGCGGCTGATGTTGACGCCGGTGATCCGGCAGTCGTGACGGGAAGCGATCCGGAGCGCCGGCGCGGCGAGGCCGCAGCCCACGTCCAGCACGCTCGCTGCGTTGTTCAGGCGCGCGAATTGGGCGACCAGGTCGGTGTGGGCGTCGAGCGCCTCGCTCAGGCTCTCTACGCCCCGCGGGAAGTAGCCGAGGTGGAAGCTGTCGCCGTAAAAGAGACGCCCGTCGTCGGTAATCAGGTCGAAGTATGCCCCAACACTGCGGGCCGTTCGTCTGCCGCCGACGATCACCGGCAGCCCCATTGTGGCCGCCGCTCGCAGCTTGCGCGCACAGCCGGCCAGGCCGTCCTCCTGCCATGTCGCTACCAGCACCCTTGCAGCCACCTCGGACCTCCCTTTCAACGTGATCAGGCCGAGGTTTGCTGCGACCAGGACCCCTCTGTCCGACAAGCATACGGCGGCGGGCCGACTGCGTCGATACCCCGGCCGGGGCCGGGGCGTGCGAGGCGGTTCAGTCCTGGGGCGCCCGCCGGGCGGACACGGTCTCCAGCCGGGCGCCCATCAGGACGTAGAACACGAGGTATGCGAGGGCGAGCAGCATCGTCATCACGAGGGTGGCGCCGACTGCCCGCCCCAGTGAAGCCGAGTCGGCGAGGTGCGTGTGCAGCTGCGCGACCATGCTGCCAGGTTGGGTCAGGAGGTCCCAGCTGTTCCAGCGCTTGACGCGGCCGAGGTAGACGCCGACGCTGACGAGCGCGAGTGCGGCCAGGACGCCCAGCCAGCCGAGTAGCCCGCCAAGACGGTGGCGGGCCACGGCGTGTACGAGATACAGCGAGACGAAGCCGAGCAGCATCCCCGTCCAGGCAAAAGCCGACACCTCGACGCCGTCGAACCAGAGCGGCGCCGGAGTCGTGGCCGAGAGATGGATGAAGTCGGTGACGATGTAGGGGGCGTTCGGCAGGAAGAGCAGCCAGAGCGCGGCCAGCGGTGCAAGCCTGGTCAGCGTCGCCCCGCGTCTGTAGCGGTCGTAGATGACGAGCGCGAGCAGCATGGGAATCCAGGCCAGGATCAGGTTCCAGACGAGGAACCGGAATCCCATTGCTCCGTAGTGCCGCTCCCGGATCAGCTCGAGCCCGAGGCAGAGAGCGGAGGCGACCCCCAGCGCGACGAGCACGACGAGACGCTCGTTCGCAAACCGGCGGGTGCGGAGGCCCATGGTCTCAGGGTAGTGGCGGCGCTCACCCGTAGGCAAGCGCTGCGAACCTAATGCTTACCTTTGCCTTTGCCCTTCCCGTTACCGCTGCCGCCGTTCTGATCCTGGTCGCCTGGGTGCTCATCGGCCTGCTTGGTGTCGGCCTGCTTGGTGTCGGCCTGCTTGGTGTCGGCCTGCTTGGCGTCGGCCTGCTTGGCGTCGGCCTGCTTGGCGTCGGCCTGCTTGGCGTCCGCCTGCTTGGTGTCCGCCTGTTCCGTGTCGGACGGCTTACCTGTGGCCTTCTGCGGTCCGCCGGGTTTGGTCGGCTTGGTCCCGTGGGTGGGCTTGCCCGGCTTGCCCGTGTTCCCGTGCCCGCCGGTGATGCGGGTCGTGCGCGTCGTGCGCGTAATGAGCGTCGTGCGCGTCGTGATTGCGCGCTTCTTGTGCTTTGTTGCGGGTGGGGCACCCTTCCGCGTCGAGGACAGCACCGTGCGGCCCGACGAAGCCGAAGACGGGGTTACGGGCTCAGGCACGGTTGCCGGGGACGTGGGCTCCCCCGCCGATTCGGTCGATGTGGGCTTGGCGACCGGCGCGGGAGACGCAGGCTTGGAGACGGGTGCGACGGAGCCAGGCGCGAGCCGCCGAGGCACCGCCTTCGGGATCGCGCGGGCCGGCCCTGGGCCCGCCGCCACGTCCGCCGGAACGAATCTCGGCGATGCCGCCAGTGACGCGTGCACCAGCATCGACGATGCTCCGGCTGCGGCTCGCGGAGCCTGTGAGAGCACCGGATTGACCGCCAGCAGCCAGACCGACGCGAAGACCGAGCCCGAGACGCCAGCCGAGGCCGCGACTGCTTTCAGCACTCGCGAGAAACTGGGCCTCATGGATTGCTCCCTCCCTCCCGACAATTTGGTACGGGCTTTGCATCGGCAGACATCGCCGGTTCCTGAACGCTCAAGGGAGGTACGTTCGTGACCAACGGGTTGGGGGTGTTGAGCAAGTCGCCGATCGCGACCGCGAAGCTGCGGATTCGCCTTCTGGTCGCGATGCTGTTGCTCGCGCTCCCGCTCGGCGTAGCGGTCTGGGCCTTCGCGAGCTTTGCCGGCCGGAGCGCCGAGCAGCGGGCCGACACGCAACTGGCGAGCCTTCTCCGCTCCGCCCTTCAGGAGTACGCAGGGGTGCTCGATGCCGCGGGTTCGAAGGCGACCGCAACCGCGGCTCGCCCCGACGTGCAGCTCGCGCTGGCGAGCGGCAACCGGCCCGTGCTCGCCCGCATCGCGAGGACGATGCCCGGCGTGCGGCTCGTGTCTCGCCGGTCGGGCCCGGTCGGGACGATTCACCAACCGGCTGCTCAGCGGTCGGTCGAGGTCGTCGTCGGTCGCCGGCACGCTGGGCGCGTGATCGTCGGCGTCTCGCTCGATCGGTCGTTGCGCCACCGCCTTGCGCGGGCCACCCAGCTGCCGGCGGGAGACCGACTCGTCTTCCGTCCGGGCGCTGCTCTCAGCCGGCCAACAGATATCACGTACGAGGGCTCGGACTACCGGGCGGTTGCGGCCCGGCTGCTCGGCGGCCAACAGGCGACGAGCATGCTCGTGCTCGCGCCGAGATCGGTCATCGACGCGGCGGCAGCCGGTCCCCGCCGGCGGGTCCTGCTCGCCGGCCTGCTCACCTTCCTGGCCCTCTCGCTGGTCGTCTACGTCTTCGCCCCCGGGCTCGCCCGCGGCCGCGTGCTCCGGCAGCAGCGCGACGAGGCCGCCCGCGTGCTCTCGCTCCTGGGCGAAGGCGTCTTCCTCGTCGACGACGCGGGCGTGATTCGCCTCTGGAATCCCTCGGCCGAGGCGATCACCGGGCTCAGCGACGGCGCGGTTCGCGGCCGGCGGGCCGTGGACGCCATCCCAGGCTGGCTCGAGGCGCGCGAGCGTATCCCGGTCGACGAGGAGCGCGCGCGGGCGATGATGCTGCCCATCCAGCTCGAGAGCCGCACGCTCTGGCTCTCGATCTCGGGCGTCCGGTTCACCGGCGGCACGGTCTATACGTTCCGCGACCTGACGGAGGAGCGGCGGCTGGAGCAGATGCGGAGCGACTTCGTCGCCACGGTCTCCCACGAGTTGCGGACGCCGCTCGCCTCGATCCACGGCGCGGTGCTGACGATCACCAAGCGAGGACGTGAGCTCGAGCCCGCGCTGCACGCCCGTCTGCTCTCGATCGTGCTCGAGCAGTCGGAGCGCCTGTCCGCGCTCGTCGAGCAGATCCTCCTGGCCGCTCAGCTTGACTCCGGCGGACTGCAGGTCGCCCGCGAGCGCTTCGACGCGGCCCACCTCGCACGGACCGTGATCGAGACGAGCCGTCTCCGGCTTCCCGCAGGGCTCGAGGTCGAGCTGGTCGCGCCGCCCGGGCTGCCGAGCGTCCTCGGCGACTCCTCGAGGACGACGCACGTGCTCTCGAACCTGCTCGACAACGCGATCAAGTACTCGCCGGACGGCGGGCGCATCAACGTGATCGTCTCGCCTGAGGACGGCCGCCTGCGCTTCACGGTTCGCGACGAGGGCCTGGGTATCCCGCGCCGCGAGCAGGACCGGATCTTCGAGAAGTTCTACCGCCTCGATCCGAACCTGACCCGCGGCGTGGGCGGCACTGGCCTCGGCCTCTACATCTGCCGCGAGCTGGTGGCGCGCATGGGAGGCCGGATCTGGGTGACCTCGGAGCCGGGCGCAGGCTCGAGCTTCAGCTTCGAGCTACCGCTTGCCGCACCGCAGTCCTCCGCCGCCTGAGGCGCTACTTGCCGGCGACGGTCGAGACGTACGTCGCGACCGCCTCGATCTCCGCGGACGTCAGCTGGCCCTTGAACGAGGGCATCACGCCCTTGCCGTTCGTGACCCGGTCGACGACGAGCTCGAGCGGCGGCTTCGCCTGGTCGAGGTTCGGCCCGACCGTGCCATTCGCGCCTGCGTCCTTGAGCGTGTGGCAGCTCCCACAGCCCGCCGTGGCGAAGACCTGCTTGCCCGCCGCCGGATCGCCCTTGGCCTCGGGCACCGTCGGCAGCGTTCCCTCGACCGTCTCGGGTCCGGGCGACACCGTCTTGCCGCCACAGCCGGCGAGGAGCAGACCGAACGCGACCAGGATCAGGGCTCGGCGGCGCACGGGCGCGAGTCTACTCAACTCGCGCAGGAGCGCGCCGCACGGCCGGCCAGCGCCGCGAGCGCCCTCCGCGGGTCGGGTGCGAAGGCGAGCCGGACGCGGCCGGGACGAGGAACGGAGAGGCTGATCATCCCGTCAGCGGTCCGGACAGCACACCCTGCCGACGGCCGCCAGTAGCGGGAGAACCGAACGGCAATGCGATACGTCCCGGGCTGCGCAACCGTGACGACGATCCGCGACTCGCTCATCGTCAAGACCAGGCTCGGGGCGGGACCGGTGACGATCGGCGTCGGCCGAGGGACTTCGTACACGGTCAGCTGCGGCGACCGGAAGACCGTGCGTAGCGGCGAACGCGGTCCGCCCACGATCGCGGCCTCGGCGCTTGCGCTGTAGTCGGGCGGGGCCTTCGTCAGCACGACGTACCGGACGCCGAGACCGCGCAGCCAGCGGAGGTAGGCCTGCGGGCCGAGGTCGTCGTAGAGCACCTTGTTCTGCGGGAAGTCGTCCTGGCGGAACCAGCCACGCGCGAGTGGGATGCCCGCGCGCGGCAGGTAGAGCGCGGCCCAGTGGCCGGCCGTGTCGACCGCCTCGACCCGGTAGGACGGCGTCAGATGCCCGCGCAGATACGTGACCGCGGGCGCCCAATAGGCGGCATGGGCCGCGGGATCGCCCTTGCTCCGGGCGTAGCTCACTGCCAGGGGTGTCACGTTCCACGCGATCGCGAGGCCGAGCACGACGAGGGCGGGCACGCGCGGCCGCCACTCGCGCAGGGAAAGCACGAGCACCGCCAGCGGAATGGCGGCGTACCGGAGCCTGGCGATGTTCTCCCCGACCGCCGAGGAGACGAAGAAGAACGCCAGGCAGGCGATGCCGTAGACCGGGAAGACCCACCGCAGCGCGTGGGCGCGCTCGACGCGCCAGGAGAAGATCGTGGCGAGCGCGCAGAAGACGCACGCGGCGGTGAGCTCGAGAGGCGAGAACGGGTACGTGCCGCTGCCGGGAAAGACGCGCCAGAGGATCCCCTCGAGCACGGCGACGGTCAGTAGCCCGGCGCCGGCCGCGACCTGGAGCCAGCGCTCGGCTCGGTGTCCGATCGCCAGGCCGACGACGACGATCACGAGCAGCAGGAACGCGACGGGACTGGCCGCGGCGGTCAGCGCCGCCAGCCCGGCGAACCGCCACGGGCGCCGGGCCTGAAGCGCCCAGAGCGCGAGCATCGCGAGCGCGGCCCCAAGCGCGAACGGGAAGGCAGCCGACAGGACGATGCCCGCCCAGACGACGGCGAAGGTGCGGCTCGACCAGCGGGCGCTGGGACCCCACTCCTTCCAGACAAGAACCGCGAACGCGAGCGTCGCCGTCGCCACCGTCGCAACCGCGAGCAGTCGGATGCCGAGGGCGGCCGCGAGCGGGTAGTAGATCAGGCTGTAGGTGACGAAGCTGTAGCGGCCCGCATACCAGAAGTTGTTCCAGAGCGTGAACCCGTGGTCGAGGAAGACGGCGCGCTGGTACACGTGGGCGGCGAGGTCGGTGCCGGGCGGGCCGGCCCAGGCGAGGAACGCCGCGAACCCGGCGGCCACACCCGCCGACAAGACCGCCTCACGCGCGAGGGGAGACGCTCGGTGCATCGAGGTGGACGCTATCGGCGCGGGCAGCTCCACGCATTGGTGCTAGTGCCCGCTCGTAGGCCCACAGGATCGCGTACGAGAGCGCCCCGGCAGAGGCGACGTCGCCGGGGCTGTCGTTGACGAGCAGCGACACCGCGATGCCGGCGAGGAGCGCGTCGCCCGCGGGGAAGCGCGGCCTGCGCGAGCCGAGCACGGCGAGGGCGACGATCGAGACCGAGAAGACGCTCGCCTCGCTCCAGCCGGTGGCGATGCTCGCCGCGGAGATGTGGACGCGGTGAGCAAGCTCTTGCGCCAGCGACACCGGGCCGGTCCGGAAGGCATGAGTCACATGGCTCGAGCCGCCGGTCGCGGCGTCGAGGCCGACCACGGCCGCGACCAGGGCGATTCCGGCGACGACCGCGAAGGCGACGCGCTTCGGCGTCACCCGCACCTGGTACATGCGCACCGCGAGGACTCCGAAGGCGGTGAGGAAGACGACGATTCCGCCGCCGTCGGCACCGGCCCGGCTCCAGCCGATCGTGACGAGGGCGAGGGCGAACACGGGCAGGATCGCCCGTCGCCCCAGCAGCGCTGCCGCCTCCAGGGAGATGGTCAGCAGCACCGTCTCGGTCAGGTTGCCCGCGCCGTAGAAGCGTCCGCCGCCGTCGGGGCGCGCGCCGATCGCGGCGAGGGAGTTCACCTCCGGCCACACGGCGAAGACGACGAGGTATACGGCGACGAGGGCGACCAGCGGATACGGCAGCACTCGAGGCGCCGCTGCAACGAGAAGACTCGTGCCGACGGTCAGTGCCGCGAGCAGCGCGACGACCGTCGACACGTTCGAGACCCCGAGCGCCGAGAGCGTCAGCGATGCGGCGAGCACGGCGGGCGCGGCGAGCATCCCTGCGCGGGCGAGGTAGGTCGAGCGGAAGCCGACCGCGAGGAGCGCCCCGCCGAGCACCGAGCAGACGAGGATAAGCGTCGCCCACAGCCGACCGTCGCGCGTGCGGGTCATGCGGCGGTCGAGCCGCTGGAGGTGGGCGACGGCGCGGTCGTCGGCACGCGAGCGGATCACCGGGCGCTTCCCGCGGTCGATCGCCGTCGCGGTCGGGGCGATGTCCGCGATCGAGACGAGCCCTCGGATGCGCGTCGAACCGGAGGTGAGGATCCCGCGGTAGGCGCCGCCGACGATCGCGATCGGGTAGCGCTTCGTGTTCGCGTGCTTGCCGGGCGGGGGGAGAGCGACGTAGATCGTGACCTCGGCGGGGCGGCGCGCGAGCGAGATCAGCGGGTGCCCCGATGGGACTTCGCCGAGCGACGAGGGCTCGACCTTGCCCCGCAGGAGCGAGGCGAGCGCGCCCTTCCGGCTCGCCGTCTGACCCGACCCCGGCACGAACAGCCCGACCGCGCCGCGGCCGGCGTAGGCCTCCGGGTCGAACGGCGGCACGACGATCACGCTCACGCGCGCCGCCTGTGCAGGTGCGGCGAGCGCGGCAAAGACAACGAGTGTGGCGAGGCCGATCAGGCGTCGATTCTGGCCGAATGCCCGTCCGGCCGCCGCTCTACCGTGGCCGCGTGCCCGTACGGCCCACTTTGCCGAACATCCGGCTGGCCGAGCGGCCGAGCTTCCTGACGGTCGGTTCGATCCGGCTCGTGCTGCTGTGCGGCGTGATCGTCGCGATCGGGATGATCCCCGGGCGGCTGTCGCCGTCGTCGGCCGGCTGGATTGCGCTCGTCGGCCTGCTCGGCATCCCACTCGCGATCGCCGTGCCCTTGCTCGCCTCCGTGCGGGCGCTCGCTCAGCGCTTGCCGCTGGCGACCGCCGCTCTGCGCGCGATCAACCACCTCGGGCTTGTCGGGCTCGGCGCCGCCTTCTTCCTGGTCTGGACGTTCGTCTACCTGGCGCTCTGGTGGCGGCACCCGCACGAGGCCTTCACCGGGCTCGGCGCCGAGCCCCGCTTCGCCGACTTCTTCTACTACGCAGTCTCGACCGCCTTCATTTCCCCGCCCGGCGACATCCTCGCCCACTCGCGGGGCGCACGCAGCGCAACGATGATCGAGATGATGACCGGCTTCGCCCTGCTCGCCGTTTACCTGTCGAGCTTCGTCGACTGGGGGCGCCGCGGGCAACCGTCAGAATGATCCCGTGCTGATCGAGCGGAGCATGCACCCGGGGTACCTGTCGAACGCGTACCTGGTCGCCGACCGGCCCGGTGGGACGGCCGTCTTCGTCGACAGCGGCGCGCCGCTCGCGCCCCTGCTCGAGGTCGTCGAGCGCGAAGGCCTGACCGTGACCCACGTGCTCACGACCCACGGCCACCACGATCACATCGAGGGCCACGACGAGCTGCAGCGTCGCTTCGGGGTGCCGGCCGTCGCGGAGGGCATCGAGACCGGGGGCCTGCGGGTCGAGTCGCTGCCGACCCCGGGCCACAGCCCCGACGGGGTTTCGTTCGTCGTCAACGGCGAGGCCTGCTTCAGCGGCGACACGCTGTTCAAGGACGCGGTCGGCGGCTCGCGCGACGACTTCGCCGGCGTCCGCGCCTCGGTGATGGACGTGCTGATGGCCCTGCCGCAGGAGACCCGCGTCCTGCCCGGCCATACCGATGAGACCACGATCGGCCGCGAGTGGGAGCACAACCCCTTCGTGCGGGTCTGGCGCGGCGTCGACCCCGAGGGCACAGAGCCCTGTCGCGTCGCGGGCGAGGAGGCGACGCTCGTCGTCTGGTCGCCCGACTACGACGGCAAGGGCAAGGCGTGGGTGCGCTTCGCCGACGGGCGACACGCAATCGTCGGCGGCTCGCGCGTCGAGCGGCTCTAGCCGGTCTGGCGGAGCTGCTCGGCGTAGCGCCGGTCGGCCGCGGACTCACGGACGGCGAGCGTGAACAGCGTCGCCCAGAAGACGAGGGCTGCCGCTCCGACCGCGAGCCAGAACCATCCGGCCGTGAGGCCGACCGGCGAGACCAACACGACGATCATCAGCGGCGGCCAGACGTAGAGGAGGGCCATCGCGACGCCGCCGACGAAGGTGAGCGCGAGCATCCGCAGCTTGCTCTGGCCCTTCGGGATCAGCAGGTCCTTGCGGCTGATATTCCGGCTGACCCTCGTGGGTCGAACGTTCAGGTCCAGCGAAGGCCGGTCCCAGAGCGCTCGCATCGCTTGATGTTAAGGGAGAACCGCGGCTTTCAGGTAGTCGCGGGCGGATCGGAAGGAGCGCGGGAACGACGGCGCGCGCCGGGGGGTATCGTTGGCAGCGACCCGGGAATCTCCTGGAGGAGGAACATGGTCGTCAAGCTCCATCGTTGCCCGAACGTGTGGGTGAAGGTGCCGGGACACCCGTGCTGGAAGGTGCAGAGCGCGCTTGACGAGCAGGGGATCGAGTACGAGATCGTCAAGGGGCCGATCCGCCGGGCCAAGCGGGGCGACGTCGAGCAGAAGTCGGGGCAGCACATGTACCCGGTGATCGAGTTCGAGGACGGGTCCGTCTACCGCGAGGAGTCGAAGCTGATGGCGGAGACGATCCGCGCGGGCAAGCTCGACGAGAAGCGTGGCGGCGCGGCCGCTTAGAGCACTGACACCGGAACCCTCTGCACCGCGTTGTTGACGTAACCGCCGACGTTCCAGGGCGCTTCGGCCGGCTGCTCGTTGCCGGCTTCGTCCCGGGCCCGGCAGCACAGCACGTGCTCGCCGGGGGTGGCGTCCCACGCGTAGCGCCAACCGCGCCAGGCCCAACGCGACACGGGCGCCTCGTCCAACTCCGCCTCAGTCCAGCTCGCGCCGCCGTCCGTCGAGACCTCGACCGCCTCGATCGGTGCCCAGCCCGACCACGCGCGGCCCTCGATCGTGCACGGGCCGGCCGCGAGCGTGCGTTCCCGGGTCGGGAAGTCGGGCAGCCCGGGCGGGATCATCAGCGCGCGGGGGAGGATGCGGCTGAGCGGCGTGCCCTCGTCGTCCTCGTCGAGCCGGAACCGGTAGGCCTGTGCCTGTTGATGGCCCCCGAAGGGCCGGTCGACGAGCGTGATCCGCGTCAGCCACTTGACGCTCGCCATCCCGTACCACCCGGGCACGACGAGGCGCAGCGGGAAGCCGTGCTGGGGATTGAGCGGCGCGCCGTTCATCTCGTAGACGAGCAGCACGTCCTCGCGCAACGCCTCCTCGAGCGGGAGGCTGCGCTCGAAGTCCTGCGCCTCGCCGGCCTCGAGCCCGCGGTCGAGCCCGGTGAAGACCACTTCGACGGCATCGTCGAGTGGCCCGGCCTCGGCCACGAGCGGCGCCAGCGGGGTACCGCGCCAGGCGGCCGTGCCGACCGCCTCGTTGAGCCAGGGCTGGCTGAGCGGCCGCGGCGAGAGCATGGCCCGGCCGTTGCCGGCGCACTCCATGGTCACCTCGAGCGTGACGGCCGGGTGCGCGCGGAGGTCGCCGAGGCCGAGCGTGAGCGGCCGGGCGACGCGCCCCCCGATCGCCAGCTCGAAGCTTGCCGCGTCGACGGCCGGAATGTCGTAGTGCGTGAGCAGGTAGTGGAGCCCGACCGGCGTGACCGGGTACCGGAGCGCCTCCAGCGGCATCCCGTGGTTGCGGGCCGCAAGCTGGAGCTCGACCTGGCTGAATGGCTCCACGCGACGTGGACGCTACACTGTCACGCGCCCGGGGCTATAGCTCAGCTGGGAGAGCGCCTGGATCGCACCCAGGAGGTCGCCGGTTCGAGCCCGGCTAGCTCCATCAGCGAAGAGACTGCAAGATGATGCAGGCCCTTCGCTACATGGAGAAACAGACTCGCTCCGTTCGGCTCTCTGGTCAAGCTTTGGTCAGCTGGGCGTCTTCGACGTCACCTCTGGGTCGCGCCGCGTGCGAGTCGTTGTGGCGACGCTTTCCCTCACCGAGCCGAGCCGACCACCTCTAGGGTCTCGGGGTCGAGCTTGACTCCGTAGTCCCGCTCTGCGGCCTCGCGCGTGACGTAGCCGTCGAGGACGTCGCGGCGAACCCGCTCTGGGTCGCGCTGGTGTGGATCCCCGAAACCGCCTCCGCCTCCGGTCAGCAACTCGACGACCGAGCCGGGTTCGAGCAAGTACGCGTTCGCCTTCAGCAGGTGTCGCTCATTCGACCCGCCCGCGTTGACCACGACGTCCGGGCCGACCGCGTCGCGACCACCGAAGAGGCCCCACGCAGGCGTGACCGATCGCTCGAACCAGAGGTAGAGCCGCGCCTCGGGCTCGACCTCGAACGTTCGGTAGATGCCGCAGCCCCCGCGGAACTTGCCGGGGCCGCCGGTGTCGGGCCGGAAGCCGTAGCCGCGGATCATCGCCGGATGCTTCACCTCGAAGACCTCTACCGGGTAGTCCTTGAAGCCGCCGTTGACGTTGTTGATCAGCCCGTCTTCGCCGTCGCCTCCTTCGAAGCCGCCCCAGCCGCCGGCATGCGGCATCACGTAGAGGAACGGCTGGTCGGCGCGCCTCGGATCGCGGCCCGCGAGGAACATCACCATCGAGTCTCCGAAATGGGCGGCAGCGACCTGATCCGGCAGAAGAGGTGCAAGCGCCTTGACGACGAGGTCGATCAAGAGCCCGAGCGAGCTGAAGTACCACTGGCACGCGGCCGGCTCCTGGGCCACGAAGATCGAGCCTTCCGGGGCTTTCACGTCGAGCGTCTTGAAGGTGCCGCCGTCGACCGGGCGATGCGGGTTGATCAGCAGCTTGAACGCGACCCGGCAGGCGGAGACGGTTTGTGCGAAGCCGCAGTTGACCGGGCCTTCCGCCATCGGCGACGACCCCTCGAGGTCGATCGTCATGTGGTCGCCGTCGACGTCGATCTGCACCTTCACCGGGATCGGACCGTGGCCGAGCCCGTCGTCGTCGAGCGAGCCCTCGGACTGGTATATCCCGTCCGGGATCGCCGCCACCGCGGCCCGCTCGAGCTCCTCCGTCTGGCGGTAGATCTCCTGCCGGGCGGCGGCGTATGTCTCGAAGCCGAACCGGTCGAGGATCGCCTGGAAGCGCGCCTCACCGGTGCGGCAGGCGGCCACCTGTGCGTTCATGTCGCCGACGAGCGAGTAGCCGAAGCGGCCGTTCCGGCGGAGGAAGTCAATGATGTCTTCGCGCGGGTCGCCGCCGTCGTAGATCCGGGTTGGCCCCCAGCGCATGCCCTCCTGGTAGATCTCGCGCGAGTCCATCGGCCCGCCCGGGTCCTTGCCGCCGACGTCCAGCCAGTGCGCGCGGGTCGCCGAGAAGCCGACGAGCTCGTCTCGCCAGAAGATCGGCCCGAAGATCGTCGCGTCGTTGAGGTGGGTTCCCGTCATGTACGAGTCGTTCATGTAGAAGACGTCGCCCGCCTTGAACGTGTCCCATCCGAACATCTCCGCCGCGAGCTTCACGCAGATCTCGAGGTTGCCGAGGAAGAGCGGCAGGCCGAGCGATTGGCCGAGCACGTCGCCGTGCTCGTCGAGGATCGCGACGGAGCAGTCCTTGCCCTCGTAGATGATCGGCGTGTACGAGCTGCGGATCAGCGTGGCGTTCATGTCCATCGCGCACGACACGAACGCGTTGCGGATGATCTCCGTCGTGATCGGATCGGCCTGAATGGTCGTGGACACCTAGGTCGCCCCCCTGATCAGTAGGTTGCCGTGGGCGTCGACGTCGACTGCGTAGCCGGGTGGCACGACGGTCGTCGAGCCCTCCTCCTCGATCACCACCGGCCCGTAGTGCCGGTCGTCCGGGTGCAGCAGGTCACGGCGGACGACGTCGGTTGTCTGCTCCTCGCCGTCGAAGACCACGCGCCGGCGGCCGACAACGGCAGGCTCATCGCGGTCGACCGGCGAGAACGGCGCGGCGCCGCCCCCGATCCGTCCGAAGGCGGCGAGGCGGAGGTTCACGAACTCGACCGGAGCGCCCGGCGTCGAATGCCCGTAGCGAACGCGGTGCTGGTCGTGAAACGAGGCGTCGATCGCGGTCAGGTCGATCTCCGTCCCAACCGCCACCGTGACGGTGTATTCCTGGCCGACGTAGCGCATGTCGGCCGAACGGGCGAAGTATCGTTCCCCTTCGCCTATTTCCTCGCCGGCAAGCAGCTCGCTTCCCTCGACCTGCAGCTGCGCGTAGGTGTCTGCGACGGGCGCGCCACCGTCGAGCGATTCGAGCGGTCGGTAAAAGCTGCGTACGACGTCGTGGCGGATGTCTGTCTGGAGCATTCCCCACGCGGAAAACGTGCCCGGGCTCCAGGGGACGATCACCTCCCGGATCTCCAGCTCCTTCGCCAACCAGGCAGCGTGCATCGGGCCGGCTCCACCGAATGCAACCAGCGAGTAGTCGCGTGGGTCGATGCCCTGCTTGACCGTGATCGTCCGCATCGCGTCCGCCATGTTGGCGTTGACGATCGCGAGCATGCCCTCAGCGAACGCTGCGTCTTCGAGTCCGAGCTGTGAGCCGATCGAGTTCAACGCACGGGCCGCCGCCTCGATGTCGAGCCGCATGCGTCCGCCGAGGAAGAACTCGGGGTCGAGTCGACCGAGGTGGAGGTTGGCGTCCGTCACCGCCGGCTCGGTGCCGCCGCGCCCGTAGCAGGCGGGACCGGGCATCGCGCCCGCGCTCTGCGGGCCGACGCGGAGGCCGCCGGCCTCGAGCCAGCCGAGCGAGCCGCCGCCGGCGCCGATCGTGTGGATGTCGACGAGGGGCATCAGGATCGGCAGCCCCTCGAGCTCGGTCTCGGCCGAGACCGTAGGCCTGCCGTCGACGATCAAGCTGAGGTCGAATGAAGTGCCGCCCATGTCGATGCAAAGCAGGTTTGGCCGGCCGGTCACCTTCGACAGCGCTGCACCGCCGATCGTGCCGCCGACGGGGCCGGACAACAGCGTCTGCACCGGCTGCTGCCTCGCCTTTGCGGCAGTCGTGATCCCGCCGTTCGACTGCATCACGTGGAGCCGGGGCTTCACGCCGCGCGTCGCGAGCTCTTCTTCGAGGTTCCGCAGGTACCCCTCGACCCTCGGCGCGACGTACGCGTTCAGCACCGCGGTCGACGCGCGTTCGTACTCGCGCCACTCGCGGGCGATCTCGTGCGAGAGCGTGACCGAGAGACCTGGACACTCCCGCTGCAACACCTCCCGTGCCGTCAGCTCGTGCGCCGGATTCACGTACGCGTGGATGAGGCAGACGGCGACGGCCTTGATGCCTTCGCGCTTTACCGCGTCGATCAGCGGCTGCAGGCTCGTCTCGTCGAACTCCGTTTGGACACTCCCGTCCCAGCGCAGCCGCTCGACGACCTCGTAGACGTCCCGGCGCGGGACGAGCCGTTCCGGCTTGCGGTAGCGCAGGGTGTAGAGCTCTTTTCGATCGTGACGCGCGATCGAGTACGCGTCCCGCAGGCCCGCCGTCATCACGAGCAGCACCCGCGTCCCCTTCCTCTCAAGGAACGCGTTCAGCCCGACGGTCGTCCCGTGGACGATGAAGGAGATCTGCGCAAGCTGCGGGACGAAGTCGCCAAGCCCTTCGAGCACTCCCTGCTCGGGCGACGGCGTCGTCGAGGTCTTGCCCGCATGCGTGACGCCTGCCTCCTCGTCGACGACGACGAAGTCGGTGAAGGTGCCGCCGATGTCTATGGCAACGCGGTAGCTCATGAATCCTCCTGAACGCGCATCGATACCTCTTCGTAGAGGTCACCGGCCGCGACCTCGTCCGCAAGCAGCTGAGCAAGTCGCTCGCTGAGCTCGTTGCGTACCGGATTGTCGAGCCAGCTTTGGTAGCTCCCCGGCGTCTCCCACTCGGCGATGACGACCACTGGGGCGCCCTCGGCGAGCGGGCGCAGGAAACGGCCGCCGAGAAAGCCGCCGCTCCGCTCCGAGTGGCCGAAGACGTCGAGCTCGGCGAACGCCCGGGCCAACTCCTCGACCTGGCCGGTCCGCACAGGCAGCCTGAGCACCGAGACGACGCTCATGTCCGCCTCCGCCGCGCCCAGGCATCAAGCGACACTGCGGCCGCGAGGATCATCCCCTTGATCACGTACTGCCACTGCGTCGAGGTGCCGAGCAGGTTGAAGCCGTTGCCGATCGTCTGCAGGAAGAAGGCGCCGAGCACGGCTCGCCAGATGGCGCCCTCCCCGCCGAGCAGCGAGACGCCGCCGAGGACGATCGCGGTGATCACGTCGAACTCGATCCCGCGGTTCGCGTCCCATTGCGCCGTCGAGACCTCGGAGACGAGGATCACGCCTGCGATCCCCGCGCAAAGGCCCGAGATCGCGAACGTCGACGCGCGGACCACGTTCACGCGGACGCCCGCGAGCCGTGCCGCCTCGGCGTTGCCGCCGGCCGCGTAGACGTAGCGACCGAACTTCGTCAGCCAGAGCAATAAGCCGCAGATTGCCGCGACCGCGATCCATACGAACACGGGGTACTGAATACCGCCGGCTGATCCCAGACCGAGCGTAGTGAACCTGTCGCCTTCGACCGAGACGAGGTTCCCCTTGGTGATGACCTGTGCGATGCCGTTGATGATGATGGCGGTGGCGAGCGTCGCGATGAACGCGTTCACGCGCCCGAGGGTCACGAGGAGGCCGTTCGCGATCCCGCAGCCGAGCCCGGCGAGCGCGCCGACGATCAGCGAGCCCCAGAGCCCGACGCCCGTGCCGACGAACGTCTTGGCGGCAATGATCCCGGAGAAGGCGGAGACGGCGCCGACCGATAGGTCGAAGCCGCCGGCGATGAAGACGAGCGTTCCGCCGACAGCCATGATCCCGATCGGCGCGGTCTGGAATGCGAGGTTCTTCATGTTCTCCGACGTGAAGAACACGCTGCTCGAGACCGAGAGCGTGATGAAGAGCGCGATGAACGCAACGACGACCCCGTAGTCGCGAACGACGGCGATGTCGAACCGCCGCAGGAGGCGGCCGACGTGTTGCTCGAACGCGCCCGCCGTCCTCGCTGCCATCAGGCCACTCTCTCCATGGCGAAGGCGGCGCGCAAGACCGCATCCTCGCTCATCGTCTTGCCGTGGAACTCGGCGACGATGCGGCCGGCCCGCATGACGAGGACACGGTGAGCGAGGCCGAGCACCTCCTCGTGCTCGGAGGAGATCAGCAGTACCGCGATGCCCTGCTTCGCGAGCGAGTGGATCAGGTCGTAGATCGCGAGTTTCGCGCCGACGTCGACGCCGCGCGTCGGCTCGTCCGCGATGAAGACCTTCGGCGAGCTGAAGAGCCAGCGCGCAAAGAGGACCTTCTGTTGGTTGCCGCCGGACAGCGTGTTGACCCGCGCCTTGGGTGAGCGGGTGCGGACGTCGAAGCTCGTGACGACATCGCCGGCGGTGCGTCGCTCGGCGCGCATGCTGACGACGCCTGCCCTCGAGACCTGCTCCAGGTGCGGGAGCGTTACGTTGTCGAGGACCGAGCGGAGCATGAACAGCCCCTGCGTCTTCCGGTCCTCCGGGAGCATCACAACGCCTGCGCGGATCGCGTCGCGAGGCGAACGGGCGCGGAACGGTTTCCCGTCGAGTTCGAGAGTGCCGTCGTCGAGCCGATCGGCGCCGAAGATCGCGCGCGCGACCTCGGAGCGGCCGCTGCCGATCAGCCCTGCGAGCCCGACGATCTCGCCGGCGCGGATCTCGAACGAAACGTCCTGCATTGCCGGCGGCCGCGAGAGCCCGCGCACCGAAAGCACGATCGGCGCATCGTGCGCGGGCGCCTCCTTCTCCGGGAATGTCAGCTCGACCGACCGGCCGAGCATCGCCGAGACGAGCTTCTCCGGGGTCTCCTCCGCGGCGGGCCCGGTGCGGACGGCCCGGCCGTCCCGCAGGACCGTGACCGTGTCCGCCACCTCCAGCACCTCGGGGAGGAAGTGCGAGACATAAACGATTGTCGTCCCGAGCTCTTGCAGGCGGCGGATGACCTCGAACAGCCGCTCCGACTCGTCGAGCGTCAGCGCCGAGGTCGGCTCGTCCATCACGATCAGGCGCGCGTTTCGGACGATCGCGCGCAAGATCTCCGCCTTCTGTTGATCGGCGACGCGCAGCGAACGGGCGAGCCGGCGCGGCGGCAGCTCGATACCGGTCTCTGCAACCAGCCGGGCGAAACGGCGAGCCGTCCGGCGCTCGTCCACCACACCGGCGACGCTGCTCTCGACGCCGAGGAACACGTTCTCCAGTACGGAACGGTGCGGGACGAGGGTCGGCTCCTGTGCGATGATCGTGATCCCGTCGACGAGCGCGTCGCGAGGCGAGCGGTAGGCGACGCTCCGGCCGTCGACGAGGAGCTCGCCGTCGTCGGGCCGGTAGACCCCGGCGAGGATCTTGCCGAGCGTCGACTTGCCGGCGCCGTTCTCGCCGACGAGCGCGTGGATCGATTGCTTCGCGATCCGGAGGTCGACGTCGGAGAGTGCGCGGACGCCGCCGAAGTGTTTCGAGATCCCGCGGAGCTCGACGTGTGTTTCGTTCTCGCTCAGAGCCCGCCCTCCGTGATGCGAAGGTGGGGAACGCTCGGCTGGCCGGCCTGGAAGACGCCGGTGACTGCGCCGGGCTGAGCGAAGCAGGAGAGGTCGCCGGGGTCGCCGTCGAGCACGATCGCGTCGAAGACGAAGCCGTGCTCGATCCGGCCGTAGTCCGCTGCGAGGCCGCAGAGCTCAGCGCCGCCGGCGGTCGCGACGACCAGCGTCTCCTCGGCGCTCAGCCCAGCCTGGCGCATGAGCATCAGCTCTTCGAGGTTGTTGCCGTGCTGCGTACGGCTGATGTAGTCGGTCCCGGAGGCGAGGGGCACGCCGTACTCATTCGCGATTCGGATGCAGCTGCCGATGTCGAGGCCGAAGTCGAGGATCTTCTTGCACTGCGTCGGCGTCAGCACGCCCTCTTCGGCCCAACGGAGGCAGTCGCGCATCGCCGAGAGCGTCGGCACGAGGAAGCAGCCGCGCTCGGCCATCAGCACCGCCTGCTCCTCGGTCAGGAAGCCGCCGTGCTCGATCGAGCGAACGCCGCCGAGGATTGCGTTTGTCAGGCCCTCGCCACCGTACGCATGAGCTGCTACGGGTTTGCCCTTTCGCCCCGCCTCGAAGACGGCGACGGCAATCTCTTCCGGCGTCAGCTCGGCGATCAGCGGCTGGTCGTGCTCCGAGACGAGCCCGCCCGTGGTCGCGAGCTTGATCCAGTCGGCGCCGGCGCGGAGCGTCGCGCGAACGGCATGGCGCATCGAGTCGGGGCCGTCGACCACGTACGGCGGCCGGCCCGGGTAGTCCGGCGTCAGGGTCGTCTCGAGGCCGGCGCCGCGCAGGTACGCATCGCCGTGACCGCCCGTCTGGCAGATGAGGACGACCGAGATCTGAAGCATCGGGCCAGGAACATGGCCCTCAGCGAGACCATCGCGGACGCCGCGGTCGGCGCCGCAGAGGTCGCGGAGGAAGGTGACCCCGGCCTCGAGCGTCGCCCGCGCGTTCCCGGCGGTCTCGAGTGCCCACTGCGTCACCGGCGTCGAGAGCACCTCGCCCATGTCCACGGTCGAAAACGTGACATGGTCGTGACAGTCGAAGACACCCGGCATCAGCCAGAGGCCCGAGAAGTCGATTGACGTCTCGTCGCCGGGGAGATTCGCGCCGACAGCCGCGACCCGGCCGTCCTCGACCCGGACGTCGAGCGGGCCGACAAAGCTGCCCCCACGGTCGAGGACCTGCGCCTCCCGGAGCGTGAACGACCGTGTCACCGCGTGACACCGACCGGCTCGCGCTTGGCTCGACCCCCTTCGATCGCGTAGTCGCTGCGGTGGATGTGCTCCGCGAGCACGGCGAGCGCCGTCTCGACGTCGCGTCGCTCCAGCGCGTCGACGAGCCGCTCGTGCTCCTCGACGACCCGCGCGAGCACCCCCGGCGGACGCACGGCCCCGAGCCTCGCAACGCGCACGAAGCCGCGCAGCTGGTTGAGGAAGCCGTGCAGGATCGGGAGCTGCGCGCCCTCGCCGATCTTCAGGTGGAACTCCTCGTCGAGGTCGACGAAGTCGTCGTTGCGCCCGTCGCGCGCGGCCCGCCGCTGCCGGAACAGCAGCAACCGCAGGTAGTCGATGTCCTCGAGTGTCATCACCTCGCAGGCCCGGCGGACCGCGACAGCCTCAAGCGCCTCCCGCAGGAGCAGGATCTCGGCTCGGTGCTCGGCCGTAAACCCCCGGACGATCAGCTGGCGGCGGGAGCCGACCTCGAGCAGGCCCTCCTGCAGCAGCAATCCGAGCGCCTGCCGGACCGGGGTGCGCGAGTTGCCAAGCCTTCGCGCGATCTCCGTTTCGGCGAGCACGCTGCCCGTCGGGAAATCGCCCCGCATGATTCCGTCGCGCAGGTGCTGGTACGCCTCCTCGGTCAGCCTGCCGCGCCCCATCGTCCTCGAGCCCAGTTGCACGTCGGCGGTCGTGTGGCGCCGCTGACGGTGCCGCGGCGCCACACGGATTGCCTGCTTACGAGTGGAACTCCGGCGCGAACTTTCCGATGTTCGCCTTCGTTCCGAGATTGCCGATCGAGCTGTACTTGTTCGGGTTGATCGAGATGCCCGACTTGCCCTGGCCGAGAACGGCCTGGATGAGCGCGCTGACGACGAGCCTGCCTTCGGTCCGTGGCAGGTATACGGTGCAACCAGTCTGGGTGCCCTTGAGGATCAGCGCCTTCGCCTCGAACGTGCAGCCGTTGCCGTACATCTTGATCCCGCTCTTGCCGGCGGCCTTCGCCGCGCGCGCCGCGCCCGCGATCATCTGATCTCCGCTCGAGACGATCACGTTGACGTCAGGGTGCGCCTGGAGGACATTCTGCGTCGCGGTCAGTGCCGGCGCGGCGAGGTAGCCCCCGGGCTGAATCGAGACGACCTTGATGTTCTTGTCCTTCCTGATCACGGAGAAGAGGCCGTCGGTGCGCGCCTTCTCGAGCGGAAGGGTCGGGAGCCCCGGCATCCAAAACACCTTGCAGGGATTGATCCCCTTGCAGCCCTGCTCGACGAGCTTCCCGAGGAGCTGCCCGTTCGGATAGAAGCCGAGGCCGGCGAAGATCGTCTGGCCTGGGATCTGGATGTTCGTGTTGCGGATGTTCGGTCCGCACGGCACGAGCGAGCAGCCGACGTTCACGCCCTGCTTGATCGCCTGCTTGATCGTCGGCGTCAGCGGCCCGCCGTCGTTCGGCCCGACGTACCAAGCGTCGTACTTCTTCGACACGAGCGCGTCGCGCAGCTGGTTGATCTGCTTGTTCGTGTTGAACTGACCGTCGAAGACGGTGAACTTGACGTTGACGTTGGGGTACTTCTTCGCCGCATCCTGGGCGCCGAGGTACGAGGCCGCCCAGTACGTGTTGGCGGACGACGCCAGGAAGACAGCGACGTTGATCGTCTTCTTCTGGCCCGATGCGGTGGAGACCGCCGCCGCGCCCACCGCGCAAACCGCCACGAGGACGGCAACGACCGCGAGTGCCCTTCTCATCCCGTGTCCTCCTTGAATGGAGTGGATCCCAATGGTCGGCTGGGATACAAATGGCCGCGTGGCGATCGTACGATGGCTCAAGACCCGAAGTCAAGGCACCGCAGGCTCGGGCAAGGTTCGGATTCTCGCTGCAGCTCACGGATCAACCGGCGCTGAGCCCAACCCTCGGGAAAGATGTGGCCGTGCGGGTAGGGATCGACGTCGGCGGCACCTTCACCGACCTCGTCGCCCTGGGCAGCGACCGGATGGTGACGGCAAAGGTTCCCTCGACTTCGGACGACCAGGCCGCGGGAGTTTCCGCCGTCCTCGCCGCCGCTGGGATCGACTCCAAGGCGATCGAGACGCTTGCACACGGTACGACTGTCGCCACGAACGCGCTGCTCGAGCGGCGGGGGGCGCGCATCGCGCTCGTCACCACCGAGGGCTTCCGTGACCTGCTTGAGATCGGCCGTCAGAACCGGCCGTCGCTCTACGACCTGACACTCGACCGGCCTCCGCCGCTCGTACCCCGCGAGCTGCGCTTCACCGTCCGGGAGCGGATGGGGCCGGAAGGCATGGTCGAGCCGCTCGACGAGGCAGGCCTGGCCGAGACGGTCGCGGCGCTCGGGGCGGCCGAGGTCGAGGCGGTCGCGGTCTGCCTGCTCTTCGCGTACCTGCACCCCGAGCACGAGGAACGAGTCGGCGAGGCCATCGCCACTGCACTGCCGGGCGTGCACGTCTCGCTCTCGTGGCAGGTGCTGCCCGAGTTCCGCGAGTACGAGCGGTGCTCGACGACGTCGGCGAACGCCTACCTCGGGCCTGTGCTCTCGGCGTACCTCGGCAGCCTCGAGCCGCGCCCGCTGGTCATGCAGTC
>WNFV01001846.1_pt1 | contig 28587 bp, 23 predicted proteins | sample 5400101 | NCBI WGS metagenome assembly WNFV01 (sample SAMN13153361, study PRJNA577476) | soil metagenome | isolation source: 115 cm soil or saprolite under grassland replicate 1 | place: USA:California | collected 2016-06-15
AGCCGCTGCTGGTGGGCGGGAGCGTACAGGTAGACGGTGTTGTCCCCGCTCAGGAAGTAGTCCAAGTCCAGGGCGTGGCCGTCGGTGAAGGCGGCCACGCGCTGGTTGGCGTAGACGTGCAGGACCTCCTCGGCGGTGGCGTACAGCGAGTCGACCGCCCGGTCGGTGCGGGACTGCGAGGACTCCCACGCGTCCACCGCCGGCCGCACGCCGGTGGCGGCCAGGATGTCGTTGATCTCGGTGTCCTCGCGCGAGTCCAGCCAGTGCAGCACCTCGGCCATCCCAAGGCCCTTGGTCGCCGCGGCGAACAGCAGCGGGGCGAGGAACTTGGTGCCCATCGTCTTCCAGAAGCGGTGCTCGGGGCGTTGCTCCTCGGTGGGGGTCTGCTCGATCGCGTTGGCCAGCTGCACCGCGGTCTGCTGCGCCCCCGCCCAGGTCGCACAGGACGCCAGCGGCGTCCACTGGGCGCTTTCGATGCCGGAGGCGCCGAGGGGGTCGAGGACCAGGACCTCGCCCTTGCGGGAGCGGGCTGCCAGGGTGGCGCGCAGCACGTCGGGTTTGACCGAGGTCGCGACCAGGGGCCCGGCCCATTCGAGGATCTGAGGGATCACACAGGCGGAGGTCTTGAAGCTGCCCGTGGGGCCGAAGATCAGCACCGAATGGCAGTCCTCGGCGGCCAGCAGCCGCCGGCCTACCCCGGGCAGCCCCAGGGTGCGGCCCAGGATCACTCGGCCCGGGGTGGGCCCTGCGACTGTGAGCAGGCGCAGCTCCCGCCCCCTGGCCCACACCGAACCCTTGTGCTTGTGCTCGCGGCCGGGCCGGTGGCCCGCCGCCCGTCCCGGCAGATACCGAACCACCGCGGCCGTGCCACTGGCCGTGCCGCCGACCACGGTGGCCGCGGAGGCGTACATGCCGACCGGGCCGGGCAGCGCGCCGTGGACCCGCGCGGGCCAGGCCAGGGCCGGGTCGCCCAGGTGGTGGGGCAGCTGCCACAGGACCGAGGCGACGTCGGCGACGCCGAGGTCGAGCCAGGTGTGGCCGAACACCAGGCCGGCGAGCTGCCCAGCGGCCCAAGCCAGCAGCCCGGCCGTGCCCGTGCCCAACAGCCCGTAGAGCGCCAGTTGCTCGCCGAGACCGCCGAACGGCGGGGTGTCAGGCGGGCGGTACCGACCGGGCGGCTGGGGCGGCCACGGCTCACGCCACATCCGGACCACCCCCCGACACCTGCTCGTCGTGATCGTGGTCACGGCTAGTTCGCAGCGCGTCGCGCCATGCCTCGGGATGCAGCGCGATCAGCGCACGGATAGCGGCGTTGCGACGCTTACGAGAGCGACGCGAAATCGCCTTCTGACAGGTCCTGCAGTAGCCAGATGGCGCGCCGCTCGGGGTCACGTAGAACTCGGACAGGGACTTATTGGCCTGACAGGACGGACACCGCTTCCTGCCAGAACGGTGACCCGGCGCAGGCGCCGGGGTAGGCTCATGCTGCATCTGGGGGTCCTCACTTCTGGGTGCAGGCCCTGGGGCGGTGATGCGCCCCGGGGCCGCTCAACGTCTGGGGTCCTCACACGCCGACGGTCAGGCGGGTGGTGCGTCCTGTTCGCGTCGACATGAACGACACGGCTTACGGCGGCCGAGCTGTCTCCCCCACCGGCCGCCGGCGCCGGGAGCTGAACACGAGCTGAGCCACCAGGTGGAGCACCGCCGGATCAGCGATGTGGTCGGGAAGGCCCTGCGCCCGCCGGGACCGCCCGGCCAGCTCGCGCGCCACCGCCGCAAGATCTGGCCCTGACGCCCTGACTTGACGACGTCGATGCACGCGTGGCGCTTCCCCCATCGCCCGACGTCGGCGCGACGTGATGCCGCACTGCTCGCGTGCTGGTGCAGTGGCAGGCGAGCGGAGACGCGAGTCAGCCATCGCACCGCTCCTGGGGCCTGGGGACAGTGACTAAATTATAAAGCATTGTGAGCAGTATAGGAAGCAGTTGTGACAGTACGCACAACGGAGTGGGTGCTGTTGAGGAGTCGTGAGCGATACTTCCGGTGTCCGCGTCGATCACGAGGGGAACCAAGGCGTGCCGACCGCAGAGCAGAAGGCTGAGTTCCGCCGCGTTCTTCGCGAGACGCGGCTGCGGCGGCGCCTGTCCCAACGAGCGCTCGGCAGGGTTGCCAGCGCGAGCCCCAACGCTGTCTCTCAATGGGAAAGCGGCCGATCGCTTCCCGTCCCCGCGAAGGTTCCTGCGCTGGAACGCGCCTTGGAGCTGGAGCCCGGCGCACTGTCGCGGTTGCTCGGCTACCTGCCCATCACCAGTGGAGACGACAAGGTGAGCCTCGATGTGATAGAGGCGATCCGTCGAGACGAGCGGCTCGGGCAGGACGGCCAGGAGCTGCTCATCACGATGTACCGGCAGCTGCTTCGGCAACGCGAGCAGGCCGCAAGGTCGGGCTGATCCTGCCAGGGTCGGCTGCACTCCTCGACGCTCCTCGTTGGGTCGTCTGGCCTACGTCGAGGAGAACATCTACGCTTTATGGTCGGAAGAGGACACGGCGGACACGCGTGTATCCCCCAGTGTCCCCCGCCCCTCTGGGAGGTCGGCATGGCGGACCGCGAGCTGCCGGGCTACGCGACTGCCATTCGCGAGGCTCGCGCTGCTCGAGGCTGGACTCGGCCGCGGTTGGCTTACGAGATCGAGCAGGTCATCAAGAGTGACAGCGAGAGGCCCCCTGAGCGGGACAATCTGCTCCGCATGATCCGTAGCTGGGAGAATGGAGAGCACCAGCCCAAAGGCCACAACCGCGAGCTGCTCGGGCGAGCCTTCAAGATGACCGAGGCGCGTCTGTTCGAAGCGAGCAGGGAGTCCCTCAGCCTCGGAAGTGGCTGGCTGGATCTGTACGGCACAATGATGGTGGCACTCGATCCTGAAGGGTTGGACATGGAACGCCGCGTCTTCCTTCGGCAGGCTGCCGCCGCAGTCGGTGGAGCCACGCTCGCTTCCTCGATACAGCCCGGTGACGTTGAACCCTGGGAGCGCCTGCTGTTCACCTTGCAGCAGTCCGGCCGGGTTGACCCAGTCACCATCGAGGACCTCGGCCGCATGACCACCGACTTGGAGCTCCTCTACGCGGAGGCATCCTCGCTCGACCTGCTCAAGCCGGTGAAGGGCCACCTCCACGTCATCACACGTCTGCTGAGCGGGAACGTCGCCGAGGCCGACCGACGCCAGCTCCACTCCATCGCAGGGGAGACGGCAGGGATCGCCGGATGGCTCGCGTCCGACCTCGGGCGCGACCAAGATGCGCTCGCCTACTACGAGACAGGCATGTGGGCGGCCCGCGAGGCCAGGGACGGGGCGCTCGGGGCTTACCTCGTCGGCAGCGCAAGTACCCTGCCAGCGTTCCGAAAGAGTCCACAAGCCACCCTCCGGCTACTGGACGACGGCACTTTCGGGTTCAAGACCGCCCAGGCGACGGCGAGCACACGTGCATGGCTGGCGGCACTGGAGGCCGAGGCACACAGTAAGGCTCGGGACGAGGTCGCAACACTCGAGGCATTTGAGAAGGCTGGCAATGCGTTCAAGCGGCAGGAGAAAGCTCCGCTACGCCCACGGGCGGAGTTCTTCGACCCGGGCCGGCTTGCTGGTGAGAGAGGACTGTGCTACATCCGCCTCGCTCGCTTCGACGATGCGCATGTGGCACTCCACGAGGCACGGAGAAGGCTCGACCCAGCGGCGAAGATCCGTCCACGGGTCCTGACGGGCTTGGCGACGGCGTACGCCGAACAGGGGCGAGTCGCGGAGGCGTGCCAACTCGCTAGCGAGTCGCTGGCGATCGCTCGCCGAACTCACACCGCGCTCAGCCTGAGTCAGGTAAAGGATGTACGTCGGCGCCTCGACCGGTGGAAGGACGCCCGCGCCGTTAGGCGGCTTGACGAGCAGCTATCAGCCTAGCCCGTCCTGACATGGCCCTTCCCATCAAGCGATGGTGAAAAGTCTGGGCTCATATAGGTATAGCTCGGCGTTCGTCCTGCTGACTGTCGAGCTATCCCTACAGTTTTGAAGCTCGCCGCGGGCTCGGGCAAAGTCGTTCATTGTTCCCGGAGGCCCTGAGTATGCGAATGGTGGTCGCCCAGCAGCCGCCACCCGAGCTTGGATGTCGATAAGATAACTGCAACCGGAACAGCAGTGATTGGCGGTGAACGCCTCGATCTTGCTGAGGTCTCTTCGTAGAAGAGCAGACGAGACCGCACCACAAGGCGGCGAGGCCGCTATCCACGTTTTGTGGCGTAGAGCCATTGGGGAAGCGAGATCAACCTACAAACAGTACCAGGAGTATGCATAGTGAGGATTCCAGGTGTAAGCGGCCTGACCCCATCCATGGGCATGACATGTTTGCGAAATCTGATCACGTGTAATTTTGGGATTGGTTGAGCTAAAAGGTCCTCCGCAAGTCCACTTATATGCCTGTCCAGTACCATTCAGTTTACGACCTTCAATCGTGCTCGGACCGATTTGGCCCGGCACCCAGGCGTCAGCCGCGCGCCCTAGGTCCTGACAAACCGTCTCCATGTGCGGATATCCCGACTCTCTCTTTGGGGAATCGGGCGGTAATGGCCTAAAGCCAGGATATCGCTCCTTAGCTATTGCCTTCGTAGTTGTCGTCGGCTTCGTAGTTGCTTCAGGCTCCGAGGTAGTGGCCAGACCCCTTGAGGAAGCAGCAACAGTAGTTGTTGGAGAAGAACTACGACTATCCACTACATTGAAAATCAGGGTGACAACGTTTATCAATACGCCAATCACTGCTATGACATTGCCCAATGTCGCCGTTGGGTCAGGGGATGAACTTGGCGTCAAGGAGTCGGGGGAGGGACTGATACGACTCCAAAACCAACGAAGGAGCAGACCGATCGCGATGAAGGCGAAGCCGACGTACAACCACCTTGTGTCCATGTGTCATCTCTAAGGCAGATCACACCGCTCGGTCAAGAGGGAGCACTTGGCTAGAAGGAACGATCCGGACGTTCTAAGGGCCGCTCTGGGCCGCCAGGTCTCAACATCGTCTGGTGGGAATGACTGTGAGACTGCCGACTGTCGAGCTAGGACGACAGTTCACCGAGCTCCCGCTTGACTGCGGCGAGGTTGTTTATCGAGGTCAGGGTGTCGGGGTGGTCGTCGCCCAGCACCCGCCGGAAGCCGGCCAGGGCCTGCTCGTGCAGGCCGCGGGCGCCGGCGAGGTCACCGAGCTCGTGGCGGGTTATGGCCAGGAGGCTCATCGAGTTTAGGGTGTCGGGGTGGTCGTCGCCCAGCACCCGCCGGCGGGCGGCCAGGGCCTGCTCGTGCAGCTCGCAAGCGCCGTCCATGTCGCCGAGGTCGTCAAGGGCCGTAGCGAGATGGCTCATCGCCTGAAGGGTGTCGGGGTGGTCGTCGCCCAGCACCCGCCGGAAGCCGGCCAGGGCCTGCTCGTGCAGGCCGCGGGCGCCTTCAAAGTTGCCGAGCGCCTGGCGGGATGCAGCGAGTAGGCTCATTGAGATCAGGGTGTCAGGGTGGTCATCCCCTAGTACCCGCCGGGAGCGGGCTAGGGTTTCCTCGAACAGTTCGCGGGCACCTTCAAAGTCGCCGAGGGTGCGGCGGGTCTCGGCGAGGTTGTTCATTGAGGTTAGGGTGTCGGGGTGGTCGTCACCCAGCACCCGCCGGCACGTGGCAAGGGCCTGTTCCTCCAGGGCCAAGGCCTGCCGGTACTGGCCACGACTCCACAGATAGAAGCCTGCTTGGGTACGCAGCCAAGCCGTCAACTCCGCCTCGACGTCCAACGCCTCGGCGTGGTCGACCACGGCCAGCGCGTGTGGCAGCAGCGGGGCGAAGGCTGGCCAGAGCGCCACCTCAACGCGGCCGCGCGGGAACGCCGCATGGACCAGCCGCGCTGCCGCAGTAACCCACTCTTGCTGATCCTGAGAGTTGAGGCCGGCGCGGACCACCGTCTGCAGCAGCCGGTGGACGTACAGGCCGTCGGCGACCACCCGGACCAGCGAGTAGCGGCGCAGCGCCGCGACCGCGTCCGCCAGGGTCAGCGGGTCGGCGGCCGTGGTCGCCAGCGGCTCGGGCAGCTCCTGGGCGTGCCCAGCCAGCAGCGGCAGGGGCAGGTCGTCGGGGGCGAGGAAGCTCGCCAGGGTGAGCAGATCGACGGCGGCGGGTTCAGTCTCACGCAGCCGTTGCAGGGCCAGCGACCAGGTGGTGGCCACGGTGTGCTGGTAGCCCAGCGGCTGGCCGCGCTTGAGCAGTTCCAGCGCCCGGGTGGCGAACAGCTCCACGTAGCCTTCGAGGGTGACTGCGCCGGTGGCGGCGACGTAGGCGCCGGCCTGCTCCAATGCCAGCGGCAGCCCACCCAGCGTCGTCCCTAGCGTCGTTGCCGCAGCCTCAGCCTGCTTGCCGCGTTGCCGGGTGCGAGCCAGCAGAAACTCAGCGGCGTCGGTCGGCGCGAGGACCTCCACGGGGAGCAGGTCGGCCAGCGCCTCCCAGCCGGCTTCGGCCTGCGAGGTCAGCAGCACATGCCCCGTCGTGCCGCGGGGCAGCAGGTTGGCCACTGCCTGCGGCTCCTCGACGTTGTCCAGCACCAGCAGCCAGCGGCGGTGGCGCTCTAGCCACTCGCGGACTGCCGCGACCGCCACCTGCTGCGGGGCGTCCTCGGCCAGCTTCAAGTCGATGACCAGGCGGCCCTGAGCAGCCAGGATGGCGTAGTCGCCGAGCAGGCTGCTGGCCTGCTCGCCCCGCACCCACCAGACCAGGTCGTAGTTGGCCCGCTGCCGGTAGGCGTACTCCACCGCGAGCTGGGTCTTGCCGATCCCGCCCAGACCGATCAGCGCCACCCGCCGGCTGGCCGCATCCGGTGCGGTCAGCCGCGCGTAGACCTCGGCCAGCAGCGGCTCGCGCCCGGCGAAGTAGGGATTGGGGTGTGATGGGATGTTCCACACCGGGGGCAGCTCGCCTGGAAACCGCGGCGCCTCGGTCGCGCTCACCGCGGCCCGGCGGCCGGGGAACTCCGGCTCGCCGACCGGCTTGCCGCGTGCGCCCCGGGCGGCGGCCAGCAGTGCCGCCCGCGCGCCGGCTGCGTCCTGATCGACCAGGTCGACGTAGACGCGGGTCTTCAGCAGCCCTGGTGGGTCGACCTGGTCGACCCGGACCGGCAGCAGGAGGCCCCTTTCGCCGCTGGGGTCGTCGGCGTAGAAGGCCCGCCACTCGGCTTGGCCGTGCGCCGAGCGCAGGTAGGCCGCTGAGAGCACCAGCACAACTCGCTGTGCGGTAGTGGTGGCCTGCTGCATCTCGTGAACCCAGTCGTGCCCGGGGGTGAAGTCCCACGCCTGGACAACGACCTGGTAGCCCTCAGCCTCCAACTGCCAGGCGACCCACTCGGCCCAGGCGCGGTCGGCGCCGGTGTAGGAGACGAAGAAGTCCGCCGCCGCCTCGGCCATCCCGTCCCTCACCCCCGTACCTACGACCGCCTGGTGCGAGGTCTACCACAACGAGACGAACCAGGCACACGCCCCGTATCCCCGTCCGATCCGTGGAGCAGTACGTCGATGAAGGAAGCGGCGGAGCGACCGTAGGGCTGACAAACGCGGGGCAGAAGCAGGAAGCAGAGAGCACGTGCGTGTCAGACCCGCCAGATGGGCGTCACGCGGTCGGCATCGAACCGCTTGCCTCTTCTTGCTGGCCCGACGACCACCGCCGGTAACACCGCGGCGACCACGGCATGGCGTCGGTCGATGCTCCAGGTTTCCCACGCGGCACGGAGCGCCGCTTCAGTCGAGGGCACGTCGAGCAGGATGCCGGTCCGGGGCCGCTCCGACAGGGCTCGATTGGTCGCCTCGATCCGAGCCTCGATCACCTGCCTGACGGCCAGGAACTCGGCGCGAGAGATGAGCCGGTCGGCGTAGTGATCCCGGGCGAGCTGGGTCAGGGCTTGTTCGTCGGCCCGGAGCTGGTCCGCGAGGGCGGCGAGATCCTGGTCGTCTCCGGCAGCCGCCCGCCTGGCGTCGGCGAGCCCCGGGCCGGAGAGCGCCACGATCACCATCTCGGTCACGAACGCCTCAAGGTGGTTGCGTTGCGCGTAGACGCGGCCGCATCCGTAGTGAGGTGCTTCCGAGCGGCAGCCATAGGACGGCGCCTTGTTGACGCAAGAGACGAGCGCTTTCCCGCAGATGCCTTCGACGTGGCCGATTCTCGCCTCGCCCGGTGCCCCGCAGCGGGCGACGCCACCAGCCAGCAGGAACGTCCTCCCCCGCCCGAGCCGGCGCCGACCAGAGCGGTCCGCGAAGATCCTCCGGACCGCCTCCCACGTGCCGCGATCAAGGATCGGCGGCCACGTGGCGGGGCCGACGATCTCGCCCTGGTGGACCCGAAGGCCGGCGATCCGTGGGCTGGTGACCATGTTCCTAAACGCCGTGGCCAGCCATACATTGCCCTTCGGCGAGCGGATGCCGCAACGCTCCCAATCGGCCAGGACGCCGTAGACGCTCTCGCCGTTCAGCAGACGCCGGGCCGCCTCCCGGATCAGCTCGGCTTCGGCCTCCTCCAGCCGGCCGGTGAACCGATAGGCGGTCCTCCCATCCCGCAGGACAGCCGGTTCGTACTCGAAGCCGAACGGCCGGGGGCCGCCATGGTGACGGCCGGCGCGGGCGAGCTCGTCGTGCTTCAGGCGCAGCCGTTCGGCCCGGTGCTCGCTCTCGTGCCTGGCAACGGCGCCCCTGATCCTAAAGTGGAGCCGGCCGCTCGACGTTGCCAGGTCGTACTCGCCGGTCACGGTGGCGAGCTTGGTGCCGCACCGCTCCGCAAGGTCGATCAAGCCCTCGTTCTCGATCGGCTGGCGGGTCAGCCGGTCGGCGTCCCACGCGACGATGGCGCCGATGCGGCCGGCCTTCGCATCGGCGAGCAGGCGCTGGTAGCCGGGCCGGTGGCCGTTGAACGCCGAGAGGTCATTGTCCCGGTAGACCTCGGCGACCTCCCAGCCGTTGCGTTTGCTGAGTGCCCGACAGGGCGGCTCCTGACGCTCCACGCCGAGTGTCGAGCCGTCCGCGGCTCGGGAGATCCGGACGTAGATCCCTGCTCGCATGGGCCAGCTCCGGCCGGTCAGAGGACGACGGAGGACCATCATACCCCCATAGCATAGTGGCTGTGACCACGATCACCAGGGCGTACTCGGTGGTCTGACTACCCGACTCCGGTCTGGCGGCGACGCGGGCGACTCCTGGAACAGACATGGGAGACCTCCTTGATGACGGGGTGGCGCGAGGACGACCGTTCAGGGCACGAGCGCCCGGATGGCTCCGGCCACCGTGGGCACGACGACGAGCAGGACGAACGCCGGCAGGAAGCACAGGACCAGAGGGAACGCGAGCCGGACGGCCGCGCGCCCGGCCTCGGCCTCGGCGGCCAGCCGGCTGCGGCTGCGCAGCGCCTCCGCACGGGCGGCGAGCGCCTCGGCCGGACCCATGCCCCAGCGGTCGGCCGCGTCCAGTGCCGCCGCGGCCGCGCGGAACTCGTCCAGGGCGGTGCGCTCGCCGGCGAGTCGCAGCGCCGCGCCTGGGGACAGGCCGAGACGGAGGTCGACGACCACGCGGCCGAGCTCCGCTCGCAGGACGTCGGGGCTGCGCTCGGCCACCCGGCAGAGGGCGAGGTAGGGGTTCAGCCCTGCCCGTAGGCACGCGCCGAGCAGGTCGATCACTGCCGGCGCGGCCTCGCTCCGGGCGGCACGGACCCGTGCCGCGGCGCGACGCCGTGAGGAACGGCGCAGCGCGAACACGCCGACAACGGCGAGCGCGACGGCGAGGGCCGCGGCGCTCACGGCCCGCCTCCCACGATGCGTCCCGCCCACCAGATCCCGGCCGCCTCGAAGGTGGTCGCGGCCGCCAAGGTCACCCAGCCGAGGCGCTCGCCCACCAGGAACGCCGCGTCGGCCGGCGAGGTGGCGGCGAGGACGAGAAGGAAGCAGGGCGCCATCCCGGAGACGACGCGCGCCGCCAGCCGGGCCTGCGCGGTGGCGGCCATGCGGGACTGGCGCGTGCGGAGACGGTCGGTGGCCGCGGCGGCGACTCCCGCCAGCACCGGTGCCGGCGGTGCCCCGGTCGTCTCCGCCAGGTCGAGGGCCTCGCCGGCCACCACCAGCTCGACGAGACCGTGGTCGCGCCCGGCGGTGGCCAGGGCCTGCCCGGCGCCCAACCCGACGGCCGCCTTCCTGGCGGCCGTGTCCAGCGCGGGCGCGAGCGGCTCGGGCGCCGTCTCGGCGGCGGCGAGCAGCGCCCGGTACGGTGCCGCCCCGGCGACGATGGTCGCGCGCAGGACGTCGAGGACCTCGGGAACGGCGGCCTCCTTGGCGGCGCGCTCGCGCCGGGCCGCGCCCGGCAGCCGGCGCGCCACCGCGCCGAGGATCGCCGTCCCGCGACCGCTTCCCGCCTGCCCGGACGCCTGCGGGAATTGCCACTGCTCCCCCACTTCCCCGACAGGCACGCCCACAGCGGTCCCGGGGTTGCTCGGCCACGGCCCGGAGACTTCCGTGGATCGCCGATGCAGCGCCGATGCGGCGGGATCCACGCGGGTCGCGGCCGCTGCCCGGTCAGGCGTCGGTCGGGTTGCCGGACCGGGTGGGAGCGCCGGGCGATGGGTGCGCACGCGCGGGCGCGTCGGCGGGCGAGGCGGCCTTGGACGGCGGGCGGACTGGACGGCGAGCGCGGCGAGGGCGAGCGCGGCGACGAGAAGGAGGCCGGTCACGGTCGGCGCCTTCCCGTGAGCGGCGTGGGAGCCGGGCGGTCCTGGTCCGCCAGCTCGAAGGCCTCGCTGGTCGCGGTGGGGAGCTGCTCGGCCCACGCCGGCACGTGGCCGGTCGCCTGGAGGCCGGGGCCAGGGCCGGCGACCCGGACCGGGCGGGCGACCACCCGGTCGGGGCCGTCGGCGGCCAGCTCGGCTACGGCGGCGACACGGCGTCCGTGGGGGCCCCGCTCCAGGTGGATCACGGCCTGGATGCCTCCCGCGATCAGGCGCCGTACGACGTCGAGGACCGCGCCGGGCGCGGACAGCGCCATCGCCTCCAGCCGGGCCGGTACCTCGTGCGGCCCGCCGGCGTGGAGCGTGGTCAGCAGGCCTCGATGGCCGGTGTTGGCGGCCTGCAGCATGTCCATGACCTCGGCCCCGCGGACCTCGCCGACGATGATCCGGTCCGGTCGCATGCGCAGCGCGTTGCGGACCAGCTCCTGCAGCGGGACGGCGCCACGCCCCTCCACGTTGGGCGGCCGCGCCTCGAGCCGGACGACGTGGGGGTTGGGCAACCGCAGCTCGGCCGCGTCCTCGATGGTGACGATGCGCTCACCCGGCGGCACGCCGGCCGCGAGCACGTTGAGCAGCGTGGTCTTGCCCGTGCCGGTGGCCCCGCAGACCGCGGTGGCCACCCCGGCCGCCACCATGGCCTCGAGGAGACGGCCGGTGGTCGGGTCGAGCGCTCCCCGCTCGACCAGATCGGCGAGCCAGAGCCGCCGGCGCGCGAAGGTGCGGATGGTGACCACCGGACCGTCCGGGGCCAGCGGCGGCAGCACAGCGTGGAACCGCTCGCCGCCGGGCAGGCGCGCGTCGACCCAGGGCCGCGCCTCGTCCACCCGCAGGCCGAGCGGGGCGATCACCCGGTGGACCAGCGTGGCCAGCGCCTCCGCCGAGGGGAGGCGCACGGCGCAGCGCTGCAGGCGGCCGTCGCGCTCGACCCACACGTCGGCCGGGCCGTTGACCAGGACGTCGGTGACACCAGGGTCGGCCAGCAGCGGCGCCAGCGGCCCGAGGCCGGTCAGCTCGTCCACGATCGCCCGCACGGTCGCGGCGAAGCTCGGAAGCGGCACGGCGACCCGTTCGTCGCGCAGCGCCGTCGCGACCGCCATCCGCAGCCCGCCGGGGTCGGTGACGGGTGGTCCGGCGGCGCTCAGGCGCCGTTGCACGCGGGCGACCAGCTCCGGATCCGGCGTCCCAGGGCCGGGATCCCCCAGTGCCGGAAGCAGGGCGCCGGACGGGTGGGAGGCCGGCCAGCCCGGCGGTCCACCAGGCGGTCTCGCGGTCCTCCCCGCCGGGTCGTCCACCGGAGCCGCTGCCGCCGCGGCGCTCATCGGGAGCCCGCCGTCGTCGTCGGGAACGGGAGCAAGCGGTTGGCGAGCGTGAGCATGGCCTGGACGGCGGCCAGGTCGGGACGGTCCAGCAGCAGCACGCCGTCCTCGGCGGCCGCCGCAAGCTCGGGCGCGGCCGCCGGGACCAGGCTCCAGAGCCGCTCGCCGAGGGCTCCGCGGACCTCCCGGCCGGACAGCGGAGCGCGCGCCCGCATGCCGGTGACGACCGCGCCGGCGGCCGCGGGGTCGTGCCCGGCGGCCTCCCACTGCTCGAATGCCGTCTGCAGGCCGCGAATCCCGGCGGACTCTGGCCGGCTCACCGCCAGCAGCAGGTCCGCGGCCGCCAGGGCGGCATCGGCGGCCGCGCCGCCGGCGGCCGCCAGGTCGAGCACGACCACCCGGTAGGCCGGGCGAGCGGCTTGGAGCAGTGCCCGCACGACCCAAGGCTCGGGTGGCCGCGGATGGGCGCCGTCGGTCAGGCCCGTCATGGGCAGGACGCTCAGGTCGGGCCAGGGCTGGGAGAGGGCGCGAAGCAGGGAGGGACCGTCGAGGCCGGGCGCGGCCTCGGCCACGTCTGCCCAGGTCCAGGCGCCGACGACCAGGTCGAGGCGGAACGCGAGGCCGCCGGCCAGGTCGGCCGCCAGGACCGGGGTCGGACCCCAGCGAGCCCAGGCGCCCGCGAGGTGGACCGCCACGGTGGTCGCGCCCGACCCGCCGTGCACCCCACGGACGGCGACAACCGGTGTGGTGGCCTCGTCCGCCACGGCGCCGGCCGCCGCCACCCTGGCCAGCTCGGCGGCCAGGTCGGCCGCGCCGTCCGGCCAGGTGACCAGGCCGGCGGCGCCGGCGTCGAGGGCGGCGCGCAGGTCGGCCGGCCGGGTGTCGTCCCCGACCGCGAGGACCGGCACCCCTGACCCGGCCGGCAGGTCGCGGAGCAGCGCGCAGCCGACCAGCGCAACCGCCGGGCGGGCGGTGAGCGCGGCGGCCAGGCCGGCCGCGCCGGGCTGGGCCACGGCCACCCGCCAGCCGGCCGTCTCCACCGCGTGCCGCAGGCCGTCGGCCGTGCCCGCGTCGTCGTGGGCGACGACCAGCAGCGGCTGGCTGTCAGGTCTGGACGCGAGCGCCATTGGGCCCTCCCCTCCCGAGCGGCATCCGCTCGGAGCCGCGACTCGGCCCGGCGGCCTGCCGGCGCCGGGCACCGGCTGCCACCGGCCGCGTCAGGATGGCCGTGGCGGGCTCTCCTCGAGGAGAGCCCGCCACGAAGATGTGCATAACTTGCTCGCGCCCTGGGCGGCCGCACGCTCGCGCTGGTCGGCCGAGATGAGGAGGGTGGTCCGCTTGTTGGGCTGGGGGCGGCCGATTGTGTAGGGTGGAGGGTGGCGTGCTGGACTTCGCCTGCGCGCCTGGCCCGTCCGCGAGCCGGACGGGCCAAGGACCGACAAGCAAGCGCGACGGCGCGCCGATAACGACCAGGAAGGCGGTCGGCCGGGGCGCGCCGACAGGCTGCGGTGGGCATCGAGTTGTAACCCGGAGCGCGCGCGGGCAGTCTATGAAGACGTCTCCCCTATGACAGGCGTTCCCCGAGCCGGCCAGATTAGTCGACACCGACGTCGGCGTCAGGTGAGACCGAGGCCGAGCGCACAGCGCGCGAAGAGACGAAGAGGTGGCAGTCAGCCGATGAGCGTTGCCTTCGTTTTTCCAGGGCAGGGCAGCCAGGCTCCTGGCATGGGCCTGGCCTGGGCGGACTCGACCGAGATCTACGGATGGGCCAGCGCCGTGCTCGGCTGGGATCTGACCAAGATGCTGCGATCCGGGTCGGCGGACGAGCTACGCCAGACCTACGTGGCCCAGCCGGCGATCTTCTGCGTCTCCGTCGCGGCGCTGCGCGCCCTCGAGGAGGCGGGCGTCCGCCCGGAGTACGTGGCGGGACACTCTCTCGGGGAGCTGTCGGCGCTGGTCGCCTCGGGCGCGCTCTCGTTCGAGGCGGGACTCACCCTGGTCGCGCGGCGGGCCGAGGTCATGCAGCGCGCCGCCGACGCCAACCCTGGCTCGATGAGCTCGGTGCTGGGGCTGTCGGTGGAGGGCGTCGAGATGGCCGTGACCGAGGCGGCCGAGGGGGGCGTGCTCGCCGTCGCCAACGACAACGCGCCCGGCAACGTGGTCGTCTCCGGCGAATGGCCCGCCCTGGAGCGGCTGCCCGTCGCGGCCAAGGAGCTGGGTGCCAAGCGGGTGATGCCGCTGAACGTCGGCGGCGCCTTCCACTCTCCGCTGATGGCCCCGGCGGCCGACGCGTTCCGGTCCTTCCTGGCCGCGGCGCCGCTGAGCGACTGCTCCGTGCCGCTGGTCGCCAACGCCACCGCGCAGCCCACCACCAGCGCCGCCGAGCTGCGCGAGCTGCTCGGGCGGCAGCTCACCGGCCGCATCCGCTGGACCGAGTCGGTGCGCCGGCTTGCGGACCTCGGGGTCGACACGATCGTCGAGGTCGGGCCGGGCACGGTCCTGGCCGGCCTGGTCAAGCGGACGGTCAAGGGCGTACGGGTGCTGCCCGCCGGCGACGCCGCCGAGGTGGCCGCCGTCGCCGATGCGCTGCGTCAGGAGAGCGAAGGGGTGGCAACCTCTGACGGGAATCAGGGTGAGGTGGTGGTGCTGCCCGAGCGCTTTGCCGTCTCGCCCGGCCACGGCCGCTTCTACCCGGCCGTGCCGACGCGCTACACCGACGAGGGCCCTTACGTGGAAGCAGGCGACCTGCTCGGGGAGGTGCGCAACGGGGCCAACAGCATGCCGGTCCGCAGTCCCTTCCGCGGCTGGTTGATGACCCACCTCGCCTGGGAGGGGGAGCTGGTCACGCCCGGCCAGATCTTGCTCAGCCTGCGCCCGTTCTAGAGATTCCGGTACGTTTCGACCTTGCCCGACGATCGCCACACGGCGAAAGGAGCTGTCGTGCCCGCCGAGATCGTGGGACTCGGGACCGCCGTCCCTCCGTACGTCCTCACCAACTCCGACCTCGAGCAGCTGGTCGACACCAACGACCAATGGATCACCGAGCGCACCGGGATCAAGGAACGCCGCATCGCCGGGCGCGGGGAGTCCACCAGCACCCTGGGCAAAGCGGCGGCCCTGCGGGCGCTCGAGTCGGCCGGGCTCGGTGTGGACGACGTGGACCTGCTGGTCGTGGCGACCGCGACCCCGGACTACCCGCTGCCGTCGGCGGCCTGCGTGCTCCAGCTCGAGTTGGGCATGACCAGGGGCGCGGCGATGGACGTGATCGCCGGCTGCGCCGGGTTCGTGTACGGGCTGGCCACCGCGGCGCAGTTCGTGGCCTCGGGCGCGGTCGGCACGGCGCTGGTGGTGGGCGCCGAGACGCTCAGCCGCATCTGCGACTACACCGACCGCTCGACCTGCATCCTGTTCGGGGACGGGGCGGGCGCGGCCGTGCTGCGGCAGGGGGATGCCGGCATCCGCGGCTTCTCGCTCGGCTCGGACGGGGCGCGCTCGCGCCTGCTGATGACCCCGGCGGGCGGCTCGCGCTTCCCGGCGACGGCCAGGACGATCGCCGAGCGCCGCCACTACATCGTCATGGAGGGCCGCGAGGTCTTCAAGGGCGCGGTGACCGCCATGGCCGCCTCGAGCCTCGAGGCGATCTCCAAGTCCGACCTCGAGCCGGACGACATCGACCTGGTCGTCCCCCACCAGGCCAACCAGCGCATCATCGAGGCCACCGCCCGGCGGCTCAAGGTCCCCATGAGCAGCGTGGTGATGAACATCGCGCGCTACGGCAACACCTCGGCGGCGTCGATCCCGATCGCCATGGCCGAGGCCTGGGAGCACGGCCAGATCCAGCCCGGCCAGCAGTTGCTGCTGACCGCCTTCGGCGCCGGCCTGGCCTGGGGGTCGCTCGTGCTCGACTGGACGCTGCCGACCCCGGAGGAGCCGAGCCCTGAGGAGCCGACCCGCTCGGCGCTGCCGATCGTCCACGGGTTGCGCGACGGGACCCTGTGGGAAGGGCTCGAGATGCTCCCGCCGCTCGGGGCGAGCCGCATCGACGCCGTAGGCTGAGGCAGCCGGCCGGACGCGCACCGAAGTGGAGGACGACGTCAGTGGACCAGCGTGAAGCGAGCATGAGCAGAGGACTGGAGGGACGTACCGCCCTGGTCACCGGCGCTTCCGGGGCGATCGGGCGGGCCTGCGCGCTCGCCCTGGCGGGCCAGGGGGCCCGCATCGTGGTCGCCTACGGCTCCGACGAGCAGGGCGCCGCCGAGACCGCCGACCAGGTCAAGGCGGCGGGGAGCGAAGCCGTGCTGGCCCAGGCGGACCTCGCCCAGCCGGGCGCGGCCAAGGAGCTGGTGGCGGCGGCCGGCGGCGTCGGCGTCGACATCCTGGTCAACAACGCAGGCCTGACCAGGGACGGGCTGCTGCTGCGCATGCGCGACCAGGACTTCGACGACGTGCTGGCGGTCAACCTGGTGGCGGCGTTCCGCTGCACGCGGGAGGCGCTCCGTGGGATGCTTCGTCGCCGCTGGGGACGGGTGGTCTCGATCTCCAGCGTGGTGGGGCTGGTCGGCAACCCCGGGCAGGCCAACTACGCGGCGTCCAAGGCGGGGCTGATCGGGCTCACCATGAGCGTCGCCCGTGAGGTGGCCCAGCGAGGCATCACCGCCAACGTGGTCGCGCCTGGCTACATCCCGTCCAAGCTGACCGATGCGATGAGCGAGGAGGCGAAGCAGGCGACGCTGTCGGGCATCCCGGCCGGCCGGCTCGGCACCCCCGACGAGGTGGCGGCGGCGGTCCGCTTCCTCGCCAGCGAGGAGGCCGGCTACATCACCGGCCAGGTCCTCGCGGTCGACGGCGGTCTGGCGATGGGAGCGTGACCGCGACCTTCCCCGGTAAGTCAACAGCGGTGCCGAGCCCGGCACCAGGAACGAGAAGGAGAACGATGCAGATGGCTCAGTCGCGCGACGACGTCGTGAAGACCATGCAGGAGGTGCTCGCGTCCGAGCTGGACGTCGACGCCGACAAGGTGAACGCGGATGCCCGCTTCAAGGAGGACCTGGACGCGGACTCGCTCGACCTCGTCGAGGTGGTCCTCGCGCTCGAGGAGAAGTTCGGCATCGAGATCCCTGACGACGAGATCGCGGGCGTCAAGACCGTCGGTGAGGCGGCCGACCTCGTGATCGCGAAGCAGAACGCCGCCGCGAGCTGACCGTGCGCAGGGTCGTCATCACGGGCCTGGGCGCGGTCACCCCGGTCGGGATCGGAGTGCCCGCCTACTGGGACGCGATCTGCGCCGGCCGCCCCGGAGTCGGGCCGCTCACCCTGGTCGATCCCACCCTGGTGCCCTCCAAGGTGGCCGCTCAGTGCCTCGACTTCGATCCCAAGGCGGCGCTCGGTCCCAAGGAGGCCCGCCGCCTGGACCGCGCCACACAGTTCGCGCTCACCTCGGCGCTGGAGGCGTGGCAGGACGCCGGCATCGAGAACGGCGTCGACAAGGACATGACCGGCGTGGCGTTCGCCACCGGCATCGGCGGCATCGGCTCGCTGCTGGCCAGCGACAAGGTGCTGCGCGAGAAGGGCCCCAACAGGGTCTCGCCGTTCACCGTGCCGCAGCTCATGCCGAACGCGGCCGCCGGCGCCATCGCCATGCGGCTCGGGCTGCGCGGCCCCAACTTCTGCACCACCACCGCCTGCGCCGCCTCCAACCACGCGCTCGGGCTGGCGTTCCAGTGCGTGCGCTCCGGCGAGGCCGAGGCGATGGTCGCGGGGGGCAGCGAATCCGCCTTCGTGGAGATCGCGCTGATCGCCTTCGCGCAGATGACCGCGCTGTCGACGCATTTCAACGACCGCCCGCAGGAGGCCTCGCGGCCGTTCGACGCACGGCGCGACGGCTTCGTCATGGGCGAGGGCGCCGGCGCGCTGGTGCTCGAGGAGCGCGAGGCCGCCCTGCGCCGCGGCGCCACCATCCACGCGGAGCTGGTGGGCTTCGGCCAGTCGGCCGACGCGTTCCACATCACCGCCCCGTCCGAGGACGGCAGCGGCGCCGCCCTGGCCATGCGCCGGGCGCTGGCGACCGCCGAGCTCCCGCCGGAGGCGGTCGACTACGTGAACGCGCACGCCACCTCCACCCAGGCGGGCGACATCTCCGAGACGCGGGCGCTGAAGCTCGCCTTCGGCGACCACGCCGAGCGGCTGGCCATCTCGGCGACCAAGTCGATGATCGGCCACCTGTTCGGCGCCGCCGGGGCGGTCGAGGGCGTCGCCACCGCGCTCGCCGTGCGGGAGGGGATCCTGCCGCCCACCATCAACCTGACCGACCCGGACCCCGAGTGCGACCTCGACTACGTGTCAGGCGAGGCGCGCAAGGCCGACGTCGAGGTGGCCATGTCCAACGGGTTCGGCTTCGGTGGGCACAACGCCGTGGTCGTGTTCCGCCGCCACGAGTCCTGACGAGGGGCCGCCCCCGGCGGCTACGGCGCCCTGGTGGCCGACCTGCGGCCGCCGGAGGAGGTGCCGCCGGGGCCCCACGCCTCTCCGTCCAGCCAGCCGATGCCGCTCGGCGGGACCGAGGTCGGCGGCTCCTCCTGCCCGTACTCCGGCTCCCCGGCGCGTACCGGGTCCGGCGCCGCCGCGGGCTCGCCGTCGGCCTGGTGGTCGAGGGCCTGCGGCTCGGCCGGCGAACTCCAGACGGAGCGGTCGTACGGCTCCTGCTGGCCGGGCCGGCGCGCCGCCGCGGCGGCGCGCCGGGCGCGGCCGCCGCTCGACCTGACCGTCATCACGCCGATCACCATCATCAGGATCGCCGCGACCACCGCCAGGGGAACCGGGGCGATCAGCAGGCTGGCCTGGAGCGAGCGCAGCAGGGCGTGCCGCGGCGTGCCGAGGTCCGCGACGCCGGCCTGGGCGGCCGTGCCCGCCGCGGCCGGCGCGCCGGCGGCTGTGGCCTGTGCCCGCGCCTTGGCGGCGCTGGCGCCCAGGATCTCGGCCCTCGGACTGACCGGCGTGGCGAAGCCGAAGCGGAACATCGCCCGCACGTCGTCGCGGTCCTGGAGGGCGCTCGGCGCGCCGAGCGCGACCGCGATCAGGGTCCGGCCTCCACGCCGCTGCGCGGCGACGATGGTGTGCAGGGCCGCGTCGGTGAAGCCGGTCTTGATGCCGAGGGCGCCGGGGTCCTCGCCCTCGCTGACGAAGCGGTTGTGGTTGACCACGACCTGGATCCGCCCGTTGGGCCAGGGGTAGCGGAGCTCCCGCGCCCCGACCACGGCGGCCAGCTCCGGCACGCCGAGCAGGGCGCGCCCGACGATGGCGAGGTCGGCGGCGCTGACCCGGTGGCCGGGGGCCTCCAGGCCGGACGGGTCACGCCAGGTCGAGTCGGTGCAGCCGAGGGCGTCGGCCTTGGCCTGCATGGCGCGGATGAACCCGGCCCGGCCGCCGCGCGGGTAGTTGGCGGCCAGCGTCTCGGCGGCGTCGTTGGCGGAGACCTGCAGCAGCGACCCGATCAGGTCGCGGCGGCGCAGGCGCATGCCCGCCTGGTAGCCGAGGCGGGTGCCGTCGACCCGCTCGGCCGCCTCCGGGACGGTGAGCACCGCCTGCGGCGGCCAGGTCTCCTGGGCCACCAGGGCGGTCAGGATCTTGGTGGTGGAGGCGACCAGCGTCGGCTTGTGGGCGTCGCGCTGCCACAGCACCGCGCCGGAGCTCGCGTCGATCAGCACCGCGTGTCTCGACCGGACGGTTGGCGTCGCGGTTGCGAAGGCCGGCTCGGCGGCCAGTCCGGCAGCCAGGAGCGCGGCAGCCAGGGGCGCAACGACGCGTCGCAGGAGGGAGGGCACGTCGATAGCCTCTCCGAAGCCCATCCGAGGTGCAACGGGCGCAAACCAGACGAAGCGCCGAGCACGGGCGCCGACGCCTCGCGTCCTCGGCTGGGACGGCCCGCGGGCGGGCCAGGCGCCGCGGCGGCGGCGCCGGGGGCGGCCGGGACCCGCGACGGCGCGGCGGCGCCGCGCGGGATGGACGCCTCGAGGAGCCGCCACAGCCCTTCGACCAGGGCGGACGTCCCCGTCCGGCGAGGCGCCTCCCGCCCCTTCTGGTGGGAAGGCGACACCCTCACCGGCAGCGGCGGTGCGGATCAGGATCGCACGCGAACCTGATCGGCATCCACCGGGTTTCGGGTGAGCGGACATCCACGCAGCACCGTAGGCGATGGCTCGCATGGCGCTACGCAGTTTCGACGACCGCAGCAGTCGTGAGCAAGCTCACTCGTGTAACGGATGGGCCACCGACCTGCTGGAACGTGGCGGAACGCGCCGGCCCGGCGCGAACGTCGCTGGTCGGCGTGGAAGCCCCGGTGGGTGTCCCGCACACTGCTCCGCGAAATTCGCGCAGGTCTGCGCCTGGGCGCGGTTCCGAGCTCCGGCCCGGTACAGGCAACCTTGTCGCGCAACCCGGTGCATCCTAGATTCAGCTGAGGGAATCCTAGGAGGAACCGGTGATCGAACAGCGGCGCCGCGGCGCCCTTCCTTTCGTGATCGCGATCGTGGTGGCCGTCGCGCTGGTCGCCGGGCTGCGGGCGGTGGTCGGAGGGCTCGGCGGGGGCAACGAGCCGTCGCGGCCGGCCTCCTGCGGCGCGGGCGGGATCACCGTCACCCTTGCCGCCTCCTCCGAGAAGGCCGCGCTGGTCAGGCAGATGGCGGCCGACTACGGCAATCGACGGCCCCAGGTGGCCGGGCGCTGCGTGCAGGTCAACGTGACCACCAAGTCGTCGGGTGCGGCGATGGCCGCGCTGGCCAAGGGCTGGAACGAGTCGACCGACGGCCCGAGGCCGGACGTCTGGTCGCCCGCCTCGTCCGGCTGGGTGACCCTGCTGCAGCAGCGCGGCGGCCGCAGCGACCGGCCCAGCCTGGTGCCGCCCGACACCCCGCGGATCGCCGCGTCGCCGCTGGTGATCGCGATGCCGCGGCCGATGGCGGAGGCGCTCGGCTGGCCCAGGAAGAAGCTCGGCTGGCGCGAGATGCTCGACCTGGCCAAGAGCCCGGACGGCTGGGCCAGCCGCGGCCACCCCGAATGGGGACGGTTCCGGCTCGGCAAGACCAACCCGAACTTCTCCACCTCCGGCCTCAACGCCACCATCGGCGCCTACTTCGCCGCCACCGGGCTGTCCAGCGACCTGAGTGAGAAGGACGTGAGCAGCAAGCGGGCGCGCGACTTCGTGGCCGGGGTGGAGCGCTCGGTGGTCCACTACGGCGACACCACCCTCACCTTCCTCGCCAACCTGCAGCGCGCCGACGACCAGGGCGCCGGGCTCACCTACATCTCCGCCGTCACCGTCGAGGAGAAGAGCGTCTGGGACTACAACCAGGGCAACCCCTCCGGCGACCCGGCCACGCTCGGCAAGCACCCCAAGCCCAAGGTCCCCCTGGCCGCCATCTACCCCCGGGAGGGCACCCTGCTCTCCGACCACCCCTACGTGGTGCTGAAGGCGCCGTGGGTGGACGACGCCAAGCGCCAGGCGGCCGCCGGCTTCCTCTCCTACCTCCAGGCCAAGGACGCGCAGGGCCGCTTCCAGCGCGCCGCCTTCCGCGACTTCAAGAACACCCCGGGGTCGCTGGCCACCGAGGACAACGGCCTGCTGCCGAAGGAGCCGGCCACGCTGCTGCAGCCGCCCGCCCCCGCGGTGCTCGACAAGCTCCTGACCAGCTGGGCGGCGGTGCGCAAGCGGGCCAACGTGCTGCTGGTGATGGACACCTCGGGCTCCATGGGCGAGGAGGTGCGCGGCACCGGCGACTCCAAGCTGGAGCTGGCCAAGCGCGCCGCCATCAACTCGCTGCGCGAGTTCTCCAACGACGACCGGGTCGGGCTGTGGATGTTCTCGACCAAGCTCGACGGCGACAGCGACCACCGCGAGCTGGTGCCGGTCGGGCCGATGAACGAGAAGCTGGCGGAGGGCGGGACCAGGCGCGAGGTGCTGCGCAGCCGCATCGAGGGCCTGCCGCCCGAGGGCGGCACCGGCCTGTACGACACCAGCCTGGACGCCTTCCAGGAGATCAGCGCCAAGCAGGACCCGGACAGCATCAACGCGGTCGTGCTGCTCACCGACGGTCGCAACGAGGACGACGGCATCTCGCTCGAGAACCTGCTCCCGCGCCTGCACACCGAGCAGGGCGACCGCTCGGTACGCCTGTTCACCATCGCCTACGGCGCCGACGCCGACCTCGGGGTGCTGCGGCAGATCGCCGAGGCGACCAACGGCGCCGGCTACGACTCCTCCGACCCGGGATCGATCGACGCGGTGTTCACTGCGGTAGTCTCGAATTTCTGATTGGGGTCCCGGGGGCTGAGCGGACGTGCGACCCGGGCTGGACGGTCCGCCCGCCGAGGAGACGAGGTGGCATTCAAGGACGAACTCGTCGAGCCCTGGGGCCTGCTGATCGGCGCGACCGCCGCCGGGGCGGCCTGGGCGGTCCACCTGCCCCTGCTCGCGGCGGGCGGGGTCGGCGCGGCCGTCCTGCTCACCAAGGCCGGCCTGGCCGCGTGGGAGCGGCGCCAGCGCGAGCCGCAACGGCGCGAGCTGCAGCTCCCCGTCGAGGCGAGCGCGCCGGAGGGAATCTGGCTGGCGCGCGCCCAGCGCGCCGCCGGCACCTTCTCCGAGCTGGCCGGCGGCATGGCCGGCGGGCCGCTGGCCGAGCGCATCGAGCTGATGCGCCCACAGGTCGACGACACCGTCGAGACGCTGGAGCGCCTCGCCGGCCAGGCCGGCGCCGCCGGGCGGGCGCTGGCCCGGATCGACGACCGCTTCCTCGCCGGCGAGGCCGCGCGGCTGGAGCAGGCCCGCAGCGCCGCCTCCGGCGAGATCGCCGGCGAGCTCGACCGCTCGCTCGCCTCGGTGCGGGTCCAGCGCGAGGTGCACGGCCGCCTGGTGGCCGCCCGCGGCGGCGTGCTCGCCCGGCTCGAGTCGGGCACCCTCGGGCTCGAGAGCCTGGTGGCCCGCGTGGTCGAGCTGTCCGCCATGGCGGCGGCCGGCCCGACCAGCGAGACCGGAGTGGTGGACCAGCTCAGCGACGAGCTGGAAGGCATCAGGCAGGGGCTGGGCGAGGCCGAAGAGGTCTCGAGGCAGGCGCTCAACGCCTACCAGCGTTCCAAGCAGTGATCGTCAGAGCTCGAGGAGGCAAGGGACATGGGCAAGCTGCTCAGGCGGGCGTGGCGCTACGTGGTGGCGGCGCTCGGCGGCAAGCTCGACGAGGTGTCCGACCCGCGGATCCAGATCGAGCAGGCCATCGAGGACGCCAAGACCCAGCATCAGCTCCTCACCCAGCAGGCCGCGGCGGTGATCGGCAACCAGCGCGAGCTGGAGCTGAAGCTGACCCGCTCGATCGAGGACACCGAGAAGCTCCAGGCCAACGCGCGCCAGGCGCTGGTCCTGGCGGAGCAGGCTCGCAAGGCGGGCGACGAGCGCAAGGCCGCCAGCTACGAGGACTCGGCCCGGGCATTCGCCAGCAAGCTGGTCAGCTCCGAGGCGGCAATGCGCGACCTGCACGCCATGCACGAGCGCGCCGGCCAGGCCTCCGTCCAGGCCCGCGCCGCGGTGGAGACGAACGCGCTGGCCCTGCAGAAGAAGCTCGCCGAGCGGACCAAGCTGCTGTCACAGCTCGACCAGGCGAAGATGCAGGAGCGCCTGAACGCCGCCATGGCCAGCATGACCGAGCTGGCCCCGGCGGGCGACACGCCCACCCTCGACGAGGTCCGCGACAAGATCGAGGGCCGCTACGCCCGGGCGCTCGGCGAGGCCGAGCTGACCTCCAACTCGGTCGAGGCCCGCATGATCGAGGTCGAGCGCGCCGCGCTCGACGTCGAGGGCGCCGCGCGCCTCGAGTCGATCCGTGAGAGCCTCGGCCTGGCCGGCACCCCGGCCAAGCCGGCCATCGAGTCCGACGCCGACGCGGCCGCGATCGAGTCCCCGCCCGCCGCGCCGGCGGCAACGGCCGGCACCCGCAAGCGCGCCGCCGACGGCTCGACCGCCAAGCCGGCCGAGGACTCCGCCGCCGACGACGCACCCTGATCGCCACCAAAAGGACGACCCGCATGGATTTCAAGCTCGAGCTGGTGCCGATCCCGGTCTCGGACGTGGACCGCGCCAAGGCCTTCTACGCCGAGAAGGCAGGCTTCAACGTGGACCTCGACGTCAGCTCCGGCGAGCAGTTCCGCGTCGTGCAGCTGACCCCTCCCGGGTCGGCCTGCTCGATCGCGGTGGGCACCGGGGTCGTGGGCACCCCGCCGGGCTCGGTCCAGGCCCTGCACCTGGTCGTCTCGGACATCCACGCCGCGCGTGCGGAGCTCCTCAGGAGAGGAGTGGAGGTCGGCGAGGTCGAGGACCTCACCGCGCCCGGGAAGCCGACGGTCTCGTACGCGGCCTTCAAGGACCCGGACGGTAACGGCTGGACCTTGCAGCAGATCGGTCCCTAGCCCAGCCGCTCCCCCTCTCCCTCCTCCCGAACATCGGCCGTACGCTGCTAGGATGCCGCTCGGAGGCGATCCGGGGCTGGTGCCCCGCCCGGTCTTCAAAACCGGTGAGGGGAGCGTCCCTCTCCTGGCGGGTTCGATTCCCGTCCGCCTCCGCTGAGCAGCGGGTTCGCCGGCCCCAAGTAGTGAGCGGGCATCGGTCCGGACCGGCCACCGGGGCGGTTGCTAACGCTTTGTCAACGGGCTCGCTCACGGCCTGCCTCCGAGCGCGTCGTCCGGGGTGTCAGCGGCACGGCGCAGCGCGTCGGGCAGGCTGTGCACGTAGGTGCGTAGCGTGAACCCGGCGTCCCGGTGCCCGAGGATCGCCGCGATGTCGTGGGGCGGCACCCCGGCGTCTGCCAGCCAGGAGCCCACCGTGTGCCGCAGGGTGTGCACATGGACAGCGGCGGGCAGCCCGGCGCGGCGGACCAGGGCGCGGAAGGCGGCCGACACGTAATCGGGCCGGAACGGTGCACCGTCCGCCTTCGCGATCACCAAGTCAGCGGCCGTGTCGTAGCGCGGCCCGATCATCAGCCGCCGCTCGGTCTGAGCGGCGCGATGGCGGCGCAGCTCCCCCACCGTCGAGCGGGGCAGCGGCACCAGCCGCTTGCCGGCCTCGCTTTTTGGCAGCTTGACGTGCAGCTTGCCGTCCACGAGCTGCAACGATCGTTCGATGCGGACCACGCCGGCGTCTAGGTCCACGTCGGCCCAGCGCAGCGCGAGCAGCTCGCCCCGGCGGGCGCCGGTTGCCAAGCCGAGCGCGACGAGGACCTCAAGCGTCGACCCCTCGGCCGCCGCCCGGAGGCGCTGTGCCTGCTCCCGGTCGAGCGTCACCATCGCCGCCCGCTCGCCCGGTGGCAGCTCGGCATCCCGGACCACGTTGCGGCTCAGCAGCCGCCAGCGCACCGCTTGCTCCAACGCCCGGTGCAGCGCCCGGTGCACATGCCCGACCGTCGTTCGCGACAGCCCACCCGGGCGGCCATCCTTCCGGCCCGAGGTGAGCAGGTGCGCGTAGAGCCGCTGCACTTCCAGTGTCGTCAGCGCCTGCACCGGCACGCGGCCAAGCTCGGGCAGCACATGCAAGCGCAGCAGCTCCCGGTAGCGCTCGACCGTCCTCGGCGCCCGCCCGATCACTACAAGGTGCGCGAGCCATTGCTCCACGAACGCGGCGAGTGTCACCCGGCTTGGCTCCACGAATGTCCCAGCCGCCCGCTGGGCGTGAACCTCGCGCAGCGCCAGCTCGGCATCCCGTTTGGTGCGGTATCCACCCTTGGTCCGCTGCCGACGCTTCCCCGTCACCGGGTCCACGCCAACATCCAGCACCCACGTCCAGGTGCTCACGCGCTTGTAGACGCTGCCAGGCGGGTGCCGAAGCTCTCGGTGGCCTTGGTGGCGTACTTGGCCAGGTACGCGGCGACCTGCTCGGCACTCAGCTCGGCCGGGTCATCACCCCGGTGCGGGTGATGTTGCGCACGTCGAGCTGGGCACCCCAGCGCGCGTACAGGACCGGGGTGGCGGGGTCGTCATCCAGCGGCGGGCACGGCACCCGCACCACCGCGACCGCGTCGCGGATGGCCCGCTCGAGGTGGGCGGCAGTCACGCCCACAGGTGGCGGGGCCAGGCAGGCAGGACAGCGGCAGACGGTCGCGGCGTCCAACCGCACGATCGCGTGGAAGTGGACCGCGCCACGGCGTTGGAACTCGGCCACCTTCACGTAGGAGACCCGCACCAGCTTGCGGAACTGGGTCTCGGTGAGGCCTGGGGCATGCCAGGCGGTCCACCGTTCCCCGGTTCCACGGGGACGGGCAGTACCGCCCGGCCAGGCAATCGAAGGAGGCGGCAGCATGGCCGAGGCCGGATGAAGCAGGCCGGTAGTCCCGAGGCTGGTGGTCACGGCGTCGGGTTCGGCTCGTGCAGGCCGGTGAGGCGGCATAGGACGGTGAAGCCGTCGGGGGTGCCGGGCCAGTGGCGGCGTACCGCCGTCAGCCCGGCGCGCCGCACCACCGAGCGGAGCACCGCGGTGACGATGATGGCGTCGTCGGCGTAGCCCAACACGGGGATGAAGTCGGGCACCAGGTCCAGGGGGAAGGCCAGGTAGGCCAGCAGCAGCGCGAGCCGCACGCGCACGCCGCGGGGCAGGTCGGGGTCGGCGGCAAGGCGGCGCACCAGCCGCAGCACGTCGGGGAGCAGGCGCAGCGCCTGGTGCAACAGCCCGCCGCGAGGCCGGACGATGGCGAGGGTGACGACCAGCGCCAGCCAGGTGACCGCCAGGGCGGCAGCGATGCCCAGTGGCAAGTCCCACCACCACCCGCCGGTCACGCCCGCCGCCTTGCAGCTGGGTTTGGCGGGTTCGCGCCAGGCTCGGGTGCTTCGGTGGCAAGGGCAGCCTGCTCGAAGGCGGCCAGGTCAGCGGCGGCGTCCTGGACCGCCGCGCGCGCGGCCGGCCCGACGGGGGCCGCGAAGTAGTCACGGGCGGCGATCTTGGCCAGCCAGGCGCGGAAGCGCTCCAGGTCGGCCTCGGACTCCTCGACCTCGGCGTAGGTGACCCGGCCACGAGCACGTTCGAGATCCAGTTCCTCGCGGAAGGCGGGCAGGCGTTCCAGGACCTCGGCGTACTCGGCGTCGCGGGCGGCGTTGAACTCGCCGACGACCTGCTGCTGTTCGGCCGGATCCAGGAAGGTCACCCGCAAGCGACGGGCCGAACCGCCGTGCTGGCGCACCCGGTCCAGCAGGCGGCGGACCTGCCGGGTGGTCTCCTCCCGCTCGGGCAGTAGGCAGACCGACTGCTGCAGGTACAGCGCGCCCAACGAGCGGAGCTTGCGCCACACCTGGACCCGGAGCGTGCCAGCCGCCCCAGCGGTGGACACGCTGAGCAACCACCAGGCTTGGTCGTCAGTATGGCTCCTCACGCCTCTATGTTACTAACGTAACAGTCAACTGCAACGATGGTTCTTGCGGGACCGAAGCTGGAAGGTAGGCATCGCTTCGTCGGCCTGCCTGTGGCCCGGATATGCGACGATGCGCCGCCGTGCACGACGCGCTGACCATCGCCCGTCCCAGGGAGGTGACCGTGGACGTCCCCGTTCAGTACTTCCAGTCGGTGATCGCCCTTGAGACGGCCATCACCGGCGTCCTGCTGTTCCAGATCCGATTCTTCGCCACCGGCAAGGACGCGCCGGAAGAGTCCGACGTCGACCCGCGGTTACGGGTCCTGCTCCTGGCCGTGCTCACCGCGACCGTATTCGGCTCGCTGGAAGCCATCCGTGAAGGCAGGGGACGGTGGAGCGCGCTCCTGGTCACGGTCGGCCTCGCGGTCTCCCTGCTGCCGATCCTGCTGCGCGTGCTGCCCCCGCTGCAACGCGACGCGCGAACCCAGCAGCGCCACCCGCGCTACTGGGTCACCGTGCTCGGCCTCGGACTGTACGCGGTGATCGTCCTGCTGATCGTCGCCCACCCTTGAGCCACAACCCCGGCCGGGCTGGCGTTCTGCGCGGTGGTGGTCTGGCGGGACCAGGCCGTCCACGCAGCCGAGTCGCTAACCAAGGGCAGTCGGGTCATGGTCGTGGGCCGGCTGGCGCAGCGGTCCTGGCAGGCCGACGACGGCAGCGCCCGCTCGGTGGTCGAGGTGGTGGCCGACGAGCTGGGGCCGAGCCTCAGGAGGACTCACACCCTAGGATTCGTCGCCGGGCCGGTCAACTTCCGGGAGCTGGAGCCCCAGCCGAAGCTGTACCGGCGGCCCGGGGGGGGTCGAAGGTCGGATCGGTCAGCAGCCGCCACCGCCCACCTCGATCAGGGCCGTCGGGCCGCCGATGTGGGTGATGCGGGTTGTCGTCATCCGCCGGCGTTTGGTGCTTGCCGGGGGTTGCCCTGGCGCGCGTGGCTGACGGCCCACTCCAGGGCGTAGTCGGCGACCTCCTCCCAGCCGTCGCGGGACGGAAGCAGGTGCGGCCCGTCGAACTCCACCACCTCGGTGACCG
>WNFV01001848.1_pt1 | contig 28544 bp, 26 predicted proteins | sample 5400101 | NCBI WGS metagenome assembly WNFV01 (sample SAMN13153361, study PRJNA577476) | soil metagenome | isolation source: 115 cm soil or saprolite under grassland replicate 1 | place: USA:California | collected 2016-06-15
AGTACAGCATCGTCTCGTACAGCCGTCGTCCCAACAGGTGGACGCCGACCCCTCGTATCTCGTCGATCCAGAAGCGAAAGACCTCCGCGTCCGGCGCCGTCCAGTCGAAGCCGCCGTCCGGCCCGACGATGTAGCCGTCAAGCGAGACGCCCATCGAGTAGGTCACGCTGCGCATCGGACGTCCTCCTCGGTAACGGGTTCGACGATACGAGGGCCGGGCGCCGCAGGACTTATCGCGGCTCGCCGAATTTTCTGCCCTGCCCTTGCGGCCAAGCGGCCTATCTGGCAGCCGGCCTCCTTCGGGCTCACCCCCAGCCTCGACCTACCAACCGTCCCTGACGCACAAGGATCGGCCCGAACCGAGAGTTCCAGCGAGTGTCGGCGTGAAGGTCACCCTCGCGCAAGCCGTGACCACCGTGCCGCGACACGAAACGACTCAGCTCGATCGGCCGATCCTGCCGGTGACGTCACGGGCGGTTCCGACGGCACGTCACAGCGGGCGATTCCATAGACAGGACGCCGGTTGAAAGGGAGCCTCCGCGCGTGAACGCTCAAATGCGGCGCTTGCCGGTGGGCCGGGTCCTCATCGGTGCCGGGGTGGTGCTCGTGGCTGCCGTCATGGTGACGGGCCTCACCAGCGGGCTGATCGTAGGGGCGGGTCCCCGCGGAGAAGGCTGCCGACTGTTCATTGGTGAGGCCGTCGACGGGGTTGCCTGGTCACCGGACGGCAGCCTTCTCGTCGTGAGGACCCGAACAGCCGAAGGCCTCGACGATGGCTACGTGGGCCTTCGGGTCTTTCGCTGGCCGGGCATGGACCTGGTGAGCCAGGTCAAGGGGAATTGGTTCGCGACGGGCGAACACATCGTCGAGCCCTCCTCCTTCTCCCCCGGGCTCACCGTTTCGTCGCGCGGCATTCTCGCCGGACCTACCGCGCGGGATCGCTGGAGATCCAACCAGCTTTGCGTGCTCGACGAGGGCGGTTCCTCGGCCGACGTGGAGCCGTGACCAGCGACCCGGTCGTCAACGCTGGAGTCCATACATGACACCTGCCAGGTGGTTCGTGCGCGATCATGGCAGGCGATGGACCCGATACCGCCCGAGGCGCTCCTGGCCGGCTACCCGGAGCCCATGCAAGCCATCGCCGAGCGGCTGCGTGCGATCGTCCGGCGTGCCGTGCCCGACGCCGTCGAAGCCGTCCGGCCGGGCTGGCGCCTGATCGGCTACGACGTTCCCGCCGGCCGGCGACGATCGGCCTACTTCTGCTGGGTCGCTCCCGAGCATGAGCACGTCCACCTGGGATTCGAGTACGGCATCTTCATGGTCGACCGCGACGGAGTTCTCATCGGAAAGGGCATCACCCGCAAGGTTCGGTGGGTGACCCTGCGCGAGTCGGATCCCATCGCGGAGGCGCAGCTCTTGGAGCTCGTACGGGAGAGTGCGCGGGTGGCGCTTCTGCCGCGATCGGAGCGGCTCATCGGCGTCCTGGACCGCGAGGCCGGGCCCGCCGACTCCTCGCCCGTGTAGCAGGGCCAGGACCCGCCGGTACCTCCGGCCGGATGCGCCCGAGACAGGCCCGTGGGAAACTTGAGCTCCGGCCCGCCCGCGGAGCAATCTCGCCGCGAGGCCGCCGCAAGCTCAGAGGGTTCACCGATGCGGGCTCGCCTTGGCCGTTGGCTCCGCGCCCACCGTGGGCGCGTGGCGCTGGCGGGCGTCATCGGGGCGTCCGCACTGGCCCTCGCGATCCTCGTCACACGCCCGCCCGCGTCTCCGGTCACCAACCCACCGCCGGGCCAGCCGTCGTTCACCTACCGGACGAGCTGGACGTTCCCGGAGCTCACCCGCGCCCTCGGGGCCGGCGAGGTGATCGCGATCAGCACGGCCTCGGCCGGCAGCGCGGTCGAGGGACCTGCCGGGACGGAATCCGCCGCCGGATTGCTCGTCGCCAAGACCACCTCGGGGTCCGTCATCCCGGTCAGAGCCGGCGTGCCGACGACCGAGGCGGTTGAGGCCCTGCGCGCCCTCGGCTACGAGCGCCTGCTCACGCGAGAGGCCATCGACGTGCAGGGTTCCTCGGCGGCGCAGTCGAGCCAGACGAACCCGTACCTGGCGCTCGGAATCACCCTCCTCGTGGCGGGCCTGTTCATCGTCCTCATCATCCGCCTGTTCCGGGGACGCTCGACGGAAGAGCCGTCCCGCTGGCGGTCGGTCGGCGGCGCCGGCCCGGCCGAGGCGGGCAGCGGCTACCGGCCCCAGGTTCGCCTGGCCGACGTCGCCGGCGTCGACGAAGCGAAGCTCGAGCTGACCGAGACGATCGAGTTCCTCCGGGCCCCTGCGCGATTTGCGGCGGTCGGCGCGAAACCCGTTCGCGGCGTCCTCCTGTACGGCCCGCCCGGCACGGGCAAGACGATGCTCGCCAAGGCGGTCGCCGCCGAGGCCGAGGTGCCGTTCTTCGCCGCATCCGGGTCGGACTTCGTCGAGAAGTTCGTGGGCGTCGGAGCCTCCCGCATCCGCTCGCTCTTCGCGGCCGCCCGCAAGGCCGGCAAGGGCGTCGTGTTCATCGACGAGATCGATGCGATCGCCAAGCGCCGCGGCGGTGTCAACAGCCACGACGAGCGCGAGCAGACGCTCAACCAGCTCCTGGTCGAGCTCGACGGGTTCGGTCCCAACGAGAACGTGGTCGTCATCGGCGCGACCAACAGGCTGGACGTCCTGGATGCGGCGCTGCTGCGGCCAGGCCGCTTTGGCCGCAAGGTGCACGTTCCGTTGCCCGACCGGGAGGACCGCCTTGAGATCCTGACCGTCCATGCCGGCGGGAAGCCGCTGTCGCGGTCCGTCGACCTTGCCGCGGTCGCGCGCAAGACCTACGGCTTTTCGGGGGCGATGCTGGCCGATCTGCTCAACGAGGCCGCCATCCTGACCGCACGCGATGATCGCAGCGAGATCGAGCCCGACGACGTCCAGCGAGGCTGGCTGAAGGTCGCGGTCGGCAGCAGCCGCGTTCGCTCGATGGATGAGCGGGAGCGAAGCATCATCGCCGCCCACGAGGCCGGCCACGCAGTCTGTGGACTGCTCGTCGGCGAGCGCCGGCGAGTCGAGGAGATCAGTCTCTATCAGCACGGCGAGGCGCTCGGCATCACCGTCTCCTCCTCTGAGGACAACGACCTGCCGGCCGAGTCGGACCTGCGCGCCAGGCTGGTTGCGCTCATGGGCGGCCGGGTCGCGGAGGAGCTGCTGTTCAGCGACGTGACCGGCGGCGCCTCGAATGACTTCGAGCAGGCCACCTCGCTGGCCACCACGATGGTCAGCCGGCTGGGCATGGGCCGTGACCCGGAGGACCGCGAACGAGGGGCGACCGGCCGGGGGAAGCTGTCGGCATTCGTCCTCGGCGACGGCCGTGACTCTCATGACGGCCTGCCGTCCGACGTGGCCTCGGCACAGACCCGGGCAACACGGGCGATCCTCGATGACGCATACGCCCGCGCTCGCGAGCTGCTGCTCGGCCGGATGGAGCTCCTGGGCGCCGTGGCCGGATACCTGTACGAGCACGAGCGGATGACCGGCGATGACCTGGACGCCGTCTATTCGGGAGAGCTCGGGCCGGCCGACCCGTACGGCTGGCGGCACGTCTCAGCCAAGCCGCGGGCGTGGGAGGAGATCGGCCCGCTCTTCAGGGCCGAGCCGGCGCTCGTGCTCGTCGGCCCGTCCGGACCGGCCCTGCCCGCCCGCGACCGCCGGCGCGGCGGCTGGAACAAGCTGCGCCGGGCCATTCCCCGGCCGGTCCACCGGCTCCTCCGCGAGGTGGTCACCCGGATCGAGGCGGACGACGAGGGTGCGCCCACGGCCTGAGGAAGGACAGGCGGCTACGACCGTGGGAGCCAGGTAGCGACGCTCAACCGCAGGATCGGGGCGTCGATCAGGCCGATCGATCCGTCCGGACCGACGGAGACGTGCGCGTCGAGAGCGGCCTGCAGACGTCGATCCTTCGGGCCATCCGGCGCGACCCACGTCTGGCGGCGCAGGGAGGCCAGCGCTTCATCACGGCTTCCGAAGAACCGCTCCATCCGGTCCACGGTCCGCACGTCGGGCTCCCGCCCGCGGGCGTGCAGGAGGTCGACGAACGCGGGCATCGCCGGCAGCGGGATCCTGGCTTCGCCGTGGACGATCGGCCAGTACGCCTCGGCCAGCGCGGCCGGCGTCCGATCGGTCATCACCGCCACGCACAGCCGGCCGGCCGCGGCCTCCATCGCATCCAGGAACGGCCCGATCGCCTCGATGTCGTAGGCCACGTGCGCGATGAGAGCGACGTCGGCGGAAAGGTCCTGAGACTCGGGCAGGTCGGCCGCCGGCAGAGGCCAGCGTCCATCGATGACCCGGACGTTGTCGATCCCGTGCTCGGCCATCCCCGCCCGAAGGCCGGCGAGCATCGTCGGCGAGGGGTCGACCGCGATCACCTCGCGCACGATGAGCGCCAGCGGCAGGGCGTAGCGGCCCGCCCCCGCTCCGATGTCGAGCCAGGTTTCGCCTGGGCGGGCGAGGCGGCGAAGCTCGGCCAGGGCCGGGTCGTCCGCGTCCGAGCGGCGGGGATCGACCACGAACAGCGAGCTCGTGGCTGCGTAGAAGTCGCCGTCCGCCACCTCCCGGACCCGATCCACCTGGGCCCGGTTCGCGCGGACGCGGTGGGCCCACTCGACCAGCGCGAGGTCGGCCGGCGTGTCGACGTCGGGATTGCCACCCTCGACCGGCACCTCCGCCACCAGCTCCGGCCGCGCCGCGATGAGCGGACCCATCCCCCGGTCCCCGGTCACCTCGTCCGCGAGCGGCCAGGCGGCCCGCAGCAGCAGCGCGGGGTTGGGGCCGCCACCGTCCGCGTAGCGGGGAACGACGATCGTGCGCCCCGGCGGAACTTCGCCGGCCAGCAGCGCCGCGATGACGTCCGTCCGGACGAGCGGCTGGTCGGCGAGCAGCACGAGGGCTGCCTGGACTTCCGGCTCCGTGCCCCTCAGGGCCGCCAGGCCGATGCGCAGCGAGCTCGACAGCCCGTCTTCGGGGCGCGGGTTGCGCACCACCCGGACGCTGGCCAGGTCGAGGCCCGCGCCGGCCGGCACGGCGCCTTCCCCGAGGACGACGACCACCGGGCCAAGGCCGGCCGCCTTCGCTGTATCGATCACGTGGGCGAGCATCGGCCGATCCCCGAGCCGCGCGACGATCTTTGGCGAGCCGAACCGGGTGGCGGCTCCGGCGGCGAGGATCAGCCCCGCGACCCGCTCGGCGGGCAGCATCGCGGCCGGGCCCGGCCTACCGCGCGGCGCCGGTCGGTCTCGGCTCGGCGGCGGCCCGTCCCGGCTCGACGGCGGCCCGTCCCGGGTCCAGATCGGCTCGCTCCGCCCCGCCGGCCGGTCCGGTGTCGGTGGCCTGGCGAGCCTCCGCGTCGACCTCAGCCTCGTCGTCGCCGGTCGCCGACATGGCGTGTTCGTGCATCGGCGTGCCCGTGCCGCCGTGCCTGGCGGCGACGATCTCGGCGAGGATCGCCAGGGCCGTCTCGGGCGGGGTGCGGCCACCCAGGTCGAGCCCGATCGGACCGTGGAGCCGGGCGAGCTCGGAACGCGAGATGCCGGCCGCCAGGAGCCGCGACCGCCGATCCGCCTGGGTCTTGCGCGAACCGACGGCCCCGACATAGCGGCAGCCGCGCCGGAGGGCCTCGATGATCGCGGGCTCGTCGAATTTCACATCGTGGCTGAGGACCGCCACCGAATCCGCCGGTCCCAGCCCGATCTGGTCCGCGATCTCGTCGGGCCAGCCGACGACCAGGCGGTCCACATCGGGGAAGCGTTCGGCCGTGGCGAATGCCGCGCGGCCGTCGACCACGACCGTCTCGAAGCCGACCTCACGGGCCATGCGCACGAGTGGGATGGCGACCTGCACCGCGCCGACCACCACCAGCCGGGGCCGAAGCGGGAACGCCTCCACGAACCACTGCCGATCTCCCACGGCCACGGTGAGCGACGTGCCCCGGGCCAGCGCATCGCTGGCCGCCCGGATCAGCTCCGCGTCCAGCGCCGGATCGCCGGTCGTGCCGTTCAACCGGCCGTCCTCGGCCACGACGAGTGGCGTGGTCGGCGCGCTTCCCGCGCCGGGATCGTGAGACCCGAACGCGGGCGGCGGCGCGTCGGCCGGCAGCTCTGTGAGCACCGCGGAGCCGTGCTCATCGTCCGCCGCGGCAGCCGCGACGGCCGCCGGCACGGCCGGCTCGACGAGGACGTCGATGGTCCCGCCGCAGGCGAGACCGACGTCCCATGCCTGCTCGTCGCTGATCCCGTAGCGGATGACCCGAGCGTGGCCGTCGGCCAGTGCCCGCTCGATCTGCTCGTGAGCCGCGCCCTCCACGCAGCCGCCGCTCACCGATCCGGCCAGCCGACCACCTGCGGCGCCAAGCAGGACGGCGCCTTCCGGGCGCGGCGCGGAGCCGAACGTCCGAACGACGACGGCGCGCCCGACCGCCAGGCCCTCGTCCTGCCAGGCATGGAACGTGTCGATGAGCTCGCGCATTCGTGCGTCTCCTCAGCGGAGCGGTCGAGCCGCGGTCGAGATGGCGGCCCCATCGTTGAGGCTTCGCGGCGCGCCGTTGCTCGGACGCCCTCCTCCCGGGCCGGGGCGACGGGCTCCTGCCAGTCGATCGTGGACCGAGACGCCAACCCGCCGCGGTCGGCCGAGCAACCGGGCATGGGGCGACGAGCGCTCGGCCAGGAGCTCGCCCAGGCGCTCGAGGCTGCCCAGCGTGCCGGCCGCCACGAAGTCGTCGATGAACGGATAGGCCGCCTTCATGCCGGCCGCCAGCGGCTCGTAGCCCTGGGCGCCGGCGAGCGGATTCAGCCAGATGAGCCGGTGGCAGTTTCGCTGGAGGCGGGCCGTCTCGGCCGCGACGAGCAGGGGATCGCCCCGATCCCAGCCGTCGGACACGACGATCACGATGCCGCTCGTGCGCAGGACCCGTCGGGCCCAGCGCAGGTTGAATTCGCGGAAGCTGTCGCCGATGCGCGTGCCGCCGGCCCAGTCGGTCACGGTCTCGGAGACGCGCCGCAGGGCGGCATCCCGATCGCGGGTACGGAGCAGCCGGGTCACGCGAGTGAGTCGTGTGCCGAAGACGAACGATTCGGTCCGGACTCGGTTGGACGCCGCCAACGCCTGGATGAACCGGAGCAGCAGGCGGGACTGCCGCTCCATGGACCCGCTGATGTCGCACAGGACGACGATCTGGCGGGGACGCCGCACCGGCCGGCTCCAGACCCAGTCGAGCGCCTCGCCACCGGTCGCCAGGTTGCGCCGGAACATCGCCCGAGGCGCGACCCGGCGGCCACGATGATGGAGCTCCTGCCGCCGCGTCCGCCGCCGCTCGAGGCGCGGGGTCAGGAGGTCGATCAGCCGCTCGGCGTCGCGCAGCTCGGCGCTGGTCATCCGGTCGAAGTCGCGGTGACGCAGCACCTCGGCGGCGCTGTACGCGTCGGGCGCGATGACGAACCCGTCGATCGGCTCGCCGTCCTCCTCGTCCTCGCCCCCGGCCGCCACCGGCATGCCGACGGTCTGGACCAGGGCCTGCTCCGAAGGCCCGTCCTGGGATCCCTCGGCCTCGTCGCCCGCCGGGTCGCCGAGCTGCGACGCAGGGGCCGGGAGCGGCCCGTCCAACCACGGGAGCTCCTTCCCGCGGCGGCGCCAGAAGCGTTCGAACGCCGCGTCATACGGCTCTCGCTCGTCCCGCCGCCGGACGAAGATCGCAGCCCCCGCCCAGCGGACCTGTTCCCGGTCGCCCAGGTCGACCAGGGTCAGCGCCCGGGTGAAGTCGATCACCGCCCCCAGGTCGACGCTCAGCCCGGCCGTCCGCAGGCTCCGGGCAAAAACGACCGCCTGCCGGAGCATTCGGCCGCCGTCGATGTCCACGGGGCCGGTCGCCGTTTCCACCCAGCGGCCGGCATGCCCATCAGCCACCCGCGGCAACCTCCTCGAGCATGGCGGCCGCGCTCGCGCCGCGGACGCGCCGGACGTCCTCTTCGTACTTGAGCACCACCCCAAGCGTCTCGTCGACGAGCGCCGGCCGAAGCTCCCGGGCGCCGAGGGCCAGCAGCGCCGCCGCCCAGTCGAGGGTCTCGGCCACTCCCGGCACCTTGGTGAGATCCGCCTCCCGGAGGCGATGGACGAAGGCCACGACCTCGGCCGCAAGCCGCTCGGGCGCCGCGGGCACCCGGGTCAGCACGATCTCCAGCTCCCGGTCCCGGTTCGGATAGTCGATCCAGTGATACAGGCAGCGCCGCTTCAGGGCGTCGTGGACCTCCCGCGTGCGATTGGACGTGAGCACGACAACCGGCGGGACCTCGGCCCGGATCGTGCCGATCTCGGGCACCGTGATCTGAAAGTCGGACAGGATCTCCAGGAGATAGGCCTCGAACTCCTCGTCGGCGCGGTCGATCTCGTCGATGAGGAGCACCGGCGCCAGCCCGTCGGCGCTCTCGAGCGCCTGCAGCAGCGGCCGCCGGATGAGGAACTCGGGACCGAAGATGCCGCGCCCGTCACCGACGTCCCCGCGTGCCTCACGCAGCCGGATCTCGAGCATCTGGCGCGGGTAGTTCCACTCGTAGACTGCGCTCGCGACGTCGAGCCCCTCGTAGCACTGGAGGCGGATGAGACGGGTCCCCAGGCTGGCCGCCAGGACCTTGGCCAGCTCCGTCTTGCCGACGCCGGCCTCGCCCTCCAGGAGCAGCGGCCGGCCCAGTTCGAGTGCGAGGAACACCGCCGTCGCGAGCGACCGGTCGCAGATGTAGCCGCGATCGCGGAAGCTGCCCTGGATCGCCTCGATCGAGCGTGTTTCGGGCGGGCGAGTTGCGCGCAGCTTAGTTTCGCCGGCCAGGCGGGCCTCGTTCTCGCTCACCCGCCGAGTCTACACGTCGACCGCCGCCCGCCCCGCCACTCGGTCCACCGCGCACCCAGTGGCTCCGGCTTGCCCTCTCCCAAGTCCGTGACAATTACGAATGAGGCTCGTCGGCCGGGCGGTTCAGACAGCGCCAGCGTCGGCAACGTCGCGGAGTCGGGCGGCGGCTGAGCGTGGATGCTGCTCCTGGCTGACGCGCGGACCTCGCGATCGCGACAGATACGAACACCCCTCGTCGTTGGCACAAGAGTCGTGCCACTGACGAATGAGGCTCGTAAACGACAGAGTTTGACGACCGATCGGGTCGTGCCCACGAACCGGGCTCGTATGTGGCACATAAGCCGGGTCCCGTCGTCCGAATTCACGAGCCGCATTCGTATTTGGCGGTCATCCCTCGTCTAGCCTTCCGGCGCGTCCAGCTCCCGGGCGTAGGGCGGAAATCGGAAGCGCATGTCCCGGGTCAGGATCCCGCCATGGCCGAGCTGCGCGACGGTCCTGGCGGATGCCGGCTCTCCCGACAGCAGCCTCGGCAGCACCAGGTCCGCGGCCGTGGCCTTGGAGTAGGCGCCACACGTCGGAAGGCCCAGGATCGCCGTCCGGCCGACGCGGGCCAGCCAGAGCATGGAGCCCGGATGCGCCGGCACGCCGCGCCGCACCACCGACCCGCCGAGCGCGGAGATCGCGACGAAGAACGGGTCGGAGGGGTCCGTGCTCCGGGCGCCGGCGGTGAGGATGAGCGACGCCCGGCCTCGGCCGCGCCCCCGGCCTCGAGACAGCGCGGCGATGGCGCCCTCCACCGCAGCCGGCGAATCGGCCACGTAATCGATCGCGACGACGGTGGAGCCGAGTCGCTCGATCTTGTCCCGGACGCTTCGTTCGAACCGCTCGCGGGCGGCGCCGGTCACCCGTTCGCTGACCACGACGCCCACCCTCAGGGGCACGAACGGGGCGACCCGGACGATCGAGCGAGCAGCCCGGGCGGCCCGAACGGCCTCCTCCAGGACGACGCCGGGCACGACGTGCGGGGCGATCTTCACGCTGGCGACGAGGTCGCCGCGCTCGACGACCTGGCCGTCGAAGACCGTGAAGACCTCCACGGGGTCGATCCGGTTCACGCGCTCCAGCGCCGGCGTCCGCACGTGGACCACGCCGGCGTGCGCCGCCAGCAGGTCGACCCGGCTCTGGATCGGTCCGCGGCTGGTCAATCCGGGTCCGGCGACGGCTGCCGCCAACCGGCCGGCTGCCTCGTCTTCGTGAACGTCGCCCGGCTCCAGGACGAGGACGGTCAGCGGGTGGCCGTCGGGAAACGCCCCGGCATCCGCCACGAGCCGGTCGAGGTCCTCCACCGACAGCCGCCTCCCCTTGGCCCAGCGGCTTCCTGCGACCTTGACGTCGCGCGGCAGCACCGCCCCTTCCAGCCCGGCCGGCGGAGCGTGGCCAGGCATGAGTCGCTCGAGGCGCACGCTCCGCTACCGGACCGGACAGTGCGCGTCGTTCACCCGAGTGCCGCGAGCGCTCCCTCGACGGCACGGTGGACGAATACCTCCGCCATGCGGGCCCGATACTCGGCGTCGGCATGGATGTCCGATGCGACGGTCTGGCCGTCCGAGGCGTGCTCGACCGCCGCAGCGGTCGCCTCGGTAGAGCCATCCGTGCCGATGAGTGCCCGTTCCGCGGCCGTGGCCCGGTACGCGACCTCGCCGACGCCGGTGACGCCGATCTGGGCCATGGAGATCGAGCCGCCCGACCGGGCCACGACTGCGGCCACGCCGACGATCGAGTAGCCCGACGCGCGCTGGGCGAGCTTTCGGTAGGCCGAGCCGATGGCCTCCGAGGCGCCCCGCAGCCGGATCTCCGTGAGGATCTCGTCATCGCGGAGCGCGGTCTGGAACGGTCCCTTGAAGAACTCGCCTGCGGGGATGGTCCGCTCGCCGCTCGCCGATCGAGCGACGAGGGTCGCGTCCAGGGCCAGGACGACGGCCGGCAGGTCCGATGCCGGGTCGGCGTGGGCGATCGAGCCGCCCACGGTCCCGCGGTTCCTGACCTGGACGTCGCCGATGTGGGGAACCGCCTCCGCCAGGCACCGGTAGCGGAGGGCAGCCGGCGAGTCCAGCACGTCGCGGTAGGTTGTCAGGGCGCCGATGGCGAGGCCACCGTCCGCCAGCTCGTTGATGCCGCGCAGTTCCCGGATCCGTCCGATGTCCATGAGTCGGTCCGCCGCGGCCAGCCGGAGCTTGAGGAGGGGCAGGAGGCTCTGGCCGCCGGCCAGGACCTTCGCGTCGCCGTCGCGAGCCAGCAGGCCGATCGCCTCGTCCAGGCTGGTCGGCCGGTCGTACCCGAACGCTGCTGGGATCATGGCTGGCCTCCCTTCGCCGACTGGATCGCCCGCCAGACCGACTGCGGCGTAAATGGCATATCGAGGTGACGGATGCCGAGTGGCGCCAGCGCGTCGACGACCGCGTTGGCGACGGCGGCAGGGCTCGCGATCGTGCCCGTCTCCCCCACCCCTTTTACGCCGAGCGGGTTCTGCGGCGAAGGCGTGACCGTCTCATCCAGCTCGAGTGTCGGCAGCCACGACGCGCGGGGCAGCGCGTAGTCGAGCATGGAGCCCGACAGCAACTGGCCGTCGCCGCCATACACCGCTCCTTCCCAGAGTGCCTGGCCGACGCCCTGGGCGATCCCGCCATGGATCTGGCCGTCGACGATGAGCGGGTTGATCTTCTTGCCGACGTCGTCGACCGCGATGTACCGCTGCAGGTCCACGACGCCCGTCTCGGGATCGATCTCCACGATCGCCACGTGGGTACCGAACGGCCACGACACATTCGGCGGATCGTAGTAGGCCGTCTCATCGAGGAAGGGATCCATGCCCGACGGCAGGTCGTAACCCACCGCAGCGGCCAGGGCCACCTCCTGGATCGTCTTCGCCTTGTCGGCGGAGCCGCGGACGCTGAAGCTTCCGTCGGAGAAGGTGATGTCGTCGGCCGAAGCCTCGAGCATGTGGGCGGCCAGGCGGCGACCCTTCTCGATGACCCTGCCGGCGGCGACCTTCGCGGCGACTGCGCCCACGGCAGCGCTCCGGCTCCCGTAGGTCCCGTAGCCGAACGGCGTTCCCGCGGTGTCGGAATGCTCCACCAGGACGTCCTCGAACGGGACCCCCAGCTCGGCCGCCACCACCTGGGCCATCGTGGTCTCGTGGCCCTGACCGTGGTTCTGGCTGCCCGTGGTGAGGACGACCTTGCCCGTCAGGTGGACGCGGATGTTGGCCGATTCCCAGAGGCCGGCGCCCCAGCCTTCCCCGGGCAGGCCGAACCACTTCGACGGCGCGATCCCGCATGCCTCGATATAGGAGCTGATGCCGACGCCCAGGTACCTCCCCCGACGGCGAGCGTCAGCCTTGGCCGACCCGATCTCGTAATAGCCCGCCATCGTCAGGGCCTTGTCGAGCGCCGGTGCGTAGTTGCCCGAATCGATCGGCAGGTCGATGCCACTTCGGTTTGCGCCCAGGCCGCTCGGGCTGTGGTACGGGAACGCGTCGGGCGGGATGAAGTTCTTGCGGCGAACCGCCGCCGGATCCATGCCGATCTCCCGGGCGAACAGGTCGACCGCTCGCTCCAGGACGTAGGTCGCCTCGGGCCGACCGGCGCCGCGATAGGCGTCGACCATCCCCGTGTTCGTATAGACGCCGGTGACCTCGCACCAGATGTTGGGCGTCTTGTACGGCCCCCCGAGAAGCCGTGCGTAGAGCGTGGTCGGAATGCCCGGCGCGACCGTCGAGAGGTAGGCGCCAAGGTTGGCGATCGTCTTGACGCGGAGGCCGGCGATCTCACCATCGCGGCTCCCCGCGATCTCGAAGTCCGTGATGTGGTCGCGACCGTGGGTGGTGGCCTGGTAATTCTCGCGCCGAGTCTCCACGAACTTCACCGGCCGGCCACCGAGCCGCCTGGATGCCAGGGCCGTGAAGACCATGTCCGTGTACACGTAGATCTTTGAGCCGAAGGCGCCGCCGACGTCCGGGCTGATGCAACGGATCTTGTGCTCCGGCACACCCAGCACGAACGCCGCGATGACCAGGCGCATGACATGCGGCGCCTGGCTCGTCATCCAGATCGTGTACTCGTCGGATCCGGTGTCGTAGCGGCCGATCGCGCCACGCGTCTCGATCGGGTTGGGGATCAGGCGCTGGTTGATGATCCGCTGACGGACCACGACCTCTGCGCCCTTGATCGCGGCGTCGGTCTCGGCCTGCCGGCCGACCGTCCAGCGCATGACGACGTTGTTCGGGGCGTTCTCGTGGAGCTGCGGCGCCCCGTCGGCGAGCGCCTGCTCGGCGTCGACGACGACCGGCAACGGCTCATAGTCGGCCACGATCGCATCCCGCGCGTCGGTCGCCTGCTCGGCCGTCTCGGCCACGATGAGTGCGACGCCCTCGCCGGTCCAACGGACGACGTCGATGGCGAGGAGCCGCGGGGTATTCATGTTGTTGTCCACGCCGCCGGCGGGCCAGGCGCATGGCAACGGGTTGACGTCCGCAAAGTCGGCGCCGGTCCATACGGCCAGGACCCCGGGCGTCTCCTTGGCGGCGGACGTGTCGATGGAGCGTATGCGCGCGTGCGCATACGGGCTGCGCAGGACCGCCGCGTAGGTCATCCCGGGCAGCTTGATGTCGTCCAGGTAGTTGCCGCTGCCCGTGATGAACCGCGGATCCTCACGGCGCTTGATGCGGGCTCCGAAGACCTCGGTAGCCATGGCGTTCGCCTCCTCCTCAGCGACTCGAGGCACTGGCCGGGTCGGGCGCGCTGACGCCCGCTCGCATTGCGACCGCGGCCTCCCGAACCGCGGCCACGATGTTGTGATAGCCCGTACAGCGACAGAAGTTGCCCTCGATGGCGTGCCGGATCTCGTCGTCCGTGGGGTCCGGGTTGTGGCCGATCAGCTCCGCGGCGGCCATGATCATGCCCGGAGTGCAGAACCCGCACTGGAGGCCGTGCTGCTCCCAGAACGCCGTCTGGAGCGGGTGGAGCGTGCCGTCGGCGGCGGCGAGTCCCTCGATCGTCGTGACGCTTGAGCCGTCGGCCTGGATCGCGAGCATCGTGCACGACTTCACGACCAGGCCGTCGACGTGAACGGTGCACGCGCCGCACTGGCTCGTGTCGCAACCGATGTGCGTCCCGGTGAGGTTCAGGTCTTCGCGAAGAACCTGAACCAGCATCCGTCTGGGCTCGACCTCCGCCTCTCGCCGTTCGCCGTTGACCACGAGCGAAATGTGCTGAGACACCAGCGGAGCCTCCTTCCCGCACGGTCACCGGAAGCCTGGTCGTCGCACCTCCGCCCGATGATCTGTGTCGGGTGAGGTGGGCATCAAGTGTCGTCCTCCTGGCGCCCGGAATCAAGGGACAATCCGATCCCGCCAGCGCCCGTGGCCTCCACCGGGATCGGCCCGGGACCCGCGTGGGACCCGCGTGGGACCCGCGTGGGACCCGCCTGGACCCGCCTGGGACCGCCTCGCGATTGCGTCTGGCGCACCGTTTGCCGCACGATCGTGCGCGGCATCGGCCCGAATCCGTCAGGGCGGCCTCCGCCACTGGGGATGGCGATGATCGATCCCGTAAGCCATCGTCGCGCCTTTCTGAGACCAGCTCGAGCCGACGGCCGTCGATCAGCGGCGCCGCATCTGAACTATGCCGACTTCATGCGCCACGGGCGGCTGCAACGGCGCTGACTTCTCATAATCGTGGCGTCGTCGACGGTTGGATCGGGTTGTCCGGCTCGGCGATCTCCAGGGCGAAGTAGACACCGACGGCGCGGATGTGGCGCCGGGCCAGGCGGTAAACGACATTGCCCGGGAAGACGTGCTGCGATGTCGCCGCGATGGCGCGGTCGCGCTCCGGTCCGGCGTCGAGGCGGCGCGCGACGATCGGCACGGAGCCGGGCCAGGACAGGGACAGCGAGCCGCCGCCAGCAGCCTCGAGGTTGCGCGTCCACTCGGCCTCGCCGTTGGGGTGTCCGAGGAACCAGTCGTCGCGGTCGCGCAGGAGCCCGAGCAGGACGCGCCGCTCGCGTCCGGTCCGCCGCCCCGGGACGCGGAGCTCCACGATGTTGCCCAGGCCGAACCCGCGCCAGATCGTTCGCAGGAGCGGATCGAGGATGCGGATGAGCCGGTATTGGCCGCGGAGGTAGACCGACCAGGCGGCCGACCGGCGCGGTTCCGGCTGCGTCATGGCTCGGGTGGATCCCGCCGGGATGGCCGGGATGGCTCGTACCGCCCGAGGGCCGCGCTCCGGATGTCGGTCGCCCGGGGATCCATCACTCGAGCGAGCGATCCCGGCGGTCCGGCGTAGGCGGCCGCAACCTCGCCCAGCCGGCGAATCTTTGCCACCGCCGCATCGTGGCCGATGCCGGTCATGTCCCCCGAGGTCGCCACTCCCACCCGATCGTGGCCACGACCACGCGTCGACGCGGCATAGCCGATCGCGAAGGCAAGGACCTCGACCTCGTCCACATGTGCGGTTCGAGCGTCTGCGGCGCCCACGATCACCCCGCGGTCGCCGGGCACCTCCACGACCAGCCGCCAGTTGTCCGGGCCGGCGCACAGGTCGAAGAGGTAGCTCCGATACGGCGCGTCCAGGATCGTCGCGGCGCCGGCGCCGTCGGCATTGCCGCCGCGGATCGCCAGGCTGGCGTGAGTGGCCTCCAGGCCCTCGAGCAGGCGCCGCTGCGCGTGGGCAAAGAGCCACCGCTCGACCGGCGAATCACCGATCAGCACTGCGGCATCCTCATCGACCTGGATGAGCGGGCAGCCGGCTGCGGCGAGCGCTCGGAGCTCCCCGTTGAGTGCCTCCGCCAGCGCCAGCGTGACCGCCTCCCGGTCGTGGCTGCCCGGCTCGATCGCACGCGCCAGCGAGTAGGGACCCACGATCGAGGCCTTCACCGCGCGCTTCGTGCAATTGGCCGCGAAGACCCATGCATTCACGGTAATCGGGCCGCGCCAGGAGGGCAGGCGATCCACCACCGCTGCGGCGTCGGGACGAAGGACCACGCCCGCGAGGCCGCCCAGCAGCCTCGCCGCCGCGTCTTCGTGCCGGAGCCCGCCGTCGGTGACCGGCTCGAGGCCGGCATCCTCCTGGACCGCGATCGCGTCTCGCACGAGCCCCTCGAGGCGGCCGTCGTTCGAGGACCCGGGCTGCGGCGCTTGTGTTGGCCGCGGAATCGAGCCGCCGAGCGTGGCGAACATGCGGACGGATGCTAGCGCATCGAGTACGCTCGCCCGCATGCCCACGATCGGGGAGACGCTGGCGGGACGATTCCGCATCGACGCCTCCCTCGGCGCCGGCGGGATGGCGACCGTCTTTCGGGCGCGCGACCTGCGGCTCGAACGGGACGTCGCAGTCAAGGTCCTTGCCCCCAACCTGGCCGGCGACAAGGTCCTCAGCGAGCGGTTCGATCGCGAGGCGCGCGCGCTCGCCGCGATCAGCCATCCCAACGTCGTGACGATCTACGACGTCGAGCCGGGAGACCCGGCGAGCGGTCGCGAGCCGTTCTTCGTCATGGAGCTGTGCGAGGGCGGCTCGCTGGCCGAGCGGCTGCTCCGGGCGGGCGGGCACCTGCCACCCAACGAGGTCGTGCCCATCGTCGCCTCGATCGCGAGCGGGCTGGACGCGGTGCACTCGGCAGGCCTCGTTCACCGCGACATCAAGCCGCACAACGTCCTGCTGGCGGCGGACCGGGCTCGCCTGGGCGACCTGGGCCTGGCCCGGCCGGGGGACGACGCGGGCTGGGATGCCCTGACGACGACCGGCATGGCGATGGGCACGCTCGCCTACATCGCACCTGAGCGACTTGCCGGCGAGCCCGCGACGCCGGCCGGCGACATCTGGTCGCTGGGCGCGATGACCTACCAGGCGCTGACCGGCAGGCTGCCGCGGGCCGCCGCCTCGGTGACTGAGCTGGCCGAGCGCCGCCTGGCGCCGTCGCCCCCACCATCGAGTGTCGCGCCGGACCTGGGCACCGCCTTCGACGCGACCCTCCTCGCCGCCCTCGACCCGGACCCGGCCGGGCGGCCGGGTCCACTCGCCCTGGGCGCGGCCCTGGTCAGCGCCCTGGGGCGATGGTCACGCGAGCATGGCGCGGCCATGGCCGCCCGGGGCTCGCCCTCGGCTCACGCCGCGCCGCCCTTCACGCCACCACAATCGGAGGAGCCGGTCGATTCCGACGCGGCAACGTCCATCTACCGGACGCCTCCGCGATCAGCTCCCCCGGACGGTCGCGGCGGAACGTTCGCCGATCGCGCGGCGATCGCGGTGATCGCCATCGGGCTCGTTGGAGCCGCGGTGATCGTTCTCGCCCTGCTCACGGGTCTCAGGTCCTTCAATCCTGGCGTCCTTCCGCCCGCCAGTCCCAGCGCCAGTCCGCCGACCTCGTCGCCCTCGCCCTCGCCGACCTCGTCGCCCTCGCCCACGCCGACCCGAGACGCGTTCGCCGCGGCGCGCGCACGGCTGGCCGACGTGCGGGCAGCCATCGATGCGGCGAGGGGTTCGGGCGGGCTCAAGGGCAAGGACGCGAACGAGCTCCTCGCCCTGGCCAACAAGGTCGGCGAGGCGATCGATGACCGCGACGCGAGCGAGGCGCGGGACGCCGCCGGCAAGCTCGTCGAGCAGGTGCGCAAGGACATCAAGGACGGCGACATCGGCGGCGACCGGGCACGGGATCTGCTCGCTGCGGCCGAGGCGCTCCGGGACGCCATCCCCTGAGTCCGGCTGGCCGAGCCAGCGCGACACGCCCGGTGGCCTTACCGTCGGCTTACAAACGACGTCGGGCTGCGCTCAGCGCGTCGGTATCCTTCGCCGATGAAGACGATCCTGATCGTGGACGACGAGCGTCACATCGTCGACCTCCTCCGCCTCTACCTCGAAAAAGAGGGCTACGCGGTCGTGGCCGCGGGCGATGGCGAGGAAGCGCTGGCCCTCCATGCGCGTCACGACCCGGACCTCGTCGTCCTCGACCTCATGCTGCCGCGGATCGACGGCTTCGACGTCTGCCGGGAGCTCCGTCGTCGCGGAGACACGCCGGTGCTCATGCTCACGGCGCGCGACGACGACGTGGATGCCATCGTCGGGCTCGAGCTCGGCGCCGACGACTACGTCACGAAGCCCTTCAACCCTCGGGCGCTGGTTGCGCGGGTGAAGGCGATCCTACGGCGCACGGAGGTGACGACACGTGGCGGCCGCCCGATCGAGGTCGGCACGCTTCGCATCGATCCCCGCCGCCGGGAGGCGACCGTCCGCGATCGCCGGCTCGAGCTTCGCGCCCGGGAGTTCGACCTCCTGGCCGCCCTGGCCCGAGATCCCGGCGTCGTGCTGACGCGGGATGGGCTGCTGGAAGACGTCTGGGGCACCGACTTTCCGGGCGAGACGCGGACGGTCGACGTCCACGTCGCCGAGGTCCGAAAGAAGCTCGGCGACGACGGGCCGCCGATCGAGACCGTGCGCGGGGTTGGCTACCGGCTCGTGCCGCCGCCGCGTGAGCCGGTGCCGTCCACTCGTGAGCCGGTCCGGCCCGGCTGAGCGATGGCCCGCGGCCTGACGGCTCGCATCGCGCTGGCCTTCTTCGGGGTGGCCATCGTGACCTGGCTCGCGATCGGCGGCGCCCTCTTCCTTCTCCTCCGCCAGCTTCGAGCGGATCAGGCCGGCGGGCGCCTGGAGGACGTCGCCACGCTGCTCGCCAGCCAGGCCCGCCAGTCCATCCTGGCCGGCGACGTGAAGGCCGGGCTGGCGTCGATCCGCGACCAGGCGGCCGACCTGGGCACGAGCGTCTACGTGGTTGGGTCAGGCGGACGGATCTTCGGAGCGGAGGGCAGCGCCACTCCGCCGGCCGGTACGTTCCAGGTCGAGCTGGGCAGTGCCACGAGCCATGGCGTGACGACGTTCCCCAACGGTCAGGCGTACGTGTACGCCGCTACGTCGCTGCGCGGCGGGGCGCTCATCGGCCAGCGTGCATTCGTCGTGGCGACGCCGGATCGATCCGCTCGGGAGACGCTGGGCGACCTGGTCGCCGCCGTGCCGGCGGTCATCCTGGTGTCCCTCATCGTGGGTGCGCCGATCGCCTGGCTCGTCGCGCGATCCGTCGGGGCTCCGCTGCGCCGGCTGGCCGCGGCGACCGCGGCCGTGCCGAGCACTCCGGTCGCGGCGCTCCCGCTCGAGGGACCCACCGAGGTACGAGAGGTCATCGCGCGCTTCAACGCCATGACCGCCGAGCTGGCCGAAGCCCGGCATCGTGAGAACGAGCTGCTTGCCAACCTCCGGCACGACCTGCGGACGCCGTTGACCGTGATCGGCGGGTTCGCCGCAGCGCTCGCCGACGGGACCGCCACCGGTGAAGCCGCCGGTCGGGCGGCGCGCGCGATCGGGGAGGAATCGGCCCGCCTGGAGACGCTCGTCGACGAGCTCGACGCGATCGAACGGTTGCGAACCGGCGCCGCCGGGCTCCGTCCGGAGCGGATCGACGCGATCGACGCGCTCCGCCGGACCGCCGAGCGATTCGCGCAGGAGGTGGGTTCAGCAGGGGTCGAGCTCGTGGTCGAGGCGGCCCCGGCCGAGCCGGGCCGGACCGAGACGGCCGCGACCGAGCCGACGAACGACCTGCGGTTCGCCGCCGACCGGCTGGCGGTCGATCGGATGCTCGGGAACCTCGTGGTCAACGCGCTCCAGGCCGTGCCCCGGCCGGGTGGCCACGTCTGGCTGTCGGCGAGAGCCGTTCCGGCCGTGGTCGCCGGGGAACCGAGCCGGATCGCATTCTCGGTGACTGACGACGGGCCCGGCTTCCCGCCCGGCACGGTGGACCGCGTATTCGAACGATTCTACCGGGCAGACCCGGCGCGTTCGGGACGGGGCAGCGGGCTGGGCCTCGCCATCGTCCGCGAGCTCGCCGAGGCGCATCGTGGACGGGCTCTCGCGGAGCAGGTCGCCCCGCACGGGGCGCGCGTCAGCGTGATCCTGCCGAGGGTGCCTCAGGCGACGGCCTGACGGCGGTCCCGCGTCGGCTCTCCAGTGGCCGTTGCGTTTCGCGCACCATCCTCGACACGGCCGTGCGCGGCCTTTGCCCGATTCCGTCGAAACGCGGATTGGACCGTGCACGTTTGTGCTCGACGTGATCCGCATTCTGCAACCAGGCCGGCCGATCAGGCCTACCTCAGCCGCCGGCGATCTCGACGCTCGTAGCCGGAGGCGGCTCGGGATCCGCGGCGACGCCACGTCGGTACGACTGGCCGCCCACGATCAGGCCGATCGCCAGGACGAGGGCGAGCGCCGCCAGACCGAGCGCCTGCAGGAGCGGGGTGGCGCGCCAGGCGGCCGGCTCATTGCCCGACGGCCGCTGCCACATCCCGGCCAGTGTCGGCGCCCCGGGCGGCAGCAGGATGAGCCCGAGCCACATCCCACCGAGGAGACCTCCGACATGCGCGGCATTGTCGATGGCCCCGCCGCCAGCGCCGAAGCCGAACGCCAGGTTGATCAGGATGAGCGTGCCAACCTGTGCGGTGATGGCCCGGCCCCGTCGATCGAGCATGGGATGGTGGACGCGCGACGCCACGAGCAGAATCCCGAACAGGCCGAAGATCGCCCCGGAAGCGCCGACCGATTCACCCTGCGGCACGAACACGAAGCTGGCCGTGGAACCGGCGATCGCCGCGACGACGTACATGAGCGCCATCCGGGCCGAGCCATAGATCGACTCGACGACGGGCCCCACCAGATAGAGCGCGTACATGTTGAAGCCGAGGTGGATGAACATGAACGTCGGGTCCGGGGCGTGGACCAGGGTGACCGTGACGAGGCGCCACAGCTGGCCATCGGCGACCGCGGCCTTATCCAGCCACAGCGCGGGATAGAAAGGCCCGTAGTCAATCCCCTCCCGGGTGACGCTCAGTCCGGCCCACGCGGTGAGCGAGACGATTACGGTGAGCGCGATGATGCCGTACGTGACCGCAGCCACGATGGAGCCCCGACTGCGCCGGAAGTGTCTCGCCGCGCCGCGCGTGTCGCCCGTCTCCTTGGCCAACCAGCCCAGGCGAGACGCGATCTCCGCCTTGTCGGCGGCGGGTGCCCGGCGATCGGCCTCGCGATAGGCGGCGAGCGCGCCGTTGAGGTCGCCCTCCCTGACGCGAAGCGCGGCGATCTGTCGCCAGGCGAGATAGGTGCTGGGTGTCTCGGGCAGCTTGAGGATCTGCTCCCACACCGTGCGCGCGACGTCTTCCCGGTCGAGGTGGAAAAGCGCGTTGCCCAGGCCGTACAGGGCGCTCGCGGTGATCGGTGGGTCGTCGTAGCCGTAGACCCGCTGGTAGTAGCGGCCGGCCTCTTCGAACTCGCCGGCTGCGAACAGCTCGTCTGCCCGGGCGAGCAGGCGGAGCGCGGTCTCCCGATCGAGCGGGCCGGACTCATCCAGGCCGGCCACGTGCAGTCCGGCCTCGTTCGGATCGCGTGGGCCGTCCATCGCAAGCGACTCTACTAGACTTCCACTCGTGATCGCCCCGCCCCACCCGCGCTGATGTGCGGCCGCTTCGTCCAGGAGCGATCCCACACCGAGCTGGCGGGGATCTTCGAGGCCGAGCCCATCACGGACGATCCCGGCGGGCGGTTCAACGTGGCGCCGACCGACCCCGCCTCGGTCGTCGTCCAGCGAGACGACCGGCGGGCCCTCACGATCTATCGCTGGGGCCTCATCCCCCACTGGGCGACTGATCCTTCGATCGGCACCCGCCACATCAACGCGCGAGCCGAGACGCTCGCGACGAGCCGCGCCTTTCGCGAGTCCTTCGCCCGCCGGCGCTGCATCGTGCCGGCCGACGGCTTCTACGAATGGCTCCGCCTGAACGACCGGCGCCAGCCCTTCGTCATTCGGCGCGCGGATGATGCCCCGCTCGGCCTGGCCGGGCTGTGGTCAGGCTGGCGCGATCCATCGACCGGGCAGGTCCGGCGCACCTTCGCGATCGTTACGACCCAGGCGAATGCGGCCGTTGCACGGCTCCACGACCGCATGCCGGTGGTCCTGCCGCGCGATGCCTGGGCGACCTGGCTCGACCCGCGACCGGCCGAGATCGGGGAGCTCCAGGCGCTCCTGCAACCGGCGCCCGAGGACTGGCTGGAGATCTTTGCCGTCCGGCCGCTGGTCAACAACGTCCGGAACGACGGGCCCGGGCTCGTCCGGCGCCTGGACCCGCAGCCGGACCTCAACGCGCCCGAGGAAACGCTGGGACTCCAGGCCGATGGCTAGGTCGCCGGCGGGACGGGCTCCCAGCCCGAGGGGCTCAGCGCGGCGCGAAACGCCTCGTCGGCGGCGACGCCGGCGTCCAGCGCGGCTGCATACCGGCCGACCAGCGAGGCAAACTGCTCATCGGGGTCGTCGGGAGGTGCCTCCAGGAGCGTGACGGCGATGCTCGGGTCGAGCATCGGACGCACCGACCCGGGCGCCATGACGACGACGAGATGGGCGCCGGCATAGGCGGCCGCCTCGGCCACAACCGCCAGCGTAGCCTCGGCGAGCGGTTCGGCGGCCACTACCACGCGGTAGCCGGTGAGGTATCGAAGACCGAGCTCGACGTCCGCCGGATCGAGCGTGAGTCGGGCGCGGGAGTCGGCTGGCTTCGCGCGAGCCTGCGGGTCCTCATCGTGCTCTTCCAGACTCGGGTCCAGGATCGGGCCCTCATCCGGATCCTCATCGGTTTCTGCATCGGTCTGAGAGGGCGCCGCTGACGTCGGACGGCCGGGATCCCGGAGGACCGCCGCATGGCCAATTCCCGCTCTGGCAAGGTCGAGCAGCAACACATCGCCGGTATGGTCAGCCCCAACCTTGCCGATGATCTGAGCGGACGCCCCGGCCGCGACCGCCGCACGGGCCACGCCCACGGCCGGACCTGTCGCACCACCGGGCATCGTGTCCGAGGCCTGACGGTAGGCGGGCTGTCCCACGACGGCGATCATGGTCTGAGCGTAGCCGCCTCGACGCCTGGTGAACAACCCGCGGCGTGACGATACGTGCATTTCCGTATCGCCCGCGATCGCCGTGCAATGCAGTATGCAAGGTCGGCGTGGCTAGGATGTGCCAGCAGCCGTGGGCGAGGGACGCGGCGACGGTGCCGCCGGGCACCCGCAATCAGCGCAAGGCGTTGCGCCCACCAAACGAATCTGGTGATAGTACGTTCGTACCGGTACTGCCCTACCGGGCGAACGGGGATCACCTGATCACACATCGGCTGATATGAGACCAACTTCTCTACGGGCCTTCCGGGCCGCCACTGGACGCGGCGGACGCCGCCGGTCGTCAGCCGGCCAGTCGCTTACCGAGTTTGCCCTCGTCATTCCGATCCTCCTCGTGGTCTTCGTTGCGATCGCCGACTTCGGGCGGATCTTCGCCGCCGGCGTCGACCTCGAAGCGGCCACCCGCGACGCGGCCGAGGCCACGGCCAACGAGTACCTCGCCAATCCGCCCGGAGATCCTGCCCTCACGGCCGCCGAGCGACTGCAAGTCGCGGCGCCGGGAAGCGACCCAACCTACTACGACAGGTTGCACACATACGCGGCCGGCGTGGTGTGCGCCGAGCTCCGCGGGCTGCCAAACACCAACTACGACTCGGTCAATAACAACTGCCCGGATATGCCGCTCGTGATCGTCTGCGTCCACGACGGCGCCGACGCCGGCTGCGGCATTCCGGCCCAGGCCGGCGGCGCGGGCATACCAGGAAACTGCGGCGACTTCACCCCGCCCGCTGGCACCTCTCAGCAGGGAACGCTCGAGCGCTGGGTCGAGGTCCGGACCTGCTACAAGTTCACGGCCCTCCTGAGCAACATGCCACTGTTCCCGTTCAGCGACATCTGGATGCAGCGAAAGCGCAACTTCACGATTCCGTGCTATTTCGCCCTGGGTGAGGCGCAATGCGGTTGACCGGCCCGGCCGCATGTCTTCGTGACGGCCGAGGACAGGCCCTGGTCGAATTCGCCCTGGTCTTTCCGCTCTTCCTGCTGCTCCTAATGTCGATCATCACGTTCGGCCTGTACGTGTTCTACAACCAGCAGCTCCAGAACGCGGCTCGGGAGGGGGCCCGATACGCGGCCGTCCACAGCTCGACCGCGCAGAACCCGACGGTCTCATGGATCAACCCGATCGGTCCCAACCGCCCCGATAGCTACGCTCTGGTTGGTACGCGCCCAGTCGACGCGCCGGAGAACGGCTGGCCGGACATGACGGGCGCGGCCCGATCCAAGATCTGGGGCATCGCGCCGAACCAGGTGTCGCTGTCCGCCTGCTGGTCCGGCTACATCGACCCGACCACGACGCCGCCCAATGCCGACGTCCTTCCGACGGCGCCAGGAGCGGTATTCGCTGATTGCACGATCAACGGGATCAATCCGCGGACGAGCCCGAACTCGCTCGGGTGCCCGGCCCCCGTCACCAACCCATCGCCAGGAGGCTTCGACAGCGGACACGCCGACGGTGACGACAAGGCCAGTGACCTCGCGTACGCCAACACCCAGCACTACCCGACCACGGTGACGGTCTATGCCTGCTTCAACTGGACGCCCCCGATGGCGGGGTTTGTATTCATCCCGAACCAGATTCCCCTTCGCGCCGCGATCACGGAAGTCCTTCAGCGCCAGCAGTGAGGCCCACCATGCCGACACCGAACCATGCGCCGCAGCGAGGCCAGATCCTCGTGATCTTCGCCGGCGGCCTCGTGACGCTGCTCGTCATCGCGGCCCTCGTCATCGACGTGGGCTTCACGTTCATGATCCGCCGCGCGGAGCAGAATGCGGCCGACCCGGGCGCGATCGCGGCTGCTCGCTTCATCCCATCGGGCAACTACGGCGAGATGGTGGGCGCCGCGTGCTTCTACGCGCAGCAGAATGGGTTCTTTTCAAACGCTCCGGGTTATCCAACAAGTGCCGGCTGTGTTCCGGCAAACGATCCGTTCGGGACCACCCTGACGGTGAATTGGCCTCCGAGCGCGGGGGCCGGCCCATGGGTCGGCGACTTGGGCAAGGTCGAAGTGATCCTGGGACGGGACCACCATTCCTTCCTGGCCGGAATCGTGGGGATCACCCGGATCGGCGTAGCTTCTAATGCAGTGGCCGCCTTCGATGACGGCAAATCGAATTCCAGCTCGCTCGTGGCCCTCGACCCGGAAGCTTGCGGCGCGAATCCGGCCGGCTTCATCGGCGGTGGTGCGACAGTAAACATCTACCCGGTCGTCCCCGGCACCGATGGCGGCTACGTCCACGTTAACTCGAGCTGCGGCTCCGGCGTGGCGTCCAGCGACGACTACTGCGACAACAGCGGCGGGAGCTCCGCGTTGAAGATTGATGGTACGAGCAGGCTCATCTCTCCGGGGGTGTACATCGTCGGCAGCTGCAAGAACAGTGGAACGATCACGACTTCCACACTCGACGAGGGATCCGTCCTGATCGGGGATCCATTGTCCGAGCTGCCCCCGCCATCGTTCGGCCCACCGGGGGCGTGGTGTGGCATTCCGTTCGCCCCGGGAGTCGATCAGACGACGGAGGCCGGCGCGGAGGGCTGCCAGTTCAAAAACGCCGGACAGACGTACCAGCTGTCACCGGGGGTGTACTACGGCGGCTGGAAAGTGACCGGCAAGAACGTCACGCTCCATCTCGACCCCGGGATTTACGTCATTGCCGGCGGCGGCATCTCGATCACGGCGACGGGCACGATCACGTCGGTCACTGGCGGCGGCGGACCGGCGCCGGTGATGATCTTCAGTACGGACGATCCGATGTACGCGGCGGCCTGCAAATCGGGCTCGGGCGCAGGTAGCCAATGCCAGGACAAGCTGTCGTTTAACGCGGACGCCGACCTCCAGCTCCATGGCCTCACGTCTGGGCCCTACAAGGGGATCCTCATCTGGCAGGACGGCAACGGCAGCGGGACGACCGCCGGCCCCAACCTGGACGTCCTCCTGGGAGGGCAGTCAAGCCTGAGCCTCACCGGGACGATCTACAACCCGCGCGGCGTGGTCACGCTCGATGGCGGCTCGACCGGCACCGGCTTCGCGTCCATCCAGATCATTTCCTGGAACTGGAAGATCATCGGTAGCGCGACACTGCTCATGCCCTACGACCCCAACGAGCTGTATCACTTCGACCAAAAGGGTCTCATCCGCTGACCTCCTGCACGGGTACCTCCGGACGTGCCGTGTAGTACGAAGCGACTCTGGCGCAGGGGCGTGATCGGGCCGACCATGCCTTCATGCAGAAGCGTGCGATCGCAGCAGTCCTGTGGTTCGTGGCGGTCTGGTTCGCCTACGAGGTGATCTGGTCCGTGACCGGCCTGCCGCGCGCGATCGGCCCGGCGCTGGGTGCGGCGGTTGCCGCTCTCGTGACGCTCGATCCGACCGGTTGGTTCTGGAGCAGGGCCCCCCGCCGCGACACACGACCGGCCGCCTCGATCGCGCCCGGCCAAGTGGGGCAAGCCTCCTAGTCGTCCCCGTCGCTAGGATGGGGCGTCGAGACGTCCTCCGACTCTCCGCCCCCAGACGAGCTTCCCGATCCAGACAGGTCGCTGCCGCCGTGGTCATCGTCGTCTTCGGGCGTCTCGACGGGTTCGACCGTCGGCCGCGGCGTGCTCCGCTTCGGCGTGGCGGTAGGTTCAGACGTCGCCTGAGGTTTCGGAGTCGCGCTGGGTTCCGCGGAAGGTGTCGGCGAAGGCGACACCTCCTGACTCGGCGCGACCACGATGGACGGCGGTCTCGGTGTTGTCTCCGTCGAGTGCCTGAGCATGCCCGAGACGCCGGCAATGGCGATGCCGCTCACCGAGGCAGCTCCAACGACGAGAACCAGCACGACGGCCAGCGCCTGGGCCCGCGCGGCCAGGGGCCGGCCGCCACTCCAGGCGAGGCGCCACGCGTCCACCAGCGCGTAGATTGCTGCTTGCGCCCGCCCCTGGCGAGCAGCGAGCCTGAAGGCCGCCAGCGGCCGTGGAAGCGGCTCGGCGGCAACGGCCGCCATCACTCGCTCAGAGAAGCCCGCGGTGGGGCGAGCGTCGGCGGCCACCGCGGCCGCCTCCAGGTCCCGCGCGAGGCCGAGCGCCTCTGCCAGTTCCCCGAGGGTCAGCGGCTCGTCGGCGCCGTCCAGCTCGCTCGGCCGGAAGGGACCCGTCATCGCTCGTATCCGCCGGCCTCGAGGCCCGCGCGCAGCCGGCGCAGTCCTCGATGGAGATGCGTCTTGACGGTGCCGAGCGGGCGGCCGGATGTCGCCGCGATCTCCGCGAGCGACAGCTCTCCGAAGAAGCGGAGGGCAACGACCTCTCGATACGGTTCCTCGAGCCTGCCGACCGCCGAGCGAACCGCCGCGTCCCGTTCCCGGCGAATCGTCAGCCAAGCGGGGTCGTGGCCGGTCGCATCGCGCGGCGGCGACAAGTTCGCAGCCTTGCGCGGGTCCCGGTCGGTGACCGACGATTCGAGCTGCACGAGTGCCTTCCGCCGGCCGGCCTGTCGCAGGGACTGGCGAACGGCGATCCTGGCGATCCACGCCCCGAACGGCCCGTCGCCGCGCCACGAGCCCAGAGACCGGAACGCGATCACGAACGCCTCCTGGGCGGCATCTTCGGCATCGGGAAGGGTGCCGAGAACACGGAAACAGGTCCGAACCACGTTGGCCGACTCCCGCTCCACGAACACCCGGAACGCCTCGCGGTCGCCCTCCAGGACTCGTGCGACGGCAGCCTCAAGATCCGCGTCGTCGCGCGTGACGGGTTGGGCGGAGAAGCGCTCGACGGACTCGATCGGTTCGGCCCCCGGTGGATCAGGGTCAGCCCGACCAGAACACGGTCGGGCGACCCATCATCGCCCAGATCGTCCGTCGGCACGATGAGCCCTCAGTCACGAGTACGAGGGCCGAACGTACCGATGGCGGGTAGGTCAGTCGTCGCCGCCGTCGCCGTCCGAGTCGTCATGCTCGTCCGGCTCCGGGGTCTTGGGGGCCGCGGCATGTTCGCCCTCGTTCTCGCCCTGATCATCCTCGTCGCCCTGAGCGTCGCTGTCTTCACCCTGGTCGTCTTCGACCTCGGGCGTGTCCGCGGCCTCCGGGGTCTCGGCGGCCTCCGGGGTCTCGGCGGCCTCTGGTGTCTCCGCGGCCTCCGGGGTCTCGGTCGGCTCGGGCGTCTCGACCTCCGGAGTCTCGGTGGCCTCTTCGTTGAGGACGGCGGGCACGGCCTGCGTGGACGAGCGGCCGCTCAGCGCGTTCGCGCCGACGACTCCGCCGACAACGAGCGTGGTGGCGACGAGCAGGGCGCCGATTGCGCGTGTCCGACGAGTTCGATCCATCGATTCTGTCTCCCGGCGGGCCGATCGATCGATCGGCTCTAACCACCTGAGACAGCGCAGCGCGCAAAGGTTTCAGCCGGCAGGCTCGACGTCGTCGTGGACGACTTCCAGCCGGCCGAATCCTGCGCCCTCCAGGTCCCCCGCCACCGCGTCGGCATCCCCGACCAGGACGACCGCGGCACGATCGACGTAAAGGTGCTCTCGTGCCACCCGGACGACGTCGTCGATCGTGACGGCCTCGATCTGCGGCCGGTACCGAGCCAGCTCGTCGTCCGGCAGGTCGTGGACCACGAGCCCGGC
>WNFV01003535.1_pt1 | contig 28520 bp, 29 predicted proteins | sample 5400101 | NCBI WGS metagenome assembly WNFV01 (sample SAMN13153361, study PRJNA577476) | soil metagenome | isolation source: 115 cm soil or saprolite under grassland replicate 1 | place: USA:California | collected 2016-06-15
GGCTCGACGTCCTGCTCCGCGCCGGCTTCCAGGTCGACCTCGACGACATCGAGGCGCTGGTCGACCACGTGACCGAAAAGCTCGGCAGCGAACCGTACGACGACCTGTGCCTGGTCACCGCCCAGGTGCTGTGACTCGCGCCGCTGGCCTGGGCCTTGTCTGCTCCGTCGCTGGTGACGAAGTACGTCAACCCTGGGTTGGTCGCCCGGGTTAGCCGAGCGCGAGGCCCAGTGCGGCGGCAGCCGTCGCCTGCTCGTGGTCACGGGTAACCAGGATGACTGGCTCGCCGGCGGCGAGTTCAGTCGCATCTGTGAGGGCGACCGCTAGGTGCAGCGCGTCCAGCGTACGCAACCGGTGCTCCTGGGTTAGCCGATACGCGATCGGGAGACACGTCTCGGCATCTAATGCGAGCAGCGTCAACGGCCCATCATCGGCACAGTCCGCGTCGAAGCGGTCCAGGATCAGTGCTGGCTCTGGGATCCGGCGCGCCCGAACCGCAGCAGCGACTGCACTGGCGACCTCCACTCGAGTGAGCGCGCTTGTCACAACGGGATCCTTCGAGTCGAGCAGCCGCGCGGTCAACTCGGCGTGGTCAGACTCGTCCTCGAGGTAGGTGCGCACCAAGGCGCTGGTATCGACGTAAATCAGCGTCACTGCTCACTGCGCTCCGCGGCCAAGGCTTCGCTCAACGCGGTCCCAGAGCCACGATTGGCCCGCAACATCCGCGCCCGGGAAGGGGGATTCTTCGGCATCGGCGGGGTGACCAGGCGGCCGCTCGCGCGGGCCCGCTCCCGAACGCCTTGCTTCGTGCTCGACAAACCGAGCGCATTCTCGAGGGTTTCCGTGACCAGGGAATTGACAGAGCGACCTTGGGCTGCAGCTTCGGCGCGCAGTCGCGCGTGCAGCTCGTCGTCGATTCGTGCGATCAGTTGGCGCATGACCCAATGCTATCACTGTTAGACATTGTGATAGCGAGTGGTTGCGGTGCCTACGCAGTGGCGGATGCGGCGGCACGGCCGGCGGTACGGCCGGAGAACAGGCAGCCGCCGAGGAACGTACCCTCCAGGGCCCGGTAGCCGTGGACGCCGCCGCCGCCGAACCCGGCGACCTCGCCGGCGGCGTACAGCCCGGGAAGCGGTGACCCGTCGGCGCGCAGCACCCGCGAATCCAGGTCGGTGTGCAACCCACCCAGCGTCTTGCGGGTGATGATGTTGAGCCGTACGGCGATCAGCGGCCCCGCCTTGGGGTCGGCCAGCTTGTGCGGCGGCGCCACCCGGGTCAGCTTGTCCGCGAGGTAGTTACGGGCCCCGCGCATCGCCGTGACCTGCAGATCCTTCGTGTACGGGTGGTCCATCTCCCGGTCCCGCGCGACCACCTCGCGCTCCACCTGGGCCGCGTCGAGTACGCCGTCGCCGGCCACCTCGGCCATCTTCTTGACCAGCTCCTGCACCGAACCGGCCTGGACGAAGTCCTCGCCGCGCTCCAGGAACGCCCGCACCGGATCCGGCATGTCCTTGCGCGCCCGCTGCAGCACGCCCCGCCAGCTCTTGCCGGTCAGATCGGGGTTCTGCTCGGAGCCCGACAACGCGAACTCCTTGCCGATGATGCTCTTGGTGAGTACGAACCAGGTGTAGTCGTACCCGGTCTGCATGATGTGCGCGAGGGTGCCGAGGGTGTCGAAGCCGGGGAACAGCGGCACCGGCAGCCGCTTGCCGGTGGCGTCCAGCCACAGCGACGACGGGCCGGGCAGGATCCGGATGCCGTGCAGCGGCCAGATCGGGTCCCAGTTCTTGATGCCCTCGACGTAGTGCCACATCCGGTCGGGGTTGATGATGCTGCCGCCGGCCTGCTGGGTGATCTCCAGCATCCGGCCGTCGACGTGGTGCGGCACGCCGGAGAGCATGTGCTTCGGTGGCGTGCCCAGCCGGGCCGGCCAGTTGGCTCGTACCAGGTCGTGGTTGGCGCCGATGCCGCCGGAGGTGACGATCACCGCCTGCGCGGTGAGTTCGAAGTCGCCGACCTCGTCGCGGCTGGACCGCTCGCCCCGCTTGGCGTCGCTCGGCGCCAGCAGCTTTCCGCGTACGCCGTCGACGGTGCCGCCGGTGACGCTCAGCTCGTCGACCCGGTGCCGGTGCCGGATCGTCACCCGCCCGTCGGACTGGTGCCGCCGGACCCGCCGGACGAACGGCTCCAGCAGCCCCGGCCCGGTACCCCACGTGATGTGGAACCGGGGTACGGAGTTCCCGTGGCCGATCGCGCCGTACCCGCCCCGCTCGGCCCAACCGACCACCGGAAAGAACCTCACGCCCTGGTCGTGCAGCCACCGCCGTTTCTCCCCGGCGGCGAAGGACACGTACGCCTCGGCCCACTTCCGGGGCCAGTGGTCCTCTTCGCGGTCGAACCCGGCGGTGCCCATCCAGTCCTGCAGGGCCAGCTCATAGGAATCGCGAATCCGCATCCGGCGCTGCTCCGGCGAGTCGACGAAGAACAGCCCGCCGAACGACCAGAACGCCTGCCCGCCGAGGGATGCCTCGGGTTCCTGGTCGAGCAGGATCACCCGGCGTCCGGCATCGGCCAACTCGGCGGTGGCGACCAGACCCGCCAGACCGGCGCCCACGACGATCACATCAGCGTCCATGTCGGAACCCTAGCGGTCTGCGGATTCCGCCGGGAGGACGCCGCAGCACGCAGCCGTCAGTCCTGGTCGGCGCCGTCTCCGCCGGCGCCGCGGCGCGGGTCGATCGGGTCGGTGGGCCCGACAGCGTCTGCCGTGTGGTCCTGCGCATGCACCACCGAGGCCGCGTGCTCGTGGGCGAGCTCCTCGACCAGGTGCGGGTAGTGCACGTCGAACGCGGGCCGTTCGCTGCGGATCCGGGGCAGCTCGGTGAAGTTGTGCCGGGGCGGCGGCGAGGAGGTCGCCCACTCCAGCGAGTTGCCGTGGCCCCACGGGTCGTCCTCGGTGACCACCCGCCCGAACCGGTACGACTTCCACATGTTCCACAGGAACGGCAGCGTGGCGCTGCCCAGGATGAACGACCCGATCGTCGAGACCGTGTTCAGCGTGGTGAACCCGTCGGTGGGCAGGTAGTCGGCGTACCGCCTCGGCATGCCCTCGTTGCCGAGCCAGTGCTGCACCAGGAACGTGGTGTGGAACCCGATCAGGGTGAGCCAGAAGTGCAGCTTGCCGAGCCGCTCGTCGTACCACCGGCCGGTGAACTTGGGGAACCAGAAGTAGACCCCGGCGAACACCGCGAACACGATGGTCCCGAACAGTACGTAGTGGAAGTGCGCCACCACGAAGTACGTGTCCGAGACGTGGAAGTCGATCGGCGGCGAGGCCAGCAGCACCCCGGACAACCCGCCCAGCAGGAAGGTCGTCAGGAAGCCCAGGGCGAACAGCATCGGCGTCTCGAACGTCAGCTGCCCCCGCCACATCGTCCCGATCCAGTTGAAGAACTTGATCCCGGTCGGTACGGCGATCAGGAACGTCATGAACGAGAAGAACGGCAGCAGCACCTGGCCGGTGGCGAACATGTGGTGCGCCCACACCGTCATGGACAGCGCCGCGATCGCGATGGTCGCCGCCACCAGCGTCTTGTAGCCGAAGATCGGCTTACGGCTGAACACCGGGATCACCTCGGTGATGATCCCGAAGAACGGCAACGCGACGATGTACACCTCGGGGTGCCCGAAGAACCAGAACAGGTGCTGCCAGAGCATCGCCCCGCCGGTGGCGCTGTCGTACACGTGGGCGCCGAGCCGGCGGTCGGCCTCCAGCGCGAGCAGCATCGCGGCCAGCATCGGGAACACCATCAGCACCATCAGGCTGGTGACCAGGATGTTCCAGGTGAAGATCGGCATCCGGAACATGGTCATCCCGGGCGCCCGCAGGGTGAGCGTGGTGGTGACGAAGTTGACCGCCCCGAGGATGGTCCCCAGACCGGACAAGACCAGCCCCATCGCCCACATGTCGTTGCCGATGCCCGGCGAGTTCTGGGCAGCGTTGAGCGGGGAGTACGCGAACCAGCCGAAGTCCGCGGCACCGCCGGGCGTGAGGAACCCGCCCATCACGATCAGCCCGCCCATCAGGAACAGCCAGTACGACAGCGCGTTCAACCGCGGGAACGCCACGTCCGGCGCGCCGATCTGGATCGGCAGCACGAGGTTGGCGAACGCGAACAGCATCGGCGTGGCGAACAGCAGCAGCATGACCGTGCCGTGGATCGTGAACAGCTGGTTGTACTGCTCGGTCGACAGGAACTGCAGCCCCGGCCTGGCCAGCTCGGCGCGCATCAGCAGCGCCATGACCCCGCCCGCGCCGAAGAATCCGAACGCGGTGACCAGGTAGAGCTTGCCGATGTCCTTGGCGTCCGTGGTCCGCAGCATCCGCCCCAGCGACGCGCCTCTGACCCGGCGCCGTACCGGCCCGGGGTAGTACTCCCCGTGGCGCGGCAGGATCACCGTGCTCGGTTTGTCGACCTCACGAATGGCCATATCGGGCCCCTCACGTGCGGCTGATCGTGCTGCCGTCTCTCATCGTGCTACCGATCCGTACGATTCGCACCCCTGTCGGCCCGGATCGCTGCCCGGTTTACCCGCGCCCGGCATCGGATACCCCAATAAGTGAGGTCACGCGAAAGGGGGCCAGGCGTGGATCTTGCGTTCCTTGCGGACGCGTACCGGTCCGGGGGGCCGTACGCCACCGTCTACCTGCAGCATCACCACGTGGCTGAGGACGCCGCGCGCCAGGTCGAACTCCGGTGGCAGTCGCTGGCAGAGCGGTTGTGCCGCGCCGGGGCCGACTCACCCACCGTCGAGGCGCTCGGTGCGGCCGCCGCACCGCGGCGACCCGGCGCCGCCGCTACCGGCCGGGCACTGGTCGGGGCCCAGGGGCGGGTGCTGCTCGACCGGCCGCTGCGCCCGGAAACCCCGGCGACCGTACCGGGGCTCACCGCGGACGAGGCCCGCTGGGCGCCGTTGCCCCACCTGCTACCACTTCTGGGGTACGAGCAGCACCCGGCGCCGCACCTGCTGGTCGTGGCAGACCGGGTCGGCGCCGACATCCACGTGGTCGCCGACGGCGAAGAACAGGTCACGGTGGTCGACGGCGAGACCAGACCGCTGCACAAGGTGCAGGCCGGCGGCTGGTCGCACCGCAGATACCAGCAGCGGGCCGAGAACCTGTGGGAGCACAACGCGGCACAGGTCGCGGACGCCACGGGCAAGCTCGCCAAAATGCACCGGGTGAAGCTGGTCATGCTGGCCGGAGACGTACGCGCCCGGGCCGCGATCTCCGAACACCTGCCGGTCGCCGTACGCGTCATGACGATCGAAACCGAGTACGGGGGGCGAGCGGCGGGCGCTGCCGAAGGCCGGCTGCGGCAGGAGGCATCGAAGCTGGCCAGCGACCGGACGCTGCGGGACCACGTGGTCCTCGTCGAACGGTTCCTTGCCGACCGGGGCGACCCGGAACGCGCCGCCGAGGGGCTGGAGCAGGTGATCGCGTCGGTACGCGCGGGCGCGGTCGACACCCTGCTGCTGGACCCGGCGGTGCACCTGGACCCGACAACGGCCCAGCCGCACGTCTGGGTCGGCGCCGGCAGCACCGAGCTGTCGTTGACCAAGACCGAGCTGGAGAAACTCGGCGTCGAGGAGTACGCCGCCGACTGCCCCGACGCGGCGTTGATCCGCGCGGGCGTGGCGACCGGCGCGCAGTTGGAGTTGTCCCGGGAGGGCGATCCGCCCCTGTCGGACGGAGTGGCCGCCGTACTGCGCTATCCGGTGCCGAGCTGACGGCAGTAGCTGTCGCGGGGGTGCGCAAGGGTAGCCTCCCGGGAATGACCGACGCTGCCTCTGCCGCCCCTGTCGCGAAGCGGGTTCCCGTCACCCGTACGCATCACGGCGACACCGTGACCGACGAGTACGCGTGGCTGGCCGACAAGGACGATCCGGACACCCTGGCGTACCTGAAGGCGGAGAACGAGTACACCGAGGCGGACACCGCACACCTCGGAGCCCTGCGGGAGCAGATCTTCGACGAGATCAAACTGCGCACCCAGGAAACCGACCTCTCCGTACCGGTACGCAAGGGCGACTGGTGGTATTACAGCCGCACCGAGGAGGGCAAGCAGTACGCCATCCACTGCCGCCTGCCCGCCACATCGGAGGTGCCTCCCTCGATCGAGGGGGCGGGCGCGCCGGACGGCGAGCGGGTGATGCTCGACGGCAACCTCGAGGCGGGCGAGTCGGCGTTCTTCGCGCTCGGCACCTCGGAGGTCAGCCACGACGGGCGGCTGCTGGCGTACTCGACGGATTTCGAGGGCAACGAACGGTTCACGCTGCGGGTACGTGACCTCAGCACCGGTGAGAACCTGCCCGACGAGGTGCCCAACACCTTCTACGGCGGCGCCTGGTCGGCGGACGGCCGGAGTCTGTTCTACACGACGGTGGACGAGCAGTGGCGGCCGTACCGGGTGTGGCGGCACCGGATCGGCACTCCGGCCAGCGACGACGTGATCGTGTACGAGGAGCCGGACGAGCGGTTCTGGGTCGGGGTCGAGACCACCCGCAGCCAGGCTTACCTCCTGGTCGACATCGGCTCCAAGATCACCAGCGAGGTACGCTACCTGCCCGCGGACGACCCCGACGCCGAGCCGCAGGTGATCTGGCCCCGGGTCGAAGGAGTCGAGTACAGCGTCGAGCATTCTGCCTCTCAAGAGCACGGCGGGGACCAGTTCCTGATCCTGCACAACGCGGACGCGCCCAACTTCCAGCTCGTCTCGGCGCCGGTGTCGGACCCGACCGCGACGACCCCGGTGATCGAGCACCGCGACGACACCCGGCTGCTCGACGTGGACGCGTTCGCCGGCCACGTCGTGGTGCACTTCCGCCGTGACGGCCTGACCGGCCTGCGCGTACTGTCCTCGGCTGCGGCCTCCGGGGCCGACGCCCACGAGATCGAGTTTCCGGAGCCGCTCTACTCCGTCTCACCGGCGGCCAACCCCGAGTACGACAGCCGGCTGTTCCGGTTGTCGTACCAGTCCCTGGTGACGCCGCGCTCGGTGTACGACTACGACCCCGTCACCCGCGACCTGGTGCTGCGCAAGCGGGAGCCGGTACTCGGCGGCTACGACCCGGCCCGGTACGAGCAGCACCGCGAGTGGGCGGTCGCGCCCGACGGCACCCGGGTGCCGATCTCTCTGGTCTGCCGGGCGGGCACGCCCCGCGACGGCTCCGCACCCTGCCTGCTGTACGGCTACGGCTCGTACGAGCACAGCATGGATCCCTGGTTCGCGATCACCCGGCTGTCCCTGCTGGACCGTGGCTTCGTGTTCGCCGTGGCCCACGTACGGGGCGGTGGCGAGCTGGGCCGCCACTGGTACGAGGACGGCAAGTTCGGCCACAAGAAGAACACCTTCACCGACTTCGTCGCGTGCGCCCGGCACGTGGTCGCATCGGGGTGGACGTCGGTGCCGAAGCTGGTGGCTCGCGGCGGCAGTGCCGGTGGGCTGCTGATCGGAGCGGTCGCCAACCTGGCGCCGGACGCGTTCGGGGCCCTGGTCGCCGAGGTGCCGTTCGTGGACCCGCTCAACTCCATCCTGGACCCGTCGCTGCCGCTCACGGTGATCGAGTGGGAGGAGTGGGGCAACCCGCTCGCCGACCCCGACGTGTACGCGTACATGAAGTCGTACTCGCCGTATGAGAACGTCGAGGCGAAGCCGTACCCGCCGATTCTGGTGGCGACCAGCCTGAACGACACCCGGGTGCTCTACCACGAACCGGCGAAGTGGGTCGCGAAGCTGCGCGCGGTCGGCAAGGGCGGCCCGTTCCTGCTCAAGACCGAGATGGGCGCCGGCCACGCCGGCCCCAGCGGCCGCTACGACGCCTGGCGCGAACAGGCCTTCATCCTCGCCTGGATCGCCGACACCGCCGCGGCGGCGAACTAGGCCCGCACCCGGTAACCGTTGCCGGCCGGCGCGGCGGAACCGCCCGGTACGGCGGGGCTGACCGGGGCCTCGGCCGGTGCGTGATGCGCGCGGCCCTGGGCCATGATCCGGTCGATCAGGGCGAGGACCAGCGCCGATACCAGGAACACGCTGTGGATGATGGTCTGCCACATCACGGCGGCCACCGCCGGTCCGCCGGGTTGGCCCATGGTGCCGGCCTCGATGAACGTCTTCAGCAGGTGGATCGACGAGATCCCGATGATCGCCATCGCGAGCTTGACCTTGAGCACGTTCTCGTTGACGTGCGAGAGCCAGTCCGGCTTGTCGGGGTGGTCTTCCAGGTCGATCCGGGAGACGAAGGTCTCGTACCCGCCGACGATGATCATGATCAGCAGGTTCGCGATCATCACGATGTCGATCAGGCCCAGTACGGCGATCACGACCTCGGACTCGGTGAGCGCGTGATGCGTCCCGGGCGCGAACACGTTGTGCGCCAGGTGCCACAGCTCCAGCCCGAACCGCCACGCGTAGATCGCCTGTACGACGATCAGGCCGAGATAGAGCGGCGCCTGCAGCCATCGGCTCAGGAACATCGTGTGACCGACGAATCCGCTGGCTCGGCGGGTCATGGACCTCTCCCCCGTGGGCGACGACAACCGCCCCAGTATCCCCAGCCCGCGCAACTGTGCGTAACCGCCCCCGGCGTCAGGCGGTGAGTTCGCGGAGCAGGGCGGGGTCGATGTTGCCGCCGGAGACGACGGCGACGGTGCTGCCCCGGGGCAGCTCGTCCCGGTGATGCAGGTACGCCGCGGTCGTCACGGCGCCGCTCGGCTCGGCGGTGACGCCCTGGGCGTGCAGCGCGGCCACGGTCGACCGGATCTCCTGCTCGCTGACCGCGACGATGTCGTCCACCCGCGCCCAGATGTGCGCCAGCGTCAGCTCCGACACCGCCGTACGCAGGCCGTCGGCGATCGTACGGGTCCGTTGTTCGTCGGTCCACGGGTGCAGTTCGCCGGCGCGGAAGCTGTCCCGCGCGTCGCCGGCGAGCTCGGGTTCCACACCGATCACGGCGACCTCCGGGCGCAGCGCCTTCACCGCGGTGGCCACCCCGGAGATCAGTCCGCCGCCTCCCACCGGGGCCAGGACGACCTCGACGTCGGGTACGTCTTCGACGATCTCCAGCCCGACGGTGCCCTGCCCGGCGATCACGTCCGGGTGGTCGTACGGCGGGATCATGGTCAGGCCGCGTGAGGCGGCGAGGTGCTCCGCGGTCGTGAGGCGGTCGGCGACCGGCACTTCGACCACTTCGGCACCGAGCTCACGCACCCGTTGCAGCTTGAGCGGCACGCTGCCCTGGGGCATCACGATCACCGCGGGGATGCCGAGGGCGCGGGCGGCGTACGCGACGGCCTGGCCGTGGTTGCCGGACGAGTGGGTGACCACGCCCCGGGTGCGCTGCTGCTCGGGGAGTCGGGCGATCGCGTGGTACGCGCCGCGGATCTTGAAGGCTCCGACCGGCTGCCGGTTCTCCAGCTTCAGCCCGAAGCCGCCGGGTCCTGCCCAGTCGGCCGCGATCACGGGGGTACGGACGGCCACGCCGGCCAGCAGTCCGGCAGCGGCCCTGACGTCTTCCACGGTGACGAGGTCCACGTACCCATCCTGTCAGGAGCGCACTGCCGGGCCCGGGTGAGGAACGGCACGCGTACCAGGCTGGTACGCGTGCCGTGGGAGAGGATGTCGTGCGGTGACTACGGGACGGTGGGCGGCGCGGTCGGCGCCGGCGGCAGGCAGCCGCCGCCGAGCAGGTCCTTGAGCGCCTTGACCACCGCTTGCACCAGCGCCAACGCGGTGTCGAGCACGCCGGAGACGACCGCACCCAGGGCAGCCAGTAGGCCCCCGAGCAGGTCTTCGGCGTCGGCCTCGCAGCCGGCAGCTTCGCCTCGCAGCGAGATGACCGGCAGGCAGCCGTCGGCCTGGGCCTGCTCCACGATCGCCTGAGTCTCCTTGAGCCGGTCGGCCAGCGCGGCCCGGTTCGGCGACTCGGCCGTGAGCCCCCACTTGACCCGGTAGATGTTCGTCTTCAGCTCACGGCTGACGGTCGCGCACTCCGCGTTCGACGCGGTGGCCGCCTTCGCCGGTGCCGCCGCCGTACGGGTCGTCTTCTCGGCGCCCAGCGGCTGGCCCACGGCCGCATGGGCCGCCGTGGCCGGCACCAGGATGAGACCGGCCACCACGGCGACCAGCTTCACCAGAGAACTCTTGGACATGGTGACTCCCTTCGTGTCGGGATCTCCGTCCACGGGCGGGAGAACCTTGGGGGGAGTCGCGCCGGGCTAGATGTTACGAGCAACCACAACCAATCGGTGGCAATTCATGATTTTTCTGTTACGCCGTGTATTGCCCAGGCTCGCCTAAGGGGGTCGCGCATGCGGCACGGGCACCTTCCGATCGCCACCAAATAGTCGAATCTCGGCAAATTGACCCGGAATTGATCTATCGGTGCTACACAGACCGTAGTTCGATCAATTCGTCTGGTGCCTTGTGGGACCGCCGAGGCGACCGACGCATCACTCTCGACCGCTAAGGAGCGAGCGATGCCGAACCCACGCCGAACGCCGGACCAGCCGTACGACGGGCCGGCGACCGCCACGAGCCCGCGCCTGGTCAGCGTCGCCGCGGCGCTGGTCGGACTGCTCGCCGGGTTCACGTTCGCCGAGCCGGCGGCGTACGCGTCCGGGGGCAGGGCCACCGTCCGCACTCCGGGGATCCCGCTGAACGTACGGTCCGGGCCGGCCACCCACTACCGGCTCACCGAACGCGTCCCCAACGGCCGACAGGTCTCGGTCACGTGCACCACCCACGGCCAGCCGATCAGGGGCGCCGTCAGCACCACCGACGTGTGGGCCCACCTGAGCGGCGGCGGGTACGCGTCGGCGGCGTACCTGGCGGGGCTGGGCAGGACGCCGGCGTGCGGCACCCGCCACCGGGAGAGCGGCGCCGCCCGGGTGAGCACCCCGGGGATCCCGCTCAACGTACGGTCCGGGCCGGCCACCCGCTACCGGCTCACCGAGCGCATCCCCAACGGCCGCCCGGTGTCGATCACGTGCACCACCCGCGGGCAGACCATCCACGGCACGGTCACCACGACGGCCACCTGGGCGAGGCTCAGCCGCGGTGGGTACGCGTCAGCGGCGTACCTCCGGGGGGTGAAAGGCGTGGGCAGCTGCCGGGGCAGCGGCCGGGCGCCCGGCCACGCCGAGTTCCTGCGCCGCGCGGCCGCCGCGGCCCGCCACACCGACCGCCGGTACGGCGTACCCGCCTCGGTGACGATCGCGCAGGCGATGCTGGAGTCCGGCTGGGGGGCGAGCGGGCTGGCCACCGAGGGCAACAACTACTTCGGCATGAAGTGCTTCGGCGTCGGCCGGATCGCGGTCGGCTGCCGCAGCTACCGCACCTTCGAGTGCCTCCGCGACGGCCACGGCAACCGCCGCTGCCACCGCACCCACGCGTCCTTCCGGATGTACGACTCGGTCACCGACTCGTTCGAAGACCACGCCCGGCTGCTCGCGCTGACCGACCGCTACCGCACCGCGATGCGGCACCGCGACAACCCGAACCGGTTCGCGATCGAGGTGCACCGCGCCGGGTACGCCACCGGCCCCGGCTACTCCCGCAAGCTGATCGCCCTGATGCGGGCGTACCACCTCTACCGGTTCAACTGACCGGCAGGCCGGCGGCGCGCCAGGCGACGAACCCGCCGGCCAGGTCGGTGGCGTGGCGTACTCCCAGCTGCTGCAGTGCGGCGGCGGCGAGCGACGAGGTGTAGCCCTCGGAGCAGAACACCACCACCCGCGCGCCGTAGCCCGCCTCCGGCAGTCGCGCCTCGCTCGCCGGATCGAACCGCCACTCGAGTACGTTGCGCTCCACGATCAGCGCGCCGGGGATCCCGCCCTCGGCGGCCCGTTGGGCGGCCGGCCTGATGTCGACCAGCACCGCCCCCGCGCGCTGCGCCGCGTATGCCTGCTCCGGGCCGAGTCGCACCAACCCGGACCGCGCTTCGCCCAGAACCTCGTCGATGGTACGAGCCCCAGCCGGCACCTCCGTCGTGGCCGCCGCTGTGGCCGGTGCCGCGGCGGTGGCTGCCGGCGTGCTCACCAGTCCTCCCCGGCGCGGCGGGTCTCGATCGGCCGGAGTCCGGTGTCGTCGACCTGGTACTCGGTCATGGTGGTGATCGCCGGGGCGTACACGTGGATGCTGACGGCGGGCGCGTCGCCGAGGTTCGTGATCCGGTGGACGTGCCGGGGCCCGAATCCCCTGACCGAAGGTGCCGACTCCCTCGATGCGTCACGCCCGGGACTCGGCACCTTCGCCGGGCCGGCGCCGTACCCCCGGTAGGCAGTGATCCCGCTCGGTGTCACGGTCTGCTCCGTGATCTCGCCGCGCACCACGGTGAACGCGCCGGCGGATCCGCCGTGGTCGTGCAGTTCGGTGCCCTGGCCGGGGAGCCAGGTGAGCAGCCAGGCCTCGTGGTCGGGTTCGGTGGCGATCCGGCCGTACCAGCGTTCACTGGGGTCGAATCGTGGCGCCATCGGCCACGAGTCGGGGTCGGCGGCGTACCGGCGGACGAGGTCCGCGAGGCGGCTCGGGTGGTGGGTGACGGGTCGGTCGAATGGGCTGGAGAGTGCGGATGTCATCGGGAGGCTCCGGTTGCGGGGACGACGGCTGGGTCTTCAGGTCGGCCGTCGGACGACAGCGGGCGCCGCCGGTGTCGTCGGTGTCGCGGAGCGGAGACATGCCCAGGAGCATACCCCATTATCCCTACCGTTTAACTAGGGCATTCCTCTCGGCGCGTCGCTACGTGCCTCCCGCCCCCTCCCGTGATGAGGTTTGCGAGGGGGTCCTGAGCCGCACAAGGGGCGCGGGATGAAGGCCAGTACGGGGATTCAGGCCGGGCAACCGTCGATCGATCCAGCCGTCTGGGAGCAACCGGCGATGCGCGCCGCGCTCCGGGTGCGCGACATCGGCGGCGTCTACCGACTACTGCAACGGGCGGGTGTCGCCCAACGGCGGATCGCGGCCCTCACCGGCCAGTCGCAGTCCGACGTGTCCGAGATCCTCTCCGGCCGCCAGGTCATCTCGTACGACCTGCTGTCCCGGATCGCGGACGGCCTCGGCGTGCCGCGCGGCTACCTCGGCCTGGCGTACCACGAGTGACGCGGCCCGCCCCTGAGTCAGGAGGCGGGCCGGCGTCTTGGTTGCCTGGCGTCTGGGTTGCCTAGCGCATCTGTCCGGGACTGCCGGAGTACACGCCCTCGACGAAGTGGGCGACCTGCCCTTCGGAGAGGTGACGGCCCAGGTCCGCCTCACTGATCATGCCGACCAGGCGGTGGTCCTCGATCACCGGCATCCGCTTGATCTGGTGCTGCTGCATCATGGTCAGCACCTCGCCGACGTCGGTGTTCGACTCCACCCAGTGCAGGCTGCCCTGGGCGAACTCGTTCGCCTTGACGTCCGCCGGATTGCGGCCTTCCGCGCAACAGCGGATCACGATGTCGCGGTCGGTGATGATGCCGTGAAGCCGGTTGTCCTTGCCGCAGATCGGCAACGCACCGACATCCAGGTCACGCATCTTCTGCGCGGCGGTGAACAGGGTGTCGTCTTCCCCGATGCACTCGGCCCCCATGTGCATGATGTCGCGAGCCGTAGTCATCTGTACCCCCCTTGCGACTAGTGGTACGGGTGTGTTGCACCCTCGGTCAGCATCCTCCTTATCCCCTACCCCTGCGACCGGTACGACCAACCGGCCCGGACCTCGAATCGCCCACCGGGTGATGATCCGCGACACCCGGACCCAGCCGGCCGCGTCCCTGCCGTCGGACATGGCGGATAGAGTGTGGCGCTGACGTGCGTACCTGACCGACTCGTCACGGATTGGGAGGGCCCTGATGGCCGCATGGGGAGCGCCTGGCGCACCAGCCGAGCCGACCGCACCGGGCACCAGCGGCACCGTCAAGGCCGCCGTCGGGCTCACCATGCTGGCGATCGCACTCGCCCTGGCGGAGGCGGTGCTGGCGGTCTACATGCGGCAGCAGATCAAGAGCACCGAGCACATGTCCGCCGGCGACGCGCAGTCGATGAGTCTGGTCTTCGGCGGCCTGATCGGAGCGAACCTGATCACGTCCGCCGGCCTGGCCGGAGGCGCCATCCTCACGCTGCGCCGCAGCGTCGCGGGCAAGGTCCTGACCTGGGTCTTCGGCGCGCTCTCCCTCTTTCTACGGTTCGGCTGCGGCGGCTTCGCGGGGATCTTCATCTACCTCTACACGCAGACCGACGAGGAGAACGACTCGCCGTTCTCGGTCGGCATGTGGTCCGTGCTGTTCTCCATCGAGGTGATCGCGCTGGTCGCGATCCTGCTCGCGATGGTGCTGCTGATGCTGAAGTCGGCCAGCTTCAAGAACCCGCGGCCGCCCGGTGGTCCCGGCGCGGCACCGGGGCCCGCCGGCTACGGCAGCCCGTACGGGTCTCCGGCCGGACCGTCGGACGGGTTGCCCGACCTGCCGCCCAGCCCCGGCTGGCCCACCTGACTCCACGGCCTAGTACGGGTCGGCGCCCTCGGCGAGCCGCGTCGCCAGCTCGCGCAGCGTCCCCATCACGGCGCGCTGCAACCCCGGTCCGAACGTCACCCGGGCCACCCCGAGCCCACCCAGCTCCGCGATGCTCGGCGCACCCGGCCGGTAGAGCACGTTCACCGGGCCCTTGATCCCCGCGGTCAGCTCGCGGATGGTCTCCGGGTCGGCGACCATGATCGGGTAGACGCAGTCGGCACCGGCATCCAGATACAACGCCGCCCGGCGTAGCGCCTCGCCGAGCCGCTGTGACTCCTCGCCCCACTCCTGGATGAAGACGTCGACCCGGGCGTTGATCACCAGTGGTACGCCCGCGGCGGTCGCCGCCGACCGTACGGCCGCCAGCCGGTTGGCCTGGGTCTCGGCCGGGATCAGGCCACCGCCCCAGTGGTCGCTGTCCTCCAGGTTGCAGCCCGCCGCGCCGATGTCGATCAGGCGGCGTACGAGCTCGGCGGGGCTGAACCCGTACCCGGCCTCGGCGTCCACGCTGACCGGTACGTCGACCGCGCCGCAGATCCGCCGGGCGGCGGCCAGCATCTCGTCGCGGGGGGCACCTTCGTGGTCGGGGAAGCCGAGGCTGGTGGCGATCGGCGCGCTGCCGGTGGCCAGCGCCGGGAACCCGGCCGCCGCCACGATCCGCGCGCTCGCGGCGTCCCACACATTCGGAAGTACGAGCGGCTTGTCGCCGTGGTGCAGTGCCCGCAGCGCCTCGGCGTGCTGCGCGAGGGTCGGCTCCGATTCCTCAGTCACCACAGCACGATATCGGGCGAAGCCCGAGCGTCACACCGTGACGATCAACTCAGCACCGTTACGCGGGAATCCACCGCCGCCCACCGCTTGTCGGCGGTGAGGATCGCGTCGGCGTCGTCCACCATCCCGACCGCTATCACCAGCGCGTCGGGCAGCCGCAGCGCCCGATGCTTCGCCCGCAACCTCGCCGCCCGTACGGCCACCTCTTCGTCGATGACACGCACGGGGCCGAAGAGCTCGATCAACTCGGCGCGACGCTGCTCGACCGGCTCCGAGCCAAGTCTTGCCTGAGCTACCAGAACCTCCGACATCACGCTGGCAGGCAGTGCGAACTCCGCCCCGCCCTCGAAATAGCTACCGAGCGTCTGAGTCGCCCGCTCATAATGCGCATCGCCGGGGTCTAGCCAGCCGAGGACCACGCTCGAGTCGACGACTACCGCTCCCATTCGTCCCTCAGTGCCTCAAGATCGGCGGCTGCCGACAGGCCGGGGGCGGAGCCGGCGAGCTTGTTGAACAGTTCAAGCCGTGGGTCGCGATAGCGAACCAGCCGGAATTCGCCGTCGCCGACGACCTCCACCCGGAGAACGTCACCGGACTGGACATGGGCGGCGCGGAGCGCAGCGACCGGCAAGGTGATCTGGTTCTTGCTGCTCACCTTGGTCCTGCCGACCGGCGGCGCCTCATCCTTTACCTTGGTTGCCATCGGTAAAGCATACACTGCCGGTCAACGGCTCAGCGGCCGGTGAGGTACGCGGTGACCAGGTACGCGACGCCGATCAGCGCGCCGGTGACGCCGGCGCCGCCGAACGCCACCGGTACGGAGGCGCCGCCGCGGCGTACCAGTAGGCCGGCGGCGAGCATCAGGACGGGCGGCGCCAGGAACAACGGCCACAGCCACCACGGCCGCCCGGGGTCCGTACGGGGGTCGAAGCTGAAGCCCGACCACAGCAGGGTGTTCCCCATCCCGAACATCGCGATCCCGGCGAGCACGGTGCCGACCACCAGCACCGCCCCCGCGATCAACCACTCGGCCATCCGCGACATGCGGCTGAGGCTACGCCAGCCGGGGCATCCCCGATCTTGGCGTCGAGGTACCACCCGGGCGGTATCCGGCGCACCTCGACTGCGCTGTACGACGTACCCCCGAAGCCTCTGCCCGGCCGACGACGGCGGTGCCACCAGCGGCACACGATCGACCCGTCGGCAGCCAACGGGCTGCCAGAGACAGAGGAGATCGTGATGTTGGCACAGCTGACCAGTTACGCGGCGACCTTCCACCCGCACCCCGGCTGGGGCTACCACAGCGGCGGGCCGGGCTGGTGGATCGTCTTCCCCATCCTGTTCTGGGTGCTGATCCTGTCCCTGATCGGGTACGTCATCTACCGCCGTTCGCCGAAGCAGTCGGCGATCGGCGCCGGTGAGCGGGCCCTCGCCGAGCGGTACGCCCGCGGCGAGATCAGCGAGGACGAGTACCGGCAGCGGCGCGGTGTGCTGCGGGGCAAGTCGTGACCGCCGTACTCCGCCGGGCCGGCGGCGCCCCCTCCGTCGAGGGGGCGACCGCCCCGGCCGCCGCGCGGACCACGAACCTGACCAAGGTGTACGGCAGCGGCGAGACCGAGGTGGCGGCCCTGCGGGGGGTCACCACCGCACTGGCGGCCGGGCAGTTCACCGCCATCATGGGGCCGTCAGGCTCGGGCAAGTCGACCCTGATGCACTGCCTCGCCGGATTGGACGCGCCGAGCGGCGGCGAGGTGTGGCTCGGCGAGACCCGGATCGACCGGCTGGGCGACAAGGCGCTGACCCGGCTGCGCCGCGACCGGATCGGCTTCGTGTTCCAGCAGTTCAACCTGCTGCCCACGTTGACGGCGAAGGAGAACATCACGCTGCCGCTGGCGATCGCCGGCCGCAAGCCCGACGCCGACTGGCTGGCCCGGCTGATCGACACCGTCGAGCTGGGTGACCGGCTCGACCATCTGCCGAGCCAGCTCTCCGGCGGGCAGCAGCAGCGGGTGGCCTGTGCCCGGGCGCTGGCCAGCCGCCCGGCGATCGTGTTCGCCGACGAGCCGACCGGCAACCTCGACTCCCGCTCGGGCGCGGAGGTGCTCGGCTTCCTGCGGCAGTGCGTGGCCGAGATCGACCAGACCGTCGTGATGGTCACCCACGACCCGAACGCCGCCTCGTACGCGGACCGGGTGATCTTCCTGGCCGACGGCGAGATCGTCGACGAGCTGTACGACCCGACCGCCGAGTCCGTGCTCGACCGGCTGAAGCACGCGGAGCGCAGTCATGTTTAGGGCAACCGTGAAGAGCCTGCTCTCGCGGAAGACCCGGTTGGTGTTGTCCGGGTTCGCCGTGGTGCTGGGCGTGATGGCGGTGTCGGGGGCGCTGATCGTCACCGACACCATCGGCAAGTCGTTCGACCTGCTGTTCCGTACGGTGAACGCGCAGGTCGACGTACAGGTGCAGGGGAAGGCGACGGTCAAGGGGGACGGCCCGGGGGGCGATGCCACCGAGCCGGTCTCGGACGCCACGATCGCCGAGATCGCCGACGTACCCGGGGTGAAGCGGGCCACCGGCATGGTCATGACCCCCTCCGTACGGGTCGTCGGCAAGGACGGAAAGGTGCTGGTCAGCCAGGGCCCGCCGACCTTCGGAACGGACTGGACCGGACTCGACGCGCTCGATCTGGTGTCGATGCGCGACGGCCGGGCCCCTCGCGAGGCCGGCGAGGTGGTCCTGTCCGCGAACCTGGCGAAGCGAGCCGGCGTCGGCGTCGGCGACGACATCGACCTGCTGACGCTGCAGCCCCGGCAGGCGTACCGGGTGGTCGGGGTGTTCGGCTACAGCGGGGGGCGGGACAGCATCTTCGGCGAGAGCCGGGTCGCGTTCGACACGGCGACCGCGCAGCGGGTCCTGGTGGGCCGGGACGGCTACAACAGCGTCACCGTGACCGCCGAGGACGGCGTCAGCGCCGAAACGCTGCGCGACCGGGTCGCCGACACCCTGGGCAACGACTTCCGGGTACGTACCGGCGAGGAGGTCGCGGACACGCAGGCGGCCACCACCGGGCAGTGGGTGGAGTTGATCCGGCAGGTGCTGCTCGGCTTCGCCGCCGTCGCGCTGATCGTCGGGATCTTCCTGATCCTCAACACGTTCTCGATCCTGGTCAGCCAACGCACCGGCGAGCTCGCGGTGCTGCGGTCGCTCGGCGCCAGCCGGGGCCAGATCATCGGCTCGGTGCTGATCGAGGCGGTGGTGGTCGGGGTGCTCGCGTCGACCATCGGGCTGGGCGCCGGCTTCGGACTGGCCGCGCTGCTCAAGACGGTGATGCAGTCGTTCTCCGGCGCGCAGCTTCCACTGGCCGGGCTGACCGTACCGCCGATGGCGATCGTCGCCGGTTACGCGGTCGGCGTGGTGGTCACGGTCTTCGCGGCCGTACTACCGGCGTTGCGGGCCTCCCGGGTACGCCCGATCGCCGCGATGCGGGCCTCCTCGGCGCCGCAGCGTCCACTCTGGACACTCAACGCCGCCGGCGGCCTGCTGCTGGCCGGCGGCGCGGTCGCACTGTGGTTCGCCGCCTTCGGTTCGGGGTCGATCTGGGTGCTGGTGGCCGGTGTGCTCGCGACGTTCGTCGGCGCGGCGCTGTTCACTCCCGCGCTCAGCCGCCCCGCGGTGTCCCTGCTCGGCCGCGCCTTCTCCTGGAGTACGCCGGGCGAGCTCGGCCGCCGCAACTCTGCGCGCAATCCACGGCGTACCGCGATCACGGCGACGGCGTTGATGGTCGGGATCACGTTGGTGACCGGGGTCGGCGTACTGGCCAGTTCGTTGCAGGCCAGCATCACCGACCTGGTGACCTCCGACCTCGCCGCCGACCTGGTGATCACCTCCGGCGCCGCCGACAACCGGGGCCCGGCGGGCAGCACCGGGTACGACCCCGCCGTGATCGACCAGGCGAGGGACCTGCCCGGCGTGGCGAGCGCGGTGCCGCTCTACACCGACGGCGGCCAGGTCGGCGACGACCAGGTGGCGCTCGGTGCGGGGTCGCTGCCGGCGCTGGCGCCGGTGTTCAAACTGGACCGGGTCGCCGGCACGCTGCGGGACCTGCAGCCCGGCGAGGTCGCGGTGTCGAAGGACTTCGCCGACGATCACGCGCTGTCGGTGGGTGACACCGTGACGATCGCGACGACGAAGGGCGGGCGGCACTCGTACACCCTGGTCGGGATCTACGCGAAGACGGACCTGCTGCCGCCGGCGGTGCTCTCGCTCGACGACGCGCAGGCGCGGTTCCGGTCGGCGCAGCCGACCGCGGGCTACCTGACGCTGACCGACGGCGCGAACGCCGGCAAGGTACGCGACCAGGTGTCCGACCTGCTGGCGGACAACCCCGACTACAACGTCGCCGACCAGAGCGAGTACGCGAACCAGCAGGCCAGCCAGGTCGACACGTTCGTGCTGATGCTCTACATCCTGAGCGGGCTGGCGATCGTGATCGCGGTGCTCGGCATCGTGAACACCCTGGCGTTGTCCATCGTGGAACGTACCCGGGAGATCGGGTTGTTGCGGGCGGTCGGGCTGGCGGCACTCAAGGGCATGGGCCTGAACACGCTGGCCCTGCCCTGGACGGCGATGGGGCTGTTCCTCGGCGGCGCGGTGGTGATCGGCCTGGTCGCCGCGGTGCTGCCGGCGATCCGGGCGTCCCGGGTCAACATCCTCGGCGCCATCGCCCACGAGTAGCCGAACCCGGCTGAGCCGCCGGAGGCGTGGCCTCCGGCGGCTCGGCTGTGGTGCTGTGCTGGTGCCCGATCAGTAGACGCTGACGCCGTAGACGCTCAGCGGCTCGGTGACCGGCTGGAAGTACGTCGTACCACCGGAGCTGCAGTTGCCGCTGCCGCCGGAGGTCAGGCCGAGCGCGACGCTGCCGGCGAACAGCGAGCCGCCGCTGTCGCCACCCTCGGCGCAGACCGTGGTCTTGATCAGGCCGTACACGCTGCCTTCGGCGTAGTTCACGGTCGCGTTGACGGCGGTGACCGATCCGCTGTGTACGCCGGTGGTGCTGCCGCTGCGCTTCACGGCCTGGCCGACGTACGCGTTACCGGCGGAGGTGATGTCCTGGTTGGTGCCGTTGTACAGGTTCACCGTGCCGGGGTGGTTGGTGTACGAGGTGGAGTACGTGATGATCGCGTAGTCGTTACCCGGGAAGCTGCTGCCGCGCCGGGCGCCGAGGTACGTGGTGTGGGTCGAGTTGGCGTACCAGTAGGCCGCGATGTTGCCGCAGTGACCGGCGGTCAGGAAGTAGTACGTGCCGGCGCTGTTGCGGACGTTGAAGCCGAGCGAGCAGCGGTACTGCCCGCCGTAGATGGCGCTGCCACCGTTGATGTACTTGCCGAGTGTGCCGGCCGTACGGGTGACGCTCACGGCGTCGCCGAGTCGGTTCGTCACGGCGCTGAGCTGGCGTACCTCAGCGGCCGAGAGGGTGCTGTCGTACGTCACCTCGACCCGGTTGGTGGCCGGGTTGACCGCCCAGGTGGTGCCAGGGATCCGGGCCTGGGTGTTGAGTACGCCGACCGCGCTCTGCAGCTGCGACTGGCTGTACTCGACGAAGCGGGGTGCGGCGCCGGCTGCCCGTACCTGGGCGGCCTGGGTGGCGTCGGTGACGGTGACGACCATGCGGCCGGCGTCGTCGCGGTACGCACCGGCGCTGCCGATCCGTTGGGCGATTGCGGTGGCGGTCTCCCCGGAGGCGGTGGTGGCCGCCTCGGCGGGTGCGGCGGCGGCCATGCCGACGAGCAGGCCGATCGCCGCGGTGAGTCCGGTGAGTTGGGTACGTGTGAGTCTCACGTGAACCTCCCCAGGTTCGTCAGTGACGCGCCGGATTGGCGCGTCGCCTCACGTCGACCCGGCCGGCCGTGGTGCGGCTTCGACTCACTCGACTCCGCTCGGATCCCCCGTATTTCCGGCAGACGAACGCCGAATGGATCATGGCCGAGTCATTGACGAGTATGCATAGCCCGAGACCATGATCAGAACCACATGTACCCGACAAACCACCCTATGCGGATCTATAGCCCAGAGATCGTTCTTTCATGCCCAGCCCGGTACTGACGGCTTTCGCCTGGCCAGCCGGGCGACCTGTGGACAAGTGCGCCCGTTCGCCGCGTACGGGCCTTATGATTCCCCCTGCCCACGGACACGGCCGGTCACCGCGTCGGCGCGATGGGCGGGCTGGGGAGGCAGAGAGTCATGGGCGGGAATCTGGGCGGCCCGAGTCCGTTCGGCGGCACCTGGGGCACACCCGGTCCGGGCGGTCCCGGGACCGCTGGTGGTCCAGGTGGTTCAGGTGATCCGGGGGCGCCGTCGCCACCGCCGTGGGCCAGGGGCTATCAGCAGCCGCCGGCCACGCCACCGAAGCGGGGCAACAAGCTGCTGATCTTCGGCGGGATCGGCGCCGTCGTGGTGCTCGGGCTGCTATGCGCGCTGCTCGCCGCGCTGTTGCCGGGCGGCGGTGGCGCGACGTTCTCCGACGACCCCGCCAAGCACCAGTCCAGCCTGGCCGCGTCCGACCTCACCGCCGCTGCCGCCGAGCTGTCCCACAATCCGGGGGTACGCTACGCCGGCTCGTTCCGGGACAAGCACGGCGACGAGGTGACCGTCGACGCCCGGCTGACGAACCTGGGCTGGACCCGAGCCACGTTGTCCCGGTACAGCACGAAGCTCTCCGTACTCAGCAACGGGAAGCGTACGTACCTGAAGGCGGACAAGACGTACTGGTCCAGCCACGGCGCTCCCCGGGAGTCCGTGGCAACGTACGCCAGGCACTGGGTACGGATCTCCCCGGACGACCTCGGCATCGACCTGTCGCGGGCGCTGTCCCCCGGTGCGTTGGCGGCGGACCTGGAGCTCGCGGTCGAACGCGGCGAGGTCCGCGGCGGCACCGAGACGACGCTCGACGGCGTCAAGGTCCGCAAGATCCACACCCGGTACGCCACCGTCTACGTCACCGTCGCCGCGCCGCAACACGTGGTGCGGATCGCGTCCCGCGACGCGGCCAGCCCCGGCCCGAGCGGCAAGGGCGGCTCCGCCGTGGCACCCGCGCTCAACCGGGCACCACCAGCCACCGGCGGTGCGCTCGGCGACGGTGCGGCAGCCGGACCGGTCGAACGGATCCTCGGCCCCGCCGGCCCGGAGGATTTCGAGTTCGACGTCAGCGGCCTGTCGCCGGACGAGGTCAAGAGCCTGTTCAAGGAGCTGGAGAAGCGGGTCGCCGAGCTCAAGAGTTCGGTCGACTCGCAGGTCACCTTCTCGATGAACGGCGGGATCACCCTCAAGCCCTGCACCGTCACGCACTGCACCGCGGTCGTGTCGATGTCGAACAGCGTCACCACCAGCAGCCCGTACCTCGTCGTGAAGCGGCCGGTGGTCGCGGTGGTCACGATCCGGATGACGCTCGACGGCCGGCCGGTACGCACCTGCAACACGAGCCGCGAGATGAGGCCGAACGGCAAGGCGACGGTCAAGTGCCTGGCGGTCTACTCGGTGCCGGCGGACGGTCGTACCCACCACATCGAGGCGATCGCCAGCGCCGTCGCCCGGGCCACGGTCTCCGCGGACCTCAAGCAGATGTTCGCCGACCTCAAGACCGAACGGACGAAGGGTCCGGCGAAGCTGCCCGGCAAAGACGGCGACCTGGGCTCGCGCTGGAAGCCGTGCGACCCGAGCACCATCCCCGATGACAAGGGCGGCTGCGAGAAGGTCGCGGACAAGATCCAGAAGAGGATCGGCGGCAAGCGGTGTGTCCTGAAAGCACCGGGCAACCTGCGCCTGGGCTCCTACCGTGGGTACGAGAACCGGTGGTTCGACCACACCATCGTGGTCAAGGACGGACGCGCGTACGACGCCTGGACCAGCCGGTACGGCGAACCGCTCGAGGTCTACCTGTCCCAGTGGGACTACGCGGACCTGCTGACACTCGAGTGCGAGGGATGACCACGTGGGCTCAGTCGGGGGCAACCGCAGCGCCGGCCAGATCCGTGACTATCTGCTGGGGCGGCTGAACGACGCGCTGCGCCGCCCCGGCAGGTACGGCGGCGAACTCGCCTTGCGCATTCACGTCGACGCCCTCGGCTTCGTCGACGACGTCGGGGACCCGGTACGCCGGTGGCACGACGCGCTACGCGACAGCGGTGGAGCCAACGCGATCGGCGTACGGGGGGCGGCGGCGGACGTGCTGCCCGACGGGTGCGCCGAATACGTGACGGCATCGGTGTACGCGGAGTTGGCGTACCAGCTCGGTTGGCTTCGGGCCGATCGGCTGCTGGCGCCTGAGGCGTACCGGCGGCTGGTGGACGGGATCGGCGAGTGGTGCCGGGAGGACCGGACGCTCGGCGACGTGCTCGCCGCGTACGGACCGCCGTCTGTGTCCATCGGCAGCACGAACCCGTACTACCCGAAGTCCTTCGTGTACGTCGCCGCCGCGGCGGCGCCGGTGACGCTGCACCTGTGGAACGAGCTGGACCCGACGCCCGGGGACGAGATCCGGTCGGCGTTTCCGGAGCCGGTGCTGCTCGCGTACCGCCGCGGGGCGGTCAGCGGATCCGGGGCCGGGAGGTTCGGCGACAGCTTCGGCTACACCCCGGAGGGCGCGAAACGAAAACCGTGAGCGGACAGAAGGAGGCCACGATGAACCAGACCAACGACGGCGGCTACAGCTATACGGTGTCCCGGGTGGTCGACGCGCCGGTACGTACGGTCTGGCAGGCCTGGACCCGCCCCGAGCAGTACGAGCAGTGGTTCGGCGCCGTACCGGGATCAGTCGAGCTGGACGTACGTCGCGGCGGCACCTGGCGGGCCACGATGCCCGGCGACGAGACCATGACCGGCTCGTACGGCGACGTGGTCGAGGAGGAACGCCTGGTCTCCCTGACCGACTGGCCCGACCGGGACCCGTCGGTGATGGACATCCGCTTCGCCGAGGCCGAGGGCGGCACCCGGATCGAGATCAGCCAGACCTGCGGCACCGCCGAGGAGCGCGACGGTGCCAGGACCGGCGCCGAGACGCTGATGGGCTGGTGCGCCGACTACCTCGCCGGCGGTGCTCCCCCTGCGACGTGACGCCGCTCTCATCCCGCCGGGTGGCAGGTCGACAGCACGCCGCCCGGCGGCGAGAGTGACCCCATGAGCGGCTACGAGTTCGACGCCGACACCGCGGTCGAGGCCACCGGCGACGGCAGCTTCAGCGCGACGGTCACCGACCGCTGGTCCGCCGTCGGCGGCGGCCCCAACGGCGGCTACCTGCTCGGCATCGGCCTGCGCGCGCTGCGGACGGCGATGCCGAAAAGCCACCCGGATCCGTTGGTGGTCTCGGCGTACTTCCTGCGTCCCGGCTCGGTCAGCGACGCCGAGTTGCACACCGAGGTGGTACGCACCGGCCGACGGATCGCCACCGGAGAGGTCCGGCTGCTGCAGGGCGGCAAGGAGACCGTACGGGTGCTGGCCAACTTCGCCGACCTGGGTACGTCGGCGGGCCGTACCGAGGTGAGGGGTGAGCCGCCGAAGCTGCCCGCGCCGGACGAGTGCGTCGATCTGACCGGCGGCAAGCCGATCCCGGGCCTGACGATCGCCGACCGGTACGACTACCGGTTCGCCGAGCCGCTCGGCTGGCCGACGGGCAACCCCACCGGCGAGCCGGCCATGGAGTTCTGGATGCGGTTCGCCGACGGCCGGGACGCCGACACCCTGTCGCTGGCGCCGATGGTCGACGCCGCCGCCCCGGCCGTCATGGAGCTCGGCGAGTTCGTCTCGTCCACGGTCGAGCTGACCGTCCACGTACGGGCCCGGCCGGCTCCGGGGTGGCTGGCGTGCCGGGTGTTCACCCGGTACCTGATCGACGGCTACCACGAAGAGGACTTCGAGATCTGGGACGCCACCGGGTCGCTGGTCGCCCAGGGCCGGCAGCTGGCGATCCTGCCGCCACCCTCCTGACGCATTCCGGATCGCCGACCGGCGTCAGCTTGCCGGGCGCGGCTTGTGGAAGAACGCCTCGCACAGGCAGTACCCGGCGAACAGCAGAAGTCCAGTGGCGACGGCGCCGAGCACCCACGGCCCGGCCGCGGTGTCGGCGAATGCCCGCAGCGTCGCGTCGACCCCCTTGGCCCGGTCCGGCTGGTACGTGATCGCCGCCTGCAGCATGAAGTACCCGGCGAGCCCCGCGACCGCTCCCCGGGCCAGGTTCCCGACGATGCCGAGCGGCTGTACCGCTGCCTTCACCCCGGACGGCATCCGCTCGGTCCGCAGATCCTCCATGAACCGCCTGGTCACTCCCCGGAAAACCCAGACCGCGGCCAACCCCAGGAGCCCGACTCCGACGGCTCCGACGACGAGCTGGCCGCCCGGCAGATGCAACAGCCAATCGGTGAGGTCCCGCGACTGCTTGTCGCCCGACTCCGTACCGCCCCGCAGCGTGAAGCTGAGCAGCGTGGCCACGACGAACCCGTACACCACCGTACGAGCGCCGGCGCCGAGCCGGTCGGTGAGCTCGCCGGTGCCCATCAGCGCGTCGGACAGCTGCCACAGGGCCAGCGCCGCGAACCCGGCCACCATCAGCCACAGCACCACGCCACCCAGCGGTTGCGCAGCTATCGTACGGATCGCCCCGGTCTTGTCGGCCTCCCCGCCGGAGCCGAAGGCCACCTGGAAGGCCAGGAAGCCGACCAGGGCGTACATCACGCTGCGGCACACCCTTCCCCACCGGGCCAGCATGTCGAGGGTCTCGCTGTTGGCGGCCCGGTGCGCGGCCCGCCGTGGCCGCTGGCCCGCGGAGGCGTCGACGTCCATCGGCACCTCCCAACCACCGTGAACCGCTACGGACAACGTTCCCTGTGGCGGCGTACCCGTTCCGGCGGCGGATCGAACCTCACCCATGAGGTCTTGGAAGGCTGCCGGGCGCCCGGCAGCCTTCCAAGACTTGATCCAACTCAGGCGCAGCCGGCGTACTTGAACGAGCCGATCCGGGTCTGCCAGTCGGCACCGGTCTTCTCGTAGTACTCCGTGGTGTACCAGAACGTGCAGCCGTCGCCGGGGTCGACGCTCATCTCCGAGTAGTCGCCCCACCGGCCGTAGTTGCCGGTCGACGGTGCGCCGGTGCCCTCGATCAACGAGGTCTCCGACTGGCCGAACGTGTTCAACGGGTCGCCGGCGAGCCGGCCCGCGTACCGGATGGCGGGGTTGGTCGAGCCGTTGCCGACGCTGTAGCCGGCGGCGACGTTGCCCTGCTTGTCCACCGCCAGCGACGGCATCCAGCGGTACTGGCCGTCGGCCGGGGCGAAGGTGCCCTGCTGACGGATGCTGGCCGTGGCGCCGAGCCCCGTCACCTCGTACCAGCGGATGCCGGCGGTGCCACCGGCCGCGACGGTGTGCGACAGCCAGAGCGAGCCACCGCGGAACTGGGCCTTGTTCATCACCCGCGGGCTCAAGCTGTCCACGGCTTCACCCGGCGTCGGAATGTCGCCCACCGAGGAGTACGACACCGACAGACTCCCGGTCAGGCTGAACACGCTGTTCGCCGCGTTCGCCCAGTCCACCTGGAACTTCCACAGGTTGATCTTGCCGCTCCAGATCGAGGCGATGTATTCCGGACCGGCGGCCGGCGACGCGTCGACCGTGTTCGACGGCATCAGGCTGAAGTACGACGAGCTCGTGCTCGCGTGCTGCACCTTCAGCGTCGCACTACCCAGGCTGGAGCGCTGCAGCGCATACACGCTGGCGCCGCTGTACGAGTTGTGGCGGAAGTTGTTCGTGGTGAAGTACACCCCGTCGGGGCCGGAGCCGAACTTCGGGTAGTCGGGGAACTTCCCCTCGCCGGCCGGCACCGAGTAGAAGGTCCAGGTCGAGTTGACCGGGTCGGAGCCGGAGGAGACGGCGACGCACTCGTAGAACGGGCCCTTGTTGAAGTCGACCCAGGCGAAGTCCGCCAGCACCCACTTCCCGGACGGTACGTCGTACACCGCGGTCGGGTCGCCGCCGTTGTTCGAGTCGCACTCGGCGGTGCCGCTGTTGGCGAAGAAGGTGTCGAACGTGAACGCCGAGACCCGGGCACCGTTCGACTTGTCGAAGATGCCGATCGACGTGTTGACCGTCTGTACGTAGTGGTTCGGACCCACCACACCGTTGGTGTCCGGCGGGTGGCCGGCGCCCCAGTTGGCGAAGTCGAGGCCCTTCACGCTGACGGTCGGGCTCGGCGCGGCGGTGGCGGTCTGCGTGGTCTGCACCTTGGCCGCGGGGCCGGTGCCCTGCTTGCCGGTCTCCCGCAACTCCGCCTCTTCGCCCTCCTCGCGTTCCTTCTTCTTCGGCGGAGTGCTCTTCAACTTCCTGGTGTCGATGCGGACGGTGTGGCCCTTGACCGTGAACGCGCGCGGGGCGCTGCCCTTGGCGTTCTTGTCGATCGTGGCCTCTTCCTCGCCTTCGCCGCCGGCGTCGGGGCGGGACAGGCTCGGCTGGTCACCGCTCGGCGAGGACTGCTGCTGATACCAGACGATGCCGGTGGTGCCGAGCACGGCCACCGCGGCGGCAGCCGCGATCAGCCATTTTCTTGGGGGTGTACGCAACGGATTCTCCATTCCTGGGCGTACGCCATGGCCGGGCTACTGCCAGGTCGCCGGTGCCCAAGCTTCGAGGGGAAAGGGTGTGGGGTTGACGCAGGCAGCTGGGCACACTCAGAACGACACGCGACATGACCAGACACGCGCTCGTGCTCCTCCCCAGGTAGCCCCCGCGTGACATCGAGGAATCGACAGCACCGAATCCACACGTCGGACATATGAGATTCGCCCGCACCGGTCAGGGGAACCCCACGGCACCGGGCGGTACGTCGACGTAGGGCTACTGAAAGGGTTTGCTAGACGCTCGGCGCTCCGAACAACACGCCTCGCTAATGCGGCGGCTCGATCGTGGTGAGGCGCTGGGTGGCGCGGGTGAGGGCGACGTAGAGGTCGTTGTGGCCGCGGGGCGACTCGGCGACGATGCCGTCCGGGTCCGCCACGATCACGGAGTCGAATTCCAGACCCTTTGCCTGGCGTACGGTCAGCACCACCACGGGGCTGCGCAGCTCGGGATTCTCGCCCACCGCCGCGTCCGGGATCGTCGCCGTGACCAGTTTGCCCAGCTCGTGCTCGCGAGCCGCGGGCACGATCACGCCGACCCGGCC
>WNFV01004705.1_pt1 | contig 28504 bp, 17 predicted proteins | sample 5400101 | NCBI WGS metagenome assembly WNFV01 (sample SAMN13153361, study PRJNA577476) | soil metagenome | isolation source: 115 cm soil or saprolite under grassland replicate 1 | place: USA:California | collected 2016-06-15
CGATGCATCACCTGATTCGTTCCCTATACGACCAAGTCGGCTCTTTCAGCCTCGACCGCCGCGACACGCGGCCTCCCTCCTCAAACCCTCTACTCACTGTCGCGTGAGTCCAAATGACCGATTTATCCACGGGCTGCTATGGTGTGGCCAAGCTTTACGGCCACTGGATCACGGTGAACTTCCGTGAGTCATATGGCATGTTCGCAGTCTCGGGGATCCTCTTTAATCACGAGTCTCCCCGGCGTGGCCCCGAGTTCGTAACGCGCAAGGTCACGCTGGCGGCGGCGCGGATCGCGGCTGGCAAGCAGAAGGAGTTGCGCCTCGGAAATCTCGACGCGCAGAGGGACTGGGGTTTCACGGGTGACTACGTCAAGGCGATGCACAAAATGCTTCAGCAGCCAGAGCCGATCGACTACGTCATCGGGACCGGCGAGACGCACACGGTGCGAGAGTTTGTCGAGCTGGCTTTCGCGTACCTCGATCTCGACTGGCAGAAGTACGTCATGACGGATCCAAAGCTCGTCCGTCCCGCCGAGGTGGATCTGCTGATTGCCGACCCCCGCCTCGCTCGCCAGGGGCTCGGCTGGGAACCCAAGGTCAGCTTTCGCGAGCTGGTAAAAATGATGGTGGACGCCGACGTCGCGCTCGTCGCCCGGGAGGGCGATCGGCTCGAATAGGGAGTCGCTGCCCGGAGCGCTCCACCGAGTCCGAGGCCACGAGGGGGTCGTCCAGTAACGCCGTGGAGATCTTTCAGCGGGACGGCCAAATCGCTGCCCAAGCACGATCTCTCGTCGAAGGGCTTGAAGGAGGCATATGACTTCTGCGCCACACGCGACGCGCTCTCCATACTCGCCAGGCCGTGAGGAACGAGCGCAGCATCGTCAGGAGATCGGCTGAGTGGGGACACCGTGGCTCATTTCGTGAAGATATAGATCGGACGTTCCTTGATCTCCTCGAAGATCGAGGCTATGTACTCAACGATGACCCCAGAAAGACGAGGTTCGCCGCACCTATAATAACCCGCGAATCTCGGGCGAGCCTCGAACTCGACCCTGGCGATCTTGAATCCGACCCAGGAGACAAGACCTCGCAGGAACCGGTCCCTCTCCCTCAGGCCGCCCTGGAACAGATCCATGACCCGCCTCGAAAGAAGGCCTGAAGTTCTTCCTCGACCTCGTCAGGCGCAGGTTCGACAGCGTCGCCGGGATCGATATAACCCGCGAGGGGTCGAGTTCGCCCGGGGACAACTCGGCCTGGAAGCCATTCAGGGGGGATTTACTGGATCAAGACCTCGGAGGCCGTACCTTCGATGTCGTCTGCATGTGGACGTGGTGGAGCACCTCCGCGCGCCGCATCTGTATTTTGTTTACCTCAACTTTCTCGACATTCTTTACGTCATCGGCCGGAAAAAGGAGGCCGGACAGACGAAAGCAGTCACGGCGTCGTGAACATGGGCTTATCGACAGGTTGAAACTCGGGCTGGCCGAGAGCCTCGAAGGGCAGCTCAGGATTGACGCCTGCGCCTGGCGGAGGAGAGAGCACGGACGGTGGAACGATCGACTCGGCTCCGTTTGGAGGCTTCCAGATCCAGTCGATGCCGCCGGGTGCATGACGGACGTGGTAGTTGATCTCGGCCGAGTGAGGACCGGCATCGAGCGTGATCTGGTTCCGGACTACCTCGTCACTTTCGCCGTTGGCTTGGACAACGGACTTTCCGTCCAACCGCAGCTCGGCAGGTCCTCCTGCGACGCGAAGGGCCATCTCATAGAGGCCGGTCGTCGGAGCCTTCAGCGTGCCCTTCCAGGTCGCCTCGAAGGGTCCCCCGGAGTGGAACTCCTCGGAGAGACCACCGGTGGCAATCGCCGCGTCGAGACGGTGCTGTGAACGGCCCGGTTCTTCGATAACGCCGAACAATCCTCCGGTAGGTCGGTCCGCCGGTCGGAGCATTGTCGTCGGAACTTTTTGCCAGCTCCGGCTATCGGCGCCGCCCGAGTTTTCCCTCGTGAGGCGAGTCCACTCGAAGAGCGCGGCTTGTCCGGCTTCGCCGACGACTCCTTCGAACAGGATTGCATGATCTCCCCGGGCGAGACTGACGTTGGCCTCTGCCGACGCTTCACCGGCCGGGACTCTCAGCACCTCCTTACCATCGATGACAAGGCGCGCAGGTCCCGGACCGATTCGAAATCCATAGTTCCAGTATTGATTCACCCGAAGGGTGGCTGACCAGCTCATGGGAGTGGGAAACCGGGTCCAACCGGGCGGCGGTTGGCCCAGGGCCGCGACGCGGACGGGAGGCGATCCCGGCACGAGTACCAACGCGCCCTGCTGCCGTGCCCACTCTTCTTTGGGAACTCGATAAACGGCGAACATATAGGAACCTGGCGGGTGCGTGATCCGAGTCACGCTCCCTCCGGGCAGGACCTCGGCGAGGTACGGGAGATAGTAGGCCTGCCCGGGATAGACGAGGAACGCCAGGTCTCGATCAGCGGTTATCGGCAACGGAAGGTGGCTGCCTGGGGAAAGGACGCCGGCGCGATTCGCGAAGGGGGCGAGTAGCCTGACCCAGCCGGAGTTGACCATGTGGAACTGATTACCGAGAGAGATGACCCAGGCGTCCTTCCCCTGCTCGGCGACAGTCTTTCCCTCGACTCGCGTGTAAGGCCAGGCATCCATGGCGGCGTACTCGCCAAAGTAGAAGCGTCCTTCCCGCCAGGCCAGCACACAAGCCACAAGGGCAACGGCAGCGGTGGCTCCGCGGCGCACGACCAGGCGAAGGCGCTCTGAAGTCTTCGGAATCGACTCGGCCCGGCGTGCCAGGTCGTCGAGGACGAGAGCGGGGAAGAGTCCCAGCAGGGGAACGGCCGTGGCCATACGCTGGAGGTTCGGCGTCTCGACAGTCACGATGACGCCCACAAACCCGGTCCAGAACCAGACGGAGAGAAGAAACAATCGAGGGTCCTTCACCCGGAGGGTCACGGCCCCCAGACCGAGCAGGGTCAGCGCGGCGAGGGCCGGCGACAGGATCGGCTTGTTGGCGGGCCAAAAGAAGTTTCCGTCCAGGTACTTGTTGAAGATACCCATCGCGTGATCGAACTGAGCTATCAGCAGCTCTCTCAAGGTCCATGCGGACCGGTAGTAAGTCAGACGCAACGGGTTTTCTTTGACGAAGATCGACGTTTCGTGCGCGCGTATCGTGAGCTCATTCGGGACCTGCCAGACGTGAAAGAGAAACGGAGACGCGATCACCAGGGCCCCGAGGGCGGCGAGAAAAACGCCGGCGGCGACCCTTCGCCTTTGCGGACCCCGGACCAGAAGGTAAAGGCAGAACAACACGGCGAGGACGGCCCAGAGACGACCCGTAGGGTAGAAATAGACCGAGGCGCCGCCCGCGATTCCCCCACCGATCCAGGCCCATGCCTTTCCGGTCCTCGCCGCTTCAAGAAAGAGCGCGGCACTCAGCGTCCATAGTGTCGCGGTGGGCGCGGCCTCAGTCGTCTCTCGCGAAAACTGGAGGGCCACACCGAGCGTCGAGAAGATCGCTCCGGTCAGGAGCCCGGCCCGCCAACCAAAGTGCCGGATTCCGGTCCACGTGAGGATGGCTGCAGTCAGAAGGCCACAGATGGCGCCAAACACGCGGGCGCCCGCGAAGTTCAACCCGCAGAACCGCATGACCACGGCAAGGAGCTTGAAATAGACCATGCTCAAGTGGTACCAGCCTGTGCCGAAGACACTCGCAGCGTTCTGCCCGCGGACAATTTGTATCGCGACGGCGGCCCTGTCCCCTTCGTCGGCATTGATGCCGTAGGGAACCCTGTCGAGTTCCAGGAACCGGGACAGGGCGGTGACCGCCAGAATCAAGATAAGAATAAGAAGGAGGCTCGTGCGGCTCCGCCGCGTCCGAGGCCACGATGGGGTACTCCAGCGCGGTGTCCAGGCGATCGATTCTCCGCCCAGGATCCCGGCGAGAAGAAGAAGGGCCACACTGACCAGCCACAGGGTGACCGTCGTCGCCGATTCGTTCCCCCTCCTGAGACGGGAAAGCATCACGACATTCATGACGATCGCGAGGACCATCGCGACGATCAGCAGTACCATGCCGCGCCACCGGCTGTTCCGGCGACGTTCGCCCTGGGAGGGGACCGGGGCGGATGAGCCGGTAGAAGGAACGCCAGACGAATCTGCGGCCGGAAGAGGCCATGCGCCCATAGCGAAGAGAGCAATACCCAGGAAGTAAAGCGCTCCTCCGCGGCCGGAAAAATTCTTCGCGCGGATCACCGCCTCTCCCCACCCGGCCAACCCGACCGCCAGCAGTCCCACGCCGAGTGACACAGCGCCGTGCCCAAGCTTCATTACGGAAGAGCGACTGAAAAGACTCCGCATCGCTAGCCCGGATTATTCATGGTCATCCAGCCGCTACACGGCAACCCTCTGCGCCAAGGAACGTTGCGACAGAAAACCGATGACTGCGGTCCGGAGCACCCTGTCCGCGACAGAGATTTTCCGTCGAGACAAGGAAGCGCGACGACGGCGATGCCGGGGCGCATCGCAGAGGAGCGCTGACGCCGTGTCGGCGGAAAAGATCGGAGCGGCGGCTGGAGTCGATCATGAGTAATGCGGGCTAGGCCGGCTCGTCCCATCCCGCAAGAGCGTCGAGGTGTCAGAGCGTCGCGAAGTCATGGAACATTTCACGAAATGGCGAATCGGTCGGGAAGTATACGACCATGAGGGTCGAACTCGCGGAGTCGGAGCAAGGTTCGAAGTTCGTACGTCGATTCTCTGGTTGACGGCAGCTACCGGAATCTTGCCGGAGAGCTTCCGGAGTTGTATTCTGAGAAGGGCCGCGTCGGGATGCGGTTCCAGAGCGCTCCGACGTCCGTCAATCCGAGTCTCGAGGCGCTTGATTCCTAAGTTCGGGGAGCGCACGCTCGCCGCGCGGCTGCCGTCGCATTGAGGATACGGCCTATTGGATACGAGAGATGCTGGAGCTGAAGAGGGGTCAGGGAGAGGGCATGTGAGCCTGACGCCGCCCCAGCGATTCCGTTTCTCGCGCTTCTTTGCGCCAGGGACGCGACAGATCGCGGTTCCGCTCGTCCTTCTGCTCACCCTGTGGTTCCTGAGCACCTTCACGGCATTCCGGACGGACGTTAGGTTTACCAGCCAGGCCGGGCGAGTGTCTCTGACCGTCAACGGGAGAACCATCCAGGCAGTCGCGAAGATCGATCGCGTCTCGAAGATCAAGATTGACACTCTGGACTCGGTCTTCCCCATGGGCGGCAAGACGCTCAGAGTGGTACAGAACGGGCGGGTCGTCCTCGAAGACCGATTGCCCAAGCGATTCTTCGTGAAACCTGGCGCCCACGCGCCGCTCGGCGACTGGTTTCTGGACCGCGCCGGAGGCGGCCGCGTCTATGAACGAGGAGTCGGTTTGACCGGAGACTTCACGCTCGAGGTGACGTTCACGGGTCGCTGTACGGAGTACACGTCCATCCTTCTCGAGAGTCAACCGAGGGTATCCATCCAATTTCGACGGGGTTTGCTCAACAACGACTTTCTCATCAACGTGAACGGCCGGCTTCTGGCCGTGGATGCTCTCGTCTCGCCCCGTTCACAGCTCGCGCTCAATGTCCTGGACATCCTGGTACGCAGCGCGATGGCCGGCTGTCTCCTCGTGCTTCTCTTCGCCGCGTTACGGAGACTCTTTTCTCTCGGCGCAGATCACCCCGGCCCGAGACCGGCTCGTCTGGTGCCCTCCGCCGTCCGGTGGAACTGGGTGGGGGTTTCGGTCGGTTTTCTCGTCCTTATCGCACTGGGAATTCGCCTCTGGGTATCTAGGGGCGTGCTGGAAGGCCTCGCTCACACTCCCGATGAGGTCGCCTACATGCTTCAGGCAAAGTGGCTCGTAGCAAACAAGCTCTATCAGGCCGCTCCACCGATCCAGGAGTACCTGGCAGTCCCGTTCACGTACTTCCGCGACCAAAAGTGGTTCAGCATATATCCGGTCGGTTGGCCGCTGGTTCTTGCGGTCGGCCAGGCCATCGGCCTGCCATGGATCGTGTCTCCGATCTGCGGTGCCCTATACGTCTTGCTGCTCTTCCTGATCGGCCAGGAGCTTTACGGAAAGCTCGTCGGGCTAGCCGCCGCGCTCCTCGGCGCGCTGTCCCCGATGGCCATCCTCATGTCCTCGAGCTACCTATCCCACGGCTCCGCCGCGCTGATGATCGCGCTCTTCCTCTGGCTGTTCCTGGTGGGGCGGCGTCGTGGAAGTCTGCCGATCCTGTGCCTCTCCGGGGCCTCACTGGGCTTCGCCTTCGGGATCCGGCCTTTGACCGCCGTGGCGGTCGCCTGTCCATTCGCGATCCTCCTACTCTCCGAGCTTCTGAGGTCTAAAGAAAAGCGCGTGACGCTTCGATCTCTGGGGGCCTTCATCCTGGGCGGCGTGGTCGGTTCGCTGCCGGTGCTCATCTCCAACCATCTGATCACAGGCAGCGCGTTTTCCTTTGCCTACAGCTATGGCGCCGGCAGGTCCTTCTCGGTCCAATATTCTCCCGCGGCGCTGATGTACCTCGATGCGACCGTGGCATCCGTCTTGCCGACGATTTTCGGCTGGGGCTGGGGAATTCTCTCGGGCTGGCCGATCCTCTCCTTGAGCCTCGCATTTGCCTGCGTTCCTTTCTTGCTGCGACGCCCTCGAGCCTTCGAGCTTCTATTCGCTGCTATGCTCATCGCGCTTCCTCTGTCGTTTCTGACCTGGGACGCACACGGACTGCACGGCTACGGTCCGAGGTTCTACTTCGAGGCGTTCCTGGGCATCTACCTTTTGACTGCCCAAGGCTTCTTTCTTCTCGGAGGAGTCGATGCCACCCGGTCACGGCCGAGACTCCGATGGGGCCGCAACGTCGCCATCGTCGCAGGGAGTCTTCTCCTTGGCCTCGTTCTCACAACGGCCGTGACGCTGCGGTCCCGCATGGGACTGTATAAGGGCTACAACTTTGTCAACGGCGAGCTCGAGACCGCAGTTGCCAGGGAACGTTTCCATCGGGGGTTGATTCTCTTTCCCGATGATGGCTGGTTCCACTGGGGAGCGGCCAGCAATCTTCTGCAGGCGGATCTCCAGGCCGACCTCGCTTTCGCCGTTTCGCGACCCGACAACTCGAAACTCCTGGCGTTCTATCCAAACCGGCCCATCTTCATGTGGGAGCGGAATCACTTTGTTCGCCCCCCGGTCGAGTCGGTTTTCTCGAAGGCGCCCACGCCCGCACAAGCGCCGAACCGGCCGGCGGCCAAACTGACGACGTTGTTGGGCTGGTGGCTCGCGCTGTCTGCAGCGGGAGCTTGTCTTCTCGCCGCACTTGCACGCGGCCGGCTTTAGCATTTCCGGCTTCGTCTCACCATAGAACGCCTCTCGTGGCTCGGCTGGATTACCGGTGCGCGAGAAGCTGAGCTTCCAGGCGCTGAGCCTTCGTGCAGAACGGCTCCGTGGCTGGGACGAAGCTCCGTTCGCCTCGGCCCGCCATTCGGCGCGGCCGTGCTATAGGGGCCGGAGCATGCCGAGGCGGATTGGGCGCGAGGACCAACCGGCGCCATCCCTCTATGGCTGAAGTCCTCCCGTCTTTCTGCCCATCGACTTCTCGACTTAGCTTCTCGCAATACATCATCCCAAGCGGGTTCAGGGAGGGTCAACCGCCCAAGCGCTCCGCCAGCGCCGGAAGGAAATCAGCTATTCGATCTGTCCGGTCGCCAGGGCCTGCAGAGAGTCTTTCTTCTCCGGGCTGCGCTCCGGTTCCCATCGCTGCCTTGCGGGGAGAGCGCGAGGCTCGACGCGCCGGGAAAGCTCACATCACCCCAAGGGAGGTTCATCGGAGATTGGAGTCCGCAGGCGACATCAACGGGATATGGCGGAGGTGAAACGAGTTCTTCGGGGGACCGGTCGGGCCACGAGGGTATGCTTAAATACATTTCATGTCAGCACGGAAGGCACTCTCGCCCAGCCAGAGCGGCTGTATCCTCTGCGGCGGCAGGAACTTCGACGAATATAGCCCCGGCGTGAGATGCTGTCGCAGATGTGGTTTCGTTTCGGCCGATCTCAACCTCTCCGCGGACGAGCACCGCGCTCTCTATGCCCGCCAGTACTTCTTCGGCAGCGAGTACCGCAACTATGTTGCCGACAAACAGGTGCACCAGCGGAATTTCCGGCTCCGCCTCGAGGTCCTGGGCCGGTTCCTCGATCCTACCCGCCACCGACATCTGCTCGAGATCGGGAGCGCGTTCGGTTTCTTCCTGGAGATCGCGCGCGAGCGCTTCGAGACCGCGCGGGGGCTTGACATCAGCGTGGAGGGAACCGAGTTCGCGCGGGCACGCGGCCTCGACGTCTTCGACCAGGACTTCCTGAGCGCGCCGCTTACAGAACCGCGCCCCGATGTCGTCTGCCTCTGGGACGTCCTTGAGCACCTGCGAGAGCCCCATCTCTACCTGGAGAAGATTGCCGCCGAAGTCACCTCGGGAGGGCTCATAGCGCTGACCACCGGCGATGTCAAAAGCGTGAACGCGCGGCTTCGCGGCCGAAGGTGGCGACTCCTCCACCCGCCTACTCATCTGAACTATTTCTCGCGACGGACGATCGTCGCAATGCTCGACAAGTACGGCTTCGAGGTCCTCTACGACAAATACTGCGGCTTTTATAGGAACGTTGACGGGATGGCGTGGGGCGTCCTCGCGCTTCGTGCAGGCCTGCCATCTCTCCATCGAGGCCTTCGGCGGCTCGGCCTCCTAGGGTGGGACCTGTATCTGAATCTGTTCGACATCATGTACGTCATCGCCCGGAAGCGCTGAGGGAGACAATTGAGACGGCTCGCAAGCAACTTCGTGACAGCCGGCGACCGCCGCGAAGGAGCAATGCTGTCCCTCCGGAAGACGCGATAAGCTTGGCTTGCGCGGCCGTAGGCTGCGGGTACATCCTTAACAGGCTGCTGAAAAAACGGATGCGGGCGTCGTGTCTGGTTTTTTGCAATTCGCGACGCACAGGAGCCTGCTTGCATAGGAGGATTGTCGGCTTGAACGCGTCGCGGGCGAAAAGGCCAGCGCCGCAAGCGGTTGCGGCGGCGCGGGGCCGTCTGCGGCGTCGGCGCTCCTCTCCGATACGCCCCGCTCGTCCATAACCTCGAGGGTCAACGTGTGCTCGCGACAACGCCCGAACGAGATCTCTCGGCGAAAGACTTGAAAGATGCGCATGGCTTCTGCGCCACACGCGAACGCGCTCTACGTGCTCGACTCCTACCCCTCTGCGGTCATCCGCGTCGCCCGATGAGGAACCAGCGCGACTCGGCGGCGACTGAGAGTGCGCTGGCGCTCCGATGACGCGCAAGCGGATTACCGTCGTGGCGCCGGCCTATAACGAGGTCGAGGGCATTGAACATTTCGTCGAGTCGCTCCTCGCCGTACTCGACACGCTGCCGTACAACTCGGCAATCCTCCTCGTGGACGACGGCTCGAGCGACGGGACCCTTGAGAGGCTCGACGCGCTCCAGGCCGGGTATCCCGGACGCATCGGGGTTCTCCACCTCTCGCGCAACTTCGGGCATCAGGCCGCCATCACCGCTGGCATGGATTACGCTGAAGGCGACGCGGTCATCACCATGGACGCCGACATGCAGCACCCGCCGGGCCTCCTGCCGGAGCTGGTCAAGCGCTGGGAGGCGGGATTCGACGTCGTCCAGACGATCCGCCGAAGAACCGAGCGGGTCGGTGGGCTCAAGAGCCTGACGTCGCGCGCATTCTACCGACTGATCAACAGGTTCTCCTCGACGCCCATCGACCCGAACGCCTCCGACTTTCGGCTGCTCTCCAGGCGCGTCGTCGAACTGTTCCGGCGCGACCTCCGCGAGCGCGACCGTTTCCTGCGCGGTCTCGTCTCCTGGGTGGGCTTCAAAGTCGCGCGCGTGCAGTTCGACGCGCCGCCGCGTTTCGCCGGCGAGACGAAATACTCTTTTGGCAAGATGGCGCATCTCGCCCGCGTGGGCCTCATCTCATTCTCCAAGGTGCCGCTCAAGATCGCGGTGCTGGTGGGGATCGTCATAAGCGGATTGAGCCTCCTCTACGGGCTCTACGCCGTGGCAGCGTATTTTCTGTTGAAGAAGCTGGTGGTGCCCGGCTGGGCGTCAACGATCCTCGTCGTGACGTTCCTGGGCGGGGCTAACCTCCTCGTGCTCGGCCTCATCGGTGAGTACATCGCGTCCATCTTCGAGGAGATCAAGGGCCGGCCCATCTACATCGTCGATACCGCCCGCCTGCCGGGGGCGGACGAGAAGGGTCTCACCGACGGCACCGGGTCATGATCGTTACTTCAAGAAGGGCTACTTCTCGACAATCTGGCGGGTCTGGCAAACACCTTCCGGAGAACGCTCGGTCATTCCGCTGCGGCTGGTGAGGCCGCTTTCGCGCGAGGAATACATCCGATTGCGGGATCGCCTCCCGCTCGCGCAGACGCGGTAAGGCAAGCCAAGACTGCGCGGCTGATTCTGGTACCCTTCGCGCGGGAAAAATGATGCCATCGATCATCCGGCGCGACCGCTGGCCGCTCGCCGCGCTGTTTCTCTTTGCGGCGGTCGTCCGGCTCGTCGGGGTCCGATGGGACCAGGGTCACTTCTTCCATCCCGATGAACGGGCCATCGCGATGGCGGTCGAGAGGATCTCCTTCGTCCCTCTCCAGCTCAATCCGCATTTCTTCGCCTACGGTTCCTTTCCTCTGTATGTGACTCGGGTCGTCACGACCTTGCTCGCGAGGGTGCGCCCGTGGTTCGCCGGTTACGACGGGATCATCTTCACGGGGCGCGAGCTTTCGGCGTTCTGGGGGGCGGCGACAGTCGTCCTCCTGGCGCTGCTGGGCGCCCGGCTTTACGGGCGGCGGGCCGGCCTGCTGGCGGGGGTTCTGCTCGCCGCGACGGTCCTCCACGTCCAGAGCTCCCACTTCGCGATCAGCGATGTTCCGCTGACGTTTCTCGTTCTGCTCTCTCTTTTTTTTCTGATCGAGGCCGTCGAGTCGGGCAGGCTGTCTCGCTATCTGCTCGCGGGCCTTTCGATCGGACTGGCCGTTGCGACGAAGTTCAGCGCCCTGCCGATCCTCCTGCCGCTGGCAGTGGCGGTCGCGATCCGGTGGCGTCAGGAGAGAAGGGCCCGTCCGTTGCTTTACGGCCTCGCGGCCGGAGGCGCAGCGGCTGTGTACTTCGTGCTGGGACAGCCGTACGCGATCCTCGATTTCCACGCCTACATTCACGACATCCTCGAGCAGAGCCGGATGGTGCGAAACGCCGGGATCGTTCCCTACACGAACCAGTACATCGGCGTCCCCAAGTATCTCTACGACCTCCAGCAGATGATCCTCTGGGGGATGGCGCCGCTCGCGGGGCTCGCCGCGGTCTGGGGAACGATCCTGTGCGTTTCGCGCGCGTTTCGGAAAGTCAACACCGCCGAGCTGGTCCTTCTGTCGTGGGTCGTGCCATTCTTCGCGATCAACGGGTCATTCGACGTCAAGTTCATGCGGTATCTTCTTCCGATCTATCCCTTGCTGATCCTCTTCGGCGCTGCCTGGCTGGAGGATTGGGCCGAGCGAGCCAGAATCGGGAGAGTTGTTCGGGCGACCGTCCTGGCCGGGACCGCGGTTGCCCTTGTCTCGTTCTTGACGATCTACACGCGGCGGCATCCCGTCCTGAGGGCCTCCGAATGGTTCTATGAGAACGTCCCGGCGGGCGCCCGGGTCGCGACACAGCACTGGGATGAAGGGTTCCCCTTTCCCCTGCCGGACCGGGACCCTTCGCGGTATCGGGTCGTCCAGATGCCCTATTACGAGCCGGACACGCGCGAAAAGATCGCCGGCATTTGCAGGGAGCTGGCCGCCGCCGACTACGCAGGCCCCACAGAAGTTCCCGTTCACAAGCCGGTACTTCTACGAACTCTTCGGCGGGGACCTCGGCTTTACTCTGATCAAGGATTTCGCTTCCCGTCCGTCATTTCTCGGGATCGAGTTTCCCACCGAGCTCGCCGACGAGTCGTTCTCCGTCTACGATCATCCGAAGGTTCTCATTTTCCGCAACACGGGACACCTGGCGGCGGCCGAGATGGAAGCTCGCGTCGTGAACGGCCATCCCTCCCGCCCTCTCGACCGCGTCGATCTGCTGCTGGCGACTTCCCGGCAGACTTCGCCTGAAGCCTCCTCGGTGCCCGCCGCGAGGGCCGCGCCGGGTTCTGCCCCGCCGTTAGCCCAGGCGGCCGCCAAGCCCGCGGGTCAGCCGGAAGCGCCCCGAGGCTCATCCCGGGGCACCGCCCGGGAGGCGGAGAAATCCCGATCTGCGCCGCCGGATTCCGTGGTGGGTTCGTGGCAGGCCGCCATTCTCTGGTACCTCGGCCTGCTCGTCGTGGGTATCCTCGCGTTTCCGCTGACCCACGCGCTCTTCTCGCGCCTCCAGGACCGCGGAGCCGGGTTTGCGCGCATCCTGGGGATCGTCGGCGGCACCTATCTGCTCGGGCTGCTCGTCAGGTCCCGGGTGCTCCAGAATGGCCGCGCAACTGCCTTCCTCTGCCTGCTCCTGTCGGCGATTCCGTCGGCTTTTCTTCTCCTCCGCCGCAAGGACCTGATCCGTCAGTTCCTGCGTGAGAACTGGCGCCTCCTGCTGGCGGGCGAGATCGCCTTCGCCGTCGGATTCGTTCTCTTCCTCGGGATCCGCGCGCTCAACCCCGAGATCTATTGGGGCGAAAAGCCGATGGACTACTCGATCCTGAACATCCTCGTGCGGACGAGTCGGCTCCCCCCCTCCGATCCCTGGTTCGCCGGAGCTCCGCTCGGCTACTACGCGTTCGGGCAGGAAATGATCGCCTTCCTGACGCTCCTGACAGGGCTCTCTACCCGATACACGTTCAATCTGGCGATAGGACTGCTGGGAGGCACGATCCTGCAGGGAGCCTTCACGCTCCTGCGCAACTGGGCCGGAACCCTGCGGGCGGGGATCGCGGGAGCGAGCCTCACCCTGCTGCTCGGAAACCTGGCAGGCCCGCGCGAATGGCTGGTGAACAAACGTCCGCTCAACTGGGACTACTTCTGGGCCACCTCCCGGGTGGTCAAGGACACGATCAACGAATACCCCTTCTGGAGCCTGGTCTTCGCCGATCTGCATGCGCACGTTCTGGCGATCCCGCTCTTCATCCTCGTCGCGGCCTGCGCTCTGCAGTTCGTGCGGTCTCACTCGGAACCTCCCGCGCGCCTCGCCTCGCGGCTCGCCGCCGGCACGATCCTGGGTTTCGCCGTCGCGACCCAGGCGCTCACCAATGCCTGGGACACGCCGCTGCTGGCGGGTGTCCTCGTGCTGGTCCTCCTGGTCGCGGCGTTCGGATCGGACGGGCTTTCGGCGCGGGCGCTCTTGCGTGTCGCTCCGGGCGGGGCGGCCGCGGTCGCGGCCGCGTTCCTCTTCGCCCTGCTCCAGTGGGTGCGCGGCGGCGGACCGCCCGGCCACGGCTGGGATCACGAGCGGGGAGCGGCCGGCGTGGACGTCGTGACGGTCTTCGGTCTCTTTTTCCTCCTCGCGTTCGCGTGGTGGCTCGCGAGATTCGGGGAGCAGCTCGCTCGAGAGGGCCTCGAGAAGAAGACCGTCCGCGTCGTCGTCGTCTCGCTGGCCCTCCTCCTGACCCTTCTCGCGTTTGTCTCCGTGGACGTCTTCTGCGCGGCGGGAATCCTCCTCTTCGTGCTGGCGGCTCGGACAATGGCGGATCGACCGGAGGACCGTATGGCCTTCGGCTTGCTGGCGGGAGCCTTCTTCTTGATCCTTGTGACGCAGCGGGTCTACATCTACGACCGGATGAACACGTTCTTCAAGCTGTACCTGGAGGCCTGGCTCCTCTTTGCGCTCGCGACCACGGCCCTCGTCTTCGGGCCTCGTGAGAAACCGGGCACGTTCGGAAGATGGGTGCTGCCCGCGCGGATCCTCTGCTTCCTTCTCGCGGGCGCCGCGCTCTTCACGACTGCCACGGGCGTGCGCGGAGCGGTGAGCAAACACTTTGTCGCCTATTCCGGTCCTTCTTTGAACGGCCTGCGTTACCTGGAAGAGCAGCGCCCCGGAGAGTACCGCGCCGTCCTCTGGCTGCGCCGCGCCGTGCGCGGAACGCCGGTGGTCCTCGAGGCTCAGGGGGCGTCGTATCAGGAATTCAGCCGCATCTCGATGCTGACCGGGCTTCCCACCGTCCTCGGCTGGGAACATCACGTCAAGCAACGCGGCAACCCGGAGGAACAGGTCGTGGAGAGGCGCGAAGCCGTGCGACAGATCTACTCGAGTCCCAACGTGGAGAGAGCCGTTGAGCTTCTGCGCCGCTACCACGTCGGCTACGTCTACGTCGGATGGCTCGAGCGGACGACCTATCCGGCCGAAGGCCTGCGCAAGTTCGATACCGCGAAGACCTCCTTCGAGATCGCCTACGAGAATCCCGAGGCCACGGTCTATCGCGTGACCGGCGGCGACACCCAGGACGTCATCGCCCCCACGCGTGAGACGATCCCGAAGACGGCCCAGCCCCGAGAGACGCCGAGCGAGGAGCCGGAAGAGAACCCCGTCATCCGCGAGTCGGCCGCGGAAGGCGTCCCTCCCTTCTCCGGAATGAAAGAGCCGCGGGACGCGGCCGTTGACGACCAGGGCCGCCTCTGGATTGCTGACTTCGGCAACTCGCGCCTGCGCATCTTCGACGGCAACGGCGGCAGCCTGGGAGGCTGGGGGGGGCGGGGCAAAGGCGAACACGGCTTCAACCAGCTCTCCGGCGTCGCCGTCCACGGGGAGAACCTGTACGTGGCCGACACGTGGAACGGGCGTATCGAACTGTTCACGCTGGCGGGGGAAAGGAAGGCTGTGGTCACCGAGCTCTTCGGCCCGCGCGGCGTGGCCGCCGCTCCCGATGGCAGCGTCTGGGTGAGCGACACCGGGAACAAGAAGATCGTGCAATACGACGGCTCACTGAAATTGATCCGCTCCATCGGCAAGCTGGGGAGCGGACCCCTGGAGTTCTCCGAGCCGGTCGGAATTGCCGTCGGCCCCTCGGGATCGGTCTACGTGGCTGACACGGGCAATCACCGCATTCAGATCCTGAGCGCGGAGGGGCAGTTTCTTCGCACGCTTCCTGTGCCCGGGTGGTCCGTGGGGGACGAGCCTCACCTGGAAGTGGATCCGAGAGGAGTCATCTATGCGACCGACCCCGCCAAGAACGCCGTGCTGGAATTCGATCCGTCCGGAACGCCGGCCCGCCGGGCGACCGACGACGCGGGAAAGCCCTTAGTGAAGCCGACCGGTATCGCCCTGGACTCGAAGCGGGGGGTCCTCTACGTCGTCAACACCGGTAACAACACGATCTCGCAGCTCGCCCTGCCGGGCAAGCCGTGAGATAAGATCCGCAACCTCGATGACCATGCATGCCGCCGCGTGACCCTGGGGAGAAACCCGTGAGCGAACCGCAACGGGTCGCGGCGGACCAGGGGCGCAACGTCCGCAACGCCTTCGTGCTGCTCTTCCTGTTCGCGGCCCTGGGCACACGGTTCTATCGGCTGGGCGAACGTCCCTTCCACCACGACGAATCCATCCACGCCTTCCAGTCCAACACGCTCGCCAAGGACGGTACCTGGCGTTACGACCCCGCCTACCACGGTCCGTTCCTCTATTACGCCAACGCGCTCGTCTACAAGATCGCCGGCGTCTCCAACGTGACGGCGCGTTTCCTGCCCGCGGTGTTCGGACTGCTCCTCATCGCCTTCGCCTGGCCCCTTTCGCGGTGGATCGGAAAGCGGGCTGCGGTCGTCTTTGCCGTGCTGGTTCTCATCTCCCCTCACCTGGCGTACTTCTCGCGATTCATCCGGGAAGACCTCTACTCGCTTGTCTTCACGCTCGGGACGATTCTCGCCTTCCGCTATTTCCTGGAGACGGACAGGGCGCGATGGCTGACAGCCGCCGCGGTCCTCTTCGCGCTCGCGGGCGTGACAAAGGAAAACGCCTACATGACCGGCGTCCTCTTCGTCGCCTTCGGCTTCTGGGCCTTCCTCGAGAAGGTCGTCACGGCCAGGCCGCGAGGAGGAGCCGTCGCGTCCACGCTGACTGCCACCGTCGCGTGGGTCCGCCGGCATCTCGTGCCGCTTCTGACGGCCGGGCTCGTCTTCCTCTTCATCTGGGCTCTGATGTATTCGGCCTTCGGCAGATACCCGGGGGATTGGCTGGCGATCCCCAAGGCCGTCAAGTACTGGATGGGACAACATACGATCGCGCGCATCCGGGGACCCTGGTATTACTACTTCCCGCAGCTCGTCTACTACGAGACCGGTTTTCTGGTTGCAGCCCTCTTCGCTTTTCGGAAGAGGCGCAACGACCCTTTCTTCGGCTTCCTCGTTTTCTGGGCGGTCGGCTCTCTTGCGATCTACGCCTGGGCGCGGGAGAAGGTGCCCTGGCTGACCGTGCATCCGCTGCTTCCGATCACGATCCTCGCCGCGATCGGCATCGGGGACCTCTGGGGAGACCGGATCGAAAAGCGGTGGCGCGCCGCGCTCGCGATCATCGGCCTGTTGCTCGCCGTCAATACCGGGGGGATGGTGCTCGCCTGCTTCCGCTACGGCGCGCACGACGTGGAGAGGGAGCCGAGGCACGCCGAGATGCTGGCCTATGTGCAGACGACCCGGGACTTCGTGCGCGCCCTCGAACCGGTGGAGAGGGCCAAACTGCGCGTGCCCGCGGGACAAGCCGTGATCACGGTCGCGGGCGAAGCAACGTGGCCGTTGACCTGGTACCTGCGCGATGTCGCGACCCGTTGGCTCGGCCGCATCGAGGATGCCTCGACGCCCATCATCGTGGCCGACTGGAACGCGGAGGGAGGCCTTGAGAAACAGCTGGCCGACCGCTACAACGCCAAACGCGTGCCGATTCGCGCCTGGTGGTTCCCGGAGTCCACGCGCCCGACGCCGTCGGACTTGCTCCAGTGGTGGCTCGATCACCGGATCTGGAGCCCGATCGGATCTCAGGACGCGATGGTCTTCGTCCGCAAGGATCTGGATGTAGGCTCCGGGCCCCTCGAGCCCTTGAAGGTCGCCGTGCAGGACACGTCGTCGCGGGACTATCCCTCCGAGGCCGCCGTGATCCCCGCCACGCGCGAATGGGGTGGACCGGGCGCCGGCCGCGGCCAGTTCATGGAACCGCGGGGCCTTGCAGCCGACGCGCGCGGGAACCTCTACGTCGCGGACACGAAGAACAGCCGCATCCAGGTCTTCGACGGCAACGGCCAGTTCGTCCGGGAGTTCGGCTCCAAGGGCTCGGGCGATGGTCAGTTCAACGAGCCGTGCGGCGTGGCCGTGGACCCCCAAGGCGAGATCTGGGTCGCCGACACCTGGAACCAGCGTATCGTCCACTTCGGCCCCGACGGCAAATACGTGGGCTCCTTCATGGATGCCGAAAAGGGGTTCTTCGGTCCCCGCGCCGTGATTCCGTCGAAGAACCTCCTGTACGTGGCCGACACGGGCAACAAACGGATCGTTCGGTTCGACCGGCAGGGAAACCGGTTGTCGGACTGGGGTGGAAACGGCACCGGTCCGGGACAGTTCATCGAGCCGGTGGGTCTGGCCGCCGACCCGGCCGGCAACATCTACGTCGCCGACACCGGCAACCACCGAGTACAGGTCTTCGACTGGGAAGGGAAGTTCCTCCGGCAGTTCCCTGTCTCCGGCTGGAAGGACTTCTACACCGAGCCCTACATCGCGATCGGCCCGTCCGACTCCGTTCTGGTCACCGACTCAGTTGCAGGGCGCCTCGTCCAATACGAAGCCTCCGGTGCCCTGAAGCGTTCCTGGAAGCCGGACAAGGACTTCAAGCAACCGACCGGCATCGCCCTCGACACCTCCGGCCGCCTGACCGTCTCGGACCGCGGCACCCACCGACTCTTCGTCTGGAATCTCGGCGACGTTCTCCGCTAGGCGTCGCTCCGCGCTGCGCAAGCGACGCGGCTTCGCCGCCGACGGATCTGCGCCTTGGAGGCGCACCAGCGAGCGGCTCGCCGGATGCGGCGCTCTTCACATCGGTCATCCTGAGCGCAGCGAAGGATCTGCCCTGGTAGGCCTGACTCAGGACACTGGGAGCGCCGCCCAGTCAGGTGCGAAAAACCTTCTCCGGCGTCCCGTCCAGCCAGCGGTCCACCAACTCGACTCCCTGCATCAACGCGTGGTCCTGGTTGCCGATCTCGTACTTCCAGGAGCCGAAGCGGCCGCGGGAGTAGATCTGCCGCGGCTCCAGATACTCGTGGATCACGGAAAGAGCCTCGTTGCGGTCGACGCTGGGGATTGGATAGGCGTGCCCGGCGTGGATCAGGTATGTGGACTCGACCAGGGGCAGGTCCGAAGGCTCCAGGATCCCCTCGGCAACCAGTCCCTCGAGAACCGCCTTGACGAACTCTCCCGCGGGAAGCGGCCGAAAGCGCGAGTACGTTGTCTCCGTCAGGATCGAGCAGTAGCGTGAGGTGTCGCCACCCGGCACGACGTCGGGCGAATAGTTGGAAAGATACGTGATCCGGTAGAAGGGAGTCTTGGGGTTGGGGAAGTAGATCCAGTTCTTCGTCGAGGGAGAGGGGCGCTTCAATCCGATCCCGACGGAGAAGAGGCGGTTGAAGAGGAGCTTCTTCGCGGCCTCCCGCACCTCTTGAGGAGCGTGCTTCAAACGCGCCACGAACGCATCCAGCGGCAGCGTCGTCAGGAGCCTGTCGTACCGTGCCGTCGTCCCATCGGCAAACCCGATCTCGCGCTTCTCCTCGTCCACGCAGACCGCGCGCTTGCGGTAGCGGATTTTCTCCTCTCCGATGAAGGGAAGGGACGCGAGCCAGAGCCCGAGGGTGCCGCAGGTCGCCGGATATCCAAAGGTGGCGTTCGGCCCCCAGTCGGTCGTCTTGGGGCGCAGCGTTGTGTCCAGGGCCTTCTTCCAGTCCACGACGCTGACCCTCTCGGCGATCCAGTAGAACCCCATGTGGTCGAGCGGCGTCGACCACACCTTCTCGTTGTACGGAAACATGAAGTGCTTGGAGACGCCGGCGCCGAACTTCGCGAGCACCCACTCCTCGAAATTGCGGAAGGCTCTGTCCCGGTCGATCGTCTGCGATTCGATCAGACCGATCAGGCATTCGAGCATCGCCTCTTCCGGAAGCGAAGAAAGGTGGTTCTGGAAGGGGTACCGCACGTAGCGGTCCTCGAACTTGATCCAGCTCTCGCGGTCGATGCGACGCATCCCGTCCGAGCCCAGGACCTTTTCGAGGAACTGGTTGAAGTAGGGGTAGCCGGAGAAGATGATGTGGCCCGAGACGTCCCAGGTGTACCCTCTCGCGTCCCGGAAGCTGGTAGCGAGCCCCCCCACCCGGTCCGAGCGCTCGAAGATCTCGAACCGGTCTTCGCCGCGTTCGCGCAGCCGGTAGGCCGCGCCCAGACCCGTGGGCCCGCCTCCCAGGATCACGATCCCGCTCATCGCGCTGCGACGACCCTCTTGATCGCCTCCGCGCGGCGCATCTCCGAGCGCAGTTCGAAGAGGTACCGCACCACGCGCCGGATCGTCCCGAGCATCTTCCAGGGACGGTGGATGCTCTGCCCGGCCTCACGCGGGAAGTGGCGCACGACGACCTCCGAGACCTTCCACCCCGCGATCCTGCAGCGCGCGAAGATCTCGTCCCCCACGAAGTTGATGCGGTGGCGGATCTCGAGCTTGCTCGCAACCTCGCGGCGGAACGCCCGGCAGCCGCCGTTGATGTCGTGGAGCGGGGAGCCGAGGATCCAGCGGGACAGGGTGTTCAGGCCCTTGGACAACACCAGGCGCGGCAGCGGATCGTGGCGCTCCTTCTTCCAGCCGAAGACGACGTCGGCGCCCTCGTCGATCGCCGCCAGGAAACGCGGGGCGTCGGCCATCGTGTGCTGTCCGTCGCCGTCCACGACCATCACGACATCTCCTGGCGTGTTTCTCAATGCCGTCTCGGTCGCCACGGCATATCCCTTGTTCCCCTGGTGGTGCACCACCGAAACGCGCGGATCCTTTTTCGCCCGCTCCTCGGCGATCTCCCCGGTCCGGTCGCGGCTGCCGTCGTCCACCACGAGGACGCGCCAGGTCAGCCCCGGGACAGCCGAGAGCGAGGACACGGCTTCCGCGACGGTTTTCGCGATCAGCTCCTCCTCGTTGTATGCCAGGAAGGCGACGCCCAGGCGCGGCTGCTGCTCAGTGGCCATAGATGATCCAGCCCGCCGTCAGGACCCACCCCACGACGATCGAGAGCAGCCAGGGATCGTCGATCAAGAGTGCCCGGGTCGGGCTCCCCCCGCCCCCGCGGCGGTAGACAAGGCGCACGTAACGTGCCACCCCGAGGACGACGAACGGAATGGTGGCCGCGAACGAGCGCCCGCCGTGCCTCTGCAGAGTGGAAGGAATGACGCTGTACACGGCGTAGCCGGCGACGGTCGTCAGTGCCGTCACGACAAAGAGAAAATCCAGCCCTTCGCTGCGGTAGGCGGCCAGGACCGGCCGGTGCTCCGCCGAGGAAGCGCGTCCCGCGTTTTGGAGCTCCCACTGCCTCTTTCCCACGACGAGGAAGAGCGCCAGCAGGTACGCGCACCCCATCAGAAAGAAGGACGCGGGGACCTCGGCCAGCGCGGCTCCGGCCAGCGCGCGCAACGGCAGCCCCGAGGCGACGATCAGCGCCTCCAGGAAGGGGACGCGCTTCAACCACAACGAGTACGCGACCATCAGCGTTGTGTAGAAGAGGCACCACTGCCCGAAGGTGCGGGAGAGAAGGAAAGCCACCAGGAGTCCCGCCGCCAGGAGCGCCGCCGCCGCAGCCAACGCCGCCGCGACTCCCAGCTCTCCGGTCGCGAGCGGGCGCCGGCGCTTGATGGGGTGCGCCCGGTCGCGCTCGCGGTCCATGACGTCGTTGACAAGGTAAATCGCGCTCGACACGACGCAGAAGACCATCAGGCCGGCGGCGGCGATGATCCACCCGCGCGCTTCGCCGAGCGCTCGGCCGAACAGAAAAGGAAGAGGCAGTACGAGGTTCTTGACCCACTGCTCCGGGCGCAAAGAGACAAACAGCGCCGCCAGTGGGCGCATCGAGGAGTACCCGGCGGCAGAGGCCGGCTTGCCAGAGGACGTTGCTGCCATTTCGCGCATTGTAACGGCTTTTCAAATCAGGGCCGGCAGGCATCAAGCGGGCGAGCCCGGATAATTCACGGACACCCGGCCGAAACACTCGCATTTCGTTGAGAGATGACGGTCTGTTGCGCCGGGGTGGCATGACGCCGAGATACACGTTGTTCCCGCGAGAGATTTTTCGTCGGGACGAGGAAGACCGACGACGGCGACCGTCCGCGGGGGCACGGGGGACCAGAAGGTCCCCCGCCTCGTTCAGTCATCGCAGAGGAGGTCTGACGAAGTATCCGGCGAGCATCCATTCGCAGGGGGCGCGTGGCGCCCCCTGGATCCCCGGGATCCGCGGGACGGCCGGTGTCGTTCGTCGATTATGCGGGCTAAAATCGTCGTGGAGGCTCCTGAGTCCACTCTTGCAGCTGCCTGGCCCGTTGATCGAGGGGAAATACGAGATCCTCGGCAAGATCCGCGAGGGTGGCATGGGGACCATCTACCGCGTCCGCCACCGGCTCTTAGACGAGATCCGCGTCGTCAAGGTCTTGAAGCCCGAGGCGCTGTCCAACGAGGAGATGAAGAGACGCTTCATCGAAGAAGCGCGCACGGCGACGAGGCTAAAACACCCCAACATCGGCACGATCCATGACTTCGCCCTGGACGAAGAGGGAAAGGCCTACCTCATCATGGAGTTCATCGACGGCGTCAATCTGGCCGACCTCCTGAAACGGCAGGGGCCGCCCGGAATCGCGCTCTCGCTCGAGATCGCTCACCAGGCTCTCCTCGCTCTCGGCTATCTGCACCGCAAGAACGTCGTGCACCGGGACATCGCTCCGGACAACCTCATGCTTTCGCACGACGAAGAAAAAAAGCCTGTCGTCAAATTGATCGATCTCGGCATCGCCAAGACGCTCGACCGGCCGGGAGAAATGACTTCCACCGGGGTCTTCCTCGGGAAGCTCAAGTACGCCTCTCCGGAGCAGTTCGGCTCCCTTCCCGCGGGAGAAAAACTGGACGGACGGTCTGACCTGTACGCGCTGGGAGTCGTTCTTTACGAGCTCCTGACGGGCGTCCATCCCTTCGTGGGCCAGAGTCCGAGCGAGCTGCTGCGCGCTCATCTGTTCGATCCGCCTCTCGCCTTCTCCCGGACCGATCCGGACGGCAAGGTGCCTCCCGAAGTGCGAGAAGCTCTCGGGAAGGCTCTCCAGAAGCGGAGAGAAGACCGTTTCAGATCCGCCGAGGAATTCGACCGCGAAATCGTTCTCTTCCAGCAGCGCTTTTCCCGTCCCGACGACCTGGACGACACGGCCCAGATCATCTCGAAACTGCGAGCCACTGCCCCCTCCGCCTCCGAGCCGACGCCGAGCGTCCAGGACCGGCTCGACCGGCAGTTCCTCGCCGCCTCCACGCCTCGCCCTTCACTCGACACGGTGCTGCACCCTTTCGGCCACGAGAAGACCGACGTCGTCGGCGAGCCACTCCCCTCCCCCCCGGGTACGACCCAGATCGACACACAACCTCTGAAGAGACCGCCGAAAGGAAACCGGCTCCTCCTCGGAGCCGCGGCCGCGATCGTCCTGCTGGCCGCCGTGGCCCTTCTGCGCTCGGTCGTCCTCCCGCGCTCCGCGCCGAAGGCGCCCGTTGCCGCTCCCGCGCCTTCCCCGGCGCCGACGAAGGTCGCGCCGGAGACGGCTCTGCCTCTCGCCGTTCCCCCGGCGACACCGACCGCCGCAGCGGACGCGCCGGCCGTTCCTCCCCAACCCACGGCCATGAGGCAAGAGCCGTCCCCCGCCGCGGCGCCGGAGCAGTCTTCTCGAGGAGAGCGCAGGGAAGCGGAACAGGCTCGCTCGCGAGCCGCGGCCGCTCGCCATCTCGCCGAGCGGGCGCGCGCGCCGGAGAGGGTTGGCGCTCTATATGACTTCGGCGCGAGCAAGGAGCGCGAGGGGCGCGACCTCTTCGCCCGCGGCGAGTTTTCCGCCGCCGCCGCGGCTTTTGACTCCGGCCGGGATTCGTTCGTCCGAGCGGAAGAGTGGACGCGCGCCCATCCGGTCGAGAGGCCGACCGTCTCGGGAAGGGTCGCGGCTCTCTCCACGCCGCCCATCCATCCTCAGTCTTCGGCGGCCGCGGCGCTCCCGCCAACGGCCGTGCCGGCGCCCGTCCGGGGCGTCACCGCCGCTCCAGCTCCGACGGAACCGGCGCGCGAGCGAGTCACGGAAGAGGACAGGATCCGCGAAACAATCCGGCGCTACGAGAAGGCGCAATCGACTCTCGATGCCGATCTCTACTCTCGCGTCTATCCCTCCATCGACAAGGCCCGTGTGCGCGCGGCCTTCGAGCAGCTTCGCTCGCAGACCCTCGAGTTCGAGATCCAGAAAATCGAGCTGACGCCGGGAGCGACCACGGCCGTCGTGCGCGGCGTCGAGAAGCGCGCGGCTCTGCCCCAGGTCGGCAGCGAACAGCACGTCGTCAGCAACCGCGTGATCACTCTGGAGAAGCGCGCAGATGGCTGGGTGATCATCCGATTGGGCTCCTGATTTGACGGTTGACGATGACGGATTGACGATTGACAGATTGAGCCCGATCTCTCAATCATTCATCCTTCAATCATTCAATCATCAATTCCCAACGAAGCTTCGTCTCAAACCGACGAGAGAGTTGATGAAGTCGGTAGGTTCGCACGCCGGTATCTCGTCTCGAACAATCCGCCCGGAGTCGCCGGCATTGCCCTTGGCGGCACGCGGCGGCCGGGCCGTACGGAAGGATACCGGGCCGCCGCTACGGTCCGAGGGCACAGAGGCCGCGTCGTTTGGTCGAGAGCTTGGCGTGTGCCCTCGGACAGTGCCGCCGCCGGACAACGCCATCGCCTCCGGTCTGCACCCCGGCTGAGCTGAGCTGCAGTCCCGGCGGCGGGACCGCCTCCCAGAGGAGGCCGTGAGCGAAGGCGCACATCACCGGCTCTCTGTCGCCCCGCTGCGACTGCGCCTTCGCGACAGAGCGACGGCCGGTTCTTCTGTCGCGATCCGCCGTCGCGTGCCGACGAGGGAGGCGGGCACGACGCCGGGGCGGGTTGTCAGCGGAATTCGATGACGCAGCGTCGTTTCGTGATGGCAAGAAAACTTGACTCATCCGTGAGGAAGTCAAGAGATCTGAATTAGAAGCTGTAGTCCAGCCCCACGAGCGGCGCGAACCTGGCCTGAAGGCCACGATTGTTGAGGGAAAAAAGACCGTTGACGGTAATCAGGAGATTCCCCACGGGGTTGATCTTGAAGCCCACCGAGCCCAGGAAGCTGGTCGCGTCCTGTTGCGTCGCGACCAGCTGCTTCAGCGTCGTGGAACGCAGGTCGACCGGCTCCGTGGCCGGATTCACGTTGTACTCGAACGTCGTGTCGATCTCCCGCAGCACCTGGCTCTTGCGCAACGTCCGTCCCAGCGCGTCCACGGCGAAGGTCAGCCGAGGACTGAGCGCCCAGTCGAACCCGGCCGTGTAATCAATCTCGTCGGGGATCGGGCGGTTCCGGCTCGACCAGGTGTAGCCGCCGTTGACGTGGGGAGAGAAAGCGCCGAGGTGCGCGGATCCGATCAGAAAGCCCTTGACCTGCGTGGCTCCCGTGCCGAGGAGATCCCGTTCCTCACCGCTCGGCAGCCTCACGTCCAGCCCGAGCGCCAGTCCCGCACGGGCGCCGGAAATCGCCCGGTACTTGGCGCGCAGGACCAGATCGCCCACCCCCGAGGCGCTCCCGGACTGCTGGAACGTCTCGCTGTCCTCCCCGTTGGGGAACCTGTGGATCCCGACAGTGCTGGAACTGACCCCGGTCGCGAGCTTGTCGATGGTTGCTTCCGTCAGGGCCCGGATCTGCACCTTGACGACGGGGATCGCCGCCCCCACGTCGAGGCGGTCCGTCACGCCGTAGCTGAAGGTAAACGCTGTGATGTCCGTCCGGATCTCGAGAGAAGTACGCGTCGTGATGACATCTCCTTCGAAGAAGGGGCGCAGGCAGCAGCCGACAGGAGCCAGGTCCTGGTGCGCCAGCACGATCTCCACACCCCCGTCGCGCAGGCTGACGTCATCGATCTGGTCGAAGGAGAAGTGGCTGAAGTTGAGGCCGATCGCGAACTTTCCCTTTCCGATCGTGTCGGCGCGGTCCGCGTAGATCGGGCCGAAGCTGTCGGTGGCGCGGGTAAACACGCCGAGCGCGGGGTCGAGCCGGTAGGTGAAACCTCCGGCCGAAGAAGCGAGCGGGAACGTCGAGAGCTGGATTGCCAGCTCGCTGTTCAACTGCTCGAGAGGAACGAGGGAAGCGTCTCCGATGAAGTGATGGGCGTGGCTGGGAAAGGGGGAGCCGGCCGGAGGCTCGGCGAGGGTGATCCCCTGACGAAAGAAATCGCTCAGGAGATCCCTCAGATTGAGGCTCTGCGCGGGGAGCGGACCGGCGAACAGCGAAACGACGCTCAGGATCAGGACAACGCGGCGGAAAGTCATGCACTCACCCTCCTGTCCCCTGCCACCCTCAACCGACAACCTACTACCTTACCGCAGCCGCCCGCGGATCAGGACGCGATAGTCCTTCAGGTGGCGCAACGCGTCCGCGGGCCGGCCGAGCCTCTCGCAGAGGTTGGCGGCGTTGTAATGCGCGTCCGCGTTTTGCGGATCGAGCGTGACTGCCTTCTCGTAGGCGGCAAGCGCGTCCGCCGGCCGGCCGAGATCCTCCAGGGCGACGCCCATATTGAAGGCGGCCGTCGGGTCCCGCGGGCGCTCCTCGAGAGCCCTGCGGTAGTGCTCGCGCGCCGCCTCCGCGTCTCCAGCCTCGTGCAGCAGCCTCCCGAGATTGACGTGAGCGTCGGCATGCCGCGGATCGACCACCAGCGCGCGCCGGTACGCCTCGGCCGCTTCCTCGGGAGCGGCGGTTTCCAGCTCGCAGCCCCACCGGTACCATTCCTCGGCCGAGAGCGCGCGGCCCTCTTCTTCCTTCGCCTCGGCAAACGCGCGGCGCGCGACCGGACCGGCGCGGCGCGCAAGATCCGCGACCCCGAAGTCGAAGAGGATCTGCCCCGAGTCCGGCTGCCAGCGAGCCGACCCGTCGCTGACGATGATGCGCTTCCCTTCGACCGCGATGCGGACGCCCCCGAGCCGGCGCCCCCCCGGGAACTGCTCGCGCAGGTTCTGGAGAGTCTCGCGCACGCGGCGGGAGGGGATGCGCGCCGCGAACAGGCCGCGCGCGGTCTTCAAAGAGACCAGATCCTCAAACGAAAAACGGAATTCCCCGCGGCTGCCCCGCCCGGGCTCCAGCAGTCCCGAACGAACAGAAGCCCGGACCTGGCGCGGCGTCAGTTCCAGGATCCGCGCGACATCGGCGGTCGAGTATCCCTTCAAGTCCTTAGTCCCTAGTCCTTAGTCCTTGGTCCGCCACACGGACACGTTCTCGGAAAGGGTGCGTGGAAAGCCGACCAAGGACTAAGGACAACGGACCAGGGACTACTTCCTCGAAGCCGCCTTCTTCACCATGCCTCCCGCGGCGCGTCTGGCGGGCTTGCGCCCTTCCACGGCCGACAGGGACTTGCGCGAGGCGGGCGCCTGCTTGCCGAGACTCCGGCGCAGCGCCTCCATCAGGTCGATGACTTCGCCCTTCTCCGGAGGCGGCGCCGTCGAGATCTCCTCGCCCGTCTCGATCTTGCGCTTCAACTGCTCCTGGATCCGTTTCTTGACCTCGTCTTCGTACGCCTCGGGTCGGAAGTGGTCGGCCGCCCGCTGCTCGATGAGCATCATGGCGAGCTTCAACTCCGCCTCCGGCACGGTCTCCCGGTCCAGGCCGATCTCGGAAATGGGTCGCACCTCGTCGGCGTAGAGGAGCTGCTGCATGACGAGCCCCCCATCCATCGGGCGCAGCATCACGAGGTACTGCTTGCCGCGGGCCGCGTACTTGGCCAGGGCCACCCGTCCGGTCGTCTTCAGGGCTTCGTTCAAGAGCCAGTAGGCCTTGGCGCCGCCCTTGTCGGGCCCGAGGTAGTAGGGCTTGTCGTAGTAGACCGGCTCGACTTCGGAGACCGGGACGAACTCGGTCACCTCGACCGTCTGCGTGGATTCCTCCTCGAGGGCCTTCAACTCCTCGGCGGTGAAGAGGACGTACTGGTCCTTGGCGAACTCGTACCCCTTGCTGATCTCTTCGCGGGGGACGACGACGTTGTCATCCTTGGGACAGATGTACTGCTGCTTGACCCGCGACCCGCACCGGGCGTGCAGCATGTTGAAGGAGATCCCCGACGAGCTGTTGGCGGCCGAGAAGAGCTTGACGGGAATGGAAACCAGTCCAAAGGAGATGTTGGCCGTGCCGATTGCGCGTGCGCTCATAATCTCAGAGTCTAGCAGGCGAGGGGCTCCCCCGCTCAAGGCCGGGGGTGTCAACAATCTTGGTCAGCCTTTCCGCCAGCTTCGGACCCGTGCCTCCTTCCTCGTGCTTGAAGAATACGTATGCCTCGCTCCATGGTTGCGCGAGGAGCTTGCCGGCGCGCTCGCGCAGGTCCTCCTCCCCGTAGTCCTGGCGCCGCAGGCGCAGATACCCCCAGCCGGCGGTGGCCACCCACGGCGTCGCCAGCTCCTCATCCTCCGCGACGCAGAGGGCGCAGCCGCGGCCTCGGAGCGCCTCGAAGACGTCCTCTTCGAACCAGGATCCGTGGCGGAACTCGAACGCGCATCGGGACGCCGGCGGCAGGACCGTGAGGAAATCCGACAGGCGAGGCAGGTCCTTTCTCAGGTTGGGCGGGAGCTGGAAGAGGACCGGTCCCATCCGATCTCCCAGCGTGACGGCGACCTTGAAGAAATACGCCACGGGATCCGCCGCGTCCTTGAGTCTCTTGCGGTGCGTGATCTGCTGTGAGGCTTTCAGCGCGAACCGGAAGCCGTCGGGGACCTGTTCGGCCCACCGCGCGAGCACGTCCGATTTCGGCATCCTATAGAAGGTGTTGTTGATCTCGACGGCGGCGAGCCGTTCAGCGTAGTAGCGGAGCATCTCGCCGGCCGGCAGATCCTCCGGATAGAAGCTCCCCTTCCATTCCTTGTAGCTGTAGCCGCTCGTCCCGGCCAGCACCCGCATGCCTCGGAACTCTAGCAAACCAGGCCCTCGCAGACGCCCTTCTTGTCATTCTGAGGAGCGAAGCGACGAAGAATCTGCTCCGGTCGAATCGGCTGATCTTGACCAGGGCAGATCCTTCGCTTCGCTCAGACAATATGGAAATGACCGGCTCGCTGTCGCAAGATCGCGGGTTAACCGCGGTGTCAGAGCCGCATACGAAAGGAGCCGGTCATGGACAAAGGTATCAGTTACGTGGCGATGGATACGGGTAAGAGGTCTTTT
>WNFV01002068.1_pt1 | contig 28494 bp, 18 predicted proteins | sample 5400101 | NCBI WGS metagenome assembly WNFV01 (sample SAMN13153361, study PRJNA577476) | soil metagenome | isolation source: 115 cm soil or saprolite under grassland replicate 1 | place: USA:California | collected 2016-06-15
AGCCGCCCGTCCCCGCAACTTCGATCAGGTCACCGCCCTCATCGCCGCGGCGCTCGCGTTCTACACGCCCACCGAATGTCGGAACTACATCCGACACTGCGGCTATCGGCTCACTGTACAGCTGTGAAAAATGCTCTAGAGCGTTTGCGCGCGAAACGCTCCGGGCGGACGCGCGTTCAGCGTCCGGCGAGCGCGGCAACCGTGGACACAAGGTGCTCCACGCACCGTGCCCGTGTCAGAACCTGATGACGGCCAACAGCGGATAGTGATCCGAGCCAAACCGACTCGGCAGGCGCCGAACGTTGACAGATTGCACGGCGCCACGAACGAAGACATGGTCGAGCGTCGCCCGCAGACCGAGTGCACCTCGCCACGTGGCGCCGCGCGTGGTTTTCGGCGTGGCGGGAAACGCGCGCCGCAAGGCGGCGATCGCCGGCTCCCGATCGCCAAGCCACGTGTTGAAATCGCCGCCAACCAGCGTAGGAATCGCCGACGGCGCGAGCGCCGCAATCACGGCGTCGGCCTGACGACGCCGCGTGTCGAACGGTCCACCGTGCGAGATGGCCAGCGCGGTATCGAAATGCACGCTCGCAATACGAAGGCTCCACGGGGCATCGCCAGTCTGCCCGCCTATCGTGGCCATGGGGACGACGCGCCGCTGGTGCGCCAGCGGGAGCTCCAGCACCTGTGCATCGCGGAGGGCAATGGTCGACACGATGGCGTTGCCGCGATCCTCTGGATCGATCGGCGATTCGCCGTTACGCATAGTTGGAGCATAGAGGAGCGCGAGCCCATGCTCGCGCGCGATCGCCCGCACGTCATCGTCGTGCTGGCGCGACGCACGCTCGATTCGATGTGGCACCGGGAATCCGCGGGCAAGTTTCGGAGGAACGCCATGGCCGCGGCGATGCACCTCCTGCAACAACAGTACGAAGTCGGTCACCGGTTCGCCGGCGGTGAACTCGCCCCGCTTCAACCGGCGGATGAGATCGTCGACGTCACCGGCTCCGACATGCACGTTCCAGCTGATCACGACGAGCGTGTTGTTGAAGGCGTGCGGCGGCGCCGCTGCGGGACGCGGGTCGTACACCACCGGTCCAACGGTCGCACACCACGAGGGCAGCACGGCGCGGCTGCGCGCATCGTTCGCTTCGATCCACGTCAACGACAGAGTGGAATCGGAATCAACCTGCCGGCAGGTCAACTCCCCGGGACCAGGAACCGGCACCGGCAGGCGCGAGCAACCTGCGGCCGTAACAACCAGGACGGACACGGCAAGCTGTGTGATCCGGCGCACGGTGCTTCGGCCGGCCCTATTTCGCGACCCGCACGTCGAAATCGCCCTGCTTTCGCAACACGGTGACGCTCACGTCGAGCGGATGCTGCTCGAACAGCAGATCGATGCGGCCGAACGGGAGCTCCACGTTGAGCAAACGCAGGTACGTCAGGAAGGGCGGAAGAATCGCGCGATGAATCGACAGGCGGCTGCAATCGGCGTCCACCGACAGGCGCAGACATGACTGAATCAGCTGGAACACCACGCCAGACGCCCACGCCTGGGGAGAACAGGCAACCGGATAGAGCGTGGGGCCTTCTCCCGGCCGGCGACGGAAGCCGCAGAACAACTCGGGAAGCCGATTGGCGTCCATGGTGACGCTCGCGTCGAACAGACCCACGAACGGGGCCCGCACCAGATCGTCGAGCCCGTAGCGCGAGAAGCCGGCCGCAATGATGCCGTTGTCGTGGGGCCACACCGACCCGTTGTGGTACGACATCGGGTTGTAGCGGAAGCGCACGTGGCATTGGCGCTTCTGTCCCTCGAGGGCGAGCGCGTACGTCCCCAGATCCTCGCACCAGAATCGGTCTTCGAACGCCGCCCGCAACACGTCAGCCTGATGGCGCAGCCGATCGCCCTGCGCCTCGTTCCCGAGCGCGTCGGCCATCGTCGCGGCGCGCAGGCGCGCATCGTAGACGTACGCCTGCACCTCGCAGAGGGCGATCGGTTCATCCGCCAGGGTCCCGTCGCCGTGGAAGACGGAGTCCTGCGAATCCTTCCAGCCTTGCTGGACGAGACCGGTCGGCGATCGACGCCCGTATTCGACGAAGCCGTCGCCGTCCCGGTCGCCGTGGCGATCGATCCACTCGAGCGCGCGTTCGACGTGAGGCCACAGCGACGCGATGAACGCGCGATCGCCGGTGCGCTCGAAGTACGCGCCGGCGAGGACGATGAACAGCGGCGTGGCGTCGATGCTTCCGTAATAACGGCCGAACGGCACCTCGCCCAGACGCGCCATCTCGCTGCTGCGCGTCTCGTGGAGGATCTTGCCGGGCTCGGCGTCGCGCGCGGCATCGAACGAGTCGGCCTGGGTCGCGGACAAGTAACTGAGCACGCCGCGCGCGAGGTTCGGGTTAATCCACAACGTCTGCAGCGCGGTAATGATGCCGTCGCGCCCGAACGGCGTGCTGAACCACGGCACACCCGCGTACGGATAGTCGCCGTACGGGGTCGGGCTCGTCAGCATGCGCAGGTCGGCCGCCGAACGCCGCACCCACTGATTGAACCGCTCGCTCGAGGTTTCAACCATCGCGTAGTCGGCCCTGGCGCGTTCGAGCGCCTCGGCCGCGGCGCCCATGGCCGATTCGAACGCGCGCGGGGCGACACTGCGGCGTTCGCGTTCGCAACGAATGGCCAGCGACAGCGACGCTGGCGTCTGCGGCGGCAGATCGTATTCGAAGCGCACGACACCGCCGGACATCGCCGCGGGCGGCTCGCTGAAACTGATCGCCGTCCAGCGATCCTCGCCGTCCAGACCACGGTAGCCGAACCGCAGCTCCTGATTGGCGGGAACCGGGTCGAGCCGCGCGCCGCGCCGCTCGCGGCGGGTGCCGCGCACTTCGAAGATGTCGGCAAAATCGGCGTCGATGTCGAAGGTGAGCGCGATCCGGACGTTCGCGCGGCCGTAGTTCAGCAGCCGGATGCGCTCGTGACACGTGCCGTCCCACAGGAAGCGCGCCCGAAACAGGTGCACGATGTCGCGCGCAAGCACCACATCGGCCTCGCCGAGCGGCATGTCCGGATTGGTGAGATCCGCGCCGAACAGCTCGTTGTCTTCCTTGACGCGCGCGCTGAGCAGCAGCGGCCGCATGCCGTTCAGCCGCAGCCGGAATCGGGACACGTAACGGGTGCCTTCGTGATACAGGCCTTGCTCGCCGGCGCCAAAGACGCCGATGTCGCCGTGCAGGTCGAACACCGCGAACGTGTCGCCGTGCTGAAGGACTGCCGTGCGCTCGCCAACGCGCGACGCAGTGGCCAGGATGTAGAACTGGTCCTGGACCTGAATCACGTCTTCCACGCGACCTCCCCGTCCACTCCCACGCTGTTCACGGCGTTGGACTGTGCACGGTCGTAAATCTCGAGATAGCCATCCACCATCCGATCCAGCGAGAAATGCGCGGCGACCCACGCGCGGCACGACTCGGCCGCCACGCCCGGCGAGCTGATGCGCTCGGCCATATCGACGATGTCCCGGCAGATCCAGCCGCTCACGCCGTCGCTGACCACTTCCGGCACCGATCCGCGACCGAAGGCGAGGACCGGCGTGCCGCACGCCATCGCCTCGATCATCGCCAGACCGAACGGCTCCTCCCATTCGATGGGAAAGAGCAGCGCGCGCGCCCGGGACAGCAGGTCGTTCTTCGTCGCTGGATCCGCCTCGCCGAGGTATTCGATGTCGCCGCCGATGTGGGGCCGGATCTGTTCTTCCCAGTACGGACGGAACATGGGCTGGATTTCGCCGGCCAGCTTCAGCCGCACGCCGGCGCGCTGCGCCGCGTCAATGGCGAGATGCGGCCCCTTGCACGGCGCGATGCGCCCGATGAAAGCGACGTAATCGTCCTTCTCCGCGCGAAACGTGTAGTCGTCGAGCGCGAGGCCGTGATGCACCACGTGCGTCCGCGGCATCGGCTCGCGGCGCGCCTGCGCTTCACTGATCGCGACGTATTGGACCGCGGGATACTTCACGTAGAGGTCGGACAAGATGGGCTCGTGCGGATGATGCAGCGTCGCCACCGTCGGCAGATCGACGAATGTGGTGAACGGAATCGCGACGGCATCGTTCACGTGCAGCAGCTCGGCGTGAGAGGCCGCGTCGTGAATCGCCCACGCGGTGTGATCGGCGTTCTTCAGCTGTGCGGCGGCCGGCTCCGCGACCGGCCACTCGGCGTGCCGGTACCGCCACTTGAGCTCACAGCTGACACGTGAAGCCCCATTTGCGTACACGATTACGTCGTGGCCGCGCGCCTGAAGGCCGTGGGCGAGTTGAGCGACGAAGAGCTCCGTTCCGCCGTACGCCGCAGGAGGCACGGCGATGAATGGCGGGGCGACGAGGGCGATGCGCATCACAGAAGGGGTTCAGAGTTCGGAGTTCGTTTCTGGATCCAAGATTTCGCTTTCCGCGTTCGAGGATGAGCAAGGCGTGTTCCAATCCGAGCTCGACGGTACGCCGTAGATTCCAACAGCGCATGACACATACGATCTTCGTCGCAGGCGGGACCGGGTACAAGGGACGACGCGTGATCCCGGCGCTGCTCGAGCGCGGCCACCATGTCCGCGCGCTGGTGCGCCGTGGGTCTGAAGCCAAGGCGCCACGAGGCGGCGACCTCGTCGTCGGCGACCCGTTCGATCGATCGACGTTCGCTGCCGCAATTGCGCCCGCCGATACCTTTCTGCAGCTCGTTGGCGTGCCGCGGCCTTCCCCTGCCAAGGCTCGACAATTCCAGGAGATCGACCTGCGGTCGGCGCGCGAGTCGATTCAGGCCGCGCGTGCCGTCGGTGTGTCGCACTTCATTTACATCAGCGTGGCCCAACCGGCGCCGGTCATGCGAGCGTATCAGGCGGCGCGGCGCGAGGCCGAACGGGCCCTCGCGGCGTCCGGGCTGCGGCACACGATTCTGCGGCCCTGGTATGTGCTCGGGCCGGGCCATCGGTGGCCGTCGGTGCTGCTGCCGCTCTACTGGGCGCTCGAGCATGTGCCGTCAACGCGCGCCTCGGCGCGCCGGCTCGGGCTGGTCACATTGCCGCAGATGGTCCGCGCGATCGTCGACGCCGTCGAACATCCACCCGCGAAATCCCGGATCGTGGAAGTGCCCGAGATCCGACGCTTCTAGACGCGGACCATCACACCTGTTGCGCGCTGACTCGTGGCCTGCGCGACTGCCGAGCCGTACAGCGCGATCTGACGCTCGTATCGAGCCGTGCCGCTGGCCGCCAGCTCGCGGTCTGTCTTGTAATCGACAATCACCCATGTGCCGTCCTCTTCGAACGCGAGGTCGACGACACCTTCCACCAGCGAGCCATCCGGCAGCGTGCATGTCACCGGCGTCTCGCGGCGGCACGCGCCGCGCGCCTCGGCGGCCCGCGCGCGACCCAGCAACTCGTGCGCGAGCACGCGTTCCACCGTTGTCGCCGCGGCTGCAATTTCGTCCGGCAGCGCGGCAAGGATGCGCCCCTGCACTTCGGCGACGCGATCGATTGCGGTTCGGTCCGCGGTCAGCGGCGCCGTCGCGAGCACGCCGTGCACGAGCTCGCCGAACCGCGCACCGCCCGGACGACTGGCGTCAAAAACACGTAAGTCCAAAGTACGAAGGACGAAGTCTGGTTCTTCGCGCTTCGTACTTCGTACTTCGTCCTTTCGCGCCTCTTCATCGAACAATCCCGGCTGCACCACAGGCGTTTCGGGCGGCTCAGACTGCCCACTCTGCGCGCCGCCTCCGACCTCCGACGCCGCCCACTCTGTTGCCGTGCGAACGGAAAGCGAGACGGAGGATCCGGCGGCAATCGTCTGCTCGCGTAGCGCCCGCCAGGCCTCGTACTCGCGCAGACCGTCGGCCACCACCGCGTCCGGCACGTCTTTCATGATGAGCGTTTCACGTCTGATCCCGAGCGACGGCTCGACACCGAGCGTCAGTCTCGGCTCGTGCGGGTCCCACCAGACGACCGCATAGGCCTTCTCGCCGGCCTCGAACGTGTGTTGGCCCGGACAGACCGTGACAGGTGTCGCGGGATCGTTGTCCGGTCGGCGCCAGACGGAATCCTTGGTGAATTCAGGACAGCCCGGTGCCCGCACGGACACTCGTCGCGTGCCTGCCGCCGGGTAGATCGCGGCGTTCAGCGGACTGGTCCACCCGCCCTCCCAGGCGACGTCGCCAACCGCAGGAACCACGAGCAGGTCGCGCGCCCGGGTCGCCGCGACGTACGCCACACGAATGCCTTCGGCCTCGTCCCGCGCGATTTCGGCCGGCTCGTTGGTGGCCAGCTCAATCGGCGTCCACCGTCCGAGGCGCAGATAACACGCGTTGCGCGCGCGGTCGATGAGCCGATCGGCGCGGTCGCTCCGCAGCTTGGCGGTCATGTCGGCGAGGATGACGACAGGAAACTCCAGGCCCTTGGCCTTGTGCACCGTCATCAAGCGCACGCCGTCGCTGCCCTCCTCGAGAATGGGCGCTTCCGCCGCCTGGCCGCCATCCGCCTGGTCGCGCAATTCCTCGACGAAGCCTCGGAACGACATGCCGCCGTTCATCTCGTACTGCCGCGCCAGTTCGGCGACGTGCAGCACGTTGGCGAGCGCTTGTTCGCCGGCGGCGCGGAGGACGAAGCCGACATGCGCGCGTGTGGCGTTCAACAGTCGCGTGATGGTGTCCGCCACGGGCCGGTAGTTGCGCCCGCCGTGCAGCCGCCCGATGACGCCGAGCGCCTCGGCGACGGGTGCGACATCGGGGGCGACATCGGCCGGCACACGAAACGGATGAAACGCCCGGTGCCGATCGCGGTACTGGAGCAGCATCTCGTCGTCGAGCGCGAACAGGGCGCCGCGCAGCGTTGCGAACACCGACAGCTCGTCGTCCGGCCATTCAATCGCGGCCAGCGCCGCGCGCATCGTCTCCACTTCCTCGCGGTTGTGAAACGACTTGCCGCCCACGAGCAGGTGCGGCACGCCGCGCGATTCGAGCGCGTCCACGTACGGCCGCGTCATGTCGTCGCCGAAATGAAGGAACCGCCGGAACAAGATGGAGATATGGCGCGGCTCGATCGGGACCCGCATCGGCAGCGCGTCGCGCATCGTCCTCTCTGTGACGGTCCACCCGCTCTCGGTCAGCAGCCAGTGAACGAACGCGCCAATCGCATCGGGCAGCGACTTCTCGATGGCATAGCCGGCAACGCGCCGCAGACCGTACGGCTCGGGTACCGGGAGCACGATGACCGACGGTTGATCGGGTGGATCGGGGCGGTCCGGCGACAGCGCGACGTACTTGGCCTGGAGCGTGGCGTGGTCGCCGGTCATCAGCGGTGCGAACGCGGCGTTGACCGTCCGCTGAATCGTGGGCGTCGCGCGGAAGCTCGTGTGCAGGAAGGCAGGCAGGGCTCCGCGCGATAAGAGGAGATCGCACACTTCACGGTAGGTTTCGACGTCGGCCCGCCGAAACCGGTAAATCGCCTGCTTGGGATCGCCCACGAGGAACAACTTGCCCGGCACCGGCCGAATGCGGTGCCAGTCGCCTTCCGCCGGATCGTCGGCGGCGAGCAGCAGCAGGATTTCCGCCTGCAGCGGATCGGTATCCTGAAATTCGTCGACGAAGATATGGGTGAAGCGCAACTGAAACCCGTGTCGCACCCGCGCGTCGTCCACCAGCAGATCGCGCGCGCGCAGCAGGAGATCCACGAAATCGAGGGCACCGGCGCGCTGCTTCAGCTGCTCGTACCGCGACAGCACATCGCGCAGCTCCTCGCGAAGGAGCGCGGCGAGATCGCAATCGGCGGCCCGCTGGAACGCGTCCAGCTCGTTCAGGAGCGCTTCGAACGCCGACCACACGTCATCGCGGGCGATCCCCGTCCCGTACGCGCGTTCCCGTCCGCGCCTGGCGCGCCGCACATCCCTGTTCTGCGCGAGATCGATCGCCCGCGCCTCCCAGCCGTCGGGATCCGGCGCCTCGAAGCGCGAGGCGGTCTCGATGTCGTGGCTCAGCTCGCGAATCGGCGCCGTGTCCAGATACAACGGATCGCGCGTCGAGGCGGCCTTCGCCGTCAGCGCCGCCACCTCGCGCACGCGCGCCAGCACGCGGTGAAGCTCGCCGTTGCGATCGAACGCGTCGCGCCGCCACGGCGCGGTGAAATCGCGCCACTCCGATAATTCGCGCCCGGCGCGGCGAATGCGGTCGATCGGCCCATCGTCGTGGTCCCGGCCGTCGCGCGACCACACGCTGCGCCGCAGCGCGCGGCGCACGCCCTCCGGTGGATGCTCGAGCTGCTCGCGCAGCCAGGTGTCGAACGCTTCGTTGAAGATCCGTTCAGCGCGCGGCTCCGTCAGCACGTCGAAGAGCGGATCGATACGCGCTTCCACGGGTCGCTCGCGCAGCAGGTCTGCGCAAAAGCCGTGGATCGTGCTGACATGGGCTTCTTCCAGACGCTGAATGGCGTCTGTGAGATTTGCCTGGACGCCGGCGTCGGCCGAACGCTCCCTGAACGTCTCGAGCTCCTTGCGCATCCGCAGCTTCAGCTCGCCTGCCGCTTTCTCCGTGAACGTGACCGCGACGATCTGTTCGATGCGCGCGCGTCCGCTCGCCAGGACGTTGAGCAGGCGCGACACCAGCTCGGTGGTCTTGCCGGTGCCCGCGGCGGCCTCGACGAGGACCGTCTGGTCGAGCCGTTCACGAATGAGGAGCCGATCGGCGTGGTCGGCGTGCACGTCGGTCATGGCTTCTTCCGCAGGGCGATCAGATCGGCCAGCGGTTCCTGCGACTTGTAGCGACCGATCCGGCGCTCGGCGTTGGGTCCGCAGACGGGCCTGAAATCGCACCAGGCACAGGCGTGTTCAGCCGGCGCGGGGGCAAGAAACCCTGTCTCGAGCGCCCGATCGATGATCTCGAGCGCCTCGATGCCGGTGCGCCGCGCCACCGCGTTCATGAGAATCCGTACGTCACGGTAGCCGCCGGCGGTGGTCGCGTAATACAGGCGCCCTTCGACCACGGGCCGGCCGGTCGCCTCTTCGAGCGCGAGCGAATACAACACCGGCTGCAGCACCGCGCCGCCGCCGATCATCATGTGATCCTTTCCACGATACTTCCCGGTCTTGTGATCGGTCACACGCAGCTCACCGGTCCCCACGCGTTCCTCGACCAGATCGATCGAGCCGTGAAGATGAAACCGGCCGTCGATCACGACCGGCTCGGGCCGGCTCGCCGGGTCGCGTCCAACGGACAGGGCGCCGCCGTCCTGATATCCGAACGCCCATTCGAACCGAATGGGCAGCCACTCGCCGCCCGCATGCGACAGTTCGTCGACCCACAGACGCAAATCGCGGCGGATTGCGCCGATCTCGTCGTCCCAGACTCGATCGATCGCAGGCGCCAGCAGCTCATACTCGTCGTCGGCGACCTGCTTCATCGCCCCGTCGAGGACGGCGAGCGCCTGGTCGCGGTTCATCGCCGTAATCGGCAGCGCGCCGTCGGCCTTCAGGCGGCGGTAGAACGCGGTTTGCACCGCGTGGAATAGGCTGCCGCGCGTGAGCGCATCCATGCGCTGCAGCGGCTCCAGATCGTCAGCGGGCCGCATCCGGTAGATGGCGCTGAGCAGAAACTGGTACGGACACACGGAGTACTTTTGCAGCGCCGACAGCGAGTAACGCCTGGCGCCGAGACGATGCGCGGCCAGAACCGGCTTGCTGCGATCCGTCGCCGCGACGATGCCGTCCCAGTGCGACCACGTCTTCCTGCCGCGCATGAACCGTTCGCGGACCGACCGCTGCAGGCACTCGTTCAGCTGCAGGATGTAGTGCGCCCGTCCACGCGCGCGGTGATCGGGCTCGGCGACAAGCGCGCGCAGGGTGGCCAAATCGTGCTCGAGCGCATCGATCGCTTCCGCGCGATCGGCCGGTGCGGGCCACGCGAGCGTCGCCTGTGAAGCGCGCGCTGCCGCCTGCTGCAGCTCGTCGGCGCTGGGAACCCGTCCCGTCATCGCGCGCCAGACTTCCAGCGCATACAGCGACGGGACGCGCGGCCGGCCCTCCCCGATCTCCACCGTCGGAAACGACACATACAATCGCGACTCGGCTGCCCCGACCGCCAGACGCAAATGCAGTTTCTCGAGCTCAGCGCGATCGGACTGCGTGGAGAGCCTGCCGTCAACGCGCGCGCGCACCTCGTCCAGCAGCAACGGATCCTCACGCGGCTTCTGAGGGAACATCCGCTCGGCGAGCGCGGGCACGAAGACGACGTCGAACGTGCGGCCGCGGAGCTGCGTCGGGCTCGCAATGAGCACGCGTCCGTACCGGCGGATCGGCGGCTCCGCCTCGATGGTCGCAAGGCGCTCCGCGAGCACGCGCGCCGCTTCGTCCAGCGAGACCGGACCGATCGCGCCCATCGGACGCAGATCGGCAAGCACGCGCAGCACGCGATCGGCGCGTTGGAGGACGCGGGGCGCGAGCGCTTCGAAACGATCGAGCCACTCGGCCCACGTGGCCTGGACCGGCCACGCGGCGAGCGCGCGCATGACGGGCAGCGCGAAGGCGGCAAGCTGTCGGAGGTCCTCGGTCTTCCGCGTGAGCTGATCGATGCGTGGCGATTCGGGTTCGGTCCGCGCGGCCTCGCGGCGCTGCAGCTCGCACTCGTGCATCAGTCCGTTCAGCCGGCGCCTCCACCGCTCCTCGGTTGCGACGACGCGCGATTCGGTCAGCAGACGTTCCCAGCGCCACGGCGCCCTCACCGCACGGCGTTTGGGTGTATCCGGCTCGACGTTCGATCCCTCATCGCCACTGGCGTCCGGCGCCGCGCGATCGGCCAGCGGTCCGAAGACCTCATCGCTCGACGCGGGGAATGTGTCGACATCGGCGGCGACGGCCTCCGGCACCTGTCCGAGCGACAGGTACTCCGCGAACCGCCGCGCCGACAGATTCTCGAGCGCGCAGGCGACGAGCGCCAGAAACGCACGGCCGGCGGGATGCGGCCGGCGCGTGCCGCGCTCGAAATACGCGGGTACGCCGGCGCGTTCGAGCGCGTGCTCGAGCAGGCCGGCATAGTGCTGCGGCGCGCGCAGGGCGATCGCCATGCGGTCGAACCTGACGCCGCCGCGCGCTTCGCGCAGTACGCGCCGCGCGATCTCGACGGCCTCGCGGCCTTCTCCTGGCGCCGAGAACAGCTCGACCTCAGTGAGTGGGTCTCCAGAAGGCGGCGGCGTGGCAGCGAACAGGTAGCGGCGTACTCGTTCGAAGCCGTCCACATCTTCCCGCTCGAGCACGTCCACCTGCCCCAGTTCGGCGAGCGCCGCAGTGGTCCGCGCATCGCCGATCGGCACCGTGGCAAACACCGCCGGCGCCGACACGATGAGCGCCGCCACGAGGGCGTGCTCAGTTGCATTCGACACCACGACATCGAGAAGAAGGATGCGGCACCGCGCGTACGGGTGGTCGGGCTCCCCCGCCGCGCGGGCAGCCGTGCGCAGAAAGGCCGCGCGGTCGACCGCCGAGGCCCGCGCGAACTGTTCGTCGAATCGCTCGAACAGCTCGGCGAGATCGACGCCAGCCCCGCCGAGAGGACGCAGCCGCGCCGGTGATGCAGCGGCCAGCGCGAGCTCCTCGAGCGTCCGCGCGAGCGCGCGCGGAAAGCCGGGCGTGCCGGCCACGGGCGCGAAGTACGACAGCGCGTGGTGTCGATGGCTGTCGAAGAGCGCGCGGGCCGCCACTGCCTGTACGCCCAGGGCGGTCGCCGGCGACTGGCGGTCGCGCGCGAGCAACGGTGCCGCGAGCCGCGCCGCAAGCTGCGTCAGGCTGAACCGATAGAGGCCAAATGTCGCGCCGCGCGTGCGCGCCACGTCGCGCGCGAAATCGTCCGCCGCGCCGCGCGACGCGGAAACGACGAGCGTTTCAGCAGCTGGAGCGGCGTCGAGGACGAAGCGGCGGGCGGCCTCGAGTCGTGCGGCCGCGGACGTGGAGGTGATGAAGCGACGCATGCGTGACTCCCCCGGACGCCATGCCGGGCCATCGGAAAACGGCCGCGCCACGCGGCCGAGATGCGAAGCGTATCACGAGTTCGGCTGCCGCCGATCGCCGCGCTCAACGCGCACGTGGTAGTACCCATCGCTGGACGCGACGGCGAGCGGCGCGGCGAAGACGTCGCCGAGCGCGCGGGTTGTCAACACATCGGCTTTGCGCCCGTCGGCGGCGACGCGCCCTTCTCGCAACAGAATCACGCGATCGATCTCCGGGATGATTTCTTCGACGTGATGCGTCACGAGCAGGATCGTCACGCCCTGCCGGGCGATGCCGCGCACGCGTTCCATGAACTGATGTTGCGCGACGAGGTCCAGGCCGCGGGTCGGCTCGTCGAGCACGAGCGCGCGCGGCTTGTGGACGAGCGCGCGCGCGATCAGGACGCGCCGCGCCTCGCCCGTCGACATCTCGCCGAGCGTCACGTCGGCGAGGTGCCCAACGGCCATGAGCTCGAGGGCCCCGGACGCGGACGCGCGCATCGCGTCGGTCACGTGGTGATTCGCAAACAGACCCTGGCTCGCAAAATAGCCGGAGAGGACGGCGTCGCGCGCGGTGATGCGGCCGGCGGCGTTTCCGTGCACGAAGCGATCGTGGAGATCAGCGGAGACGATGCCGAGCTGCGATCGCAGTGCGAAGACATCCCACCGATCGCGTCCGAAGACGCGAATCGGCGGGACACCATTCGAGGCCAGCGGATAGTGTTGCAGCGTGAGCAGCCTGATGAGCGTGGACTTGCCCGCGCCGTTCGGCCCGAGGATGGCTGTGTGCTCGCCGGCCGGGATCGTCAGCGTGACGGCGTCGAGCGCGCGCGTCGTGCCCAGGACGACCGTCGCTTCATGTAGCTCGACGATCGGATCGGCGGTCGCAGCGGGCGAATTCATGACTCCCGTGTTTCGCGAGCGTCTATCTCTTCAGCCCTGCGCTCCAGTCGAACACGACGGTGAGCGGCACAGCGCCGGGATCGCCCGTAATCTGGTTGACGAGGACGCGTCCGTCGCGCGCCACGGCATAGTCGGTTCCCTTGGGTATCGTGAAGACCGCGCTCGGTGCAGCGGCCTCGAACCCGGGCTGATATCTGATCGCCACCGCCATCAGCTTCCGCTCGCGCGTGAGGTAGAACAGGGTCTGCCCATCGCGTCCCCACCGCGGCGACGACCCACCGCCTACCGACGCCTGGAACTTCGCACCGGTCGCAGGGAACGGCTGCACGATCACTTCCAGGTCTCCGGACTCGAGCGTTTCATACGCGATCCAGCGGCCGTCGGGCGAGAATCGGCCGCCCAATTCCTGCGCCGACGTTCGGAGAAACGGTGCCGGTTTGCGATCGCCAGCGATCGGCAGAACCCAGATATCACCACGCGTCGATTTGGAGAACTCGTTGAACACGATGAATCGTCCGTCTCTCGACCAGTCGGTGGCCTGCTTGTCGGCGTCGGACTTCAGCAGCTCGCGTTCCTCGCCGCCGGCGGCGGGTTTCTCGAACAGATCGTAATAACCGGCCGGGCCGCGATCCGAGCTGAAGACAACACGACTCCCGTCTGGCGACCAGACCGGCGAGTAGTCGTTCGACGGCGCGCTCGTGGCGCGCGAGGCGATGCCGCGGCCAAGATCGAACATCCAGAGATCGATCGCGGACGTCTGCCGATCCGGGCGGTCGAACACGACGCGCCGCTCGTCGGGCGAGAGTGCGATGTTGCTCGAGCCGTCGGCCTGCCCGGCGACCGCGGCCTGGCCGTGCGTGTCCAGCCAGACGAGCTGTGACCGGACCGACGAGGCCACGCGGTAGATCAGGCGGCCGTCTCGAGACACGGCGAAGCGGGCTTTGTTGACGTCTTCAATGACGTCGACCCGTTCCGCCAGCGTGGTGACATCGCCCGCAGGCTTCAGCGTGGACGTCTCGAACGCCTGGGCAACCAGGGCGCCGTCGCGCGCGAAGAGCAGGTAGCCGGGAGGCGCGTATTCGGCGGCGGTGTCGCCCGATGCGATCCGTGTGCCAGCGGGTGCATCGAGCGACGCCAGATAGATCCCGTGAACGTCGCGCTGCGCGCTGCGGACGAAGTACAGGAAGTGTTTGCCGTCCGGGAGAAACGCCGGATACAGATGCGCCGCCTCCTTCGCGCCCATCGTCGTCGCCGCGGACGGCACGCCGCCGGCCGCGGAGACACGGTGCAGCGGCTCGCCGAAGGAGGTCCCAAACACGATGACGCCTTCAGAGCTCCACGCGCCGGATCCGCCGCCGCCCGCGCTGTCGCAAATCGTCTGGGGCGATCCGCCCGGAACATCGATCCGCTTCAGTTTTCCCTGGGCGTAGAACGCCAGCGATCGGCCATCGGGCGACCAGAAGGGATGCACGGCATTTTCGGTGCCCTTCAGAGGTTGTGCGTCGATCGTGTCGAAGGATCGCCACCAGATCTGCGACGCGCCGCTGTCGGCATTGCCCTCGAACGCGAGGCGGCCACCGTCCAGCGAGATCGCGAACTCCCCCATGCTGACGCCAGCCGGCGGCAGGAGTGACAGGCGCACGGTGTTCTGGGCGCGCGCCGCAGGACGCCGCAGAACCATTCCGCCAAGGAACGCGGCGACCGCCAGACCGGCAACGGCCGCGAGCATCCACACGCGTCGAACACTCGACGGCGCGTGCGCGGCCGGGAGGATCGCCGTCGCCAACCCGCTCGACTGCACGAGCCACTCGAGCTGGCTCACCAGATCCGATGCGCTCTGCCACCGTTTTTCCGGTGCCTTCGCGAGGCACTTGCGCACGACCCAATCGAGCGCGGGTGGACTGAGCGGCGTGATCGTCGAGATGGGCGACGGTTCGTCCTTCAGAATCGAGCCGATCAGACTCACCTGCGTCTGCCCATGGAATGCCTTCCGACCGGTGATCATTTCGTAGAGCACCGCGCCGAACGCGAAGATGTCGGTGCGCGCGTCGGCCTCGACCCCTTCGAGTTGCTCGGGCGCCATGTACTGGAACGTACCGAGAATGGTGCCTTGTGCCGTAATGTTCGCCGGCGTCGTCGGCATCATCGTGCCGCCGCTCGCGCTCATGGCGGCCACGCCGGTTTTGGCCAGGCCAAAGTCCAGCAGCTTCGCCTGGCCTGAGCCCTGTCGAAGGCCGCCGCCCTTGGTCAACACGATGTTGCCGGGCTTCAGATCGCGGTGAACGATGCCCGCGCGGTGCGCCGCGTCGAGCGCCGAGCCGATTTCGACGGCGATTCGAAGCGCCTCGGGCAGCGGCAGGCCGTGATCTTTTTCGCGCGCCAACCGATCGGCGAGCGACTCGCCGTCGAGAAACTCCATTACGATGAAGTGATGGTCGTCCTGCTGACCGACGTCGAACAGCGTGCAGACGTTCGGATGGTTGAGATGCGAGACAGCGCGCGCTTCGCGGTCGAAGCGGTCGAGAAACTGCGGGTCGGCGGCGAGCGCGGGCGGCAGAATCTTGATCGCGACCGTGCGATCCAGCCGGGTATCGCGGGCCTTGTACACCTCGCCCATCCCGCCGGCGCCAATCGCAGACAGAATCTCGTACGGGCCGAGCCTGGCGCCGCTCGTGAGGGCCATGGTTGAGCGATAACGCTACGGCTGCCCGGGCGCGGTGCGCGCGGTCGTGCGGGCGCCGAGCTCGCGGTCGATATCGAGAATGGCCGCGGGATCGTTCTTCACCAGCCGGAATTTCGCGACGATTTCCCGGGCGATCTTCTCCTCCTCGACCTGTTCCGTGAGGAACCACTGCAGCTCGGTCATTTCGGCGAAGGCTTTCTGGGCGAAGCAGAGCTCGTAGAGCGAGTTGATCTGCAGGGTCACCTTCTGTTCGTGCTCGAGCGCCCGTTCGAACACCGACGCCAGCGAATCGAACGCGCCCTGGGGGTGCGCGATCTCCTTCAATTCCACGGCACCGTCACGCGCGAGGACGAAGTCGAACAGCTTCATGCCGTGCTGCCGCTCTTCCTCGCTCTGCAGGCGGAACCACCGGGCCGCGCCGAGAAACTTCTGCCGATCGCAGAACCCGGCCATCGCCAGGTACGAATAGGATGCCTGGAACTCGGAATTGATCTGGTCGTTGATCGCCGCAAACACAGTCGCATTCACACGTCACCTCCGCGCCGGACCGACCGACGCCCCTGACCCACCTGACCTGCCTGCCCCACGCGACCCTATCTGATTCTCCAACCGTTCACCGGGCCGCCATGGAAGAACAAGGCCGGCGTCATGACGCCGTCCTTCTTGAACACTTGTCCGTCCTTCATCACGAACTGGACGCTCTTGAGCGACTCGATGTCCGCGAGCGGATCGCCCGGCACGGCGATCAGATCCGCGAAGTATCCGACTTTGATCGGACCGCGCGTCTTCTCGGTCTCGCTCACTTTGTACCCGTTGAGGGTCATGGCGCGCAGGATATCGGCGTTCGGGATGCCCGCGTCCTTCCACGTCTTCAGGAACTCGAGACACAGCTCGCCGCGTGTCTTGCCGGCGACGTAGTAGTCGGCGTCGGTCGAGAATGTCAGCGGCACTTTGTTGTCGTACGCATTCTTGAGGCCCGCGACCGTCCGCTCGTACGCCTGCTGCGACACGGGGTGTCCCGCGATCCCGGTCGGCGTCTCGGTGCCCGCCCGCCAGATGCCTTTCTGCGCCATCAGCTTGTGTTTCTCATCGTCGAGCGCACCGGAGTGAGCGATCGACCAGATGCCCGCCTCGATCGCGTTCTTCGCGCCGTTGGGCGTCTGTACATGGCCTTCGACCTTCATGCCAACTTTTGCGGCTTCCCGGATGAACAGGCGGATTTCGTCCGCCGTGTAGCCGTAGGGCTTGCAGTCGACGCAGATCTTAATCACTTTCGCGCCGAACAGCACGTTCTGCCGCACGGCCTTGATGATCTCATCGGGCGTGTCGGCGTCGAGATACTCGGGGTAGACGATGTTGTGATCCCTCGCCATCTCCGGCGTCGGAAAGAACTGTCCGCCCATGCCGCCGATGATGATTCCGGAATTGATGATCGTCGGGCCGGGGATCCAGCCCTGCTCGATGGCCTGGCGCAGCGCCGTGTCCGCGTAATTGCCGTTGTTGCCCATGTCGCGAACGATCGTGAACCCCGACGCGAGCATCTGGATGCCGTTCGATGCCGCCTGAATCGCGCGCAGGGCGGTCGACTCCTGGACGTAGGTGAAGTAGTAGATGTTGCTTTCGGGTTCCGGCTTGTAGGTGAGCGCGAGGTGGTTGTGCGCGTCGACCAGACCGGGCAGCACGGTCATGCGCGACAGATCGATCACCTGCGCGCCGGCGGGAATCGCGACAGTCGGGCCGACGCCGGTGATGCGGGTGCCCTGCACCAGGATCACCTGATTGGTCAGCAGTCGGCCCGCTTCCGGATCGAGCAGCCGTCCGGCACGAATGGCGGTGATCGGCGCGGCGGGTTGTTGTCCCGCCAGCGGGGCGCTGGCAACGACGCACACGGTTATCAACAGCGCAAGACGTCGCATCTTTTGCTCCGATTACTTTGAACGCGCAGTCCGCTGAGCGCGCAGAGCAAATGTATTCTCTCCGGGCTTTGCGAGCTCCGCGTTCCAACGCCGTTTGGTTACTCGGGCTGTGAAGTCGTCGAGACACGCCCGCCGGCCGCACGCGTGTACTTGTTGAACCAACTCATCATATAGAGCTGCGTCCGGATGTAGTTCGACGGCTTCGAGCCCGTGCCGTGGTACTCCTCGTTGAATTGCAGCAGTTTCGTCGGCACGCCCCGCATTTTGAGCGCCGCGTAGTACTCCTCGGTTTGCGGCATCGGCGTGCGGCGATCCAGCACGCCCGTCATCAGAAGCGTCGGCGTCGTCACTTTTCCCACCGACATGAGCGACGAGTGCGCCAGCCAGTCCGACGGATCCTCCCAGAACGGCTTCCTGAAAAAGCTGTACGTGAACAGCGGGATGTCGGTATGGCCCGCAAAACTAAGCCAATCGATCACCGGACACCGCACCGCCGCAGCCGCAAATCGATCGGTGTGGCCGATCACCCAGCTCGAAAGCACGCCACCGCCGCTGCAGCCGGACACGTACATGCGCGACGTGTCGACGAACCCTTTGCCGATCACCGCGTCCACGCCGGCCATCAAATCGTCGTAATCCGGGCCGGGGTAGTTGTGATCGATCCCGTTGATGAAGTCGCCGCCGTATCCCGTGCTGCCGCGCGGGTTGGTGTACAACACGACGAAGCCATTGGCGGCGAAGTTCTGGAACATGTAGTTGAACGCCACGTTGTACATCGAGAAGGGCCCGCCATGGATTTCGAGGATGAGCGGGTACTTCTTCGAGGCATCGAAGGTGGGCGGCTTCACAATCCAGCCTTGAACCTTCACGTTGCCTGTCGACGTGTACGTCAGTTCTTCCGTCTTCGCCAGCTGCTTGCCCTGCAGCACATCGCCGTTGACGTCCGTGAGCTTCGTGAGCTGTCCCGGCTGACGCAGGCTGAACCGCACGACGTCCTGTGGGTGGTCGGCGTCGGCCGCCGTCCCGGCTGCGATCAAATCCTTCGAGATCGAGTCAAACGTGAGGATGTGCGTTCCGCTCGTCACAGTTTTCACTCCGCCCGTGATCGACGCGAACTGGACGTTCCGCGATCCATGATTCTCGGCATCGAAGTACAGACCGCTGCCGTCGGGCGCCCAGCGCAGGTTGATCGGGTCGCGGTCGTAGTCGCCGCTGATCTTGCGCATGCCGTCGCCACCGCCTGTGCTGATCGGCGCAACATAGAGATCGCTAACGCTGTGTGAGCTGGGCGACGGCGGATGCCCCGTGAACGCGACCATTCGGCCGTCAGGCGACACCGCCGGCCGGCCCCACTCGCCCGGTTTCATGACGAAATCACGAATCGCCGCGCTCGCGACGTCGACGATGAAGAGTTGTGCGGTTTGATAGGTCTTGTCGGTATCGGCCGACCGGTCGCCGTTGAAGACGATGGACTTGCTGTCGGGCGTCCAGTCGATCGTCGCGCCGCCGCGCAGCTCGCCGGCGCCGACCGTCCACGGCCCCGAGGTGAGCTGACGCGCCGTCCCGCCCTCCGACGGCACGACGAAGAGATGCGTGAACCCGTCTTCCAGGTACCCGACCTGATCCTGCCGATAGTGCAGCATCCCGACCACGCGGGGCGCGGGCGTCCATTTGGCGCCTTTCGGCTCGCTCGGCATGCTGATCGTCCACTTCTCCTGATTCGGGACGAACATCGAGAACGCGATTGATCTGCCGTCGGGCGACCACCGCGGGTTGCGCGGCGTTTCGGTGACGCGCGTCACTTGCGTCGCCGGCCCTTCCGCATCGACCCAGCGCACGAACAGCTGCGACCCCTTCGGCTCCCCCTCGGCGAGATATATCAGGCGCTTGCCGTCGGGCGACCACCGCGCGGCCGAACCCTTGACGAAGAAGCGGTGCTGCGCGCCGTCCGCGTTGAGGATCCAGATCTCCGACTCCCACTTGTCCTCGAGCTTGTTCACATGTTGACGGGTATAGACGATCCGGGAGCCGTCCGGCGAGATCTGCGCATCGTTGACGCGCTCCCAGTCGAGATAGTGTTCCGTCGTCAGCAGCGTGTCGGACCGCGTTTCCTGAGCGCGCAGCGAGGCGCCGAACGCCGCCGCCCCTGCGAGCACGAACGCCATCGTCAATCGTGATGTCTTGGTCACGGCGGTTCTCCTGTGAACGTCAAGGGCACCCACGTGTCCACCCCGGGCCCACACACGGGTCGGCCCCTACGCCCGAGCGATCTACCGGCCCGCGCTGGTCGTGGTGGTCTTCGCGGTCGCGCGCTTCAGGCCTTCCAGCGCCGCGCGACGATTCGGCATACGCGTGAGCGCCTGCTGGAACTGCGCCGCCGCTTCGGCCGGCCTGTTCAGATTCACCAGCAACATGCCGTACAGCTCGAAGGATGGCTTGATCGGATCGGCGGGCCCTGACGGAGGATCCAGCGTCAATTCGATCGCAGTGGCCTCCTTGAGCAGCCGCTCTGCCGTGGCCATATCCTTCTGCTTGAATGCAATGACGGCCGCCAGCTCTTTTTCCATGATGGCGAACGGGCGCGCGCGATACGCGTTCGACCCCGATTCGGCCTGCGTCCGTGTGGCCGTGAGCTTCTCGAGCGCCACGTTCGCCGTCGCCAGATCGTCCAGATTCGCGGCGCTCACGCCAGCCGCGAACACGTACGCCGAGCTGCCGTCGTAGCTCGGCGCGCCGCCATCGCGGACCGGCCCAGCGGTCAGCGCCAGCTTCTCGAATTTGTCCGTCTCCACGATCTGGCGCGCTTTCATCGACGCATAGCCGTCGCGTACGTTCGGCGCCGTGTCCTTGTCGGCGACCGCTTTGGCCATCTCGACACACCGCTGCGCGTCGTCGAACTTGCCTTCCTGCAGATACGCGTACTGCAGCCACGACAGCGTGTGGAAGTCCTCGCGGCCGCGCGGCAGGTTCTTCTTCTCGGCGAGATCGACGGCCGCCTTGTACGCAACGACGTTCGATGCGATGACGTCGTCCCACATACCGAGCTGGACGAAGATGTGCGACGGCATGTGGACGGCGTGCGCGGCGGCCGGAGCAATCTTCGAGTACGCGCGCGCCGCCGGCAGCGCGAGAATGGCGTGATCCGGATCGTCGAACGCGTGGATGATGAAGTGCGCCGATCCCGGATGCTGCGGGTGGCGCTGGAAGATGCCTTGCGCAATCGCCGCCGCCTGCATCGACGTTCTCGTGTTCTTTTCTCCGGCGCGGCCCGTGCCGAGCAGCGCCAGCGCGTACATGCACGCGATCTCGTCATCGTCGGGATAGGTGGCGTGCATCCGCTCGAGCGCCTTGGAGTACGCGATGTCGCGCGCGAGTTTGTCGCCCGCGCCGAACAGAATGTCTTCCGCCTCGATCAGGTCGCGCTCCTTGCCGGCCGGCGCTTTCGCCGCGCGCGCCGCGGCCGTTGGAGCCAGGCGTTCCAACACCCGACGCGCCGCGGCGAGATCCTGCTGCGCCCACAGCGGATGGTTGTAGCTCATCGCTTCGCCCCAGTAGGCGAGTGCGAAGGCCGGATCGGCTTTTTGCGCCTGCTGGAACGCTTCTGCGGCGATGTCGAACTCGAAGTTGTAGAGCGCCTTCACCCCCGTGAGGAAGGGCGCCTGCGCGGCGGGCTTCGCCGATGTTGGAAAGTTGATCGTGCCGAGTTCGACGGCGGGTGTCTGGGCGTTCACGCCCACGGCAAACGCAGCCAGCAATATCAGAACGGTGATGCGCGAGGGTGTCACGGTCTTGGTCCTTTCTCGCGTGGAGTCCACGCGCAGAGGCATTCTAGGCCGCGCGTCTGCAGGTGTAAACTCGCCCGGTGACCGTCACGATCCGCCCCGCAACAGCTGCGGACTCGAAGGCGATCTGCACGATTCACAACCAGGGCATCGCCGACCGCGTGGCAACGCTCGACACCAACACGCGGACACCCGTCAGCGTACGGGAATGGCTGGCCGAACGAGGCCCGCGACACCCCGTCATCGTGGGCGCGGTCGACGGGTCGGTCGTCGGCTGGGCTAGCCTCAACCGCTTCAGTCCACGGCCCGCATATGACCAGGTAGCGGACTTTTCCGTGTATGTTGAGCGTGGATGGCGCGGAAAAGGGGTCGGCCGGCAACTGCTCAACCAGCTGATCGACCTCGCGCGGACGATTGGGTACCATAAACTCGTGCTGTCCGCGCTCGCCTACAACCAGGCCGGAATCGCGCTGTATTCACGTGCCGGGTTCTCCCGGGTGGGGATCTATCGTGAACAAGGACAGCTCGACGGCAAGTGGGTCGATACGCTGATCATGGAGAAGCTCTTGTAGACGCTGGGCACATGCGTTGCACCGGCCTGTGTGACGGCCGGCTTCCCCGCCTTCGCAATGTCGCCATGGCGGATCGCCGACCCTAAGGCTCCTCATATGCGTTTCGCCGATCGATCCGACGCGGGACGCCAACTCGCGGCCCGCCTCAAGCCGTACGCGAATCGCCACGACGTCGCTGTGCTCGCACTTCCCCGTGGCGGAGTACCTGTGGCGTTCGAAGTAGCTCGAGCGCTGGATGCGCCGCTCGACGTCTTCCTCGTCCGCAAGCTCGGCGTTCCCGGTCATCCGGAGCTCGCGATGGGCGCAATCGCGAGCGGCGGCGTTCGAGTGCTCAGCGAAGACATCATCGATCAGCTCGGGATTCCTCGAACTGCCGTCGAAGCCGTTGCGGTGCGGGAACGGCTCGAGCTCGAGCGTCGTGACGCGTTGTACCGCGGCAATCGTCAGCTCCCGTCGCTGCGCGACCGGACCGTCATTCTTGTCGACGACGGTCTCGCAACGGGCGCAACGATGGAAGCCGCCATCGTCGCCGTACGGCAGTATCAGCCCGCCCGGGTGATTGTCGCCGCGCCGGTCGGCGCCGCCGAAACCTGCCGCCGCCTCAAACAGGTCGCCGACGACGTGGTGTGCGTCGAGACGCCCGAGCCGTTTCAGGCGGTGGGACTGTGGTACGCACGATTCGATCAGACATCGGATGAAGAAGTCATCGAGCTGCTAAGACGGTCCTCGAATGCCGAAGGGTCGGACGCGCCTGTCCGATCGGGACCCGTAGCCGAATCGAACAGTGCACGCGGTTCGGCGGGGACGACACGTGGATCGACCGCCGCGGATCTTGTGCGCGAGCACGCGGTCCACTTGTCGGGGCGCAGCAACGAATACGACACGCTGATCAACGCGATCGGCGGCGCGCGCCTGGTGCTGATCGGCGAAGCCTCACACGGCACGCACGAGTTTTACCAGGAACGGGCGCACCTCACGGAACGCCTCGTCGCGGAAAAAGGCTTCAACGCTGTCGCCGTCGAAGCGGACTGGCCCGACGCCTATCGCGTAAACCGCTACGTGCGTGGGGCGTCCGACGACCGCGACAGCGTGCAGGCCCTCGGCGACTTCGGCCGCTTCCCCACCTGGATGTGGCGCAACACCGACGTCGTCGACTTCGTGTCGTGGCTTCGCGCGCACAACGAGACGCAGCCGTCCGAGCGGCGCGTCGGCTTCTACGGGATCGATCTGTACAGCCTGCGGGCATCGATGGATGCCGTCCTCGCCTACCTCGCCAAAGTTGACCCCGACGCGGTCCAACGCGCCCGCGCACGCTACGAGTGCTTCGATCAATTCGGCGAGGAGCCGCAGCATTACGGGTATGCAACGACGTACGGCCTCACGCCTGGTTGCGAGCGCGAAGTGATCGCCCAGCTCGTCGACATGCAGCGCCGGCGGTCGGAGTACGCGTCGCGTGACGGGCGCGTGGCCGCCGACGACTTCTTCTACGCGGAGCAGAACGCGCGGCTCGTCAAGAACGCCGAGCAGTACTACCGATCGATGTTTCGCGGTCGTGACGAGTCGTGGAATCTGCGCGACCGGCACATGACAGACACGCTCGGAGAGATCGTGAACTTCCTTGCGCGCACAGGCGCCGGGTCACGCGTGGTCGTCTGGGCCCACAATTCGCACCTCGGCGACGCGCGTGCGACCGAAATGGGCCAACGAGGTGAGCTGAACGTCGGTCAGCTCGTGCGGCAGCGCTTCGGCGCCGACGCCGTCCTGATCGGACAGACGACGCACACGGGCACGGTGACGGCGGCATCGAACTGGGATCAGCCCGCCGAACGAAAGACCGTCAGGCCCTCGCTCGGTGCCAGCTATGAAAGGCTGTTTCACGAGACGGGCGTCCCGCGCATGCTGCTGCCGCTCCGGGACGATCTGCAGCTGTCGTCCGGGTTGACGACCCCACGGCTCGAACGCGCGATTGGAGTCATCTACGTCCCACGCACGGAGCGGGCGAGCCATTACTTTTCCGCCCGCCTCCCGGACCAGTTCGACTTCGTCCTGCACGTCGACGAAACGACAGCGCTCGAGCCGCTCGAACGCAGCGTCGGATGGGAGACCGGGGAGCCGGCGGAAACCTATCCGTCGGGTCTATAAGGTCACCCGGCGCGGCAGACCGTAGTAAAAGGGGTCGGGATTACGCAAGCTCGCCGCGCTCGTATCGACGCCGTGTCTCCGCGCGTTGGACCTTGCCGCTCGTCGTGCGCGCGACCGCGCCGCTCGGCACGAGCACGACCTCGTCGACGGCCAAGCCGAATACGGCGCTGATGCGCGCCCGAATCGCGCCTGCGAGCGTGTCGGCTGGAACGGTGCCACTCGGTTCGACCACGACAACCACATAATCGGCGCGGCCGGGCGCTGAAGAACCAAACGCCACCGCGCGTCCGCGGCGCACGCCGACTACATCGTCGACCGCCCATTCGAGGTCCTGCGGGTGGTGCTTCCTGCCGTTGGCAATGATGACGTCCTTCGCCCGGCCGCACACGAAGAGTTCGCCGTCAGAGACGTATCCGAGGTCGCCCGTGTGCAGCCAGCCGTCGCGGATGGTCTCCGCCGTGAGCGCTTCATCCCGGTAATAGCCGCGCATCACAGATGGTCCGGCAAGCACGATCTCACCGACGTGGCGTTCGGGCGCAGGACCGCCGTTCTCGGCGCGGATCTCGACTCGATGACCGGGCAGCGGCGTCCCGCAGCTCACGAGCGCGACCGATCCTTTGTCGCGGTCGACGTCGCGGCAGGCCGACACGGCCACGTGGCGGGCGGTCAAATCGTCAGCAGACACGCGCTCGATTCGCGGTGTCCGGCCGCGCGGCGCGAACGTTGCCGCGAGCACGTGCTCGGCGAGACCGTAGCTCGGGAGAAAGCTGGTCTCACGAAAACCGACAGCCGAGAACTTGGCGGCAAAGGCATCGAGCGTCGGGGGATGAATCGGCTCGGCGCCACATCCGGCCACACGCCAGCACGAGAGGTCCAGGTCTTCCAGGTCGCGATCCTTGACGCGGCGCACGCACAGGTCGTACGCGAAATTCGGTGCGAAGCTGACCGTGCCGCGATGGCGCGACACCGCGCGCAGCCATTCGGCGGGGCGTTTCACGAACATCTCGGGCGGCATCAGCACGGCCGGCCGCGACGCGTACACGGGCGCGATCGCCATTCCCACGAGACCCATGTCGTGGTGCAACGGAAGCCAGCTGACGGCCACATCGGTGGCGGACGCGGCAATGCCGGACGGTCCGTTGATGGCGTCGACGTTGGAGGACAGGCTCCGGTGCGTCACCATCACACCCTTGGGCGAGGAGGTCGAGCCGGAAGTGAACTGCACGAACGCAATGTCGTCGAGCGCGGGTTGTACGTCGATGGCGTGGTCCGGCGCATCGAGGTCTTCCCACGCCAGCACGAGCTCCAACTCAGGACACGACCTCCGTCCCTGCCAGGGACCTCCGTCCCTCCCAGCGACCTCCGTCCCTCCCACGGACCTCCGTCCCTCCCAGGGACCTCCGTCCCTCCCGGGGACCTCCGTCCCTTCCAGGGACCTCCGTCCCTCCCAGAGACCTCCGTCCCTCCCGGGGACCTCCGTCCCTCCCAGAGACCTCCGTCCCTCCCAGAGACCTCCGTCCCTCCCAGGGACCTCCGTCCCTCCTGAAGCCGCGCGCAGCTCTTCGAGCCGCGGCACGAGAGCATGTGTCGTGACGATGGCGCGAGCACCGGCGCTGCGGAGGACGAACGCCGTCAGGGCGAGATAGTGTTCCAGATCGCCGATGCTTGCCGGCGGAGAGATGGACGCCGCGACGAAGCCGCTCATCGACGCGCCAAACAGCGTGGTCAGGAACGCTTCGGCGTCGCCGAGTATCAGCGCCACCAGGTCGCCGCGCCGCAACCCCGCCTCACGCAGCGCCCGTCCGACACGGCAGGACGCGGCGTACACGCGCGTGTACGGAACCTCCCTCCCCGAGCTGCCAGAGGTACCGGAAAGGAAGACGTAACCGGCGGCGCCGTGAGCGGCGTCGGCAAGCGCCGCCGCAAGTGTGCGCGCCCTCGGCATCAGCGCTGCGACTGCGCCTCGACCAGAGTGGTCACGCGCGCGACAATCTGTGCAACCGTTCGCGTGGCGGATACCTCGTCCATCGCAATTGAAATGTCGAACCGGTCCTCGAGCTCCGCGACGACTTCGAGCACTTGCAATGAGTCGAACCCAAGATGCGCCACGAGATCGTCCTCGAGGTGCGGTTCGACGGGGCGGCGGCTGACGTTCTTCAAGACGTCGATCACGCCTTGTTCGATTGGGGATGCGGCGGGGAGGGACATCGATGCGCTGCGCGCAAGGATAGCATCGGCGATCTGCGTCCGACGGGCTAAAATGGACGGCCATGCGATCGGGCGCGCGCCTTCTGGCGTCCGCGGTGACGGCAATCTGCATTGGCGCGTTCCTGCACGGCGCCGTGTTGGCGCAGATCGATCCGCGGGTCGCCCTGCTCGAGCGCGCCGCCTTCGACGCGTTGAACCGCGGCCAGGCGCACGCGGCGGCCGGCGCGTTTCGAGAGGCCATCGCGGCGGACCCGAAGAATGCACGCCTCCGCCTTGGGGCCGGCATGGCGGCAGCGCTCGAGCGGCGCGACGCTGACGCGAAAGACGAGCTCGAACGCGCGCTTGTCCTCGATCCGAAGTTGAGTCCCGCACGCGCGCTGCTCGGGCAGATTCAGTACCGCCTGGGCGACTCCGCGGCCGCGATTCGCACGTACGAAACGGTCGTCACCGATATGCCGGACGATCGCGACGCTCGAGCGACGCTCGACCGGTGGCGGCGCGAGCTGGAGCTGCACGACCGCATGCAGCAGGCGATCGGATCGCACTTCACCGTGTCGTTCGAGGGGCCGGCGGAAGCGACGCTGGCCGCGGAAGCGATCGAGATCCTCGACCGTGCGTACTGGCGCATCGGGGAATTACTGGGCACCTTCCCCAGCAATCCGATCCCCGTCGTGCTCTACACCAGCGAGCAGTTCCGCGACATCACGCGGTCGCCGGCCTGGGCGGCGGCAGCCTACGACGGCAGGATTCGCGTGCCGATGCGTGGCGCCCTCGACAATCCACGGGAGCTGGATCGCGTCCTGTCGCACGAGTTCTCGCACGCCCTCATCCGCACGCTCGCCGCGCGCGGCGTTCCCACCTGGCTCAACGAAGGGCTCGCGACCGCGCTTGAAACCGGCGACCTCGACTGGGCGGAAAAGCGTGTCGCCGACGCGTCGGCCCGCGTGCCGCTGCGGACGCTACAATCGGGCTTCGGCCGTCTCTCCGGCGGCGATGCGCAGGTCGCCTATGCGACGAGCGCCCTCGCAGTCCGTCGACTGCTCGACGAGGCCGGCGGATTCGCGGTGGCAAATCTCATACGCGATCTCGGTCAGCGCGTCGATTTCGACACGGCGTTTCTGCATCGTATCCAGCGCTCGTTCGCGGACTTTCAGGCCACGATCTTCTGACGCGCCGCGGTCGCGTCCGCGCACCGTAGACGGCGCTGTTCGATATACTGATTGTGATGATCGACGGTCTCAATCACCTCATTGCGCGCATCGACGCCGCCGTGCGCTTGCGCGATCCCGAAGCAATCACGCGCCGCGTGAAGCGAGAGCTCGAAGACGCGATTCGCGATCGCGCGGTCGATCTGCCTGCGCGGTTTCGTCGCATCCGCGCGGAGGGCTATGCCCGGCGCCTCCTGCACCGCAGCGATGCGCTCGGGTACACGGCGGTCGTCATGACGTGGGGGCCCGGCCAACGTACGCCGCTCCACGATCACGCCGGCATCTGGTGCGTCGAAGGCGTCGTCGAGGGCGGGATGGACGTGACTCAGTACGATCTCGTCGAAGAGTCCGCCGATGCCTGTCGCTTCGAGGCCAAAGGCTGCGTGCACGCGTCGGTCGGCTCGGCCGGCTGCCTGATTCCGCCGTTCGAGTACCACGTTCTCGCCAACGCCGTCGACGAACCGTCAATCACGCTGCACGTCTATGGCGGCGAGATGACGACATGTCACGTCTTCGAGCCCGCCGACGGCGGACGGTACGTACGGCGCGAGCGGCCGCTCTCGTATCACGACTGAAGCCACCGCCTGAAGACACGTGCGCAAATCCGTCATCGCTGCTCTCACAATCGGCGCGCTGTTGACCGTGACGACGCTGCGCGTCATCGACCTCGTCTGGTGGCGCGGGCAGACGTTGAACGCCGCCGGCGCACGAGCGCGCAACCTCACCTTCATCCTGTCGGAGTACATCCGGCAGACGTTTGCCGCAGGCGACGCGGCGCTGCGGCAGCTCGAGGTCTACAGCCGGCGAGTGGGTGGACCAAACGCGCCAGACTCCGAGTGGGCGCCGATTCTGGCCTCGGCCCGCGCGGGGCTGACCGGCGTCGGTTCGCTGTCGGTGATCGATGCCAACGGCACGATTCGCCACTCGACCCTGCAGGCTTTCGTCGGACAGTCGCGCCGCGATCGATACGTGTTCCAGCGGCTCGTCGCACAGCCGACGGATGATTTCGTCCTCGACACGCCGTTTCCCAGCGTGGTCGACCCTGGACAGTTCCTGATTGTGAT